>Ga0075424_100008257_pt1 | contig 10158 bp, 8 predicted proteins | sample SoiMethybrSBSTD3_FD_75301 | JGI IMG/M metagenome (GOLD analysis project Ga0075424, IMG submission 75301) | Bulk soil microbial communities from a Populus tree surrounding site in Tennessee, USA - Soil MetaG P. TD hybrid SBSTD3 | ecosystem: Environmental > Terrestrial > Soil > Tree plantation...
GACGTGCGCTCGGTCGTGCACTGGACGATCCCGTCCTCGCCCGAGGAGTACTACCAGCAGGCGGGCCGCGCCGGCCGCGACGGGCTCCCGGCGCGCTGCACGCTGCTCTACGCCCGCCGCGACAAGGGCCTCGTCGTCCACTTCATCCAGCGCGCGCGGCTGGCGGCCGGAGACCTGGCCGAGGTCCACGCGGCAGCGGCCGCTCGCGCCGATGCCGGCGGCGTCTTTCGCCTTCGCGAGGCGGACCTGCGGATCGACGAGCCGCGGGTCGCGCTCGGCGTGCTCGAGCGGGCCGGCGCCCTCGAGCTCTTCCCGGCGCCCACGGGATCGTTCGCCGGCCGCCTCGCCGACCCGCGGCTCTCCAAGCGGCACCTGGCCGCGGCGGTCGTGGCCGGCCGCCGGGTGGAGCGGCGCCGGTGGGACCGGCTGGCGGCGATCGACGCCTACGCCACCGAAGGTGGCTGCCGGCGCGCGGCGCTCCTCGCCTACTTCTCCGGCGAGACGTCGTCCGTCCCCCCCGAGCGCTGCTGCGACGTCTGCGGAGCGGCGGTCGTCCGGCTCGCGGAGCCCGACGCGCCGGCGGCGCCGTTCCATGCGGCGGGGACGGTCGACCCCGCCACCGCCGTGCTGCGGGCGGTCGATGAGACCGGCGGGCGGGTCGGCCGAACCCGGATCGTCCAGATCCTGCGCGGGTCGCGGGGCCGCGCGCTCGTCACCGCCGGTCACGACCGGCTCGACGCATACGGGATGCTCACGACCCTCTCCGCCGACAAGGCGCTCGCGGCGGTCGATGCGCTCATCGAGTCCGGCGCGCTCGAGCTCACGAGCGGCCCATATCCGCTCGTCCGCCGGGCGGCCGGGTCCAGGGCGGCCACGGCACGCGATGCGGAGCTCCGCGAGCAGGTGCGCGCGCTCGGAGCTCCCGGCGCCGAGGACGGCGTCGCGTTCCTGGCCCGCGTCCTCGCGGCGGCCGACGACCCCGAGCTGCGCGCACTGGCTGCCGAGTCGCTCGAGCGGATCGGCGGCGATCGGGCCGCGGCGGCCCTCGCCGGGGCCTAAAGCCGCGTCAACGGTCTGCCGGTACGGTTGGGACAGTGCTTCGCAGGCCCACATCGGTTGCGATCGAGCCTCCGGTCGTGATCGCGGCCGGAGCGCTGCTCGTCGCGGCCGTCGACATCGTCTCCGCGGTGATGCCGACGCTCACCGACCGGTACGACCTCTTTCAGGCAATGCTGCCGATGGGCGCCTACGACGTGGCCAGATCGCTGACGTTCGCCGCCGGCCTGGCGCTCATCTGGCTCTCCGGCGGGCTGGCGCGCCGCAAGCACCGGGCGTGGCTCGCCGCGCTGGCCGTTGTGACGTTCGCGGCCGTCGCGCACCTCGTCAAGGGGTTCGACATCGAGGCGGTGCTCGGCAGCCTCGTCCTGATCGTCGCGCTCCTGCGGCTGCGGCGGTGGTTCGACGCGCCCGGCGATCCGACCAGCCTGCGGCCGCTCCTCGCGGGCCTCGCAGTTGCACTGGCGGCCTGGGCGGTCGTCGGATCGGCGGTGGACGACGGCATGAACCAGATCACGGACCTGGGCTTCGAGGTCGTGCTTGCTGCGGGCGCGTTCTGGGCGCTTCACCAGTGGCTGCGGGCGCACCGCGAGCCGACGGCGCAGACCGACGCCGACCACGAGCGGGCCCGGGCACTCGTCGCCGACCACTGCGACGACAGCCTGTCCTTCTTCTCCCTGCGACGCGACCGCCGGTACATGTTCTCGCGCAGCGGGAACGCCTTCCTCGCCTACCGCGTCGTGGCCGGCTGCGCGCTCGTCGCCGGCGACCCGATCGGCGCGCCCGAGGAGGTGCCCGGCCTGGTCGGCGACTTCCGGGCGGTCTGCCGCGAGCGCGGCTGGCGCTTCGTCGTCCTGCACGCCTCCGAGCGGTGGCTCGAGCTCTACCGAGGGCACGGCTTGCGCGCCTTCCCGAGCGGCGATGAGGCGGTGCTCGACCCGCGCCGGTTCTCGCTCGAGGGCCGGGCGATCCGGAAGGTGCGCCAGTCGGTCGGCCGGCTCGAACGGGCCGGCTTCGGGTTCCGTGTCGCGGCGCCGACCGACCTGTTGGCGGCGGAACGCAAGGATGTGGATGCCGTCACCCGCGAGTGGCTCGGCGGTGCCGTCGACCGCGGCTTCTCGATGGCGATGGACGACCTCCACTCCCACCCGCAGGCCCGCTTTGCGCTCGCGACCGACGCCTCCGGGCGCGTCCGCGGCTATCTCCACCTCGTGCCGTCGGGCCGCGGCTACTCGCTCTCGGCGATGCGGCGCGGCCGGGACACGCCGAACGGGCTCATGGAGTATCTGATCGTCCGGACCGCGCTCTGGGCCGCGCCGGAGGGCGTGGAGGAGCTCTCGCTCAACTTCTCCGCGTTCGCCGACGTGCTGCGGGCCGACCGCGCGGCGCCGATGCGCCTGCGCCTCACCCGCGCGGTGCTGCTCCGCCTCGACCGGTTCTTCCAGCTCGAGCGGCTCTTCAGCTTCAACCGCAAGTTCCACCCGACCTGGCGGACCCGCTACATCTGCTTCGAGCGGGCCATCGACGTGCCTGTGCTGAGCCTGGCAACGCTCCACGCCGAGCGGCTGATCGGCCCTCCCGGCAGGTTCGCGCCCCGGCGCCGCTAGCGGCGGCCCGCGTGCGGGCCGCGCACGGCCGGATACGCTCCTCGACGATGCCACCGACCGGCAGCCCCGTGGCGGCCCGCGCAGATGAGCTCGAGGCGCGGACGCGATCGTTCGTCCGCGAGCATCGCCTGCCGGGCGCCGCCGTGGGTGTCGTCCACGCCGACGAGCTCGTGTGGTCGTCCGGCGCGGGTTTCGCAGACATCGCCGGTCGGCACGCATCCGGCCCCGAGACGCTCTACCGGATCGCCTCGATCACGAAGACGTTCACCGGGACGGCCGTCATGCAGCTTCGTGACAACGGCCGGCTGCATCTGGACGACCCCGCCGTCGCCCACCTGCCCGAGCTTCGGGCGGCGCAGAGCCCGTTCGGCGCAATCGAGACGGTCACGATCCGCCGCATGCTGAGCCATGAGTCCGGCCTGGTGGGAGATCCGCCGGGCACCGAATGGGCATCGGCGACCTACGAGGCGTCTCCGGCAGTCAACCTCGCCCGCGTGGCGGAGATCGGGACGACGGTGCCGCCGAGCACTCAGCAGAAGTACTCGAACCTGGCATACCAGCTCCTCGGCGAGATCGTCACCCGTGTGTCCGGCGTGCCGTACGGCGAGTACGTGCGGACGCAGATTCTCGAGCCCCTGGGGATGGCGGCCACGGCGTTCGAGCCGTTGTCCGCCGAGCTCGACCCCAGGCGGGCCACCGGGTATGCGCCGCGCTCGCTCAGCGACGACCTGGTCGAGTCGGTGACCGCGCCCTTTACCGAAGCCGAGGGCGGCCTGTGGTCGTGCGTGGCGGATCTCGCCCGGTGGGTGTCGTTCCAGCTCCGCGAGGACGGCGGCGCCCGCACCGGCGCCCAGGTGCTGGCGGGCGAGACGCTCGCCGAGATGCACCGGCCGCGCTACCTGGGCGACAAGGCCTGGACGGAGGCGTGGTGCATCGCCTGGTACGCGATCCGGCGTGAGGACGTCGTCTGGGTGCAGCACTCGGGCGGCCTGCACGGCTTCAGGACGAATGTCTGCTTTGACCCCGGGGAGCGGGTCGGTGCGATCGCGCTCGTGAACGGCGGCGGCGAGCCCGACAGCCTGGCGATGGACCTGGCGGGGATCGCCCGCGACGCCGTCCGTGCGGCTCCTGCCCCGATCGAGCCGCCGGCCCCGCTTCCCGAAGCCTGGCGGGACCTGCTCGGGCTCTACGCAGAGCCCGAGACGATGATGCTGCTCCGGCTCGAATGGCGCGACGCCAAGCTGACGTTCGTCGACGCCGACTCCCCCACCTGGCGGCCGACCCTCGCGCCCGGCTCCGCCGCCGACTCCTTCGTGGTCGAGCCCGGCGTCCGCGAGGCGGGCGAGCCGTGCACGTTCGAGCGCACCGACGACGGCCACGTTCGGGCGGTTGTCCTCGGGCCTGCCCGCCTCCGCCGGCTCGAGCCGGTCGACAGCTAGGCCGCCGCGACCGCGCCGACCCGGTTCAGGCCGAGCTCGACGATGCCCGCCGACGGCGGCGCCAGCTCGATTGCCGAGCGGTCGGTGCAGAACACGATCAGCTGGCGCTCGCGGGCCACCTCGGCCAGGTAGGCCAGCGTGCGCTCGACCCGCTCGGCGTCGACGTGGGCGAAGGGATCGTCGAGGAGCACGGGCGGTGTGGCGCCGGACGGGCAGAGGAGCCGCACGAGCTCGAGCCGCTCGACCAGGTACACCTGGCGCTGCGTGCCGTGCGAGAGCACGTCGAGATCGACCACCTCGCCCAGCTCGGGCGTCTCGAGCCGCACACCGAGGTCGTCGCCGACGAACGCCGTGGCGTAGCGCCCACCGGTGAGCCGCGCGATCGGCCCCGCCAGCGCGCTTCCCAGAAGCGGCGCGATGTCGCGATAGGTCTCGTCCGCGGCTGCCTTGAGCTCGGACTCGGCGAGCCGGAGCACCGCGTCGGTGTGCTCGAGGCGCTCGACGAGCTCGGCCGCCGCCTCGAGCGCCTCGCGCAGCTCGGCGACGCGCGGGGCCGAGCGCTGTCGCTCGGCCAGCTGGGCGTCGAGGCGCTCCGCGGTCATCGCCGCCCGCTCGCGTTCCGACTCGGCCGCGGCGCGCTCGGCTTCGACGGCGTCCAGATCGCGGCCCTTGGCAAGCGCGGCGTGGTCGGCGAGGCCGTTCTCGATCTCGGCCAGCCGCCGGCGAGCCTCGTCGAGCGGCTCGTCGCCCAGCACCCGCTCGAGCTCCGCGGCCTTCTCGCGCCGGGTGGATGCGGCCTGGACGAGCCGGGCGTGGCCCGCGGCGGCCGCGTCGTGGCGGCGCAAGCCCTCCTCGAGGTCGGCATCGCCGCAGCCTGACCGGGAGAGCTCTGCGCGGATGCGCTCGGATACCTGGAGCCGCTCGCGCTCGATCTGGTCGAGCGCGGCGAGGTCGGCCCGCAGGCCTGCGTAGCTCACCTCGACGCGGTTCAGGTCGCGCTCGGCCCGATCCAGCTCGCGCTCCGCGGCGCACGCCTCGCGAAACGCCGCCAGGCGCGCCTGGACAGGCCCGTCTCCGGGAAGGATCGCGTCGAGATCGGCCGCCGCGGGTGGCCGGCGGCGGACGGCGAGCGCGAGGACGACGACCCCGGCCAGGGCGACAAGGGCAGCGACGGCCGTCCGGCCGAGTACCAGGGCCCCTGTCGCGGCGACGAGCGCGGCCGCGCCGGCCGCAAGGAGGCGCCCGCGGTCGGAGCCGCTGTGCCCCGCGGCGAGGGCGAGCGCGTCGATGTCGGCCGCCCGCGCTCCCGCACCACGGTGGGGAGACAACGCCTCGACGCGGCCTGCGAGGGCAGCCCGCTCGCGCTCCATCTCGGCCAGCCGCTGGGTGTCGAGCATGCGCTCGCCCGAGCGACGGTCGCGCTCGGCCTCGAGGTCGACGAGCCGGTGCCGCAGCGGTCCGAGCTCGGGCGAGGGCGCGAACCCCGCATGCTCGGCCTCCTGCTCGACGACGACCTTCGCGGCCTCGACGGCACGGTGCGCCTCGGCGGCCCACTCGATCCGGCGGCGAAGCTCGCGCGCGCGCACATGTGCGGCGGCGTCGTCGAGGGCGTGCACGCGGCGCTCAGCGGCCTCTGCGCCCGCACGGGCCGAGTCGCGGTCGGCGGCCAGCTCGTTGACGGCGGCTCGTCCGGCCTCGGCCTCGGCGACGGCCTCGGCCAGGCGCGCGTGGTCCGCGCGCGCCTTCGCGAGCGGCTTCGTGGCGGCCGAGTTCAGGCCGACCAGTCGCGAGCGCTGCTCCTTCAGGGCCGCGACGGCGAGCTGCGCAGGCGAGTCGGCTGCGCCCTGACCGACCACCGCCTCGATCGCGTGGCGGACGCCGGAGGGATCGCCGATGTGAGCCAGCTCGGCCTGCTCGACGTGCCCGAGGCGAAGGTAGATGCCGCGGTCGACGCCCCAGACGGCCTGCACGAGCGCATCCACGTCGCCGGCCCCGAAGTCGCGGGTGATATCCGAACCGGAGGCCGCGTCGACCACCGCGACCCGGCCGCGATCGAAGTCCCACTCGATTCGCAGGCGGCGGCCGTCGCCGGCGACGACGTCCGCGGTGGCCGCGTACCGGCCGCCGCTCCACGGGCGGTAGCGCTCCACACGCGCCGTGTCCTCGCGCTTGCGGCGGCCGCTCCCGACCAGCCCGAACAGCGCCGCGGAGAGCGCGGTGTGGAGGGTGCTCTTGCCCGCCTCGTTCGGGCCGTGGACGATCGTGAGGCCCGGACCGAAGCGGAAGTCGCGTTCGGCGAGGCGGCCGAAGCCGTGCAGGTGCACCGACTCAACGTGCACCGAGCACCTCCGCGTGGCCGTCCAGCGCGCGCAGCCCGGCGAGCACCGCCTCGCCGGCCGCGGGGTCGTCGCTGCGCAGCATCCGCCCCACGAACCGCCCTCGTACCGACCGTTCCCGAGCGATCGCCTCGAGGTCGTACGCCGGCCGGGTGCGGTCGACGAGCACGAGCTCCTCGAGACCGTCGCCGAGCCGCTCCGACAGCGCGTCGAGGTCGACGGTGCAGCCGGGCGCGATCTCGCCCTGGAGGACGAGCCGTAGGCATGCTCCGGCCTCGCTTGCGGCCGCGGCGGTCGCGATCGCCTCGACGTCGGCCGAGCTCGCCGCCCCGGCGACCGACACCGCCCGCTCGACGTAGCGGCGGGTCGCGATCGGGATGTGGCGTGCCGTCACCCGGCCGCCGTCGATCGTGACGAGCGACGCGCCGTGGTTGCCGTGGCGCTCGCCCCAGCCGAGCGGCTCGGGGCTGCCCGGGTAGCAGAGCAGGCCGTCGTCGTAGCCGTCGTGGAAGTGCCCCAGGAGGATGCGGACGGCGCCCGTCGCCTCGAGCTGCGCCCGCGTCACCGAGCGGTGGCGGCCCTCGTCGGCCCAGCGCTCGCCCGTGAGCGCGGCGTGGAGCGCGAGCAGATGCGTGCGGCCGTCGGCCGGGGCGACGAACCCGTCGGGAACGCCGGCCGGCGCCGTTGCCGCGCAGAACGCCGCTCCCCAGACGACGACGTCACCGGCGAGCTCGAACGGCTCGACCCGATCGGCCGTGAACACATGCACGTTCGCGGGCCAGGCCGTGAGCTGCCAGGCCGAGCCCGCCACGTGCGGGTCGTGGTTCCCGGGGGTCACGAGCACCGGCACGGCGGCCCGCTCGAGCTCGCGTGCCAGGAACGCGACCGTGTCGGCCGTGACGGAGGCGTGCTCGTAGACGTCGCCGGCCAGCACGACGGCATCGACGCCCTCTACGCGCCCGGCTGCAAGCGCCCGCGACAGCGCGTCGCGCAGGCCGGTGCGGCGCCGGGCGGCGTCGCGCCGGTCCTCGGCGGCGCCGAACACGCGGTCGAGGTGGGTGTCTGCGAGGTGGAGGATGCGCATGAGCCGGACCCCCCACTGTAGGGAGGCGTCCGGACGGAGCCGGCTCCGCGCGCGGATGCTGCGACGCATTCGGCACAGGTCGTGACACTCACGCGGCACCTCGGCCCGTACGGTCACCGGCATGCGTTCTGCGACCGTCCGACTCGGGATCATGGCAGCCGCCCTCGCGCTGGCGGGCGTCGTCTGGGTGCGTGCCTCGTCGGGCCCACCGATCGCAGCCGGCACCGTCGTCCGGGTCGTCGACGGCGACACGGTGATCGTCCGCGGCCCCGGCGGCAGCACCGAAGACGTGCGCCTGATCGGGATCGACACGCCCGAGACCGTCGACCCACGCCGGCCGGTGGGCTGCTTTGGGCCGGAGGCGTCGGCCTACGCGAAGCATCTCCTCACGGGGCGCAGGGTGCTGCTCCGGTACGACCGCGAGCTGCACGACCGCTACGGCCGGTTCCTGGCGTATATCTGGCTCGTGGGCCGGGGCGGGGGGTTCGTGAACGCGCGCCTCGTCGAGCTCGGCTACGCCCGCGCCTACCCGTTTCCGCCCAACACGGCGCACGAGGCGCTGTTCGCAGCGCTCGAGCGCCGGGCCGCGATCGGAGGGAGGGGCCTTTGGGGTGCATGCGGGTAGAATCCCCGCATGCGCTGGATTCTCGCCATCCTGCTCGGGGCCGCCGCGGCCGCCGCCGCGGCCGCCTATCTGTCCGAGCGAGGCGAGCCAATCGCCGCGGCCGGCAACGGTCATTCCGGCGACGAGAGCCGTCGGAGCATGCTGCGCGAGCGGATCGCCAGCGCCCGGGATCGTCTGCGCGACGAGCTCGACTCCGTGCGTGGGGAGTAAGGCCGGGACGTTTCGCGCCCTGGTCGCGGCCGGGGCGGGGACCGCCGCGTGGGGGCTCTTCGAGTCGCAGTGGGTCGAGTGCCGCACGCTCGACGTGGACGTCGCCGCGCTCCCCGCCGTCCTCGACGGCCTCACGATCCTGCACGTCAGCGACCTCCATGCCGGCACGCCGTCGCTCAATATGCGCGCGTTTCACAAGGCGGTGGACTTCGGCATCGAGGCCGAGCCCGACCTCGTCGCGCTGACGGGCGACATCGTGAGCCATCCGCGGGCGTCGGACACCGTCGTCGCAGAGCTCGAGCGCCTGCGGCCGCCGCTCGGGATCTCGGCCGTCCTCGGCAACCACGACGTGGGGGCGTCCAACGACCCGTTCTCGCGCGGGGCGATCATCGAGGACTGGGGCGAGGCGCCCGTGACGCTCCTGCGCGGCGAGACGCAGGTGATCGAGCACCGGGGCGCCCGGATCGAGGTGGGCGGCCTCGACGCCTCCGCCTGGCTCGCCGGGCGGGCGCCGCCGCCGGGCGAGCTCTTCTCGCCCGAGGCCGACCTGCGACTGCTGCTCGCGCACTTCCCCGAGGCCGCCGAGGAGCTCGCACCCGGCTCGGCCGACCTCGTTCTGTCCGGCCACCTGCACGGCGGGCAGATCTGCCTGCCGTCGCCGTGGGGGAAGCTCCGCCTCGCGCACGGCGTCCACCGCTTCCACGAGGGGATCTATCGCGACGGGGCGACGACGATCGTCGTCACGCGCGGCCTCGGCACGACGCTCGTGCCGTTCCGGCTGGCGGCTCGCCCGGAGGTGAGCCTGCTGTGTCTGCGGCCGGCGTAAGCGCCCGCAGTCCTATACTCGCTCCGATGAGCGACGCGTCCGGAGGGGCACCGGCCGAATCGGTGCACTCGGCTGGTGTCGCGGCACACATCTCGCACGCCGTGATCGCGACCTACGCGGCGGCGGCCGCGCGCGAGGTCGAGGGCGTCCACGCGCTGGCGGCGAGCGGCTTCGGACCGCTCGAGCGGCGCGCCGACCCGGAGCGGGCCGGCGTCCGCGTCGAGGCCGGCCAGGAGGGGCTTGAGGTGGAGCTGCACCTCGTGACGGCGTGGGGCGCGTCGATCCCGTCCGTCGCCGCGCAGGTCGAGGAGGCCGTGCGGACCTACCTGGAGTCGATGGTGGCGCTCGAGGTCGCGGTGGTCTCCGTGCACGTCGATGACGTCGCCGCCCCATGAGCACCGCGGGCGTCGACCATCTGACCGGCGCGACGGTCGCCGACGCGCCGCCGCCATGCCGCGAGTGCGTGTGGTGGCAGACCCGGCCTGGCCGCGACCCGGTTGAGAAGCGGCGCTGGATCGAGGCGGCCGAGGACGAGTTCGGGCCGTGGGGCAAGGTCTACCGCGATGGCGGGCGGGTGATCGGCCTCGTCCAGTACGGCCCGGCCGACGCCTTCCCGCGCGCCCACGCGATGCCGGCCGGCCCGCCGAGCCGCGACGCCGCGATCATCACCTGCGCCTACCTGATCGAGGCGGGCAGCCCGTGGACGCTCCAGAGCCTGATCCTGGCGGCGATCGGCGAGTGCCGCGATCGCGGCCTGCACGCGCTCGAGGCCTACGCCTACCGTTACGGCCCCGACGCGGCCTTCCCGGAGCGCTTCGTCCGCCACCGGACGATCTTCCCCGCCGACTTCCTACGCGATTTCGGCTTCCACACGCGCCGATCAGCTGGCAGAATCGAGTTGATGCGCCTTGATCTGCGTGCGATCGTCCCGGCTCGCGAGCCCGGTCGGCTCGAGCGGCTGCGATCGCGCCTGCA
>Ga0075424_100008260_pt1 | contig 10156 bp, 10 predicted proteins | sample SoiMethybrSBSTD3_FD_75301 | JGI IMG/M metagenome (GOLD analysis project Ga0075424, IMG submission 75301) | Bulk soil microbial communities from a Populus tree surrounding site in Tennessee, USA - Soil MetaG P. TD hybrid SBSTD3 | ecosystem: Environmental > Terrestrial > Soil > Tree plantation...
TGAAGCCGCCGAACGCGTAGATCTTGTTGTTGAGGCTCGCGAAGGCGACGTGGTGGCTCGCGAGCTTCATCGGCTTCTTCTTGCCCCACTGATTGCTCGCCGGATCGTATTCGAACACGAGCGCCTTCGGCTTCCAGACCGGGGCGAGACCGGCAAACACATAGAGCTTGTTGTTGGCGGTGGCCGAGAGCACCTCCTCAGAGGCCTCCGGGAACGCGGCTGCCATGAACCACGGATTGGCCGGCGTTGGGGCGGGGGCCTGTGCGAGCGCGGGCACGGCCATGACGGTGACAGCGGTGACGGCGTAGCAAAGGTGGCGGAGTGGCGACATCGGTACTCTCCCTGATCCTCTCGCGGACTCGCGCGTGAATTCGTTGTTGTCCTCGACACGCGCACGCGCCCGCGCGGCCGCCTTCAGCCAAGCATAGGCACAAGCATAGGCAGGCGAGCAGGGCCTGCGCAATGCGGCTTGACGAGCCTTTGGCGAGCCTAAAGGACGCGGTCCGGCCCTTGTGCGGAGGGCGGTCCTGGCAGGGCTTGCTGCCGGGTGCGCGGCAGCGCGCCTGGGGCCTCGCGTTGCAGGAAATCGATGAGCTTCTCACGCAGCTCGCAAGCGAGGTCGAAGGCGTCGCCGGAGGTACGCGCGCTTGCGATCACGCGCAGCTCGAGCGTGCTCGCATGCGCCTCGGTCACCTGCAGCTTGAGGTCCTGGCCGTCCCAAAGCGGCGATGCCTGCACGATCTCGGTAGCCTTAACGCGGATGCGTTCGACCGGTGCCGTATAGTCGACATGCAGCGACATGGCGCCGATGCGGCGGGTCGATTCCCGGGTCCAGTTCTGGAACGGCTTCTCGATGAAGTAGGCGAGCGGCACGATCAGGCGGCGCAAGTCCCACAGCCTGATCACCACATAGGTCGACGTGATCTCTTCGACGCGGCCAACGTCGTTCTCGATCTGCACGCTGTCGTCGATGCGGATTGGCTGCGCCACCGCGATCTGAATGCCCGCGAACAGATTGCTGAGCAGCGGTCGCGCCGCGAGGCCGGCCACGAGGCCGGCGACACCAGCCGACGCGAACAGGCTGACGCCGTAGTGCCGCACCGCGTCGAACGTCATCAGCGCCGCGCCGACAGTGGCGACGATCACGATGGTGTCGATGGCGCGGGCAAGCACACGCGCCTGGGTGAGCTGCTTGCGGGCGTAGAGATTGTCGGCGTCGTGCTCAAATCGCTTGAGGTAGAGGTCGGCGGTCATGTCGACCACGGTCACTGCGGCCCAACCCAATAGCCCGATCGCGACCACCAGCAAAACCCTGGCCACCATGCTCTCGACCTCGAAGTCGAACGGGGCGGCCGGCAGTACAACGAAGAGTGCAAGCACGACGAGCGCGAGGCGCGTGAGCGCCATGGTGCGCAACATGAACGAGTGCAGGTAGGGACGCCGATCCCGTAGCAGGCGCAGCAGCAGTCGGATCAGCACGCTGTGGATCACAAGCGCGAGCAGGGCCGCGAGCGCCAGCATGGCCGTGCCGACCAGCCCGTCCGGCGCCCAGGCGACATAGTCGCGCAACTCGGTCAGGCTGGTGCGGATGGCTTCGAACATGCGATCACCTCATGAGCTTCCGGCTAAAAATTGCTGAAAATTGGGAATGTCAATTTCACAGCGTTTAAACGTCTATTAGGCTAAATGCACGCATGGTCTTTGCTCGAACAGGGGAGTTCAGGCCATGCTACGTGTTGCGCTGCTGGTTGTGGCGATACTGGCTGGCTACGACCACTTGATGAACAACGGTGTGATCCGATCCGCTGCCTTTCGGGCAACGAACGAGATCCTGCACCATTTTGGCGTGATGTGAACAAGCCAAGATCTGAATAAGCCGGGCGCCAGCGTCCCGCCGGTTCGGTGTGACAGGCATGGCGGTGACCGCTTTATCAGCGACTAAAGCGACTCCCGATCAATTTGATACATACGAGGTCCCTCCCGGCCTCATGGTGAGGAGCCGCAACTTTCGGCTTATCCAGATCGTGCAGCCTCGTGCGCGGCGTCTCGAACCATGGGCCGCCCCATCCTTCGAGACGGGCGCCCACGCAACGTTTGAGTCTTCCGATGCCCCGTGTACTGGCGCCCTCCTCAGGATGAGGCGGTCGTCAGCGCGGCTCGCATTAATCCTGCGGCTTGATGCCGATCTGCTGCATCAGCTTCGCGGTTGCCCGCACGTCCTGCTTGAAGAAAGCGTCGAACTCCTCGACCGTCATCGGCATCGGCTCGTTGCCGGTCTTGGCGATGCGCTCCTGCACGGCCGGCACCAGCAGAGCCTTGCGCGATTCATCGTACAGCTTGTTGACGATGTCGCGCGGCGTCTTAGCCGGCAGGAACACGGCGGTCCAGAACAGGTAAGTCGAGTCCTTGAGGCCGAGCTCGGTTGTCGTCGGCACATCGGGGAGCGCAGTGGCGCGCTTCTCGCTGCTGACTGCGAGCGCGGTGAGCTGGCCTTCCTTCACGAGTGGCAGCGCCGGTGCGAGGGGCAGGAAATAGAAATCGATCCGGCCGGCGAGGACCTCGGTGAAGGCTTCGTTCGGCCCGCGGAACGGAATGTGCTGGGCCTCGATGCCGGCGCTCAAGCGGAAGCGCTCGGCAGCAAGATGTGACGTCGAGCCGATCCCGGCGGAGGCGAAGTTCATCGCGCCCGGCTTGGCCTTGGCGGCGGCGATCAGGTCGGCGACGGTCTTGAAGCCCTTCGACGGCGCGACGACCAGCACTGTCGGCGAATTGCCGAGCGGGAGCACGGCCGCGAAGTCGGTGAAGGTGTCGTAGGGCAGGGTCTTGTAAAGAGACAGGGCGGAGGCGAAGGAGGAGGAGTGCACCAGCACGGTGTTGCCGTTCGGAGCCGACTTCGCGACCAGATTGGCGCCCAGCGTACCGCCCGCGCCGGGCCGGTTCTCGAACACGATCGGCTGGTTGACCTGCTTTGAGACCTGGTCGAACACGATGCGCCCGACGATGTCGTTGGCAGCACCGGCCGCGAATGGAACGACCGCCGTGATCGTACGGTCCGGCCAGTTGCTCTGTGCACTGGCAAGCTGGACGAGGGCGACCAGCACGGCGCTGGCGACGCCGCAGGCGCGAATGGATGGCATGCGATCCTCCCATATTGCACATGGATGCATGTGGATGGTCGTGCGGGCTTCGATGATGTCCCGCTTGGCGGCGTTCCTTTGGCGACGGCTCGCGGCTCCAGCATAGGCGTGCCGGTGGGGGGCGCAATCCATCTCCCTGTGACGTTTTCGCCGGGAGTCCACAGGGTGAGGCCAGGCTGGCGCCGGCCCTGGACTTTGCACCTGCGAGGTGCGATGACGCGCGCGATGAATTTCCTGCTGCGCTTCTTCACATGGTGGAACGGCTGGACCTTCGGCACGCAGGTCTGGACCAGCCTCTATGGCGAGTTTGTCGGCGAGGACGAATTCGGCAATCGCTATTACCGAACGCGTGGCGGCAAGATCGACCCGAACCTCGGTTTTGAGCGCCGCTGGGTGGTCTACAACGGGGTGGCTGAGGCCTCGACAGTTCCGCCATCGTGGCATGGCTGGCTGCATCACACCGTGGACGTTCCGCCAACCCAGGAAAAGGTGGTTCCGCGCCCCTGGTGGAAGCCGCATCGGGCCAACATGACTGGCACGCCCGGCGCGCATCGGCCCACCGGCTCGACCCTGGCGCAGGGGCGGCGGCCAAAGGCGACCGGCGATTACAAGGCCTGGACGCCGGGACGATAAGTCTCCGACCAGCGCTGAAACGCCCGAAATCCCTTGCGCATGAAGGCCTTCGGTGGGGTGAGCTGTCCACCGCTGTGCGCCATCCGCCCTTTCCCCGCCGTATTCCCCGTGTTAACAGCCCGATCAGGGTGCGGGATTAGGGTTGCGTCCTGACTGATTCCCCCGGGCAAGTGGAGCGGATTTGACATTCGCTACCCACCCAACCGCGGGGTCGCGAAGCGAATGTCAAATCCAAAGCTCCACTTGAAACCTATGCTTGCTAGTGGTCCTTTGATTCTAACATTCGCAAAAGAGCCCGCCGAGAAGGGATGCGAATGTTAGAATCGGACCACTAGAGTGATGATGGGACGACGAACGACAGTTGCCGCTATTGCCGCCGCTGGGGCGATTGGCTTGGTCGTTCCGGCCGCCGCGCAATTCGGCTGGATCTTCGGTGATCCGCCGCGTCCGCCCTCGAACGTTCCGGGTGCCCGGCCCCAGCAGCCACCGCCGCAACCCTATCCGCGAGATCCCGATTACCCCCCGCCGCCGGCGAACTATCCGCCTGCCAACTATCCTCCTCCGCCGGATTACCAGCCCGGTGGTCAGCCGCCTGGCGTTCAGTCGCGGTCGTTGCCGCCACCGCCCGGGGCACCGTTTGACCCGGCGCCGCGCGCACCACTGCCGCCGCCATCTGGAGCTGCGCTCGAGCCGGCACCGCGCGCAGCATTGCCGGCAGCGCCCGGTTCGGCACCGACCAATCTCGCGCCAAATCTCGGACCTGCACCCGGACCTGCACCGCGCGGGCGCGGGCAGCCTACCGATACATCGCCGCAGCCCGGCGATGAGGTCATCACCGAGCCGCCGCCGCAACGCATCGTCAACAAGTCGGCGCTGTTCTCCGGCCTCGACAAGATCACCGGCCGCATCATCAGCTTCGATGTGGCGATTGGTGAGACGGTCCAGTTCGGTGCGCTGCAGGTGACACCGCGCACCTGCTTCACGCGGCCGACGACCGAGACGCAAAACACCGATGCCTTCATCGAGGTCGAGGAGGTCACGCTGCAGGGTGAGGTGCGTCGTATCTTCACCGGCTGGGTCTTCGCCGCAAGCCCTGGGCTGCACGCGGTCGAGCACCCGATCTACGACATTTGGCTCACCGACTGTAAGAACCCCGTCGTGGTGGCCGAGCCCGCCGCGCCGGCCCCAACGCCGGCCGCTGCACCGCCGCGCAATCCGCCCGCACAGCCTAAGCAGAAGCAGGCGCCAAAGCAGCAGCCGCAGCAGCAGACGCAGGGCTTTCCGCCGTTCCGGTGATGTGTCTTAGCTAGCACTACTGCGTCAGAAAACAGTAACGACTGTGACGGCGGCATGGCTTGCGGCGGCCGTTGTTGTGCCCTATCCCGCGCAAGCGGCGGGGAGAGGGCACAACAATAAGCGCCGCATTTTTCTGACTCAGTAGAACTAGGCGCCCGGGAGATTGAGCTGCGCGAGCGCCTCTTTGCCGGTCACCGGCCGGCTGGTCGGCAGCGCGCCGAAATCGCCATCGCTGCCAAGCGCTGCTTCCAACAGCTTGTGATACTGGCGCCGCGGAACCTCGACCGCGCCAAAGCCTTTGAGGTGGTCAGTCACGAACTGGGTGTCGAGCAGCTTGAAGCCACCGGCCCGCAGCCGCGCGATCAGATGGACGAGCGCGACCTTGGACGCGTCGCGCGCCCGGTGGAACATGCTCTCGCCGAAGAAGGCGCGGCCGAGCGAGACGCCGTAGAGTCCGCCAACCAGCGCGTTGCCGTCGTAGACCTCGATGCTGTGGCAGTGACGGCGCTCGTAGAGCTTATGGTAGAGCATGCGGATGCGGGCATTGATCCAGGTGCGCTGACGCCCCGGCTGTGGCTCGGCGCAGCCGTCCAGCACGCCCTCGAAGTCGCGGTTGACCATCACGGTAAAGCGGTCCGATCGCACGGTGCGCGCCAGCCGTCCGGGCAGGTGAAAACGGTCGAGCGGGATGATTCCGCGCATCTCGGGCTCGATCCAGTAGAGCGCCGGATCGTCCGCGCTTTCGGCCATCGGAAAGATGCCGCAAGCATAGGCCTTGAGCAGGACTTCGGGGGTTATCTCGATGAAGGCGGATTCGCGATTGGCCATATGTCGTGTCTGTCGCGTTCGCGTCTTGCGCGCTTGACCTTCCGGCGCGCTGTTCGGACCCGATGCAACGGGCATTATAGCATGCTAGGCTCGGGAGCGAGCGGTTCCATCACGGCATTCTCATAACGGCGTTCTGGTGACTGCGTTCTCATGACACCTGGCTTCCTGAACCAACTGCGGTACTGCCGGCGCCCGCTGATCGCGGTGGCGGTCATGCTCATGGTGCTGCAGGCCCTGGTCTCGGGCCTTGCGAGCGCGCGGGCGGCCGTGATGTCGGCCAATCCGTTCGATGCCGGCGTGATCTGCCACGGAGCTGGGGGCGGGCCGGAGCTGCCCGCCGACGATTCGTCCGGCTCGGGTGCGGCGAGGGATCTCTGCTGCGCATTCTGTGCAGCGGCCGCGCCGGCGTTGCTGACGGTCACGCCTCCGATTGTCGGCCATGTCGAGCGCGCCGGAACCGATCGCCTCACGTTGCCTGCTCTTGATTATACCTTGATTGCCCAGCGCGCCGTGCGGGCAGGACTCTCACAAGCGCCTCCAAGCTTCGCCTGAACCTGATCGTTCGTTGCGGGCCGCTGGACTGCCGGCCTGGGTTCTTGCTCGAAGTCGGAGATCAAACCATGTTTCGTCGTTTCCACTTTCATCGTTTCTTTGTGGGCGCCGCTGGCGTCCTTGCCGCTATCTCATGCGCATCTGCGCACATCACTCTGGAGCAGCAGCAGGCGCCGGTTGCGTCCTCCTACAAGGCCGTCATGCGCGTGCCGCACGGTTGCGACGGCACCGCCACCACCTCAATCCGCATCCGCATTCCCGAGGGCGTCATCGGCGTGAAGCCGATGCCGAAGCCGGGCTGGCAACTCAACGTGGTGAGCGGAAAATACCCCAAGCCCTATACTCTGCGCGGCGCCAAGATGACTGAAGGCGTGACCGAGCTGTCCTGGTCGGGCGGCAAGCTGCCCGATGCCTACTACGACGAGTTCGTGTTCACGAGCGTGCTTGCGGAGGAGCTTGAGGCCGGCAAGACTCTCTATTTCCCAGTCGTGCAGGAATGCGAGAAGGGCATCCATCGCTGGATCGAGATCCCGAAGGACGGCGAGCATGGCGCACAGGGCGAAGGCGGTCCCCAACCGGCACCAGGCCTGCGGCTTCTGCCGAAGCGCTGACGTGTCTCGACTTGCCTTCATCGTTGTTCTGCTGACGGCGTGGCTCTCGTCGTCGGCCGCTCTTGCGCATGCATCGCTGGTGCGCGCCGAGCCGGCCGACGGCGCGATGCTTGCGGAGACGCCTGAAGTCCTGAAGCTGACCTTCAATGAGCCGATTTCGGTGCTGGTGATGCGGCTGATCGGCCCCAACGGCGAGGTCGTTGCGCCAAATGCTGTGGCCGAGAATAACGTCGTAACCGTCACAGTGCCGCGGCTGCGCCAAGGGAGCCATGTATTGAGCTGGCGTGTGGTCTCGGCTGACGGTCATCCGATTGGCGGCTCGTACGTGTTCTCGATCGGTACAGCGAGCGGGACCAGCCTGGCGGCATCGGGCAACACGACTGTGCGCTCGGCGCTGTGGATGGCGAAGCTTGCGATCTACGTTGCAATGGTCCTGGGCATTGGCGGAGCTTTCTTTCAGATCTGGGCCGGCTCTTCGGGCCGCGCGCAGGCAACGTCTGTTTACGTCGCGTTGCTCGTCGGCGGCCTGATCGTGACGCCGCTGTCGGTCGGGTTGCAGGGACTCGATGCACTCGATCTGCCGGTGTCGAAGCTCATGCAGGCGGAGGTCTGGCGGGCCGGATGGGAGACCGCCTACGGGCTGACCGCGCTCACAGCCGAATGCGCAATGCTTGCCGGCCTGCTGGCATTGGTGACGCCCATTCGCCTCGCTCGCGTGCTGGCGCTCGCTGGCCTCCTGGGAATAGGTCTCGCGCTCCTGCTGAGCGGACATGCTGGCACGGTCGAGCCGCGCTGGATCACGCGCTCGGCGGTTTTCTTGCACGGCGTTACGGTCGCGTTCTGGATTGGGGCGCTCATTCCGCTTGTGGTCGCGATCCGGGCCGGCGATCGCGACGCACTGATGCGATTTTCGCGCCTGATTCCGGTTCCGCTTGCGGTCCTGATCGTAACCGGATGTTTGCTCATGATCGTCCAGCTCGACCGGGTCGATGCGCTGTGGACGACGCGCTATGGCCTGGTGCTGAGCGGCAAGCTTGCGGTGGTCGCGGTTCTCGTCGGCTTGGCAGCGGCAAATCGCTTTGCGCTGGTGCCCCGCTTTGCGTCGACGGGCAGCGCTCCAGCTGGGCGTTCGCTGGCAACCTCGATCAGGATCGAGCTTGCGCTCGCGTTCGTTATCCTGGCACTGGTGGCGTCCTGGCGCTTCACGCCACCGCCGCGTGCGCTCGCCGCCAGCCAACAGATATCCGTTCATATCCATGGCGCGCGCGCCATGGCACAGATCGAGATTGAGTCTGAGCGCGGTCGCAGCGCGAATATGTCCGTGCTGCTGCTCGATGCGGAACTGCGTCGGCTCGATGCCAAGGAACTGACGCTCGTGTTTGTCAATCCAGCGGCTGGTATCGAGGCGATGCAGCGCAACGCCGTGAGTGAGGGTGATTCCAATTGGCGCATCGACGACTTGCGCATTCCGATTGCCGGACGCTGGCAGTTGCGGGTCGAGATTCTGATCAGCGATTTTGAAAAGCTCGTGTTGAATCAGGAGGTCGATCTGCCACGCGTGCCGTAGTGTTGGCGAGACCCGCGATCAACTCCCCCGCAACGTCTGCATTAAGTTGGTCGGAATCGGGAACACGATGGTCGAGGCGCGTTCGCCGGCGATGCTCTGCAGCGCCGTGAAGTAGCGCAGCTGCATTGCCTCCGGCCTGGTTGCGAGGATCGCGCCGGCCTGAGCGAGCTTCTCGGCCGCCTGGAATTCGCCCTCGGCATCGATGACCTTGGCGCGGCGAATACGCTCAGCCTCCGCCTGCCGGGCGATCGCCCGCACCATGGTCTCGTTGAGGTCGACGTGCTTGAGCTCGACGATCGAGACCTTGATGCCCCAGGCGTCGGTCTGCTCGTCGAGGATCCGCCGGATGTCGGCGTTGAGTTTCTCGCGCTCGCCAAGCATCTGGTCGAGGTCGTGCTGGCCAAGTACGGACCGCAGCGTGGTCTGCGCGAGCTGGCTGGTCGCTTCCCCGAAATGCTCGACCTGGATGATCGCCTTCTCTGGATCGATGACACGATAGTAGACCACCGCATTGACCCGCACCGAAACGTTGTCGCGCGAGATCACATCCTGCGGCGGGACATCGAGCACGCGAGTGCGCAGGTCGACGCGGACCATCTGCTGGATCACCGGAATGATGATCACGAGGCCGGGGCCTTTCACCTTCCAGAGCCGGCCCAGCAGGAAGACCACGGCGCGTTCATACTCTCGCAGGATACGGAACGCATAGAACAGGATGGCGAGGACGATGATGACGGGTATCAGCAGGCCGCTCCAAATCGAGAAGTCGATCATGAAAAGCTCCTCTCACGGTTCGACGATGAGCGTCAAACCCTCTCGCCCCACGACGCTTACGCTATCGTTGACCTGCAGCGGGCGGTTTGATCGTGCCGACCAGATCTCGCCGACCACGCGCACGCTGCCACGAAGATCGCTCCAGCTCACGACCTCGCCGCGCATCCCGATCAACTGCTCCGAGCCCGTGACAGGTGCGCGCTTTCGCGCTGACCATGCGGCTCCCCCGATGGCGACAATCATGCCGGCGGTGGCTATCGCGGAGCCGAAGATCAGCCATCGCGACACCGCGAACTCGATATCCGTGTCGCCGCCGTCGAACAGGAAGAGTCCGCCGACGATGAATGCCGCGAGACCGCCGATACCGAGCGCTCCGATCCCCGGCGTGAACGCCTCTCCGATCATCAAGAGGATGCCCAACACCAGCAGGCCGAGGGCGCCATAGTTGACCGGCAGCGCCGTCAATGCGGTGAGCCCCACGATCAGGCTGATCGCTCCGATCACACCGGGTGCAAAGGAGCCCGGATTCCAGAATTCCAGGATGAGTCCATAAAAACCGATCAACATCAGCAGGAACGCGATATTGGGATCGGAGATTGCTGAAAGGGCCTTCGTGCGCCAGTCGGGCGCGACCGCGACGATCTCCGCGTTCCGCGTGTTCCAGGTCGTTTCGACGCCAGCCACCATGACCTTGCGGCCATCGACCTGCGCCAGGATGTCGTTCAGATTGTCCGCCACCACATCCACGACGCCTTCCT
>Ga0075424_100008261_pt1 | contig 10156 bp, 8 predicted proteins | sample SoiMethybrSBSTD3_FD_75301 | JGI IMG/M metagenome (GOLD analysis project Ga0075424, IMG submission 75301) | Bulk soil microbial communities from a Populus tree surrounding site in Tennessee, USA - Soil MetaG P. TD hybrid SBSTD3 | ecosystem: Environmental > Terrestrial > Soil > Tree plantation...
CCGACCGGCCGATCCAGATCCGGCAGCTGATCGCCGTCCGCGTCGTTTTCCGCCTTCTGCACGCGCCGCTCGACCTCGCGAATGCTGTCGAGGTACTGATCGACGCGCTTGCGGTCGTCGGGGCCGAGCGTGTTCTGCAGGCGCGCGATGTCGTCGCGCACCCAGTCGAGCAGGCTCGCCCGGCGCTTCAGCGCGGCGCGGCGATCGGCGGAGCTGCCGCCTTCGCCGAACAGCCGCTCGAACACGATCCGCGGATGCGCCTCGGCGGGCAGCGGCGTCGTCGGCGACGACCAGGACAGGTTGTTCTGATAGACGCACGCGTAGCCGTTGTCGCACTGGCCGACGGTCTGGAGCAGGTCCATTGCGAGCTCCAGCGAGGGCAGCACCGTCTCGCGGCCGATCTGCTGCGCGGCGATCTGATCGGCGGAGGTGCCGAGATAGTAGTCGGTGCTCTCGGTCCACTTCGCTTTCGCGGCGCTGAGGAACGCGGCGTTCGACGTCGCGTGCGTGCCTGGATACGCGTTCTTCAGCTCCATGTTGCCGACGACCGTCAGCTGATCGACGAACGGCTCGAGCGGCTGCAGCGTCGGCGACAGTGTCCGCAGCGTGCCGTCGGTGCTGCGCGGGACCCAGCGCGTGATGTCGCACCCCATCGGGATGTAGATGAATCCGAGGCGGCGCACCGGTTCCGCGGCGGTCTTCGCCAGTGCCGTCATCGACGGTACCATCGCGTCCAGCAGCGGCAGGGCGAGCGTCGCGCCCACCCCTCGGAGGAACGTCCGCCGCGGCAGGGCCTTTTTCGTGATGATCATCGTGACATCCTCATCTGGAACGGCGCGCTGTTGACGATGCCGAGGACGAGCGAGGAGACGCGGAAATCGTGCGCGCGCGAGTCGCGGACGATCGCGCGGATCGCCGGCGCGTCGTAGTACTCGACGCCGCGTCCGAGCGCATAGGTCATCAGCTTCTCCGCGAAGGCGCCGACGAACAATTCCGGACGGCTCAGGAGCGCTTTCTCGAGGCCGGGGATGTCCTCGAAGCGGCTGCCGTCAGGCAGACCGCCGGACGCGTCGATCGCCACGCCCGCCTCGCTGCTGCGGCGCCGGCCGATGGCGTCGAACTTCTCCATCGAGAGGCCGACCGGATCCATCAGGTTGTGGCAGCCGGCGCACACCGCGTTGGTGCGGTGCTCGGACAGCCGTTTTCGCACCGTCAGGTTGCCGTCGACCGTGTTGTCTTTGAGCGCCGGCACGTCCGGCAGCGGCGGCGGCGGCGGCACGCCGAGGAGGTTGTCGAGCACGAACTTGCCGCGGATCACCGGCGAGGTCCGCGTCGCGTACGACGTGACGGTCAGGATGCTCGCCTGCCGCAGCAGCCCGCCGCGCCCGCTGTCGGGATCGAGCTCGACCCGGCGGAAGCGCGTGCCGTAGACGTGCGGGATGCCGTAATGCTTCGCGAGCCGCTCGTTGACGTAGGTGTAGTTGGCGCGCAGCAGATCGAGCGCGCTGCGATCCTCGCGCAGGATGCTCTCGAAGAAGAGCTCCGTCTCCTGCCGGAACGCCTGGCGCAGGTTGTCGTCGAAGTCGGGGAACAGCCGCATGTCCGGCGTGATCGAGTCGAGGTTCCGGAGGTGCAGCCATTGCTCGGCGAAGTTGGTGACGAGCGCGCGCGATCGGGCGTCGGCGAGCATCCGCCGCACCTGCCGCTCGAGGACGGCCGGCTCGTGGAGCTTACCGGCCGCCGCCGTGTCCAGCAGTTCCTCGTCCGGGACGCTGCTCCAGAGGAAGAACGACAGGCGCGAGGCGAGCTGCAGATCGGTGATGCGATACGGCGTGTTCGGCGCTGCGGCCGGCGGATCCTGCTCGACGCGGAAGAGGAACTCGGGACTGACGAGCACGCCCGACAACGCCATCTCGATGCCCGCGTCGAATTTGTCCGTGGCCGCTTCGCGCTTCGCTTTCTTGTACAGATCGAACGCGCCCTGCACGTCGGCGTCGGTGACCGGCCGGCGGTACGCGCGGCGCACGAGCGACGTCAGAATCGTCTTCGCCGCGGCATCCTCTTCGTCCGGACCGGAAGGCTTCGCGACGAGGAGGCGCCGCCGCGTCGGCGTATCACCCGATCCTTTCGCGGCGTACGGCCCGATGATCGCGATCGAGTAAACGGCCGGCTGGATGCGCGGGTGCCGGTACGAGTTGAAGTGCGCCTGGTACGGCTGCCGCGCCGTCTCGAGCAGCGCCGTCGGCGTTTTCAGGAACGCGACGCCGACGGCGTGCGGTCCCGCCTTCACCGCCACGCGGACGTGGAGATCCTTGTCGACGTTGTCGTGGTTCGGCTGGTAGTCCTCGGAGAACCCGGCGTTGCGCGCCGGCGGCGCGACGGTGAACGTCTTGACGCGCTCGCGATCCAGGAGCAGCTCGAGATCGGCGGCGTCGTTCAGCCCTTCGACGTGCTCGTTGCGGTCGCGCGTCAGCCGAATCTGGAATTCGTACTCGCCGTCCATCGGGAAGGTGTAGTCGATCCGCGCGCCGCCGCGCGTCCCGATGGGCAGCCCCTCGATGTGCTCCTCCTGCGTGAGGTCGGCCGGGATCCGGATCGTGTCGCCGTCGGGCGACACGCTCGGCCGTCCGATCGCGACGCGGCTGATCTTCTCGGCCGCCGAGATATAGCGATCGAGCAGTGTCGGCGACAGATCGCCGACCGTGACGTTGTCGAAGCCGTAGCTGGATTCGTCGGCCGGCAGGAGCGACGAGACGTCGACGTCCAGCGCGAGCAGGTCGCGGACGGCGTTGCGGTACTCGGTCCGCGTCAGCCGGCGGAGGGTTGCCGTGCGTCCGGGGTTCGGCGACGCCGCCGCGGCGCGATCGAGCTCGCTCTCGAGCGCCGCAGTCTCGGCGTTGTACAGGGCCTCGTCCGGCCGCGGCATGCCGACGGGCGGCATCTGCCGGGCGCGGATTTTCCGGAGCACTTTCTCCCAAATCTCGGGGCTCCGGCCGACGTCCTGCGCGACTGCGGCGTCGAGCGTCAGGCTGCCGCGTTTCAGGCGGTCGTTGTGACACGACGCGCAATAGCGTGTCACGAAGACCTTGTGCGCAGCTGTGGGCGTGGACGAAGAACCGGGCTGCTGCTGAGCTTTTACCGGCAGCAAGCCGCTCGCCAGGAGGAACGTAACTACGAAAGCGACCGAGACCGTTGAGGCCTTTCCCATGTGCGGCCCCTCTATGAACCGGACGTCATGATACGACAATCTTTATATGTCCCGCACGCTATCTGTAGAGGCGGACGGCCTTCAGGGCGTCCCGCGTTTGACGTAGCTCGCGACCTCCTCCATCGTCGCAAACCAGACGTCCTTCTTCGACTTGATGTAGGTAATCAACCGATCGAGCTGCAGGATCCGCGATCGGCGTCCGCCGACGTGCGGATGCTGCGTCAGGATGAACATCGTCCGTTCCTGGTAGGCGAGATCGAACTCCGCCTTGTAGATCTCGAACACCGCTTCCGGCGACGGGAGCGACCCGTTCGCGGTCTCGCCGTAATAGACGTAGTCGTTGCCGACCTCGCTGATCGGCAGCTCGATCACGCCGCTCGGGCGCCCCTTCGAGAGGATCTCGTACGGTTCGTCCGCCGCGAGCAGGCTGCTGTCGTAGAGGAAGCCGGCCTTCCGGATGAAGTCGAACGTCTGCGGGCTGAACCCGGAGCTCGGCGCGCGGACGCCCGCCGGACGCTTCCCGGTCGCCTTCGTCAGATACTCGATCGACTGCGTGAGCAGCCGCTGCTCCTTCGCCGCGTCTCCGACGCCCGGCCAGAATTCGTGGATCCATCCGTGGACGCCGATTTCGTGACGCTTCCGCGCCTGGATCGCCGGCACCATCTCGGGATGGAGCATGATGCCCATCGCGGGGATGAAGAACGTCGCCGGCACCTGATGCCGGTCGAGGAGCTCGAGGATCCTCGGCACCGACGTCGTCGCGCCGTATTCGCCCACCGACAACGGCACGGGAAGAGGATTCGCTCGCTGCAGCAGCTCGTTGTCCACGTCGAAGGTGAGGCAGACGGCGACCCGCGCGCCGCCGGGCCACGCCTTTGGCGTGAGCTTCCTGCCGACCCGTGCGGTTGCGACCGCCTGGCGAATCTGCTCTTCGGTGGAGTCGACGGTGATCGGACTCGCCGCGGGCGCGGCCTGCTGCCGCGGCGGCTGCGCGGACTGCGCCGGCTGCGCGCTCGGCGCACTGCAGCCGGGCAGGAGTCCGATCAGGACGAGCGGCGCCACGCGCGCGCGCCGGCTGCGTGAAGACTGCATGCTCGTTCCCCTCGCTGTCCCCTACTGCACCCGATCGATCCAGCCGTCGCCGATGTACATCCGCATCGGGCGGCCGGGCTGTTCGACGAAACGCACCACTTCGCCGACGGCGCCGCCGCCGGTCGGCGCGGTGAAGCGGAAGCGTCCTCCGCCGAGCGGTTCGAGCGTGATCGGGTTGTCCACGTTCTGCGCGTTCGGCGTGATGATCACGAGCTTCTTGTTGAGCAGCACCACGTGCGAATCGCCTCCGCGTCCGCGGTACAGGCCGGCGAACCGCGCCCACGCCGTGTCCCACGTGGCCGCCGGCTTCGACGCCGACGCCTTGGCGACGGCCTGTCCGACCGTCGCGATCAGCTGCCGCGCGATGTCCGACGGGTTGGAGTCGTTCGTGTTCGTGAGCACGATGACGCCCATCTTGTCGTCGAGCTGAATCTGCGTCTGCGTCGTGTTGCCAGGATAGCCGCCGCCGTGGCCCACGTACGTACGGTCCTTGATACGCGAGATGTCGAAACCGAGACCGGTTCCCGACGTCCAGTTCTCCTCGACCGAGCGCACGCGATGCATCTCGCGCAGCGACCCGGTGCTGACGATCTGCGCGCCGCCGCGCGGCCCTCTGCGGAACTGAGCCGAGACGAACTTCGCCATGTCCTCGAGGTTCGACGTGACGCCGGTCGCGGCCGCCATGCCCCGCGCGTCGACGAAGGGCAGCACCTCGCGGCTTCCGTCCGGCATGCGGCGTCCGTACGGCACGGCGAGGCCCGGCACGCTCTTGTCCACGCTCGACGCGAGCATGCCGAGCGGCTTGAAGATGTTGCGATCGACGTAGTCGGCCCACCGCTCGCCGCTCACCTGCTCGACGACCATGCCGGCGACGGCGTACGCGAGGTTCGAGTACTTCCACCGGACCGACGGCGCGAACGCCGCCTGCCGATCCGAGTAGAGCCGGCGGAGCTCTTCGGAGGTCGGGAACTCGAAAGACGTCCAATGGTCTCCCGCCTCGCGCTGCAGCCCCGAGCTGTGCGAGAGCAGCTGCTCGATCGTGATCGGCCCGTCGTCGTCGCCGGCGGGCTTGGCCTTGAACCACGGGAGGTACTTCACGACCGGATCGTCGAGGCGGAGCTTGCCCTCTTCGCGGAGCTGCATGACCGCGATCGCGGTGAACAGCTTGCTGTGGGACGCCATGCGGAACTTCGTCGCCGGCGTCATCGGCAGCTTCGCGCCGACGTCCGCGAACCCGAAGCCCTTGGCCCAGACGAGGTCTTGATCGCTCACGACGCCGACGACGACGCCGGGGAGCCCTCGATAGGCCAACTGTCCGTCCATCCACGCGGAAAACAGCCGCTCCGCGCCGAGCACGTCGGCGTCGTCGGCCAGTCCGGAGGCGCCGCGCACGCCCGCTGCGCACATGACAGCGACGACGGCGACGGCGAGGGCGAGCGATCGACGCGGACGCGGAACGAGGCGGTGCATCGGAGCCTCCATTTCGGTTTGCTGATATGGACGCGCAAGCGTCTCGCAAGCGGGCGGCGCCGTCAAGATGACAGCGGGCCGCCGGGTGTAGGATGGCGCAGGCTCGGACTTTGAATCGGAGGCTCGAATGAACGGTCTGCTGCGATCCTCACGGCTCGTCGGTCCATTCGCGATCGCAGGCGCGGCGCTCCTGCACGCTCAGGCTCCTTCCGGGCCGTCGATCGCGCAGCGGCTCGACACGCCGCAGGCGAGCGTCATCGTGGCCACGCTCCAGCCGCGAACGCCTGCCGTCGCGAAGAACGGCCACGCCACGAACCGCGTGCTCATCTATCTCGACGACGGCGTGATGACGCGCAAGGAAGGCGAGCAGTCGACGAAGATCGAATTCCGCCGCGGCGACGTTCGCTGGCGGCCGGCGAGCGGCGCCTACGTCGCCGAGAACATCACCGACCACCCGATTCGCATTCTCGAAGTCGATCTGAAAGGATCGCCGTCGGGCAAAGCCGCGGCGACGCCGCTGGATCCGGTGGCCGTCGATCCGCAGCACTACAAGGTCGCGCTCGAGAACGAATACGTGCGCGTCCTTCGCGTCCACTACGACCCGCACGAGAAAGGGCAGACGCACGAGCACATCCTGAACAGAATCGTCGTCTACCTGAACGATCAGCCGGGCGCAAAGGCCGACGACGTTCGAGCGGCCGGCGCGTCGAAGCACGCCGAGGAGAACGCCTCCGGACAACCGGCCGATCGGATCGCCGTCGAGCTGAAGTAACGAGCGCAGGAAAGTTCCCGCCGCCGCGACGACCTTGACCGGGTGACTGCCCGGCCCGAATGCCGATTCGCGACAGGACGGTCTGTACGCCGAGTCGATCCCTCCGGGACATCCACGTGGCGCTGTGGCGATTCGTAAGGCCCGCTGGACTTCTATCGCGCGGAGCGCGAGCGGCAGCGTGATCGCGGCGGCTCGCATCCAGCACGCGCTCGATCGCCTGAAGGACAGCGCATGATAATGAACAGTGCGCTGCGGACGTCACTCCAGGGCCGCTCGCGCAGGAGGGACGACAGGTGGCGAACCCGGATCGGTTGTTTCCGACGCTCACGAAGGAGCAGATCGCGCGCATCGAGCCGTACGGGCGGCGGCGCGCGATCGCAGCCGGCGACGTGCTCGTGGAGGTGGCGCAGCGGGCGGTACCGTTCTTCGTCGTGTTGAGCGGCGAGATCGAAGTGCTGCGGCCGGCGGCAGGAATCGAGAAGCGCATCGTCGCCCACCGCGCCGGGCAGTTCTCGGGCGAAGGGAACATGCTGACGGGCCGCCGTTCGCTCGCGAGCGTCCGCGTCACGCAGTCGGGCGAAGTGATCGAGGTCGATCGCGAGCACCTCCTCGCGCTGATCCAGACGGATACCGAGCTCAGCGCGATTCTGATGCGGGCGTTCATCCTGCGCCGCGTCCAGCTCATCGAGGGCGAGTACGGCGACGTCGTCGTCATCGGCTCGACGCATTGCGCCGGCACGCTGCGCGTCAGGGAGTTCCTGACGCGCAACGGCCATCCGTTCCACTACACCGACCTCGATCGCGACGCCGACGCGCAGGAGCTGCTCGATCGCTTTCACGTGAGCGCCGCCGACATTCCGGTCCTCATCTGCCGCGGCGACGCGGTGCTGCGGAATCCGAGCAACCAGAAAATCGCCGACTGCCTCGGCTTCAACGACGCGATCGATCGGACGCACGTCCGGGACGTGGTCGTCGTGGGCGCGGGCCCGGCCGGACTCGCCGCCGCGGTCTACGGCGCCTCCGAAGGGTTGGACGTGCTCGTCCTCGAATCGAACATGCCCGGCGGGCAGGCCGGCTCGAGCTCGAGAATCGAGAACTATCTCGGGTTTCCGACCGGCATCTCGGGCCTGGATCTCACGGGACGCGCGTACGCGCAGGCGCAGAAATTCGGCGCCGAGGTGATGGTCGCGAAAGGCGCAGCGAAGCTCTCGTGCGCCCATCCGCATTACGCCGTGCACCTCGACGAAGGCGGGCGCATCGACGCGCGCGCGCTGATCATCGCGTCGGGCGCCGAGTACCGCAAGCCGGCGATCGCGAACGTGTCGCAGTTCGAAGGCGCGGGCGTCTACTACGCCGCGTCACGCATGGAGTCGCAGTTGTGCGGGGGCGAGGAGGTCGCGATCGTCGGCGGCGGGAACTCCGCGGGCCAGGCCGCGGTGTTTCTCGCGCAGACGGCGAAACACGTCCACATCCTCGTTCGCAAGGACGGGCTGTCGGAGACGATGTCGCGGTATCTGGTTCGACGAATCGAGGACCATCCGGCGATCACGGTGAGAACGCGCACCGAGATCGTGGCGCTCGAAGGCGAGCGGTCGCTCGATCGCGTCCGCTGGCGCGACGGCCGGACCAACGCCGTCGAGACGCACGACATCCGGCACGTGTTCATGATGACGGGCGCCGTGCCGAATACGCGCTGGCTCGACGGCTGCGTCGCGCTCGACCGCGGCGGGTTCATCAAGACCGGTCCGGACCTGTCGGCGGAGGATCTCGGAAGCGCCGGATGGCCGCTGCCGCGGCCGCCGTTTCTGCTGGAAACGAGCCGCCCCGGCGTGTTCGCCGTCGGCGACGTGCGCGGCGGCAACATCAAGCGCGTCGCGTCAGCCGTCGGCGAAGGATCGATTGCGATCGCGTTCGTTCATCAGGTGCTTCATCAGTAGCGAAGAGATGATTGCCGCAGGACCGCCGTCACAGAATTTCCTCGATGATGTGCACCGGCCCGTCGGCGCGGATCTCGCCAATGCCGACGGCGAGCAGGCGATTCAGGAACGCATACTGCGGCGATGCGGTCTCGAAGCGCGGCAGCGTCCGAAAGTAGTGATGCGCGTCGTCGCGCAGCCCGGTGAACGTCATGTAGATCAAGGCGCCGTCGTCGGTTTCGAGCGTGACGCGCAGATCGAGATCGAACGGCGCGTCGGCCGTTTTGGTCACCCAGTCGCCGCCGCCGGCGAGAACTTTTCCGCGAAGGCGCTCGCCCTCGAACGAGCCGCCCGTCACCGGGAAGATGGAGAGCGTCCCGTGCGGCGTGGCGCCGACTTCCTCGATCGGCGCGGTGGTGAGACGCAGCAGCATGAGCGGCCGCGAGTTCATGTCATGTGCCTTTCCGACTAGAGCAGCTCGTGAATCGTGTAGATGGGGCCTTCGGCGCGGCGATCGCCGGTGGCGACGGCGACGAGGCGGTTCAGGAAGTCGTACGCGGGGTGCGCGGTCTGGAAGCGCGGCGTCGTCCGGAAGTAGTACGACGCCGGATCGACCCGCTCGCCCCGTCCGATGGCCGCCATCACTTCCGGCGGGCCGTGGCGCAGGCCGAAGGACTTCATCGAGATGAGCGCTCCGTCATGCGTCCGCAGCGTGACGCGCAGATCCATCTCGAGGACGTCGTCCGGTCGGAGCAGAAGCCAGTCCGCGCTGCCGCCCGGCAACACGGTGCCGCGAAGGCGCGGGCCGTCGAAGACGCCGCCGCCGATCGGCGCGACGCGTCGAGTGCCGTGGGGCACGGCGCCGACGTTCTGCGGCGGCATGACGTTCACCTGCAGGGTCATGAGCAGACGCGTATTCATGGCAGTGGTCACTCGCGCTCAGGCGCGCCCGAGGCTCGCTTCACGGGCCGCTCGCGACCGATGGGCGAAGCGCGCCTGCTCTGGGAGATCGGTCCCGGCGGCGCCGATGTCCGCGCCCTGCGCACGAAGCTCGGGCTCGATTCCGCGTACGTGAGCCGACTGCTCCATTCGCTGGAAGGGCATCGGCTCGTGCGCGTCCGCATGCTCGAACCGCTGACCGGCAAGCAGCGCGCCTCGCTCGTCGCCGCGGTCGCCGAGGTCGATCGACTGGTTCGAAAGGCGCCTGCGCTGACGCGCGGAAGTCACGCTATCGCGGCGTTGCCGGGCGCGCTGCCGTCGACGGCCTCGAACAGCGCCAGCGCGAAGCGCGCGTCCTCGTCGATCCATTGACGCCGCTCGACGAATCCGGCCGGCTCGACGAGCTGACGAACGCTCTGTGGCTGGTACTTGTACGAGCTCTCGGTCCAGATCGTCTCGCCCTCCTCGAGGCGGAAGCGGAGCCCGCACGCCGCCACGTCGACCTCCTGTGCGGCCAGGCTGACCAGGTGCATTTCGACGCGTGACGCGTCACGGTTCCAGACGGCGCGGTGCGCGAACCGATTCAGATCGAAGTTCGCACCGAGCTCCGCGTTCATGCGCTGCAGCAGGTTCCTGTTGAACGCGCCGGTCACGCCCAGCGGATCGTCGTACGCGCGCAGCAGCGCCGGTTCCGGCTTCACGAGATCGAGACCGAGCAGCAGGCAGTCGCGCGGCCGGAGGGCCGCGCGCACGAGGCCG
>Ga0075424_100008262_pt1 | contig 10156 bp, 6 predicted proteins | sample SoiMethybrSBSTD3_FD_75301 | JGI IMG/M metagenome (GOLD analysis project Ga0075424, IMG submission 75301) | Bulk soil microbial communities from a Populus tree surrounding site in Tennessee, USA - Soil MetaG P. TD hybrid SBSTD3 | ecosystem: Environmental > Terrestrial > Soil > Tree plantation...
CAAGGACGAGGCGGTACGGGTGGCCATCGAGGCGCTCATGGACGCCGCCGACGAGGATCTCGGCACAGGTGGCCCCGACCTCCAGCGAGGCATCTACCCCACCGTCCGGACCATCACCCGATCGGGCTTCGCGGAGGTGCCGGAAGACGAGATCCGCCGCTACTGCGAGGCCATCCTGAGCGAGCGAGGCCGCGCCTGATGCCGCTGCCCTACTACGTGTCGCCCGAGCAGATGATGAAGGACAAGGCGGAGTATGCCCGCAAGGGCATCTCCCGCGGCAAGGCCATCGTGGCCCTGGAGTATCGCGACGGCGTGCTCCTCCTCGCCGAGAACCCGTCCACCCTCCTCCACAAGATCTCCGAGATCTACGACCGCATCGCCTTCGCGGGGGTGGGCAAGTACAACGAGTTCGAGAATCTCCGGGTGGCGGGAGTGCGGCACGCCGACGTGAAGGGCTACTCCTACAGCCGCGGGGACGTGAGCGCCAAGTCCCTCGCCAACGCCTACTCGCAGGCCCTCGGCAACATCTTCACCCAGGACATCAAGCCCTTCGAGGTCGAGGTGCTGGTGGTCGAGGTGGGCGATCACAACAGCACGAAGAACGAGATCTACCACATCCTGTACGACGGGACGATCGAGGACGAGAAGAACTACGCGGCCATGGGCGGGCAGTCCGACGAGATCCGCCGCTATCTCAAGGACAACTATCAGGAAGGGCTCGACTTCGCGGGGGCGGTGAAGCTCGGGGTCCGCGCTCTCATGGTGACGCAGAACAAGACGCTCACCGAGCGTGACCTCGAAGTGGCTGTCCTCGATCGTGGCAAGGAGCGTCGGAAATTCCGACGCATCCCCCCCGAGGTGCTTCACCAGCTCATCACCAACGGCACCTAGCCCGTCGCCGGAATAGTTGCCCTCGGCCCGCTCCCCTGTTAGGCTGATTCCCACATGAAGCGCCGCATCTTCGGCCTCGAAAACGAGTACGGCCTGACCTGCACCCTCAACGGCCAGCGGCGCCTGTCGCCCGACAACGTCGCCCGTTATCTCTTCGAGAAGGTCATTCCCGGCGCGCGCAACGCCAATGTCTTCCTCGAGAACGGCGCGCGGCTCTATCTCGACACCGGCTTCCACCCCGAGTACGCCACCCCGGAGTGCGACGACATCACCGACCTCGTCATCCACGACAAAGCGGGGGAGCGCATTGTGGAGGATCTCCTCCACCAGGCGGAGAAGCGGCTGCGCGAGGACGGCATCTCCGGGAACATCCTCCTCTTCAAGAACAACACGGATTCCGCGGGGAACTCCTACGGGTGCCACGAGAACTACCTGGTGAGCCGCGACGTGTCCTTCCAGCGGCTGGCCGAGGGGCTCATCCCCTTCTTCGTCACCCGCCAGATCTTCGCGGGGGCGGGCAAGGTGCTGCAGACACCGCGCGGCTTCCACTACTGCCTGTCCCAGCGAGCCCAGCACATCTGCCAGGAGATCTCGGGGGCCACCACCTCCTCGCGCTCCATCATCAACACGCGCGACGAGCCGCACGCGGACGCCGAGAAGTACCGCCGGCTCCACGTGATCGTGGGCGACTCCAACATGTCCGAGGTGGCGACCTATCTCAAGGTCGGCACCACCGCGCTCCTCCTCGACATGATCGAGGACGGTTTCTTCGACAAGGACTACAGCCTCCAGTCCCCCGTGCAGGCCATCCGGGACATCAGCCACGACCCCACCCTGCGGGAGACGGTGCGGCTCAAGGACGGCCGGACCATCACCCCGCTGCAGCTTCAGACGGAATACCTCGAGTACGCCACCCGCTACGTGCAGAGCATCGACGCCGATCCCGTGACGCGGGATATCCTGGCCCGGTGGACCGGCGTGATCGAGGCCCTGCACGGCGACCCCATGGAGCTCCACCGCGAGGTGGACTGGGTGATCAAGAAGCGCATCATCGAGTCCTTCATGGAGAAGCACCGCCTGTCGTGGCGCGATCCCAAGGTCTCGCTGATGGACCTGCAGTATCACGACATCCGGCCCCACAAGGGGCTGTACTTCCAGCTCGTCAAGCACGACATGGTCGATCGCATCACGAGCGACGACCTGATCGAGCGCGCCAAGCACGTGCCTCCCCAGACGACGCGGGCGCGGCTGCGCGGCGAATTCATCCGTCAGGCCAACCTCAAGGGCAAGGACTACCGCGTGGACTGGGTCTACCTCAAGCTCAACGACCCGGAGCGCGAGACCATACTCTGCAAGGACCCGTTCCAGAGCCACGACGAGCGGGTGGAGCGCCTGATCCGCTCCTTCTAGTCGCGTCGTCGCTGGAGCGGTACCGATGTCCATGAGCCTCACCTCGAGCGTGATCCAGTCCCTAGTCGCCGGAGAGCACGGCGATCCCTTCGCGGTGCTCGGCCCGCATCCCACCCAGGACGGCAGCCTCTCCATTCGCGCCCTTCTTCCCGGGGCGACCGAGGTCACCGTGCTCGTCGAGGGCGGGGCCGTTCCCGCCCAGCCCCTCAAGCCGCTCCACGCGGACGGACTGTGGGAGGGCGTGATCCCCGGGCACCTGCCCATCCGCTATCGCCTCCGCGTCACCTACCCGGACGGCCACCCCTTCGAGCTGGACGATCCCTACCGCTTCCCGTCCACCCTGTCCGGCTTCGATCTCCACCTCCTGGGCGAGGGCCGGCACTATCGCATCTACGAGAAGCTGGGGGCGCACGCCGCCACCATCGACGGCGTGGACGGCATCATCTTCGCGGTGTGGGCGCCCAACGCCCGGCGCGTGAACGTGGTGGGCGACTGGAACGCGTGGGACGGCCGCCGTCATCCCATGCGCCTGCATCCGGGCAACGGCATCTGGGAGCTCTTCCTGCCCGGCGTGACGGAAGGCGCGCGCTACAAGTTCGAGATCCACTCCCGCTCGGGCGCTCCCCTCGCGCTCAAGACCGATCCCTACGCCTTCGGCTTCGAGCCCGACGAGCCGCGCACCGCCTCGGTCGTGGAGCGCCTCGAGGGCTATGACTGGCATGACGCAGGCTGGCTCGGCGAGCGGGCGCGCCGGCAGGCCCTCGACGCCCCCATGAGCATCTACGAGGTGCACCTGGGCTCCTGGCGCCAGGTCGTGGAGGACGGCGGACGCTCCCGCTCCCTCGACTACCGCGACGCGGCGGCCCAGCTCGCCGACTATGTGCACGACATGGGCTTCACCCACGTCGAGCTCCTCCCCGTCATGGAGCATCCCTACTACGCCTCGTGGGGCTATCAGGTCCTTGGCTACTACGCCCCCACGCGACGCTACGGGCGCCCTCACGACTTCATGGCCCTCGTGGATCACCTCCACCAGCGCGGCATCGGCGTGATCCTCGACTGGGTCCCCGCCCACTTCCCGCGCGATCCGCACGGCCTCGCCTACTTCGACGGCACCCATCTTTTCGAGCACGCCGATCCGCGGGAGCGCGAGCATCCCGACTGGGGGACGCGCGTCTTCAACTACGGCCGCCGCGAGGTTGCCAACTTCCTCATCGGCAACGCCCTGTTCTGGCTGGAGCGCTACCACGTGGACGGCCTCCGGGTGGACGCGGTCGCCTCCATGATCTACCGCGACTACTCGCGCAAGGCCGGGGAGTGGGTCCCGAACATCTACGGCGGGCGCGAGAACCTCGAGGCCATCGCCTTCCTCAAGCGCCTCAACGAGGTCGTGTACGGCACGCATCCCGGCGTAGTCACGGTGGCCGAGGAGTCCACCGCGTGGCCCATGGTCTCGCGTCCCGTGCACCTGGGGGGCTTAGGCTTCGGGCTCAAGTGGAACATGGGATGGATGCACGACGTGCTCGACTACCTCCGCCACGGGCCCATCCATCGCAAGTACCACCAGAACCAGCTCACCTTCGGCATGCTCTACGCATGGACGGAGAACTTCGTTCTCCCCCTCTCCCACGACGAGATAGTGCACGGCAAGGGCTCGCTCATTGCCAAGATGCCCGGCGACGACTGGCAGCGCTTCGCCAACCTCCGTCTCCTCTACGCCTTCATGTGGGCCTATCCGGGCAAGAAGCTCCTCTTCATGGGGGGCGAGTTCGGCCAGTCGGGAGAGTGGAACCACGACCACAGCCTCGACTGGCATCTCCTCGACATGGGCCCCTATCATCGCGGGCTGCAGCGGATGGTGGCGGACTGCAATCGCCTCTACCGGGCGGAGCCGGCGCTGCACGAGCAGGACTGCGAGCCGGCGGGCTTCGCCTGGATGGACTGCAGCGACGCCGAGCAGAGCGTGGTCACCTTCGCCCGCTTCGCGCGTGATCGCCATCGCGTCGTAGTCTGCGTGTGCAACTTCACCCCGGTGCCGCGGCACGAGTACCGGATCGGGGTGCCGCGCCCCGGCTACTACCGCGAGGTGCTGAACAGCGACAGCGCCTTCTACGGCGGCAGCGACATGGGCAACGGCGGCGGCATCGCGAGCGAGCCCGTGTCGTGGCACGGCCAGCCGCATTCCCTGCGCCTCACCCTGCCGCCGCTCGGTGCAGTCTGGCTCATCCCCGTCGAGGGCTAGCCGGGTGACCGTCACCCCCGTCCAGACGCGTCCCGGCCGTCCCTACCCGCTGGGGGCGACCTGGGACGGGACGGGCGTCAACTTCGCTCTTTTCAGCGAGCATGCCACCGCGGTCGATCTCTGCCTCTTCGACGGAGCAGCGCCGGCCCGTGAAGTGCGCCGCATCCCCATCACCGAGCGCACCGACCAGATCTGGCACGTGTACCTGCCCGAGGCGCGGCCGGGGCTGCTCTACGCCTATCGCGTCGACGGCCCCTATACCCCCGGTGAGGGTCACCGCTTCAACGCCGCCAAGGTGCTCCTCGATCCCTACGCCAAGGCCATCGCCGGCCAGGTCACGTGGAACGACGCCCTCCTCGGCTATCAGGCCGACGCGACGGAGGACTCGGGGGCGCCCGATCCGCGCGACAGCGCGCCCTTCGTGCCGAAGTGCGTGGTGGTAGAGACGGCCTTCTCGTGGGGGGACGACCGGCTCCTGCGCACGCCCTGGCACGAGACGGTGATCTACGAGGTCCACGTCAAGGGCTTCACCGCGCGGCATCCCGAGATTCCTCCGGAGCTTCGCGGCACCTATGCGGGCCTCGCCTCTCCGCCGGCCCTCGACCACCTCCGCTGCCTCGGCGTGACCGCGGTGGAGCTCCTCCCCGTGCACCACGCGGTGAACGAGCGGCACCTGGAGAAGCTCGGGCTGACTAACTACTGGGGCTACAACTCCATCGGCTTCTTCGCCCCCGACTCGCGCTTCGCCTCCACGGGCAGCCGGGGCGAGCAGGTGGCGGAGTTCAAGACGATGATCAAGCGGCTGCACGAGGCGGGTATCGAGGTGATCCTCGACGTGGTGTACAACCACACCGCGGAGGGCAATCACCGCGGCCCCACCCTCTGCTTCCGTGGCATCGACAATCGCGCCTACTACCGCCTGGAGATGATGGACCGGACCTACTACCGCGACTACACGGGCTGCGGCAACACCCTCGACCTCACCCATCCGCGCTCGCTGCAGCTCCTCATGGACAGCCTGCGCTACTGGGTTCTCGACATGCACGTGGACGGCTTCCGCTTCGATCTCGCCTCCGCGCTGGCCCGCGAGCTCCACGACGTCGACCGCCTGTCGTCGTTCTTCGATGTCATCCATCAGGACCCGGTGATCTCCCAGGTCAAGCTCATCGCCGAGCCGTGGGACCTGGGGGAGGGTGGCTACCAGGTGGGCAACTTCCCGCCCGGCTGGGCGGAGTGGAACGGGCGCTATCGCGACACCATCCGCCGCTACTGGAAGGGCGATCCCGGCCAGGTCGCCGAGCTCGCCTACCGCCTCACCGGCTCCAGCGATCTCTACGAGCAGGGCGGCCGCCGCCCCTACGCCAGCATCAACTTCGTCACCGCCCACGACGGCTTCACCCTTGCCGACCTCGTCACCTACACGGAGAAGCGCAACGAGGCAAACGGGGAGGACAACCGCGACGGGAGCAACGAGAACTACTCAACCAACGACGGGGTGGAGGGCCCCACCGACCATCCCGCGGTGCGCGCCCTCCGGGAACGCCGGCAGCGGACCTTCCTCGCCACCCTCCTCCTCTCTCAGGGCGTGCCCATGGTCACGGGCGGCGACGAGCTGGGGCGGACCCAGGGCGGCAACAACAACGCCTACTGCCAGGACAGTGAGCTCACGTGGTTCGGGTGGCCCCCCACCGCGACGGGCGAGCGCCTGCTCGATTTCACGCGACGGCTCATCCGGCTCCGGCTCGATCATCCCGTGTTCCGGCGCCGGCGCTTCTTCCAGGGCCGCCGCATCCGCGGCTCCGCCGTCAAGGATCTCTCCTGGTTCCAGCCGGACGGACGCGAGATGACCGACGAGGAGTGGAACGACGGGCTGAGCCGTCTCCTCGGGCTCCAGCTCGCCGGGGACGCCATCGAGGACGTCGACGACGAGGGGCACCCCGTGCGGGACGAAACCTTCCTCATCCTGCTCAACGCCCACGAGGAGGCCCACCCATTCGTCCTGCCCGCGTCCGTGCCGCGCGCGGAGTGGGAGGTCGTGCTCGATACCCGCGACTGGGAGCCGGTCCTGCCCGGGCGCTACTTCAAGGACGGCGAGCCCTATCCCCTCGAAGGCCACACCCTGGCCTTGCTCCGCCACCGAGCGAAGGAGGTCGACTGATGGCCGACATGCCCGAGTTCGAATCCGACATGCACCGCACCGCGGTGGCCCAGCTCGACCGCGTGGCCGAGCGCCTCCACCTCGATCACGACACCCACATCCGCCTCCGCTATCCGCGGCGCGCCCTCGTAGTCTCCATCCCGGTGCGCATGGACACCGGCGCCACGGAAGTCTTCATGGGCTATCGCGTCCACCACAACACCGCCCTCGGCCCCACCAAGGGCGGCCTGCGCTACGACGCGGACGTGAACATGGGCGAGGTCACCGCGCTGGCCATGCTCATGAGCTGGAAGTGCGCGCTCATGGGACTGCCCTACGGCGGCGCCAAGGGCGGGGTGCGCTGCGCTCCGCGCTCCATGTCCAAGCGGGAGCTCGAGTCGCTCACCCGCCGCTACACGACGGAGATCATGCTCTTCATCGGCCCCGATCTCGACATTCCCGCTCCCGACCTCGGCACCGACGAGCAGACCATGGCGTGGGTGATGGACACCTACTCCATGACCCAGGGACGAAGCGTGCCGGGCGTGGTCACCGGCAAGCCCATCCTGGTGGGCGGCTCCGCGGGTCGCCGCGAAGCCACGGGCCGCGGCATCGTCTACGTCCTCTACCAGGCCCTGCACAGCCTGGGCGAGGAGCTCAAGGGCAAGACGGTGGTGGTGCAGGGCTTCGGCAACGTGGGCAGCGTGGCCGCGCGCATCCTCTGGCGCGACGGCGCCATCGTCCAGGGGGTGAGCGACTACAAGGGCGGCATCTGGAACCGTCAGGGGCTCGACATCCGGCTCCTCGAGGAGCACGTGCGGGAGTCCGGGAGCGTGGTGGGCTTCCCGGGGGCGGACGCCATCTCCAACGCGGACATCCTGGAGCAGCCCTGCGACATTCTCGTGCCCGCGGCCATCGGCTCCCAGATCCGCGAAGACAACGCCCCCCGCATCCGCGCGCGTATCGTGGTGGAGGGCGCCAACGGTCCCACCACTCCGGAGGCCGACGCCATCCTCCACTCTCGCGGCACCATCGTCATCCCCGACATCCTCGCCAACGGCGGCGGCGTGGTCGTCTCCTACTTCGAGTGGGTCCAGGGGCTCCAGTTCTACTTCTGGCAGGAGGCAGAGATCATCGCGCGCCTCCAGGAGATCATGACGCGGGCCTTCACGCGCGTGTGGAACGCCTCCCGGAAGGAAGGCGTCGACCTGCGCACGGCCGCTCTCATGGAGGGCGTCCGCCGCGTCGCCGACGCGCATCAGATCCGCGGTCTCTATCCCTAGCCCTCCATGACCGGCGACGGCTTCGACCTGATCGTGGTGGGCGGCGGCGTGTTCGGGCTCAGCACCGCTCTCGAGGCGGGGCGGCGGCGGCGCAGCGTGCTGGTCGTCGACCGCCGCACCATCCCCAACCCCGTCGCCGCCTCCTTCGGCCCCTCGCGCAAGATCCGCTCGACCTATCTCGACGAGCACTACACGCGCCTCGCCCTCGAGGCCATGGCGGGATGGCGCCGGATCGAGGCGGAGACAGGGGCGCAGCTCTACATCGCCGACGGCAACCTGAACGTGAGCGACGAGACGACCGACACGCATCTGGAGCAGCTCGACGTGAACGCACGGCGCGGCGGGGCCAAGGTGCGCTGGCTCGACGCGGCCGACCTGCGCCGCGAGTTTCCCCAGTTCCGTCCCGGCCGCCGCGCCCTCCTCGAGGAGGAGGCGGGCTTCCTCCGCGCGACCGACTGCGTCGCCGCCCTCCGCGGCCTCGCCGAACGACTCGGCGTCCGCTTCGCCACCGGACAGGACGCCGCCGTGGAGCCTGCGAACCGCGGCGTGCTGGTGCGCGTGGGGACGACGAGCCATCACGCGCTGCAGGTCGTGGTGGCGGCCGGGGGCTGGTCGAAGCGGCTCTTCCCCGAGCTGGGCGCCGCCCTCTGGCAGTGCCAGCAGGGCATCATGTACCTCGACGGCGTGCCCGAGGAGTTCTGCCGGCCACGCTTCCCGCCCTACTCGGCGCCCACCACGGGCTTCTACGGCTTCGCCGCCGAGCCCGGGCGCGTGGGGCTCAAGGTCGCGCGGCACCTCGTCACCGATCCCATCGACGATCCCGACTTCGATCGCCGTACCACGCCCCAGGGCTTCGTGGCGGAGGCGGAACGGTTCGTCCGGGAGTGGCTCGGCCTCGATCCCGCCCGCTATCGCCCGAGCTTCGACAGCTGCATGTACAACCTCTCCTCCAGCAACGACTTCCTCCTCGACTTCCACCCGTCGCTGCCCGGCGTCTTCCTCGCCACCGCCGGCTCCGGCCACGGCTTCAAGTTCGGCTCCATCCTCGGCACCATCGTGCTGGATCGCCTCGACGGTGTTGCAAGCGAGCGCTGGAGCCCGCAGTTCTCCTACGCATCCTTCCTCACCGCGGGCGGACGCCCCCGCCTCCTCTAGGGGGCCCGAGCGCTCGTCGCCCGGGCGCGGAGTCCTCCCGTGCCACGAGCGACTTCCCCCTCAGGCGGCGCGGAGGCGGCGCAGGCCCAGCACCTCCAGCACCGCGAAGGCGAAGACGGCAGCGGCGATCACCGCCACCGCCACGTTGCCGACCACGGTGAGAGGGCCGTCCACGACGAGGATCAGACTCCCCACCACCCAGGCGGCGTTGAGGGCCACGGTGAGGAGAGCCTCGCCACGGCTCACCCTCGTGCGGCCCGCATTCCAGAGCAGTGCCGCCGCGAAGGCGAGGAGGCCCGCCCCCACCGCGCGGGGAATCCCCACGCCGCCGATCCCGAAGTGGGCGGCCACGGTCGGAGCGGCCACGAGGAGCAGCGCGCCGCAGAGCCCCGAGGCGATGCCGTCGATCTGGAGACTCCGGCGCAGGAACGTGGAGCGATCGGTGGAGATGGTGATCACGGCCCTCCCGCTCGTGAAGGTGCACTTCGAAGCATCGTGCACGCATGGTGCGAGAGGCCACGGCCGCCGGCAATTACGCCGCGGGTAATGCCAACCGCTCAGCGGCAAGAGCGAACTGCGAAAAAACGATCCGGACCGCGGGTCAGAGCGGCGCGACGTCGACGGCCTGGCCGGTCTGGGCGCTCTTCGTCACCGCGTCCGTGAACTCCATGTAGCGGACGCCGTCCTCGAAGCCCGTGTGCGTCACCTTCTCGCGGCCCCGGATGGCGTTGACGAACTCCTCCTCCACCCGCCAGCCCACGCGCTTCTCGGCGGGGATGGCGATCTCGCGCAGCTCCTTGTCGTTCCGCCGGCCGCCGGAGAGGCGCTTGGCGTCCGCCTCGATGCGCAACGTCCCCTCGCTCCCGAAGATCCACGCCTGGGGCGCGGGCGACAGCCCGGTGACGGCGCTGAAGCGCAGGTGAGCCACCGCCCCGCTGGCGAGGGTGGCCAGGATGTCCACGTGGTCGGGCACCTTGACCTCGTGCCAGGCCCCCTTCTCATCTTTCCGGCGCGGCACGGCGATCTTGGTCATGGTCA
>Ga0075424_100008265_pt1 | contig 10154 bp, 6 predicted proteins | sample SoiMethybrSBSTD3_FD_75301 | JGI IMG/M metagenome (GOLD analysis project Ga0075424, IMG submission 75301) | Bulk soil microbial communities from a Populus tree surrounding site in Tennessee, USA - Soil MetaG P. TD hybrid SBSTD3 | ecosystem: Environmental > Terrestrial > Soil > Tree plantation...
ACGGGGTCGCCTCGCTTGCGGGCAGGCCTCGCAATGTTCGCCGGCACTCATCCCGCCCCAATGGTACCAAGCTACACGTGTCGGGGGGCGAGACGGCATCGAACGGGATCGGAGGAGATGACATGGCGCTGTTTGACCTCAAGGGGCGCGTCGCCGTGGTGACGGGCGGCAACGGCGGCATCGGCCTTGGGATGGCACGAGGTTTAGCGCAGGCGGGTGCCGCGATCGCCATCGCCGCACGCAACGTCAAGAAGGCCGAGACCGCGGCGGCCGAGCTTGCCAAGCTCGGTGTCAAGACTGCGGTGCTCGCGGTCGACGTGGTGCAGGAGGCCCAATGCCGCAAGATGGTGGCGGACACCGTGGCCCAATTGGGCCGGCTCGACATCCTGGTCAACAACGCAGGCGTCAACATCCGCAAGGTACCGCACGAGCTTTCGCTCGCCGAGTGGCGACAGGTGATCGACGTCAATCTGACGAGCATCTTCACCTGCTCCCAAGCGGCCTATCCGGTGATGCGCGACGCGGGCGGCGGCAAGATCATCAACATCGGTTCGATGCTGTCGATCTTCGGAGCTGCCTTCGCGCCAGCCTACGGGGCCTCCAAGGGAGGCGTTGTGCAGCTGACAAAATCGTTGGCGACGGCCTGGGCCAAAGACAACATCCAGGTCAATGCGGTGCTGCCGGGTTGGATCGACACCGAGCTGACGAAGCGGGCGCGCGAGGAGGTGGCCGGGCTCAACAGTCTCGTACTCATGCGCACGCCTGCCAAGCGCTGGGGTGTGCCCAACGACCTGTCGGGTGTCGCAGTGTTCCTCGCCGCGCCGGCCTCCGACTTTGTCACGGGCGCGGCGATCCCCGTCGATGGCGGTTACTCGGTGCAGGTTTAGGGACTGCGCATGATCGACAAGATCAAGGCCTCGGCTGCAGAAGCCCTTGCCGATGTGAAGGACGGCTCGACCGTTATGATCGGCGGCTTCGGCACGGCTGGCATGCCGTTCACTCTCATTGATGCGCTCATCGCGCAGGGCGCCAAGTACCTGACGGTGGTCGCCAACAATGCTGGCAATGGCAATACGGGCCTCGCCGCCTTGCTCAAGGCGGGCCGGGTTCACAGGATCCTGTGTTCCTTCCCGCGCCAAACGGACTCATGGGTGTTCGATGAGCTCTATCGCGCCGGCAAGATCGAGCTCGAAGTCGTGCCGCAAGGCAATCTCGCTGAGCGCATCCGCGCCGCCGGAGCGGGCATCGGCGCCTTCTACTGTCCGACCGGCTACGGCACGCTGCTCGCGGGCAACCGGGAGACGCGCAGGATAAATGGCCGCGACTACGTCCTGGAGTACCCGATCCAGGGTGATATCGCCCTCATCAAAGCCCACAAGGGTGATCGCTGGGGCAACCTCGTCTATCGCAAGACCGCGCGCAATTTTGGGCCCGTCATGGCCATGGGTGCAAGGACGACCGTTGCGGAGGTCAATGAGGTGGTCGCACTTGGCGCGCTCGACCCCGAGGCGATCGTCACCCCAGGCATCTTTGTGCAGCGGATCGTCAAGGTCGCAGAGGCTGCGGCCCAGCCCGCTCCCTCAGGAGAGAAGTGATGTCGGCCACCCTCGCCAACCTCAAAAAACTGAGCCGCAACGAGATGGCCGAGCGCGTTGCGCGCGACATTCCGGAGGGCGCTTACGTGAACCTGGGCATCGGCCTACCGACGCTGGTAGCCAATTTCCTTCCCCAGGGCCGCGAAGTGTTCCTGCACACCGAAAATGGGCTCCTCGGCATGGGCCCGGCGCCCAAGCAGGGCGAGGAGGATCCCGACCTCATCAATGCCGGCAAGCAACCAGTGACCGCCCTGCCTGGAGCCGCCTATTTTCACCACGCGGACTCCTTTGCGATGATGCGTGGAGGCCATTTGGATATCTGCGTTCTCGGGGCCTTCCAGGTGTCCGTGACCGGCGACCTTGCCAACTGGCACACCGGCGAGCCCGCCGCCATCCCCGCCGTCGGCGGCGCCATGGATCTTGCCATTGGAGCAAAGCGCACGTTTGTGATGATGGAGCATCTGACCAAAGCCGGAGAGGGCAAGATCGTGCCCGCCTGCACGTATCCGCTCACCGCCAAGGCGTGCGTGGCGCGCATCTATACCGATCTGGCCGTGATCGATGTCACTCCCCATGGCCTCGTGGTCAGGGACATCGTCCCCGGACTGTCGGTGAGTGAGCTCGCCGGCTTGACGAAGGTCGCGCTGGCGGACGGACGCGAGCCCGCGGCAAGAGCGTGATGGGGGGCCGACGGAGGGTCGCGTCGGCGAGCTCGCCCGTGCGGTTTGTCCTTTGCGCCAGCGGCCTGACCAGGGTAGGCGGCTTGCGGGCTGCATCTGGCGGCTATGTCCCCGCCACAGTTTCTCCGCTATGGTCGGGGCAAGTTGCCGCCGAAAGGGCGTCTTGGGGGGTGTTGCACGTATGAACGAGACGAGCCCGGGCGTGATCGACGCAGAGACGCCCGTCAATCCCTACAGCCTGCTGGAGGCCGTCAACCGCTCGAGCGATTCCGCCAATGCCGCATGGCTGATCTACATGGCGCTCATGAGCTACGTTCTGCTCACCGTGGCCGGGGTCGGCCACAAGGAACTGCTCCTGAACAGCGATATCGTGCTGCCCATCCTCCAGGTGAAGATCGAGCTTACCCGCTTCTTCATATTTGCACCCATCCTGCTGGTCTTGCTGCACTTGGGGCTAATGGGGCAGCTCGTCCAGCTCGCGCGCAAGACGCTGGAGTTTGCCGCTTCCATCCGCATGCTCGAGACGTCTGACCAGCGCACCCACCCCCTGCGCCTCGAGCTCGACAACTTCTTCTTCGCCCAAGCCATTGCCGGACCCGAGCGCAGCCGCATTGTCAGCACGTTCCTGCACGGGATGTCGTGGCTCACCATCGTCGCCATGCCGGTCGTGCTGCTGCTCTACGTGCAACTCGTGTTCCTGCCCTATCACGATGTGGGCATCACGTGGGTGCATCGGCTCGCACTCATCGCCGACATCGCGCTTTTGTTGTTCATCGGCGTTTTCTTATGGCGCCTCGAGACCTCATTCCTGCGCGCTTTCCTGCGCACCAGCCTGCATCACCCCGTCGGCCTGCTGCTCACGGCTGGATTGCTGGGAGCGGTGGCGCTCTTCTCAATCTTCGTCGCCACTATCCCCGGCGAGGCCGCCGAGCAGTCGGCCGCCCCGTCCGGTGCGCGCCAAGCGGGCGATGGGCGGCAGGCCTTGGCCTCTGCGGTGCAAGGCTTCGCCGAGGGCTCTCTTCTCGGTTTCTTTCAGCGCAACCTCAACGTTACGGATACCGAACTTGTCATCGACAAGGATGTGACGCCGGGCCGACCTACCCTCAACCTGCGCGGACGCGATCTGCGCTTTGCCAGATTTGACCGCACCGATCTGCATCAGGCTGATATGACGGGCGCCAATCTCGATGGCGCCAGTCTGGTCGGCACCGACCTGCGGGGTGTCTGGATGAGCTGTGCTGATCTCAATGCGCTGCTCCTCTCTGACAGCCGCCGCGCAGGTCGATGTGCCAGCGCACGTGGCGCCAATCTGTCCAAAGCGCGGCTGGCCGAGGCCAAGATGGCGGGCGTCGACCTGCGCTTGGCCAAGCTCGACGAGGCGCGGCTCGAAGGCGCCCAGCTCGGCCACGCCATCCTGAGTGGGGCGAGCTTTGCCAGTGCGCGTCTTGATGGCGCTGACCTCTCCGGTGCTTGGCTGCATGGGGCCAATTTCATTGTGGCTTCCCTGCAAGGTGCGGATCTTTCGGGTGCCAAGCTCGAAGGGGCCGACTTTACCAGCGCGGCCATGCAGGGGGCGAGCCTTGCCCTCGCCGGGCTTGAGGCTGCCAGCCTTCGGGATGCGGAGCTTGAGGGTGTCAATCTGGCGATGGCTCGGCTCACCGGCGCCGACCTTTCGGGCGCCAAAATGCAGGGCAGCGACATGCGGGGCGCCAACGTCTGGCGCACGCTTCCGCCGGGCGGCGACGTCCCCGCACTCACCGACATGGCCCAGATCGTCATCCAGCAGCCTGCCGAGGACGAATGGGTCGCGCTCGCAGCAACGCTGCTGCGGCTGGAAGACAGCCGGCTCGCCACCCGCCTCGGGGAGGCCATGGCGCGCCTCGCCGATGGCGCGCAGAACGGCGCCTGGGCTAACTCGCCGGATCTGCAGCTGTGGCAGGCCTTAGCCAAAGGGGCAGAAGGGCTGGCAACCGACGATTACCGGGGACGCCTTACCGAATATCTCGCCCGCCTCGCGTGTCGTGCGCGCTTTGCCGACGGTGCTGTGGCAGCGGGCGTGGCGCGTCGCGCCATGGCGCCGGGGTTCAAAGGCGACATGCCGGCCCTCTACGTGCGGTTCAAGAGCGCTGAGTGCGCCGCGTCCGCGTCCATGAGCCCGCGCCTGGTGCGCGAGTTGGCAGTTGCGGCCGATGCCGCCCGGGGGCAATAGGCGTGCGGGGAATGCGCGCATGGGCCCCCGCCTCTAACCCGCCGGCCTTGCCCGCCCAGCTGCTTGTGATCGACTAAGGTACCCCTCGCATCGGCGTGCGCTCAAGCGGTGCCACCCCCGCTATAGCCAAGGCCGGTGCGCTGCAATATGAAGCGGCCTCATGCCGAAGCGCACCGACATCCAATCGATTCTCATCATCGGCGCCGGCCCCATCGTCATCGGGCAGGCCTGCGAGTTCGACTACTCGGGCACCCAAGCCTGCAAGGCACTCAAGGCCGAGGGCTATCGCATCGTGCTGGTCAACTCCAATCCGGCCACCATCATGACCGACCCGGAGCTGGCGGATGCGACCTATGTCGAGCCGATCACGCCCGATATCGTGGCGAAGATCATCGAGCGGGAGCGCCCTGATGCCTTGCTGCCCACCATGGGCGGGCAAACCGCGCTCAACACCGCCCTCGACCTCGACAAGAGGGGCGTGCTCGCCAAATTCGGCGTCGAGATGATTGGCGCGAAGGCACCGGCCATCGCCATGGCCGAGGATCGGCAGCTGTTTCGCGAAGCCATGACCAGGATCGGCCTTGCCACGCCCAGGTCGGTGCTTGCCCACGGTCGCGCCGAGGCGCTCGCGGCCCTTGAGCACGTGGGTCTACCGGCCATCATTCGGCCTTCGTTCACGCTTGGCGGGACCGGCGGCGGCGTCGGCTATAACCGCGAGGAATTTGCCGAGATCGTCGAGCGCGGTCTCGATGCGTCGCCAACGCACGAGGTGCTGATCGAGGAAAGCGTGCTCGGCTGGAAGGAGTTCGAGATGGAGGTGGTCCGCGATAGGGCGGACAACTGCATCATCGTCTGCTCGATCGAAAACGTTGATCCCATGGGGGTGCATACCGGCGACTCCATCACCGTCGCGCCAGCCCTGACCCTGACCGATAAGGAATACCAGATCATGCGCAATGCCTCGATTGCGGTGCTGCGCGAGATCGGTGTGGAGACCGGTGGATCGAATGTGCAGTTCGCGGTCAATCCGGCAGACGGGCGCCTCGTCGTCATCGAGATGAACCCGCGCGTGTCGCGCTCCTCCGCATTGGCCTCGAAGGCGACCGGCTTCCCGATTGCCAAGGTCGCAGCCAGGCTCGCAGTCGGCTACACCCTGGACGAGCTCGACAACGACATTACCGGCGGCGCGACGCCCGCCTCCTTCGAGCCCACCATCGATTACATCGTTACCAAGGTCCCCCGCTTTGCGTTTGAGAAGTTTCCGGGCGCGGAGCGTACCCTCACCACCTCGATGAAGTCGGTGGGCGAAGTCATGGCCATCGGGCGCACCTTCGCCGAGAGTTTGCAGAAGGCGCTCAGGGGCTTGGAATCAGGCCTCACCGGTCTCGATGACTTGGCGCTCGATGGACTGGGCTTGGGCGACGACAAGAACGTGATCCGTGCCGCGTTGGGCACGCCCACACCTGACCGTATTCTCAAGGTGGCCCAGGCCATGCGGCTCGGCGTCGAGCACGAGCAGATTTACGCGTCGTGCCGCATCGATCCGTGGTTCCTCGAGCGCATCCAGGAGATCGTGGACCTGGAGGCTCGCGTGCGGGCGCACGGGCTGCCGACGGCGGCCGAGCCCTTCCGCATGGTAAAGTCGATGGGCTTCTCGGATGCTCGGCTTGCGACACTGGCGCAATTGACCGAGGCCGAGGTGCGCAAGCGGCGGCTAGCCTTGGATGTCCGGCCGGTGTTCAAGCGCATCGACACCTGCGCGGCCGAGTTCGCCTCCCCCACGGCCTACATGTATTCCACCTACGAACGCGGCCTGACCGGTACACCGATCAATGAGGCTGAGCCTTCCAAGCGCGACAAGGTGGTGATTCTAGGCGGCGGGCCCAATCGCATCGGTCAGGGCATCGAGTTCGATTACTGTTGCTGCCACGCCTGCTTCGCCCTCTCCAAGGCAGGCACCGAGACCATCATGATCAATTGCAATCCCGAGACGGTCTCGACCGATTACGACACGTCCGATCGGCTCTACTTTGAACCCCTCACCGCCGAAGACGTGTTGGAGATCATTGCCGTAGAGCGGTCAAGGGGGCGGCTCAAGGGCGTGATCGTCCAATTCGGAGGCCAGACACCCCTAAAGCTCGCCCACGCGCTGGCGGAGGCCGGGGTGCCGATCCTCGGCACGTCGCCCGAGGCCATAGACCTCGCCGAGGACCGCGATCGCTTCAAGGCGCTGGTGGACCGACTGGGCCTCAAGCAGCCGCAGAGCGGTATAGCGCGCAGCCTCGTCGAGGCGCGCAGCGTGGCCGATGCGCTGGGTTACCCGGTGATGATCCGCCCCTCCTATGTGCTGGGAGGGCGAGCCATGGAGATTGTCGCGGATGGCGGCGAAATCGACCGGTATGTCGCCCGCTTGGCGGTTACGCTCGATCAGCCTTCCGAATTCGCTGTGTCCGACAAGCGGCCCCTGCTGGTCGACCGCTACCTGGCGGATGCCATCGAGGTCGATGTCGACTGCCTTTGTGACGGCACGGACACGTTCGTCGCCGGCATCATGGAGCACATCGAGGAGGCCGGCATCCATTCCGGTGACAGCGCGTGCTCGTTGCCCGTCCACTCCCTCGCCTCCTCGATCATCGTGCGGCTTGAGAAACAGACGCGCGACCTCGCCCTCGCCCTCAACGTGGTCGGTCTGATGAACGTGCAGTATGCCATCAAGGGTCGCGACATCTATATCCTGGAGGTCAACCCACGCGCCTCGCGCACGGTGCCGTTTGTGGCCAAGGTGATCGGCAAGCCGATCGCGGGCATTGCCGCGCGCATCATGAACGGGGAGACGCTCGCCGCCTTCAGGCTCAGGCCCGGAAAACTTGGCCACGTGGGCGTCAAGGAGGCGGTGTTTCCCTTTGCGCGGTTCCCCGGCGTTGACACCGTCCTTGGTCCTGAGATGCGCTCGACGGGCGAAGTTATGGGGATCGACCGCGACTACGCCATGGCCTTTGCTAAGAGCCAGCTCGGTGCCGGCAACACGCTTCCTCTCAAGGGGGCGGTGTTCGTTTCGGTAAGAGATGCTGACAAGGAAGGCATTTTGGGTGCCATGCGCGATCTGGCTGACATCGGTTTCCGCATCCTGGCCACACGCGGTACGCGGCGCGCTCTGGTGGCGCACGGCATCCCCTGCGAGCAGGTGAACAAGGTCCTCGAGGGGCGTCCACACATTGTCGACCTGATGAAGAATGGTGCGGCGCAGCTCGTTTTCAATACCACCGAGGGCGCCAAGGCGCTGGCCGATTCCAAGGACATCCGCCGCACTGCCTTGCTCAACCACATTCCTTACTATACAACTTTGGCTGGTGCCCTGGCGGCCACGCAAGCCATAAAAGCGCTTGCGGCAGGCACCCTTGGGGTAGCGCCGCTGCAATCCTATGTAAGCGACGCATCCTGAGGATGCCGCGGCTCACCGCCGAAAGAAGGGTGGCCAAACCCAAGTGCCTGAGTGAAACTGTGTTCCGGTACGGGCGTTGTGTCCGGGCCGATCTGAGAGAATAAGCCATGGCCATGGAAAAAGTGCCGATGACCATCGAGGGGTTCAAGAAGCTCGAGGCCGAGCTGCACCGCCTCAAGGTCGAGGAGCGTCCGCGCATCATTCAGCAGATTGCGGACGCTCGGGAGCACGGCGATTTGTCCGAAAATGCCGAGTACCACGCTGCCAAGGAGGCGCAAGGGCTCAACGAGGCCAAGGTGGCCGAGATCGAGGACAAGATCGGCCGCGCCGAGGTCATCGATACCTCCAAGCTGAGCGGCACCAAAGTCAAGTTCGGGGCGACGGTCGCGCTGGAGGACGAGGACTCCGGCGACAAGGTCAAATACAAGATCGTCGGCGAGGACGAGGCGGACGTGCGCGATGGCAAGATTTCGATCACGTCGCCCATCGCCCGCGCCCTGATCGGCAAGGCCAAGGGCGACAGCGCTGAGGTGACGACGCCGAAGGGCACGCGCAGCTACGAAATCCTCAAGGTTGAGTACAAATAGGCAAGCAAACCTTGTGGGCTTTCGAATAGGGGCGCCGGGCGCGGCCCCAGCGGCCATGCTGTGCACCATTGCGGCGTCACGGGTCTTAGATGTTGCTTTATTGCCATGCTCGCGGCGCCGACCGCGCTGTGGGACGCAGCCCAATGTTGCTCTGACAGGTGCGCAACCTTCATAGTCGCCGAGGGGCTCGAACGGTCAGCTAGAGCATTTTTCCACAGCGTCGTTGAACCTGGCCCGGAGAGTTACTAGGCGCGTCGCGAAAGTGCATTAAGTTCTCGTGTCGCGAGGGGGGTTGGCCGCGTTGGGGGGATGGCCAGGGCCATGGTGTGGGATCCACACATACGTGCAGCAATGGGGGTGCTGTGCATCGGCGCCGGCGCTCTGGCTTGCACCTGTGGCCTGGGTCAGGCGCGAACCCGAGATGTCCCGCAGACGACGGACAGCGCGCCAGAAATCGGGCTGAGCAGCGCGCTCGGCGCGCCACCGGCGTCGCTCCCAGGGATGGTGGGCCCGGCAGGCGCCAGAGGCCCATGGTCCGAGCCGGTCCTGAGATTGGCCGCGCCACGTCACGGTCAACACTTCGATCCGTCGGCCCAACGGCCCCAACCGGCGCAGCAACAGCGCCCACCGGAGGCCGAACGGAGCCGGCAGGCGCCCCAGGCTCGCGGGAGCACCCCAGCAGCGCAATCCTCTTCCCCCGCCTCGGCCCCAGCGCAGTCCCCCTCCTCGCAACCGGCATCCCAACTTGGGCATCGTCGCCAGCCCCACATCGACGGGCCGCCACAGACGCCGCAGGCCTTGCCGCCGGTCAATCACGGCGGGCCGCAGGTACAGACCCAGGTTCAGGGCCCACCGCAGGCCCCGGCGCGAACGCTGGGCCGCGAGGAGACATCAGGGCGCCGGGCGCGAAACGAGGAGGAAGATGCGGTGCGACGGCGCGCCCAAAGCGAGCGGCGAGAGCTGGAGCGCAGCGCAGACCGTGAACCGCACGGATCTGCGCCCCATCATGAATCCGCGCATGCATCGCCTCAGACCGAGCATGCGCACGACAGAGCCCAGCCTGGCCATGGCTCGCAAGACCACCACGCCCGGGAGGAGGGAGCGCACGCGAGCGAGGGACGGCGCTCCCACGAACAGGAGCGACGCCCGGCATCGCACGCCGAACACGCAGAAACGGCGCACAGCCACGGGGAGCACCACCAGCACGAACATGCCGAGCGTCAGGTGGCAGCTCCCTCCGCCCCCGTCGCCGCGGCGGCACCTGCGCAACCGGCTCACCCGGTGGCGAGCCCTTCCCCAGGGATACCGGTCGCGGTCGTACCGGCACCCCTTCCGAGCGCACCCCCGACCGATTCCTCGGCCCCTGCGAACGCCTCCCCAGCGACGGCTCCGCCGGCCGCTTCCGATTCGAGCCCCGTCACTGTCGCTTCGGCACCGGGCCAGTTCGACGGCCCGCCGATGATGCGCGTCGGAGCCCCCGTGGGGGACAGTTCCGATGCCACACCCAGGTCCACCCTCGCAGGTACGCAGGGCGCGAGCGCACAGGCAAAGAAGTCCGGTCAGCGCGACGGTACCGGCAACCGATTCGGTCTCTTGCGACTTCCCCCGCCGTCAGACACCTACCGACAGGCCGAGTTCCTG
>Ga0075424_100008266_pt1 | contig 10153 bp, 8 predicted proteins | sample SoiMethybrSBSTD3_FD_75301 | JGI IMG/M metagenome (GOLD analysis project Ga0075424, IMG submission 75301) | Bulk soil microbial communities from a Populus tree surrounding site in Tennessee, USA - Soil MetaG P. TD hybrid SBSTD3 | ecosystem: Environmental > Terrestrial > Soil > Tree plantation...
CGCGCGCGCACACGTTTCCTGAGGTGGGCGAACGCCTCGATGACGCGAAGAGGCTGCTTCTTGGCGACGAACTTCCCGCAAAAGAGAATGACCGGATGATCTCCTCCCACGCCGAGAGACTCCCGCAAGGAGTCTCTCCGATCGGCGAGCGCCGCCGCCTGCGCTTGAAAGAAGGCGTTGTCCACACAATGGCGAGCGGGAAACAGGCGCTCCTCCGGCATCCCGTAGTGAATGAGATAACGGCGGTTCTGCTCGCCGACATAGAGCCCGGCCGCCCGGCGGAAAACGGCTCGCAGAATCGGGTACTTGAGCGCCCGCCGCCACCCGGGACGGGAGTGCTGGAGGATCGGATCGTCACGAATGAGGAAGGCTTTCCCCCGCAGCCGGGTGATCACGAAGGACAGCCAGGTGTTCACGTTCGCGTACCCGTGGACCCAGACGGCGTCGAACGAATCGTTGCCGGCCGACCGCATGATGTCGAAGCTGGGCCTGTAGAGCACCTGGTCGCCGGTCAGCATTCTGCCCTGGGCGCTCGGCAGGAAGCGATATCGGTATCCGTCGAGCAATGGGGTGTCCCACCCGACGCTCCGGCCGAAGCCGGGATCCTCGTACTCGCGGACGCTGAAGTCGGACGCGAAGAAGACCGTCAAGTCGATCTCCGGCCTGGAGCTCAGCTCCCGGTAGAGCGGCGCGTAGTACTGAATGGGGTGGGTGACGATGTGAGCGAGCCGCACCGGCGACTCCTGCGAAATGGCGCCCTGCCGGCTCACCACGCGACTGACGCCGCCCGCGGCGTCCAGCGCGGGCTGCCGGTTCGGGATGGCACGGACGCGTCACTGTAGCGCAAGGCGCACGACCTATATGTCCCCAACGACAGCCAACGGATGTTGGATGCCGGAACGGGGCAGACGGCGGACGCGAGCGGTTTGGACGTATGTCGGAAGGCCGCGGATTTGGGGTGGCCGATACCGGGCCTATGTGGGTCCTGGGTGGGAGGCGACTGATGATCTTCGGCCTGGCGCTGGTCGCGCTGGCGTGGCCGGCCGCCGCCTACGCGGCACCCGAGCGCGCGTCGAGCGCGGATGCCCTGGCCGAGTCGGCCGGCGTGAATGTCCACATCGGCTTCCTCACCGGCGTCTACGGGAGCTTTGGGGACTGGAAGCCCAAGTTGGTCGCCCTTCACGTGCGGTACATCCGCGACGGGCTCACTGCCGGCGATCCCGTTCAACACGCCCGTCTCAACGATCTCGCCGCCTCGGGCATCCGGGCGGATCTGCTGATGGGAGATCCCAAGAACCGGTACGGCAACGGCACGCTGGACGAGTTGCTGAGCGCGCTGAAGAACGATGTTCGATCGGCCGTCGTGTCCGTCGAAGGACCGAACGAATGGGACACAACTGCGGGCAGCTACCCGTGTGACCCCGCCCATCCGGAACTCGGCTGTTGGGCGAGCGACCTCCGCTCCTATCAGCAGCAGCTCTATACCAAGGTCAAGGCGGACCCGGCGCTCTCAGGCCTGGCGGTGGTCGGCCCTGCCTTTGCACTCGGTGACCGGACAGCGGTGGGCGATCTCTCGCCCTGGCTCGACTACGGAAACATGCACCCGTATCCGGGGAACCGCAACCCCGAGTGGAGCCTTGACCCCGCGGGGGGCAACCAGTTCGGTTTGGCGGCGATCAACTCCGGTGGTGCGCCGGTGTTCGCCACCGAGACGGGCTACCACAACGCCCTCGTGTCCAGTATGGGCCACGATCCGGTCTCCGAGCGGGCGGCGGGCATCTACGACCCCCGGCTGCTGCTCGATTACTTCGCGCAGGCGAGCTCGAGCGGGCAGAGCGTCACGCGCACCTTCTTCTACGAGCTGATCGACCAAGGCAACGATCCGAACGACTTTCAGAGCAACTTCGGCCTGTTGAGGAACGATTTGTCCGAGAAGCCCGCCTACAGGGCGCTCAGGAACCTGCTCGGTCTGATCGAGGATCCCGGGCCCGCGTTCGCTCCCGGGTCGCTCGACTACTCCCTGGACGGCGCTTCGAGCGCCGTCCGCAGCGTTCTGCTCGAAAAGCGCGACGGGTCGTTTTGGCTCGCTCTCTGGCGACAGGTGGACGTTTGGAACGAAGCCTCGGGGGGCGATCTCTATCCGGCGGACGAGCAGGTGACTCTGCGGCTCGCCCGGCCGATCGCGTATGCAACCGCTTACCGACCCGGGGTATCCGACTCCGCGTATGCGTCCTGGCGCCGGACTTCGGCGATCGACATCCGCGTGCCGGCGGACGTCGTCCTTGTGAGGCTCGCGGACACCGAGCCGCGGAATGATCCGCCTGGCTCTGACTGCGCTTGCTCCAAGCGCCCCGAGGGCCCGAATTCGCGTTGTCCAAGCTCACGGACGCAGGGGGGGCGGCGTTTCCAGCTCGGCGTCGGCAGGATCCGCCGCGCGAGCAAGATCTCGATCCGCTGGCGCGCCGCCCGCGGCCGCCTCTACCGCGTGAGCACTTCGGCCGGCGGTGGCAAGTTCCGCCGGGCCGGCGTCACGCGAATCAAGAGGAACGGCAGGGGCGTCGTCCGGTTCCGCCCACGCCGGGTCGGCTGCGTCAGGCTTGCGCAGGCCGACCGCCGTTCGCCGCCCACGGGAACGATATCCCGGCGGAACCTGCGCCTTGGCGGGCCTCATCACTGATCACGATCGCGACTCGAAGAGCATCACTCGTCCGGGGGAGGTCATCCCGGGTATCCGATCGATTTCTTCGATGTATGAAGAGTGGGTCAGCCTCAGCGGCGTGAACCTGTCCGCGTAAAAGGACGGCTCACGGTGCCAGCAATGTCGCATCTCGGCACCTGGATCGCGGGTCTCCTCGCAGAGCAGAAGGTTGCCCTCCGCGGCGAGGACACGCCGGAGCTCGCTCAACACGCCACCGATGCGCTCCGGACGAACATGCTGCAGGACCGTCCAGGTGACAACCAGGTCGAACGTGTTGTCCGGGAACGCCATTTTGCTCCCGCTTGACAAGCGGAAATCGAGATCCGGATGCGCGACGCGTGCGGCGGCCACCGCCTCGGCGTTGATGTCAATAGCCGTGTGCTGTGTCGAGAGCGACGCGATTGTCGGGCTAAGCCTTCCGTAGCCGCAACCGAACTCCAGGCTGCGCTGGACGTTCTTGTCCGCCAGCAATTCGCGAATCCGCGCAGTCTCGTAGTGATGGCGCGCGAACAGTGCGGGGATCGAGGGAGCGTCGACGAATCCGTCCCATTCGAAGGTCACGAAGTCGCCCTCCTGCCTCCAGGGAAGACCCACCGTGCTGTTGCGGTTGATCCGGCGGTAGATGCCTGTCGCGATTCGGCGAGCCGTGCGACCGGTGCGCCCTATCTGCATCGGGGAATCGTAGGGAAGACGCGGCGTAGCCGGCCGCTCGCCGTCGCGGGAGCGTGCGACAGGGGTCATCGGCGGGCTAGGATTCCGGCCGTGGAGGCGGGAGAACCGGCCAGCAGCTCCATTGCCGTTGTAGTTCCCACGAGGGATCGACCGGACAGGTTGCGCACCTGTCTGGACGCGCTGGAGCGTGCCAATCGCCACCTCGGCTTTTCGCTGTATGTCGGGGACTCCAGCACGTCAGCAGAGTCACGAGCTGAAGTAGCGGCTGTTTGCGAGAAGTACGACTTCGTCCACTTGCGACATCACGAGGGCGTTGGCTTCGGTGCGGCGCGCAACTTTTGCGCACGCATCGCACAAGCCGAGCTGTTGGTGAATGTCGATGACGATGTTTATGTCGAAGAGGACACGATCGAGAGCCTTGTCGACTCCTATCGTCGAGGGAGCGGATGGCGGACCGTCGCCGGCAGCGTGGCCTGGGGACGGGAATGGAGCCGGCCGATCGTGATGCGGCGGATCGGCTACGGACGTCCGGCCAAAGATGGTGAAGCCCCGAGCTTTCTCATCGGCGCACTGCTCGTCTATCCGCGCGCGCTCGCGCTCGCCTGTCCCTGGATCGAAACCGTACCGACGGGGGACGATCGGATGATCGGCGCGCTATGGCGCGCCAGGGGAGTACAGATGCTGTTCGATCCCGACGCGCGTGCCGTGCACGATCAGCAGCACAATTCATACGGGGTTCCCGTAAGCGCCTCTACCGATCCGCCACCGGCTCGCCACAGCAAGGATCACATCTATGTGAATCTCTTCGATACATTGATCGCAAATCCGTCGCTGCCGGTCGCATGTGAGTATGAGGTGCTCGGCTTTCTTGCTGGCACCAAGACATATCTGCGCCAACCGCGCGCCATTTGGGAGTTCATCGTTGGGTGGATCCGCGGGCACGCACAGTTGGTCCGCGACTGGTGCGTGTTGAAGAGCGCCGCTCGCGCGCCTCTGCCGCCCGCGCCGGGCTAGTCAACCGGAGCCAATGGTGCACGGCAGACAGGCGTCTAGAGTGCTCGTCGTGGAGGCGCTCCGGTTACTCGTTCGCCGCGGTGTCGATGCCGCTTACGATCTCGACTCCGCGCTTCGCAGGGTCGGGCGTCGCCTCGACCGCCTTGCCGAACAGACCCCGCGCCGCCACGTGCTTGCCCTGGGCGTTTATCGCGAACCAGCGGATCTCGCAGCCGCTTGTCTCGAACTGCTCTCTTCCCGTCACACGGTTCAGTTGTGGCTGGGCTCGATGTCCGACCCCGCGCCCCTCCTGGCGGAGCACACTCGGGTGACGAGGATGAGGGGCGGCAAGCCCGAGAACATCAATTCTCTCTGGGCCGACTGGCGCAGCCAGCGCTTCCCCAGGCCCGATTGGGTCCTCATTATCGATGACGACATTCGCCTCCCGCGTCATTTTCTCGATCGATTTCTGGCCCTGTGCGAGCGCTTCGAGCTGAGCCTTGCTCAGCCTGCCCAGTCCCGGCGTAGTCATGCCGCTTGGCCCGTTACCCGGCGACAGCCGCGCTCGCTCGTCCGGGAGACGCGGTTTGTCGAGGTCGGTCCGGTCACCGCCTTCCGAAAGGAAGCCGTTGCTCGTTTGCTGCCCATGCCGCCGTTGCGATACGGCTGGGGCCTCGACCAGCACTGGGCTGCCGTCGCGGAACTGGCGCGTTGGCGGATTGGGGTGGTCGACGTCACACCGGTCCGGCACGAGCGTCAGGCGATCGCCAAGACGTATTCGCAATCCAAGGCGGGCGCGGAGAGGGAGTTGTTCCTGGCAGAGCACTCTCACTTGACCCGCAGCGAAGCCAACGTGACCCTCCAGATTCACCGTCGACTTACCCAGCGGCGGGTTGGCGAGTTCGCGCGATGACTCGCAACGTGAGAAGCCTCTGGCAGCTCCTGAGTGCGAACCCCCGCGCGGCGCTCTCCTCGTACCGTATCGCGAGGCGGGCAATTGACCTCCGGGCGGAGGAAAAGATCCGGGAATTCGCGCCTTTTCTCGCGTACGTCTCCCGGAGGCCACTGGCGACGATCGTCGAGATCGGGTCTTCGCTCGGCGGCTCTTTCTACGCCTGGTGCCAGATTGCCACACCCAACGCCGTGATCGTCAGCATCGACCTGCCTGGCGGCACCTTCGGCGATTTCACCGAGGAGACCGTTCGCAAGATGCGGGAGTACCGCGTCCGTGCGCAGCGAGTGGAAGCGATCCTCGGCGACTCACACGATCCCGGGACCCGTGCGAGGTTGACCAGCGTTCTCGACGGCCGGAATGTCGACCTGTTGTTCATCGATGGGGACCACTCGTACGAGGGCGTGAAGCGGGACTTCGAGATGTATGCGCCGCTCGCATCGCTGGTTGCCCTGCACGACATCCTGCCGCACCCAAATGTGCCCGGGTGCGAGGTCGACCGGTACTGGCGCGAGCTCAAATCACGCTACCGTTGCGTTGAGTTTCTTGACCCCGAAGACGACCGCTTCGGCTCAGGGCAGTGGGGCGGGATCGGCGTGGTGGTCGACACACCAACCGGACCGCGGCTCGTTTAAGCCACGCGAGGTCCCTCACGCTTTAGGTGCGCGAGGCTACTAAGGGTCTGAGCCGCAGCTTCACCGTCCTCAAGACGGGAAGAACCAGGCCCGCATGGAGCTCCTGCGGCATAGCTCCAAAGGCGTAAAGGCAGGCAGCATAGGCGGCGAGGCTCGCGGCTCCTCCGACACAGAAAACGAGCATCGAGCTCGCCCCCTCGGCGAATGGCAGCAGCTTTATCGCTGCCACGCAGGCCATGACGCCGACCGCGGCGAGTACCTGCGGCGCGCGATACAGCTTGGGTACGGTGCCCACTCGCCCGAACAGCGTGATTCCGCATGCGAGCGCTGTTACCTCGCTGATGGTGAACGCGACCGCGGCGCCCCGTGCGCCCCAAATTGGGATAAGAGCCACGTTCAGGATCACGTTCACCCCGACCGCGATTACCGTCGACAGAAGAGTCCACTTCTGGCGATTGATTGAAATCAGGACGTAACCGAAGAGCGCGCTGAGGAACGAAACCGCTACGCCCGGCATCAATATTTGGAGCACTGGTGTTGCTCCATCGAACTCGCTTCCGCCGGCCACCTGCGTTATCTCTGGCGCGAAGATGACAAACAACACCAAGATGGGTGCCGCGCTGACCTCCATCGCAGTAAACGCCTTCTGCACGACCTCGTCCAACCGCCGTCGATTATCCGTGAGGCGTGCATATTCAGGAGCCAGAGTTATCAGAACATAGAACGGCAGGGCCAAGAGAGCGGTCACAACTTTGAAGGCAAGCCCATAGAACGCCACCTGCGAGCCCGGCTTCAAAACCGATAACAGGATGATGCCCAGTTGCTGGTGGAGCGAGCTGAGTATCAGAACGCCACCGACCGGGAGGGACCAACGTAGAAGCTGACTCAGTAAGGCGGTGTCCAAAGTGGCGCGTAAGCGGACCTTGCCCAAGGTGAATGCGACCATCGTCCCCCCGTAGCCCAATCCCGTTGCGAGATAGGCAGCTACGACGCCCAGAAAACCCCAACCCATCAGACCTGTGAGTACCAACAGGGTAAGCGTGAGGAGGCTGCCAACCACGCTCGCGATCACAGCGATATACGCTTTCTGTTGCGCAAGAAAATACGAGCTCGCGGCGTTGACCGGCGCCCATAGGAGCAGAGGCAGCAGCAACAGCGCGATGCCCTCTCTCACCTGGTCGTTGCCAGCTCCGGGGTAGATCAGGAAGCTCGCCCCGAGAGCGGCGACGATGACGATCGGTGCGAGAGCCAGCCCGAGCGTCATGATGGTCCCTAGCAGTCGCTCTGTCTCGTCGGGACGCTTTGCGATCTCGCGCGCGCCGATCGTCGATAGCCCAATGTCGATAAGCGGTGTGAGGACACCGACAAAGGCCGTGGCGGTCGTGAGTGCCCCGTACGCTTCGAGACCCAGGTAGCGAGTCGCAATTGCGACCGAGACCAGGCCCGTGCCCACGAGCAGAACCCGACCCGCGGCGATCGCCGCTGCGTTCGTCGCTACCTTGCGAGAAAGACTTGTCGGAGTCGCTGGGGCGACTGCACGAGAAGTCATTTGTGCCAAGAATCCATGGATTGCACTGAGGCGTGCGGCAGCGAGGGCCTCCCGCCCGCAGACTTCCCTGCGAAGCGGCCAGCCTAACAGGCCGCCGGCAAGTGACAAACGTCACGCTCCGCCGCGCGGGTGGCCCAGGGGCACCGGCGGCCGGGTTCCTCGGTTACCGATGTTCCAACGACGCCGGGGGCGGGCCCCAGCGGCCGCGGCAGAAATCAACCAATCCTCTGATCCGGGGCCAGACCTCGGATCGTTGCGCTGGGTTCTCGGGCCGGACCGTGCTGCGAATGAGGTGATATACGACCCGCATCAGCTCGCGGACCAGGTACTTCCTCGGGGCGTTGCGGGCGATGAAGCCGAGCGTATTGCGAGTGACCAGATATTGCGATGCCGGGTATCCAAGGTCCTGCCAGGCTACGGCCGCCGGTACGCACTCGAGACGCCACCCAAGGGATCTCATCCGGAGTGTGTAGTCGCAATCATCGCCCCAGTAATAGAACCCCTCATGCATCGGGCCGGTCTCGCGTACTGCCGAAACTCGCGCCATGAAGAGCTCGAGCCATTGCACCGGGTGTGGCGGCCTGCCCTCCCAATCCGAGAGCGCTGGCGGCAGCTGCCGAAGGCGGAAGTCCCAGGTGCGGGGGTCAAGATACCCGCCGGCGTAGAACACCCGCTCGGGTTCATTCAAATGCCCGACCAGAGGACCTACGGCACCAAGTCCCGGATCCGCTCGAAGGCGAGCAGCCAAGTGTTCAAGAGCGTCGGGCGCAAGTCGGCAGTCATCGGGCAGAACCAAGACCGCGTCGATGTCTCTCGTCAACAGTGCCTGGGTGGCAAGGTTCATCCCGACTGCGGGCCCACGGTTTTGCTGGACTTCGATCACCTCGAGATTTGGATAGGCCTCCCGGATCTTCTCGGCTGACCCATTCTTCGAGGCGTGATCGATCAGCACGAGCTCGTCCGGATCCACTGTCTGCGCGAGGAGCGCGTCCAAGGTAGCTCGTACGCCCGGCCAGAATCGGTAGTGGAGGATGCCAACCCCTACCTTCACCCCGGTACCTCCATCTCTCGCAGCAGGTCGTGCTCGCGAAGAACGTCCGCGGCATACTTGATCGAGCCGAACCCAAGTCCCGAGCGCTCGGCGATCGCGAGTAGGTCATGGCGACCGTCTGCCAGGTTCAGCACCCACAGCATTGCGAGCTCTCTCTCCTTCCCGCCGGGGCCGCCGCCGATGCTTCGATATAGGCCACGCTTGCCCAAGTGGGGCTCGCCCTTGGGGTTTTGATTCAAGTACCGCCTGTTGCTTTCGAGGATGTCGATGATCGCGAGACACTTGGCAAACGAATCGGCGAGGAACTCTGGTTTCACCAGGTCCAGGTTGTCCGCGGATGTGTGGTACTCGGGGAATTGTCCGTGCGGAGTCCTCATCAGGCAGCCGACCGGAAGGTCGAAGCCCGGCGAACAGAACTGGCGCTCGTCGTGCCCCCAGGGCGAGAAGTCCACGATCTCGTAATCCCGGCCGGAGTGCTGCAACATGTGAGTGGTCGCTCTGTCGATCTCGGTGTCACCACTGCGACTCTTCTTGTAGGTCGATCTGCCCGCGTCGCCGAGGCATGACAGGACGAGGCCGTGCTTGATTTTCGATAGTCCGGCCTCATTCAGGCGCAGCCAAGTGATGGAGCCGATCGCCCCGGGAGCGAAGAGAAATCTGTATGAGTACCTAAGCGCACGCCGACTCAACTCGCGCGCCAGAAACACTGCGAGTGCAATCGACGAGAGATTGTCATTGCAGAGCGACGGATGGCAGACGTGACAGTAGATCAGCATCTCGTCTGAGGTCTGACCCTCCAGGTAACACTCGCCGTAGCTGAGGTGGCCGGGTTCCAAGGTGGAGTCGATGCAGACCTCGTATTCGCCCTCAGTCAACTTCAGGAGCTGATTGTGGCTGAGGCAGAAGCCCCAGTCCTCGCTGTAGTACGAAGTCCGATAGGGGATCCAGTCCGGATGCTCGGGAGCCGTATGCAGATGCTCTTTGAGCTCCATCAGGGACAACCTGGCCCGGACTGGCACGCTGTAGTTGACGACGTGGAGGTTCGACCTGCGGAAATCGATTATGCGCTCGCCACTCGCATTCTTGACGTAGGCATCTCGGATGTTCCACTCGTTCGGCACGGTCCAATCGAACACATTCGTGCCGGTCGGAACCTCGCTCATCTCGAGCTGGATTTGCTCGGCGAGAATCCGAAGGGTCTCGCGAACACCCTCGCCGGTGATGCTGCGACAGATCGGATACAGGCGTGCGACGAGATCGTGAATCTCGCCGCCGATGCCAGCCAGGCGATCCTCGACGTTGAGGAGAGGAGGGGCGGTGCTCTCCATCACACTACGCGGACCTCGGGCACCGGGATGATGAACTTCCCACCCAGCTGCCGGTATTCACTCTGCTGAGCCAGGATCTCGTCGGCGAAGTTCCAGGCGAAGAGCACGACGTAGTCTGGCTGGTCTGCCACCAGCCGGTCAGGCGGCACGACAGGAATCCGGGAACCCGGTGTGTAGCGACCCTGCTTCAGCGGACTGCGATCGGCGATGTACTTGATCGTCTCCGGCCCGATCTCGAGAAAGCTCAGAAGGGTGTTGCCCTTTGCGGGCGCGCC
>Ga0075424_100008268_pt1 | contig 10153 bp, 10 predicted proteins | sample SoiMethybrSBSTD3_FD_75301 | JGI IMG/M metagenome (GOLD analysis project Ga0075424, IMG submission 75301) | Bulk soil microbial communities from a Populus tree surrounding site in Tennessee, USA - Soil MetaG P. TD hybrid SBSTD3 | ecosystem: Environmental > Terrestrial > Soil > Tree plantation...
TCGGCAGCCCCGAGCCCGTAGTTGACGAAGGCGCCGTCGGCGGCGGCGCCCACCGCGCGCAGGGCGGCGGGTCCCGACGCGGCCGCGTAGACCGGCACCGGGCGCGTGATCCAGGCGAGGTGCGTGGCCGCCCCGCGCCACGAGGCCGGCGCCCCCGCGAGCGCGGTCTTCAGGAACGTGATGCCCTCGCCGAGATCGGCCGCGCGCGTCGGCGCGCCGCCCACGTTGGCGACGCCGCTGTGCCCGGCGCCGATCCCCAGGATGGTGCGGCCCCCCGCGGCCACGTCGACCGAGGCGGCGGCGGAGGCGGTGATGGAGGGATGCCGCGTGACCAGGTTGGTGACGCAGGTGGCGAGACGGACGCGAGAGGTGGCGGCGGCCGCGATGGTCATGGCCACCCACGGGTCGAGCGCGTTGCCCGGCGTGTCGGCGATGCCGACCAGGTCGAAGCCCAGCTCCTCGCCGAGGCGGGCCATGCGGGCCGTGTACTCGGGCGTGTACGGCCAGAAGAAGAAGCCGACGCGCATCGGGCGCCCGGCTCAGGGCTTCGCGGGGGGATAGTCGCGCGTGTAGGGCGGGCTCTTGAGGAACTCCTCCGGCTTGTAGGTCCAGAACTGGGAGACCGCCGGGTAGGTGTGGACCACCGTCGTGACGAGCTTGCCGTCCACCCGCTCCACCTTCAGCACGTAGACGTTCTCGGTGGGGTTGCCCCAGTCGTCGAGCTTGATGGGCCCGCGGGGATCGGGGGTGGTCTCGATGGCGCGGCGGATGGCGGCCACCAGCTTCTCGCGGTCCTCCACCTGCCCGCCGAGGGCGTTGGCGGCCTCGGTGATCCAGCGCCCGCTGCTGTACATCACGGCGTGGAAGTAGGCGGGGGTGCGGCCGAGCTTGGCCTGGGCGAGCTTCATGAAGGTCTGGTTGGCCGGCGTCTGCAGCGTGGGGCTCCAGAGGAGCGTGCCGATGGTGCCGACGGCCTCGTCGCCCATGCCGCGCAGCGCGCTCTCGTCGATCATGACCCCGGTGCCGACGAGCGGAGCCTTCTCCTTGAGGCCCGACTCGCCGTACTGCTTCACGAAGCGCACCGCCTGCCCGGCCACGAAGACCGCGCACACCCCATCGACGTCGCGCGAGATCTGCGACAGGTACGGCGCGAAGTCGAGGACGTTCAATGGAACCCAGAGTTTTTGCACCACGCGCCCGCCCGCGTCCTCGAACACCCGCTGGAAGCCGCCCGCCTCCTCGTGGCCGAAGCCGTTGTCCATGGCGATGACCGCGACCCGCTTGTGCTTCAAGGTCCGGGCCGCGTAGTCGCCGAGCGGATGCATGATCTGGCTCGCCGCGAAGTTGGAGCGGAGGATCCACTTGGCGATCTTGCGCTTGGTGAGGTCGTCGGGGGTGGTGAGGAAGAGGGTCGGCAGCTGGTCCTTCTCGATGAGCGGCACGAGGACGTTGCCGACGTTGACCAGCAGCACGCCGGTCAGCACGTTGATCTTGTCGTGACTCACCAGCTTGCGGTACTTGGCGACCGCGGTGGCGGGGTTGCCCTCGGTGTCCTCCTCGATCAGCTCGATCTTGCGGCCGCCCGCCTGATACCCGACCTGCTCCAGCGACATCTTGAGCCCGTCGAGCATGTCCTTGCCGGCCTGGGCGAAGATGCCGGTCAGGGGACCCAGGTAACCGATGCGGATCGGGTCCGCGGCCGACGCCGGCGCCGCCGGCGCCAGGGCGGCGGCGAGCAGGCACAGCAGCAGGCCGGGGCGGATCGATCTCATGAGCGCGGCTCCTTGGACGCGAAGGTCACGGCAGATGCCCGACCGTATCACGGCTAGTCCGGATCCTGATCCGGTTCGGTGCCGTCCCAGCGGGCGCGCAGGTCGGCGAGCCGGCGCTCCAGCCGACGGGCGCGCCACGCGATCCACCGGCGGCGGATCGGCCCGGGCGCCCCGGTCTCCATCTCGTCCTGCAGCTCGCCGAGCTGGGTCACGAGCCGGGCCAGCTCGCGCTCGAGCCGCCGCCGCTCGTCCGACCGATCGGCCATGGGTCATCCTGCGCGTGCGCGCGTCTGCGGGCGTTCGGGATGCCGAGCGGGGGCTCGAGAACGCAGACGTCGCCTCGCGGCGGCCCATCTGCCTTCTCCTCAGTGGGCGGAATCCGCTGCGAGTATAGCCCGTCCGCCCCGCGGAGGTCCCGGAGAGATCCCGGCCGCCTCTCCGGCGCGCAACTGCGCTAGAATCGGGCACGCCGTCCGGTCCGGCGCCGCGGAACTGGCTCGCGCGGCACGCGAGCCGCCTCGGCGGGGCATGATCCGGCGATTGCTGCGAGTGCGCGACACTGCCGCCCCGAAGTCCAACCCGCCACACGCGAGGAGACGCGACATGGCTTCACGGCTCGAGCGAGTTCGTTGCGGCATTCTCACCGCCACCACCGTGCTGGCCCTGGCCTCGGGAGCCTGGGCCCAGGACATCAAGATCGGCATCCCGGTGGGGCTGAGCGGCGCCAACAGCGTGGTGGCCCCGTCGGTGGTGCAGTCGGCCGAGCTGGCCGCGGAGGAGATCAACGCCAAGGGCGGCATCATGGGCAAGAAGGTCTCGCTCGAGGTGGCCGACGACGGCTCGGGCGCGGCGGGGGCCCAGAAGGCCTTCGACTCCCTCATCTTCCAGAAGAAGGTCAACGTGCTGATCTCGATGGAGACCAGCGCGGCGCGCAACGCGGGTCTGCCGATCGTGACCCGCGGCAAGACCCCCTTCATCTACACCTCGTTCTACGAGGGACGCTCCTGCAACCGGTACCTCTACGTGAACGCGTGGGTGCCCGACCAGCAGGTGGCGCCCATCGTGGACTACTTCGCGAAGAACAACAAAGCGAAGACGTTCTTCCTCATCGGCAGCGACTACGCCTTCGGGCGCGGCATGCTCCAGTTCACCCGCGGGTACATCGAGAAGAAGGGCGGGAAGGTGCTGGGTGAGGAGTACCTGCCGATGGACGGCTCGGACTGGACCGCGATCATCGGCAAGCTGAAGGCGGCCAAGCCGGACGCCCTCATCACCTCCACCGCGGGCGGCGCGCCCAACGTGACCCTCACCAAGCAGCTGCGCGCGGCGGGCATCAACATCCCCTACGGCAACCTCGCGGTCGACGAGGGAACCGCCAAGAGCATGGGGCCCGACGCGGAGGGCATCTTCATCTCCGGCTCGTACTTCACCAACATCGACAGCCCGAAGAACAAGGAGTTCCTCGCCGCGATGCAGAAGAAGTTCGGGGCCGACCTCAAGACCCCCAACGATCTCTCGGTGCCCCAGTACGAGGGCGTCTATCTCTACAAGGCGGCGGTGGAGAAGGCGGGCTCGACCGACGCGGACAAGGTGATCACCGCGCTCTCGACCGTGTCCTTCGAGGGCCCGCGCGGCAACATCCAGATGAACAAGCAGCGGCACGCGCCGCTCACCATGTATCTGGGCCAGGTCCAGAAGGACGGCAGCATCAAGATCCTGGAGTCGTTCAAGAACGTGGACCCGGGCGCCCAGTGCCCGAAGATCAAGTAGCCGGCGGATAGACGACGGGCCGGCGGCCTCCGCGCGCCATGGCGCAGCTGCTCGACATCGTGACGACCGCCGCGATCCTCTACGCGGTGGCCGCCGGCCTGCTCATCGTCTTCGGGGTGATGAAGATCATCAACTTCGCCCACGGCGGGTTCCTGACCATCGGGGGCTACTCCGCGCTCATCGTCACCTGGCTCGGCTGGAACCCGTGGTGGTCGCTGCCCTTCGCCCTCGCCATCGGCATGGTCTGCGGGGCGATCGTGGAGCGGCTGGTGATGCGGCCGCTCTACGCCCGGCCACTCGACGCGATCCTCGCCACCTGGGGGCTCGGCATCGTGGTGGGCCAGCTCATCACCCTGGAGTTCGGGCGCGAGGTGCAGTTCGTCCGGAGCCCGATCTCGGGAGCGATGTCGATCCTGGGCGAGTCCTACTCCCAGTATCGGTTGATGCTCGTGATGCTGGCGGTGGCTCTCGCCCTCGGGATGGGGCTGGTGCTGAACGGCACCGCCCTCGGCCTCCGGACCCGCGCGGTCATCATGAACGAGAACCTCGCGCGCGGGCTCGGGATCAACAGCGGGCTGGTGCGCTTCGCCACCTTCTCCATCGGCTCCGGGCTCGCCGCGCTGGCCGGGGCCCTCATCACCCCGCTCTCGAGCGTGGACCCCAACATGGGCGTGCCGTGGCTGGTCAACGCGTTCATGCTGGTGCTGGTGTCCGGCATGTCGCTGGTGAGCCTCGCGGCCTCCTGCCTGGTGCTGGGCGGCGCGCAGGTGCTGGTGTCCACCTACGGCAACCCGGTGGCGGGCGGGCTCACCATCGTGGTGCTGTCCGCGCTGCTCCTCCGGTTCCGGCCCCAGGGCTTCGCCCGTGAGTAAGGCTCCGGAGCGGGCCGCCGCGCTGCCCGCGGTGCTGCGAGCGGGCGCGGGCCGGCGGGTGGACGCGCGCGCGCTCGTGGTCGGCTCCGCCCTGGCCCTGGTCCTGGTGGTGGTGGGCCCCTGGATCCTGCCCGACTTCATGGTGAACAACCTGATCCGCGCGTTCCTCTACGCGGCGGTCGCGCTCACCGTCGACGTGCTGTGGGGCTACACCGGCGTCCTCACCTTCGGCCAGTCCGCCTTCTTCGGCATCGGAGTCTACGCGGTGGGCCTGATCTTCACCCACCTCGGCTTCGGCGTGGAGCACGCGCTCCTGGCCTTCGGGGCCGCGGTGGCGGGGGCGGTGGTGGCGGCGCTGCTGGTGGGCTGGCTCGCCTTCTACCACGGCGCCTCGCCGCTCTACGCGTCGGTGGTGACCCTGGTGCTGCCGATCGTGGTGACCCAGCTCCTCTACTCGGGTGGCACCTTCACCGGCTCCAGCAGCGGGCTCTCCGGGTTCGACAGCTTCTCGCTCGAGCTCGACGGCTGGTTCCGGATCGCGGGCGTGTACCTGATCGCGATCACCGCGGCCACGTGGCTCTTCGTGAAGAGCGATGCGGGCCGGGTGCTGGTGGCCATCCGCGAGAACGAGCCTCGCTGCGAGTACCTGGGCCTCGACATCTCGCGGATCAAGATCGGGCTGCTGGCCGTCTCCGCGGTGGTCGCCTCGATCGCGGGCTACGCCTTCGCAGGGGTGCAGATGGTGGTGGCCCCGGAGTACGCCGGCTTCGTGTTCGGCACCGAGCTGGTGATCTGGGTCGCCCTCGGCGGCCGCGGCACCCTGATCGGCCCCGTCATCGGCACCCTGCTGATCGACGTGAGCACCGCGTACCTCAGCGGCAACCTGCCGTTCCTGTGGAAGCTCGTGATCGGGATGGCCTTCGTGCTGGTGATCCTCGCGGCCCCGGAGGGCGTCGGCCCGCTCGCGGGGCGTCTCCTCCGCGGCCGGCGCGACCGCGCCGCCGGGCTCGTGCCGGATCTGCGCCCGATCGCGGGGTCGGGGGTGACCGAGCCGGTGGACGCGGCGGCGGCCCTCGAGGTGCGCGGGGTGCGCAAGCGCTTCGGCAGCCTGCTGGTGCTCGACGGCATCGACTTCACCGCGCGTCGCGGCGAGCTGCTGAGCCTGGTGGGACCGAACGGGGCCGGCAAGACCACGCTGCTGCGCTGCATCGCCGACGGGGGCGAGCGCTCGGCGGGCGACATCGCGGTGAACGGCCGCTCGATCGAGCGCCGCCCCCCGCATCGGTGCGTGGGGCTGGGGGTGGGCCGCAAGTTCCAGAACGCGAACACCTTCGACGCCCTCACGGTGGCGGAGTCCATCCGCATCGCGCGGGCCCGGGTCGAGCGGCCCTCGCTCTGGTTCCGCGCCGCGGGGCTGGACCTGCCGCAGGCCGCCCTGCGGGTCATGCAGGCCACCGGGCTCGATCAGCAGCTGGGGACGCGGGTGCGCCACCTCTCGCACGGGCAGAAGCAGGCCCTGGAGCTGGCGATGGTGCTGTCGCTCGAGCCGAGCGTCCTCCTGCTCGACGAGCCAACCGCGGGGCTCACCAAGCCCGAGCGAACCCTGATCGGCCAGATCCTGGTGGACCTCGCGCGCGGCCACGGGCTCTGCATCGTGCTGGTGGAGCACGACCTCGACTTCGTGCGCGAGATCAGCTCCCGCGTCATCGTGCTGCACCAGGGCCGCATCGTGCTGGACGGCACGGTGGCGGAAGTGGTGGACTCCGAGACGGTGCGGACCATCTACTCGGGAGTGCGTGCGTGAGCGCGGCGGCGCTGCAGCTGGACGGCGTCCGCAGCGGATACGGGGAAGCGGTGGTGGTGCGCGACGTGGCCCTCGACATCCGGCCCGGAGAGATCTTCGTGCTGCTGGGCAAGAACGGCATGGGCAAGAGCACCCTGCTCAAGACCGTGATGGGCTTCCTGCCGATCCTGGCCGGGACCGTCCGGATCGCGGGGGAGGACGTCACCGGTCGGGCGCCGTACCACATCGCCCGGCGGGCCACCGCCTACACGCCCCAGGAGCAGGCGCTGTTCCAGGACCTGTCGGTGGACGAGAACCTGCGGCTCGCGGTGCAGGACGACGGCCGGCGGCGAGAGGGGCTCGCGCGCGTGGGGGAGATCTTCCCCTTCATCCCGCAGCGTCTCCGGCAGCGCGCGGGCACCCTGTCGGGCGGCGAGCAGAAGATGCTGCTGATCGCGCGGGCCCTGATGACCGCCCCGCGGCTCGTACTGGTGGACGAGATCACCGAGGGGCTCCAGCCCTCGGTGGTGCAGCGCCTCGCCGCGGTGCTTCGCGCCGAGCGTGACCGGGCGGGGACCGCGATGCTCCTGGTCGAGCAGCACGTGGCCTTCGCGCTGGAGGTGGCCGATCGCTACGCGGTGCTGAAGCTGGGCGAGATCGTGGACCGGGGCGCGGCGGGAGATCCCGGCGTCGAGCGGCGCATCGCCGCGCACCTGTCGGTATGACGTTCTCCATCGTCGGCCACTGTCCGCGTACCGGCCAGCTCGGGGTGGCGGTGAGCACCGCGGTGCCCGCGGTCGGCTCGATGTGTCCCTACGTCCGGCCCGGGGTCGGCGCGGTCTCGACCCAGTCCTGGGTGAACCCCTACCTCGCCATCGACGCGCTCCGGCTCATGGAGCGGGGCGAGTCCGGTCCGGACGCGCTGCGGGCGGTGCTGGCCGCCGACGACCAGCGCGACCTTCGCCAGATCGGAGTGGTGGACGCGCGCGGGCGCGCCGCCGCGTGGTCGGGCCCGCGGTGCACCGACTGGTTCGGGCACGTGGTGGAGGACCACCTGGCGGTGCAGGGCAACATGCTGGTGGGCGAGGCCACCGTGTCCGCCATGGCCGCCGCGTTCCGGGCCGCCGCGTCCGAGGATCTGGCCGAGCGCCTGCTGCGCGCGATGGAGGCGGGGCAGGCCGCGGGAGGCGACAAGCGGGGCCGGCAGTCCGCTGCGCTCCGCGTCCACGACGAGGAGGAGTACGCGCGGCTCGACCTGCGGGTGGACGAGCATCCCGACCCGGTGGCGGAGCTCCGGCGCATCCACCGGATCGCGCGCCACCAGCTCGTGCCGTTCGTGGCCGGGATGCCGAAGAAGAGGGGCACCGCGATCGCACCACCCCCGGATGTGATGCGCATGCTGCTGGAGCCGCCGCCGCGGCGCCCGGGCGGCGGCGGGAGCGGGCCGTGAGCGAGCCGCCGCGGCCGGAACTGGTGCGCGACGTGCTCGGGATCGACCTGCCGCCGGAGCGCCTCGAGGAGAACCTCGCCGCGTTCGCGCGGATCCTGGAGGAGATCCAGAAGCTGCGCGCGCTCGACCTCACCGACGTGCACCCGAGCATCGTGTTCGATCCCACCGCCCCCTATCGGCGGGAGCCGGGCCCGTGACGCGCCCGCTCTGGGCCGAGCCCATCGAGGCGCTCGCCCCGCGCCTGCGCGCGAGGGCGCTCTCGCCGGTGGAGCTCACGCGGGCGTGCCTCGACCGCATCGCGGCCGTCGACGGGCGGCTGCTGACCTTCATCGGCCTGGCCTCCGACGCGCTCGAGCAGGCCCGGGGCGCCGAGGCGGAGATCGCGCGGGGCGAGTGGCGCGGCCCGCTCCACGGGGTCCCGCTGGGCGTCAAGGACAACTATCTGACCGCGGACATGCCGACCACCGCCGGCACCACCGCGCCCGGCATCGCGTTCCCGCGACGGGACTCGGCGGCGGTGACGCGCCTGCGGCGGGCGGGCGCGGTGCTGATCGGCAAGACGCGCACCCACGAGTTCGCGTGGGGCAACGTGACGCCGCCGGTGCGTAACCCGTGGGCCCTCGATCGCGTGCCGTCGGGGTCGAGCGGGGGCTCCGGCGCCGCGGTGGCGGCGGGTCTGTGCGCGGCCGCCCTCGGCTCCGATACCGGGGGGTCGATCCGGATGCCGGCGGCGGCCTGCGGAGTGGTCGGGCTGAAGGCCACCTTCGGGCGGGTCAGCCGCGACGGGGTGGTGCCGCACAGCTGGTCGCTCGACCATGCGGGGCCGCTCACGCGCACGGTGGGCGACGCCGCGATCATGATGCAGGCGCTCGCCGGCTACGATCCGGCCGACCCCGCGTGCCGGAACGAGCCGGTGCCGGACTACGGGGCGGCGCTGGGACGACCGATCGCGGGACTGCGCCTCGGCGTCTGCCGGAACCACTTCTTCGAGGACAGCCAGGAGGACGTGGAGCGCGCGGTGGAGGCCGCGATCCGACATCTGGCCGCGCGGGGCGCGACGGTGGTCGACTTCACGATCCCGAACCTGCGCTACGGGCTCGCCGCGATCTTCGCCATCGAGCTGGCTTCCTCCACCGCCTATCACGACGTCTCCCTGCGGGCGGGCCGGGTCCAGCACTACACGCCGGACGTGCGCCAGCTGGTGGAGATCGGCCGCTTCGTGACCGGGCCCGACTATCTCAAGGCGGAGCAGGTACGGGCGGTGCTGATGGAGGATTTCCGGCGGGCCTTCGACCGGGTCGACGTCATCGTCGGACCCACCACCCCGATCACCGCCTGGAAGGTGGGCGAGTGGACCGCGCGCATCGGCCACCGCGACGAGAGCGTGCTGGCCGCCTCCTGGCGGTTCACGTTCCCGTACAATCTGACCGGACTGCCCGCGATCTCGGTGCCCTGCGGATTCGACCGCCTGGGCCTGCCGATCGGGCTGCAGATCGCGGGCCGGCCGTTCGAAGAGGCGACGGTGCTCCGCGTGGCGCACGCCTACGAGCAGGAGCACGACTGGGTGACGCGGATGCCCGCGCTGTGAGACCGGGATCCGGGAGAGGAGAGGGGAAACCATGAGCGCATCCGGCGAGAGCACCCTGCGCGTGGCCTGCCTGCAGATGGAGCCGCGTATCGGCGACAAGGCCTACAACCTGAAGCGCAGCCTGGAGATGATCGGCGACGCGGCCGCGGCCGGAGCCCGCTTGGTGGTGCTGCCCGAGCTCTGCAACACCGGCTACGTGTTCGAGACGCGCGAGGAGGCCTTCGGGCTCGCGGAGGGCCTGCCCGCGGGCCCCACCACCGAGGCCTGGGTCCAGGCGGCGGCTCGGCACGGGCTGACCCTGGTGGCCGGCATCACCGAGCGCGACGCCGAGACCCTCTACAACAGCGCGGCGGTGATCGGGCCGCGCGGCTACGTCGGCCGGTACCGGAAGAACCACCTGTGGGGCGCGGAGAACCTCTTCTTCGAGCCGGGCGATCTGGGGATGCCGGTGTTTCCCACCGCGGTGGGCCGGCTGGCGTGCGCCATCTGCTACGACATCTGGTTCCCCGAGACCTTCCGGCTCGCCGCGCTGCAGGGGGCGGACATCCTGTGCGTGCCCACCAACTGGGTGCCGATGCCGGAGCAGCCGCCCAACCTGCCGGTGATGGCCAACATCCTGGCCATGGGCGGCGCGCACTCCAACTCGATGTTCGTGGCCGCGGCGGACCGCATCGGGCTCGAGCGCGGGCAGCCGTTCCTTGGCCGGAGCCTCATCTGCAGCTACACCGGGTGGCCGGTGGCGGGCCCCGCGAGCGCGGATCGCGAGGAGATGCTGGTCGCGGAGATCAACCTCTCCGACGCGCGGCGGCGCCGCAACTGGAACGACTTCAACCAGGTGCTGCGCGACCGCCGCACCGACGTCTACGACGAAATGCTCGGCGCCGCCGTCAAGCGCGGCTGGTACTAGCTCCGGTCGCG
>Ga0075424_100008269_pt1 | contig 10153 bp, 5 predicted proteins | sample SoiMethybrSBSTD3_FD_75301 | JGI IMG/M metagenome (GOLD analysis project Ga0075424, IMG submission 75301) | Bulk soil microbial communities from a Populus tree surrounding site in Tennessee, USA - Soil MetaG P. TD hybrid SBSTD3 | ecosystem: Environmental > Terrestrial > Soil > Tree plantation...
AACAACGTGATTCAGGCGCTGGCGGGCAAAGTGCCGAACGTCCTGACCAATCAGGGCAGCGGTGACGCGGGCGCGTCGACGGCGATCCAGATCCGCGGGCCAAAAACCTTCGGGACCAGCCAACCGACGATCATTCTCGATGGCGTGCCGATCAGCAATGCCACGCGCGGCCAGGCGGTATTGTCCGGCGCGCCGGCGACCAATCGCGCCGCCGACATCAACCCCGACGACATCGAAGCGGTAGACGTCCTCAAGGGTGCCGCATCCACGTCGATCTACGGCGCAAGCGCGGGCTCCGCGGGCGCGCTCGAATTCCGCACCAAGCATGGTCACGCTGGACCCACCACCTACAACCTGCGCTCGACCTTCACGCTCGACGATCCCGTCCGCACCGTCCCGGTACAGCGGAAGTATGGAGTCGGGTCGCTGGGCGTGTCCAGCAACTGCACGACGGTGAACTGCGCGATCAACTCGAACTTCTTCTCGTGGGGTCCGGCAATCGCCGCCGGCACGCCGACGTACGATCACGGCGCCGAGATGTTCGAGACCGGGCACACGATCGACAATGCGCTGTCCATCTCGGGTGGCAACGAGCGCACGACGTTTTACCTGTCGGTGAGCGAGCTGAATCAGGACGGCTTCATCGTCAGCAATACCGATCGGTACGAGCGCTACACCGCTCGCCTGGCGGCGTCGCACACGCTGTTCGAGAATTTCACCTTGAACGCCAGCGTGCAGGTCGTGCAGACGAAGAACGCCGGCTCCGACCGCGGCAACTCGGTGAACGGCGTCGGCATCAGCGCGCTGCGCCAGCCACCGGACTTCAATGCCCAGCAGTACCTCGGCGGTCCGTCCGCGCTGCATCGCTCGTGGCGGTTCCCGAACCCCGGACCGATCGCGTTCGCGACGAGCCGCGGATTCGACAACCCGTTCTACGCGCTCCACAACGACCAGCTGATCGGGCAGACCGGTCGCTATCTCGGCAACATCAACGCCAACTGGAAGCCACTCAACTGGCTCACGGTGAACTGGACGCTCGGCGGCGACTATAACGCCGACGACCGGACGTACGCGTACGGGCAGGCCAGCTCCGGGACCAATGGCGGCTCGATCGAGCGCTGGCAGTTCTACGATCGCGTCTTCGATCACACGTTGACGGCGACCGGAACGCACCAGTTCAATCCCAACTTCAACGGGTCGCTCACTGTCGGTCAGAACCTCGACGAGACCTACTTCCGCCAGGTCGATGTGACCGGCCAGACGTGGATCGCGCCGACGCCGTACAAACTGTCCAACACGACGACGCGCACCGTTCCCAACGACGCCGAGAACCGGCGGCGCATCGAGGGATACTTCGCGCAGGCCAGCGCGGACCTCTACAACCAGCTCTACCTGCAGGCCCGGATTCGCAACGACGCCAACTCGGCATTCGGGATCGGACACCAGCGGGCGTGGTATCCCGGCGCCAGCGTCGCGTGGAGCTTCGGGAACGCGATTCATTTGCCCGAGGCGTACATCTCGTACGGCAAGCTGCGCGTCGCCTATGGCGAAAGCGGCCAGCAGCCTCCGTTGTACGCGACGCAAAACGTGTTTACGACGGCGCAATTCGCCGACTTCAACCCCGGATCCCTTCAGGGTACGACGCTCAACGGCATCGGCGGTTTGTACCAGTCGGCCACGCAAGGCAATCTGAACATCAAGCCGGAGCGCGTGCGCGAGTTGGAAGCCGGCGTCGACCTCAGCCTGCTCAGAGGGCGGGCCGCGGTGTCGCTCACGCGCTACGACTCCAAGTCGCAGGACGTCATCTTCAACGTGCCGCTGGCGCCGTCGACCGGCTACACGAACATCAACCTCAATGCAGGCGAGCTGACCAACAAGGGCTGGGAATTGACCAGCGACATTCAGGTGCTGCAGCGCTCGGATTTGTCGATCCAGCTCAGCGGCAACTGGGCCCGCAACCGTAACCTGGTCACCTCGCTCGGCCTCACCCCCGACCAGACCGCGGGGGTGCAGCCGTTCCCGACGGCGGCGAACTGCACCGACGCAGCGGTCTTACCGCGCTGCCAGACCGGAGTCGGGTCGGCATTTGCTGGGCAGACGACGCACGCGCAGGTTGGGTATCCGCTCGGGACCTGGCGCTCGAACGATTTCGCGCGCTGCGGGCGCGGGTTGACGACCGTCACCTTCGCGGGGACCACGTATGATGTCGGCGCCGCGTGCCAGGGTGCGGCTAGCGGCGCGCTCTATATCGCGCCGAACGGCTTCCCGATCACCGACCCGAACGTCCGCGCCATCGGCAACCCGTGGCCGGACTGGACCGCAGGGATCTCCGCGACGGTCAGCTATAAGGACTTCCAGCTGACGGCGTTCCTCGATCACCGCCAGGGCGGCAACGTGCTGAACATGACGCGCTCGTCCATGGATCAGTACGGCACGCATAAGGACACGGAAATTCGTGGCGACTCGCTGATCTTCGGGCAGAACATGCTCTGCTACAACGAGACCTGCGGCGTGCTCAACGGGCCGGTGGTTGGGCCCGGAGCCGGCAAGAAGGTCATGATTGGCGAAGGCTGGTTCAGCAACTCCGCGTTGGCCGATGGCAACGGGCAGGGCGCCACCGGTGGACCGATCACGACGCGACTCGAGGACGGCACGTTCACGCGGCTGCGCGAGGTGTCGCTCAACTATTCGTTCCGCGGCCGGTGGGTGCAACGGCTCGGCGGGCTGCGGCAGCTGGACGCCAAAGTCTCGGCACGCAACCTCAAGCTGTGGACGAAGTATTCAGGCTACGATCCCGAGGTGAACCTGGGTGGGGCTCAGAACGCGAACCGCGGCATCGATTGGTTCAACGCGCCGCTCGCGCATTCCTGGGTCTTCCAGCTCACCTTCTACCATTAACGGACGCGAGGCATTGCGATGAACTCGTCGAAAAAAGCTGGAGCGGTCCTCGCGCTGGCCCTGCTGGCTGGGGGCGGGTGGGGATGTAGCGACTTTCTCAACGGGCCGGGGTTGACCGAAAACCCGAACAACCCCCTCAAGTCGACGCCGATACAGGTGTTGATCTCGGTTCAGTCCAACATGGCGGTGCGCCTCGAGGGGCAGCTCGCCCGCTGCGCGTCGGTCTTCACGCAGCAGCTGATCGGCAGTAATAACCAACAGTTGCAGTGGTGCACGGCGTATCTCGTCGGGGAATCGGACATCTCAGGCCAGATGTCGGGCTTTTACACCGGCGGCGGTTTATATGGCATTCGGCAGGTCGAAGCGGCAGCCCAGGCGACCGGCGATAACGTCATGCTCGGAATCGCGAAGGTTCTCGAAGGGCTGATGATGGGTACGGCGGCGTCGGTCTGGGGAGACTTACCCTACAGCGAGGCGATTACGCCGGCCATCGATACTCCTAAGCTCGACAGCCAGCAGAGCCTCTACGCGGCGGTGCAGTCGCGACTCGATGAGGGCATCGCTGCGCTCACGACCGCGGCGGCAACCGCGACGGGCAACTGCTCGCCCAGTGAGGGGGACGTGGTGTACTGCGCGGCCGCGGTCTCGCGGGCCACGCAACTCGGGCGCTGGATCCGCGCTGCGCATACGTTGAAGGCGCGATTCCACCTTCATTTGGTGGAGCGGGTGGGGGTGGCCGAGTACACGGCGGCGCTCTCCGAAGCACTGTTGGGGATCAACGAGGCCCCGACGGGCGCGACCGCCCAGCAGCAGGCGATTCACGGGCAGGCGCCGGGCGATTTCCGCACCTTCCACGGCAGCATCCAGGATCTCGATGCCAACATCTGGGCCGAGTTCCTGCTCTCGCGTCAGGATATCGTCGCGGGCGACAAGCTGGTTTCGATCCTCAAAGCCCGCAACGACACCGTGCGGCTGCGCAACTACTTCGATCTCAACTCGCAGGGGCAGTTCGTCGGCGCGAATCAGAACAACGTGACGGTTCGGCCGGCGGGGTGTCCCGCGCCGCCCGCCGCGTGCGCGCCGTCGGTCGTGAACACCCTCGTGCGGCGGCAGTTCACGTTCCGTCAACCGCTGATCACGTGGGCGGAGAATCAGCTCGTCCTGGCCGAAGCTCGGTTCGCAACGGGTGACTCGGCCGGTGGCGCGGCCAACGTAAACGCGGTCCGTGCGGCCGTTGGGTTGCCGACGCTCGCGGCGCCCACCTTCGTCGACGTCATGACTGAGAAGTACATCGCGATGTATCAGAACATCGAGGTGTGGTCGGATTACAAGCGTACGTGCATCCCGCAGCTGACGCCAAACGGGAACAATCCGGAGGTCCTCGGCCGCTTGCCGTATGGTTCCGCCGAGCGCACGGCAAACGCGAATATTCCGCTGCCGTCGGCGTTCCCGACTGGCACCACCGGATCGTCTCCTATTCGTAATTGGGACGATCCGAACGCGTGCCCCTGATCGAGCGCTAGGGGGTTAGTACACACGAGGGACAACCGGTGCTCACCTTTGCCGGTTGTCCCTTGTGGTTTCCAACATCTCCCGTGCAATATCAACCCATGCGAATGACTGTCGCGTATCCGCTCGTCCTCGGCTCAGCGGGCCTGCTCGCTGCGTGCTTCATCCAGGGACCCCTCGCGACGCCGGTTCCCGCTCCGGAAACCCGCATCGTCGCGGTGGTGACGGATACCGGTGTGCTCGAGATGGGCAGGGCAATTGGGTCGGGCGCCACTGAAGTGGAAGGCATCGTCGCGGGTGCCGATGCGGCAGCGTGGGATCTACGCTTGCTCCGTGTGGACTACCGGAACGGCCAGTCGGTGCCGTGGAACCGCGAGCTGGTCAGGTTCCCGCGTTCGGCGCTCAGTCAGGCAACAGAGCGGCGCTTCAGTAAGGGGCGGAGCTGGATCATGGCCGGCTTGATCACATCCACGGCGTTTCTCGCGGCGCGATTCCTCGGCGTCATTGGAGGCGGTGATAATACGGATAAGCCGCCGCCTCCCCCCAATTAAGCCGAGGGCGGGCTTTCGCTGTCCTCGCCCACCTTGGTCCAGATGACGATGACCCCGCAGCGCGCATTGAGCAGGTTCGCCGAGAATTCCGGCGGAATCTGCGACGAACCGCTGTATACCTCGATCGCGACGACGTCTTCCGGCGCCACGTACTGATTGATCGACATGTCCGCGGTGACCTGGAACGGCATCCCATTGATGAAAAACAGCACCGGGCAGTTGCGGGAGCCCGTGATGCCGGTGGCGCGATTCATCCGGACCATGTCGTTCGATCCGAAGGATCCCGCTGCCGGTTGCAGAATGACCCCGGGAACGCGGCGCAGGACATCGGTGAGCACACGCGGCTGCATCCGCGCGATCTCCGCCTGATTGTAGAAATGTCCACTGCCGTACGCGCGGCGATGCTCGAAGCCTTCCAGCGCCGGGCGGAGGGAGGGCGCGCCCTTGACCTCGACCGCTTTCAGTGGAATCGGCGCCGCGATGAGCGTGACACTGACGTCGAGCGTCTGCCCGGCGACGACCGTGACCAACCCATTGAACGCGACGTATCCGAGTAAGCGCACTTCCAGGATCTGATCCCCGGCGCGTACGGCTGTGATCGTAAAGCGGCCGTCGGTACCGGACATGACCAGCGGTGCGCCTCCCGCGATCCGAATCCGTGCCTGGGCAACGGGCACCCCATTCTCGGCCACCACGCGCCCCGTCAGCCTGCCTTCGGCGACTTCCTTCGTTGCCTGCGATTCGCCTCCCTGAGCGCGGAGTTGCAGCGACAGGACCAATGCTCCAAGCGAAAGGAGCAGGGGAGCGCTACGGACCGGTGCTATCACACGCGACTGTCGGCTCGCCGCCGATCTCCAGCAGGCGAATGTCGAAGACTACGGTGGAGTTGGCCGGGATGATGACCCGGCCCGAATCGTTCTTGATGTCCGTTGCCCCAAAGCCCAGGTTGGGTGGGATAATGAGCCGGCGCGAGCTACAGCTGCGCATCCCGATCACCCCCTGCTCGAATCCGTCGATCAAGTTGCCGACTCCCGGCGTGAAGATCAGCGGCCGCCCGATATCGACGGAGCTGTCGAATTTCGAGCCGTCGAGCAAATACCCGATGTAGTTGACCGCGACGTTGCGACACCAGGCCGTCGCATTCCCGGTCCCCGTGTCGTGGGGGATAAACCGCAGCCCCCGCGTCGTGGTGACCGTGTCCCCGCTGGTGCTGGCCACGTCCCAGGCTGCAGCAGCGCAGGCCGGCCCCGACAGCTTTTCGAAGCACCCCGCCGTGGCCAGGGCAGCCCCCAAAACGAAGGTCAGGCACAGCAGGGCCCGCATCCCGTTGAGGCTGCCCACCGGTCCGCAGACTGTCAAGAGACGTCGGGCTTCCCTTGCGGGGCGCGCTTTCACGTTCCAAAATAAGATCGGGACCATTCTCCCAAGCCGTTGGGTGGGGCCCTAAACACTCCGTTTACAGGAGGATGCATGGACCAGGTTTCCGTTCGCACCGTTCTTTACCTCCAGCGCAACATCATCATCCCCGGCCGATGTAGCACGTAGGCAGCCACCGCGGCCGTCTCATACAGCTACAGGAACCGCACGTCGCCGGGCCGGCGATATCGCCGAGTCACGCGATGACCACTTTGCTTGACGGGGAGGTACAGATATGCAACGAATCACAGCGTTAGGCGCACTCCTGATTGGATGGGCATCGGTCGCCGTTGCGCAGCAGCAACAGGGGACCGTCGGAGGAGTCGTCACGGATCAAACATCGGGTAATCCGATCGCTGCGGCACGGGTCGCCGCGGTCGGCACCTCGATCTACACGCAAACCAACGCGACGGGTCACTACGTGCTCCCCGGGCTCACACCGGGGCAGGTGAGCCTCCGCGTCAGTGCGATCGGCTACGGCGCGGCGACACAGGTCGTCACGATCACCGGAGGCGAAGTTGCGGCGCAGGATTTCGCGCTGACCCTGCAGCCGTACTCGCTCGACGAAATCGTCGTGACGGCGACCGGCGAGCAGGCGAAGCGCGAAGTCGGCAACGTGATCAACAGTATCCGCGCCGATTCCCTCGTGCAGACCCGGCCCATTTCTAACATGAACGATCTGCTCAGCGCGAAGGCGCCGGGTGTCGACGTCCTCGCGGGCAATCTGACGGGCGCGGGATCGCGTGTCCGGATTCGCGGGACCAACAGCCTGTCGCTCAACAATGAGCCGCTGTACATCATCGACGGCGTCCGCATGACCGCGGACAACAACTCGTCGAGCATCGGCATCGGCGGCACGAACCCGAGTCGCATCAATGACATCAACCCCGAGGAAATCGAGTCCATCGACGTCGTGAAGGGGCCGTCAGCGGCGGCGCTGTATGGAACGGCGGCGTCCACCGGTGTGATCATCATTACGACCAAGAAGGGACGCCCCGGGCCTGCAAGGTGGAATGTCTACGCGGAGCAAGGTTTCATTACGGATCAAAACACCTATCCGGATGCGTTCCGGGGCTGGCGGTCCAGTCTCACGGATACCACTGCGGCGGCCAATTCGAGGCCGACCAATGGTACCCAGTGCATCCTCACGCAGGTTGCGGCCGGGACATGCACGCAAGACAGCGTCTCGAGATTCAATCTGTTCGAAGATCCGCAGACGACGCCCAACGCCACCGGCTATCGCAATCAATACGGCCTGCAGGTGTCCGGCGGCTCGGATGTGTCGAGCTACTTCATCTCGGGCGAGTATGAGAACGAAGTCAGCCAGCTCAAGATGCCGCCCTTCGCGGTGGATTCCCTGCTGGCGCTCCGGCAGATCAGCGAGCTCCCGTTCGAGCAGCTGCGTCCCAATGGCCGCCGGCGTGTGAGCCTGCGTGCCAACGTGGAGACCCACCCGAATTCGCGGCTCGACCTCGCTGTGTCGACGGGATTCGTGTCGAGCATACAGCGACTCCCGCAGACGGACAACAACACCACCGGCCTCTTGTCCAACGGGCTGGGTGGGCCGGGCAACAAGACCAACGGACGGTACGGATATCGAGCCTTTACGCCCAACGAGTTCTTCTCCGAGACGGTCAACCAGAGCATCAACCGGTTCATCGGCAGCGGCACTGCCAACTGGCGTCCAACGAGCTGGCTTGCGTTCCGCGGCACCGGCGGCATCGACTTCACGCAACGGCTGGACACCGATCTGTGCCGGCGTGAAGAATGCGTGGATTTCGCCACGATCAAGACGGGGTTCAAGACCGACAATCGGACGAACTTCTTTTCGTATACCGCGGATGGGAGCGGCACCGCCACATTCCAGCTGACGCCGAAGATCTCGTCGCGCACCAGCGTCGGTCTCCAGTATCTGCAGACGGTGTTCGACCGGAACGGTGCGTTCGCCGAGAATCTGTCGCCCGGCGCTACGACGGTAGACGCGGGAGCCGTTCCGCGTGTTTCCGAAGTCACGGACATCAGCAAGACGTTCGGCGCGTTCGTGGAAGAGCACCTCGGCTACAACGACCGGGTGTTCCTGACCGGCGCGCTGCGCGTGGACGACAACAGCGCATTCGGGGCGAGCTTCAAGGCCGTGTACTACCCGAAGGTTAGCTTGAGCTACGTCATCTCAGAGGAGCCCTTTTTCCCGAAATGGTCGTGGCTCAACAACCTGCGCCTGCGGGCGGCGATCGGCGCGTCCGGTGTGCAGCCCGGCTCTACCGATGCACTACGCTTCTTTGCGCCGTCCATCGCGCGCATCGAGGGTGCGGACAATCCCGTCATCATCTTCACCTCGCTCGGCAACGCCAATCTGAAGCCCGAGCGGGCGCGCGAAGTCGAGGTCGGCGGCGAGGCCACCCTGTTCAACAGCCGGCTCAACCTCAACCTGACGTATTACAACAAGCGCACCAGCGACGCGCTCATTGCGCGGATCCTGCCGCCCTCGGCGGGCGTCAGCGTCTCACGGTTCGAGAACCTCGGTGCCGTAGTGAATCGCGGCCTTGAGATCCTGGCCGATGCACGCGTGCTGAACAAGCCGAACTTCGGCTGGGACCTGAGCGTCAGCGCCGGCTACAACACGAATTTCATCGCCGACATGGGCGGGGTCCCGCCGATCATTGGCACCACAACGCGCCAGATCACGGGCTACCCGATCAACGGCTGGTGGCAGCGGCCCTATACGTTCGCCGACGCGGACGGGAACGGGATCATCTCGGCCAACGAGATCACGGTCGCCGATTCCGCCGCGTTTGTGGGCTATGCGAACCCGCGGTGGGAAGTGATCTACACGACCGGGTGGGATCTGTTCAAGAAGAAGTTCCGCGTGGTCGCGCTGCTCGATCACAAGAGCGGGTTCTACCAACTCAACGGCACGGAGCGCATCCGCTGCGAGTCCCGGCTCAATTGCCGGGGCCTGGTGGATCCGAGCGCGCCGCTGTGGCAGCAGGCGCGGGTCGTGGCGCTCCGTGAAACGCCCTCGCGGACGCAGTTTGGCTTCATCGAGAAGGCGTCATTCATCCGGCTACGCGAGATCTCGGCGACCTACGAGCTCCCCGAGCGCTGGGCGCGCTCGTTCTCGGCGAGCCGGCTCAGCCTGACTGTCGCGGGCCGCAATGTCTGGAAAGGCACCGGGTGGAGCGGTATGGATCCCGAGGCCAACTACTTCGAGGGCGCGACGGGCATCGTCAGCAACTTCCAGACGGCGCCGCCGCCGACACTCTGGACATTCCGCCTGAACGTGGGGTTCTGACCATGCGCGCACACACGATCATGAGACTGCAGGTGCTGAGCGCGTTTGGCGCGCTCCTATTGTCGGTGCAGGCCTGTACCAAGGACCTGCTCGAAGTGACTGATCCCGACATCATTCTCGATGAAACCCTGAAAGCGAGCTCGGCGTCGGGCGCGCAAGGGCTGCACAACGGCGCCATTCTGCGCCTCGAGCAGGCCACCGCGGGTACGCAATCGCCCGATGCGTTGTTTGTCTTCGGGGGATTGCTCACCGATGAATGGCAGTCGGGGGACACGTTTATCCAGCGCAACACCATGGATCAGCGGATCTGGGATCCCCAGAACACGTTCAATGCCGGCCCGTACCGGAATCTCAATCGCGTCCGCATCCTCGCCGAAGCCGCCATCAATGGGCTGCGACAATACAAGCCGACGCCGGCCACCAATATCGGGCGGATGTTTGCGTTCATTGCCTACGTGCAAACCTTGATCGGCGAGCACTACTGCAA
>Ga0075424_100008272_pt1 | contig 10152 bp, 11 predicted proteins | sample SoiMethybrSBSTD3_FD_75301 | JGI IMG/M metagenome (GOLD analysis project Ga0075424, IMG submission 75301) | Bulk soil microbial communities from a Populus tree surrounding site in Tennessee, USA - Soil MetaG P. TD hybrid SBSTD3 | ecosystem: Environmental > Terrestrial > Soil > Tree plantation...
CGGTCGAGCTCGGCCGCGAAGAAAACCGACGCCGCCTTGAGAATCTCATTGGCCCCGCGCAGCTCGGCGTTCTCCCGCTTCAGCCGCCTCATCTCCGCATGCTCCTCCCTCGTCAGACCCGGCCGCGTCCCGGCGTCCACCTCGGCCTGGCGGACCCACTTACGCAGCGTCTCCGCCGTCCCGATGCCCAGCTTCTCCGCCACCGCACAAACCGCCGGCCAGTCCGACGGGTACCCCGGCCGCACCTCGGCCACCATCCGGACCGCACACTCACGCAACTCTGGCGGGTAGTTCCCCGATCGACGTCCCACGGCTCCATCTTCCTCTCAAGAGATGGAGCCTCCGGAAACCCCGGGGCGGTTCAGGCCGAGGTGTTCCCAGTAGATGTTGCACGCACGCGTGTGATCCGTGCGCGTCATGGGTGGTTGCCTGCCGCGGGTGGCAGGCTCATGGAGGCGCGGAGCTGGGCGAGGGAGGTGTCTGGCACCTGGATCAGTCCACGGGTCGGGCGATCCAGGTCGAAGGTAACGTAGAGCAGCGCCGAGACCATCGCCGCTGCCAAGAGCACGGCGACCATACCGCGGCCGAGCACGCCGACATGCAGCCCGAGGAGGCCCATCGCGATGGCGGCGCCGATGAGCTCCAGCAGCAGCACCTCGGTTGGAACCCGGTTACTGAGGCCAGCCACGCGCACGGTCTGTTCGTCGATCATCGCGTTCAGGCTGTCCTCGTACAACCGCGGCGCGGTCGCTACAGGTTGTTGCTGCAACGCCTGCGCGGCCAGGCTCCACAGTTGCCGTTGCAGCACCGATCCCTGGGCGACCGTGCGGCGGGCGGCAGTGCTGGCGGGCACGACGTGAGACAGACGCAGCTCGACGTCGGTGTAGCGGACGAGCAGCGCCAGCGACCGGCTGCGGACAGGCTCGGCAAGGGTCTGCGCGCGCAAGTACGTGGTCCCGATGGCATTCGCGTCGTCGACCACCGCCTGGCGGCGGGTGTCATACCGGCCGATCGCGAGGGACAGGCCAAAGGCCAGGATCAGGCCCATGAAGCCGAGCAGTGCGGCTTGAAGGACGCCGAATGACTCGCTGACGCTCTCCCTCTTCTCACGCAGCGAACGGCCCAAGAGCAGACCGCACCCGGCCGCGCCGACGATCAATGTCAGCAGCACCACAGCCAGCAGCACGCTGGAAAGCGCGAAGAAGACCAAGGCAGACCCCCAGCACACCAGATCGCAGGTTCTTGCCCACGATCCCAGTGCGCCTGATCGTTCGGATCGTACCCAGCGGGTGATTTGGCATGCTGCCTACCGCGAAGATAGCTAAACGTTGACCCCGCCTGATGGGCAAGGAGGCCCGGGACCGGACGCCCCCATCGGGTCACTCCGGCTGGCGGCCCGCTGCGGACCGCCCCGACCGGTCGCGCTGCTGGTGGAACAGGACGCCACCCGGGAGCCGGATCTGGTGCCGGTCCGCCATGGCCGGATGATGGTCTCGCCGTTCACCTTCTACCGGGGCGCGGCCAAGATCATGGCGGCGGATTTGAAGGACACGCCGGTGGCCGGGCTGGAGGCCCAGCTGTGCGGCGACGCGCACCTGTCGAACTTCGGCGCGTTCGCCTCGCCCGAGCGCAGGCTGCAGTTCGACCTGAATGACTTCGACGAGACCCTGCCGGGCTCTTCCTGCAGATCAAGCAGGCGACCGCCTCGGTGCTGGAGCCCTACGTAGGCAAGAGCCGGTACCGGCAGCATGGCGAGCGCGTCGTGCACAGGCAGCGGATGATGCAGTCCGCCAGCGACATCTACCTCGGCTGGAGCAAGGGGGTGGACGTGCGGCGCCACTTCTACTGGCGCCAGCTGCGCGACATGAAGGGTTCAGCGCTGGTCGAGGCGATGACACCGCTCGCTGTCGGGCCGGGGGCATCGCGGCATCGTCGTCAAGAACGGCGAGGTCACTCTCGACCTTGCGCCCCTGATCGCCGTCGCGGGGCCGATCTCAGCTCGCGGGCCTGGCGATTGTGAACAAGATCCCCGACGTTCACACGGCGTTTCCGCTCTTCCCGTCCAAGAACCTGGTCAAGGCCCAGCGCGCCTACCGGCTTGTCAATGACCTGAAGATCGTGCTGCCGATCCTTACGATGGCGCTCCTCGGCCTCGGTGTCGTCATCGCGCGGCGCCACCGGCGGGCCCTGATCGGCGCGGGCCTGGGATTCGCCGCGTCGATGCTGCTGCTCGGCGCCGCCTTGATGATCGCCCGGACCATCTACCTGAGCAGCGTGCCGGCCAGCGTGCTTCCGGCCGGCGCCGCTGCCGCCGCCTTCGACATCCTCGTCCGGTTCATCAAGACCGCGCTGCGCACCCTGCTCGTTGTCGGCCTGGTGGTGGCGGTCGGCGCGTTCTTCACCGGGCCCTCCGCACCGGGCCCTCGGCGGCGGCGGTCCGGGTCCGCGGCTGGTTCTCGGCTGGGCTCGGCTCGATCCGCCGCCGCGGCGAAGCGGCGGGCATGGGTACCGGGCCGGCCGGTCGGTGGACCTACACCCACCGCGCTGCGCTCCGCGCTGGGGCGGTTGCGCTCGCCGCTCTGGTCTTCGTCTTCTGGGGCCACCCGACCGCCACTGTCGTGATAGTGATCGCCGTCCTGCTGCTGATCGTGCTCGGCCTCATCGAACTGATCGGCCGCCCGCCTACGCAGCCGGGCCCGGCACCACGGGGGCACGGGGCACTTGACCTCATAATCATCGGGCTCGCGATCACTTGGGCGGCTGCCGGCTCGGCGCCCTGGGCTTGCACTATTGGGACCGCCGTGGCGACGCGGAGGCGTTCCTCGCCTCTGATGAGGTGGTGGTGGTCGTCGACCCGGCCCGGAGTTCCTGAAGAACGGCTTGTCCGGCGTCAACGACTTGTGCTGACTCACCCAAATGATCGCCCGGTCCACAAGATCCTCGGTCAGGCGGTAGCGCTCCTCGGGCGTCTTCGGCGGCTCCGCCGCGGTGACCCTGTCATATAAGGCCGGATACCTCTGGCTCGTCTCCCACCGATGAAGCCGTAAAAGTACTCGAAGCCACTCCCTGCCGGCCACCGTTTGAACAGCCCCACCGCACTCCTCTCCCCACCTCTGGCTTCAGGAGCCGCTTTCGGTCATCTTCTGCTGCGCGTCGGCGATCGCGCCCTTCAGGGCCTGGACGTGGTGGCCCTCGGCCTCGCCGACGACCTTCTGGATGGCGCGGGTCACGGCGGGTTCGACCTTGGCGGCCGCCGAGTGCGGGTAGGCGACGATCAGGCCAGCGCCGCCGACCGGGATGGTCGCCCCGGCCTGCTCCTCCAGCTTGCCGGCGGTCCTGCGGTGCAGCAGCTTGCCGGCTCCGGCGCCGATCACCGCGCCGACCGCGGTCGCGGCCAGCAGCGGCGGCGCGAACAGCCGACCGCGAACCCGACCGCGCCCAGGCCCGCGGCGCCCTCGCGGACCATGTGGTCGGTCTGCTCCACCGACAGGTTCCCCTGGAGGTCTTTGCTGACGACCACCGCGCCGTGCAGGTAGCCGCCGCTGGCCAGGACCGCCTCGTAGTCCTGCTGGGCGGCGTCCTTCGACAGGTAGCCGCCGATCAGCACGTCGGTCGTCTCGTCATCGAACTTCATCGGTCCTCCTCCAGGCTGCGGGCCATGTCTCACCCGGACAACGCGTGTGCCGTGTGCCCGTGCTGTGCGGCCTTGTGCAGCTCGTCTTCCTCATCGCCCAGCGGGTGCGGCCTGATGTCGAACACGACCTTTTTGACGGTGCCGGTGAACGGGAACGGCTTTTTGTCTTCGTAGCTGAGATCGACGACGCCGCCGTTGTCGCGGCCGATGTCCATGCCCGCGTAGGCGGAGAAGCGGATCGGGACCGTGTGGTCCATGCGGCCCTTGCCGACGGGCCTGTCGTTGATGAACAGCGTCACCTCGCCGCCGGTGGCGGGTTTGGGCGCGTCGGCGGCGAATTCCATCCGCACGTTCACCTCGCCCGCTGGCAGCGGTTCCTCGGCCTGCTGCCGGTAGATGAACACGCCCATCATCGAGTAGGCGTGGGTGAGCTTGCCGTCGGCAACGAACAGCGAGAACCCGCCGAGATGGTCGGCCTCGGCCACGATCACGCCCTCGGCTCCTGCCGCCGGGACGGTCAGGTCGGCGCTGATCGCATAGGAGTGGTTGTAGATCCGCGGGATCATCCCCGACATGATGTTCTGGACATCGCCCCGGTACTCCACCGGGGCCGCATCCGGCACGGGCGGGAGGATGCCGAAGAAGGCGGACAGGGTGGCGAGCAGCGGGAGCACCTTGTACTTTTCCGCCTCGGCCCAGAACAGGTCTTTCAGCTCCTGCACCTTCTCGGGGTGATCGGCGGCGATATCTCTAGCCTGGGTGAAGTCGGCGGGCAGGTAGTACAGCTCGACGGGCCCGGCGTCGGGGTCCCACACCCCGGGCGCATACGGCCGCAGCGCATCAGGTGTGATCACCCACGGGATACGCGAGGTTTTCATGGCCAGCCACCAGCCGTCCTTGTACATGGCCCGGTTGCCCATGGTCTCGAAGTACTGCTGGGTGTGGTGTTCCGGCACGGCCGCATCGGTCAGCGAGTCCGCGAAACTCACCCCGTGGAAGGGCTCTTGCTCAATCCCGTCGACGTGGCAGGGAGCCGGGATGCCGGCGATGTCCAGGATCGTCGGCCCGACGTCGATGGCGTGGGTGAAGTGCGAGCGCAGCGCGCCCGTGCCGGTGATCCGCGCCGGCCAGTGGATGACCAGCGGGTTGCGTGTCCCGCCCAGGTGCGAACCGACCTGCTTGCCCCACTGGAACGGTGTGTTGCCGGCCCACGCCCACGCGGCGGAATAGTGCGGATCCATCATCTGCCCGCCCCAGGCGCCGATGCCGCCGTAGCGCTCGGCCAGCTGGAGCTGCATCTCGTCGGTGAGCGGGATGCCGTTTTGCATCGTCATCTCGTTGAACGAGCCAGTGATCGTGCCCTCCATGCTGGCGCCGTTATCACCCCAGATCCAGATGATCAGCGTGTTGTCCAGCTCGCCAAGCTCGGCGATCGCGTCGATGACCCGGCCAACGTTGTAGTCGGCGTTCTCCGAGAACCCGGCGTAGACCTCCATCTGCCGCGCGTAATAGGCCTTGAGCTTGTCCGGGACCTCATCCCAGGCGGGGAACGCCTCATCCCGCGCCGTCAGCTCCGCGTCCGCCGGTATCACACCCAGGTCCTTCTGCCGGGCGAAGGTCTCCTCGCGAAGACGGTCCCACCCCTGGTCGAACTTGCCCTTGTACCTGTCCGCCCATTCGCGGGCCACGTGGTGCGGGGCGTGGCTGCACCCGGTGGAGAAGTAGACGAAAAAGGGCTTGCGGGCGTCTTGCGCCCGGACCCCGTGGAGCCACTCGATGCTCTTATCGGCCATGGCATCGGGCAGGTAGTACGGGTTCTCCTTGTCGTAGAACTCTTCCGGGGTGCCGATGATCTTCTGGTTCTCGGCCAGGCAGGGGTCCCACTGCCCTGAGTCACCGCCCAGGAAGCCATAGAAGTAGTCAAAGCCCCAGCCGTTCGGCCACCGGTCGAACGGCCCGGCCGGGCCCTGCTGGCCGTCGGGGGTCAGGTGCCACTTGCCGAACGCCGCGGTGCTGTACCCGTTCTCCGCCAGGATCCTCGGCACGGGTGTGCAATCGCGCGGAACCGTGGCCGTGTAGCCGGGGAAGCCGCTGGAGAACTCACCGATGGAGCCGAAGCCGACCGCGTGGTTGTTCCGCCCCGTCAGCAGAGCCGCGCGCGTCGGCGAGCACAGCGCCGTGACGTGGAACCGGTTGTAGCGCAACCCGGCTTCGGCCATCTGCGTGTAGCGCGGGGTGCTGATGGGACCGCCGAACGTGCTCGGGTTGCCGAAGCCGGCGTCGTCGATCAGCACCAGCAGGACGTTCGGGGACCCCTCCGGGGGTTCGGGGTGCCCGATGAGGTTCCAGTCGGGCTTCGATCCGTCCAGCGTCCTGTTGCTCACCCCCCCAAACGGCGGCCTGCGAATCGGAAGATTCGTCCGGTCAGGCTCGCTCATCGTTCGCCCACCTCCAGGTCAAACCATCAGTGCCGGGGTTAGCCAGGGCGCTGTCCCTGGCGGTCAGCTTCGTGACGAATTGGTCAGTGCAGGCATGAGCGCCCATGGAGATAGCAGTAAGGCCGGTGCTGGCCGCCCAGCCTTCTGTCCGCCGCATGCGGGATTCAGCGAGTCTGCCGACCATCTGGCCCGGGCCGCCCGTTTGGCAACATCGGCCGCCATCAGGACCTCCCCCGGCCAGCGACCCCCATGGCCGCTCGCATTAGTGATCATACGTTGCACCGGCCGGGCCGCATGCCCGGTCATGGAGGGCGCCTCGCCCTCACAACCTAGCCAATGCCAGCCGACAAGGAGGAACATCGCCCAGTTGGCATGAAATCCGGACTCTCGGCGTCCAGCCCGAGCCCGTGCGTACAGGCGACCGCCTCCCTGCGGGATGAGACCGCGGCACAGTCCTGCTCTCTTTGAGACTAGGGCAGGCAACCTTTTACCTGGACTTGACCTGATTCGCGTCGGGAGAAGATCATGGGGCGGCAGGGTCTTGCGGGGGACATGGGTCGGAGCATGAGCGTGAGCGATGTGCGGCAGCGGGCTGGCCGGTCACCGCCTGCACTCGGGCCGAGTTTTGACCTGCTGGCGTCCAAGGTCCGCCGCCCGCTGATGCGGCCTGGGACGGTTCGTCGTTCGCTGCTGATCGAGCGGCTGGTGCAGGGCGATTCCCGTCCGGTCGTCTCAGTGGTCGCGCCGCCTGGCTATGGCAAGACAACGCTGCTGTCGCAGTGGGCCGACCGCAAGGACCACGCCTTCGCCTGGGTGTCGGTCGACGAGACCGACAAACGACCCGAAGGTCTTGCTCCGCTACGTCGCGGAGGCGCTCGATGCGGTCGAGCCGATCGGCGGCCGGGTGTTCGACGCGCTGGCCTCCCCGGGCAGCTCGGTGCCCGGCTCGGTCGTGCCCAGGCTGGGCTCGGCGTTTTCGTCGATGACCTCGCCGGTGGTGCTGGTCCTGGATGACGTGCACACGCTGCACAACTCCGAATGCCGGGCCGCGCTGTCGGTGCTGGCCGATCACGTGCCCTCTGGCTCGCGGCTGGCGCTGGCCGGCCGGGCCAGGCCGCCACTGCGGGTCGCGCGGCTGCGCGCCGAGGGCAAGATGATGGAGATCGGCCCGCGTGACCTGTCGCTGACCCTGCGAGGCATTGTCGCTGCTGCGCAACGCTGGCGTGGCGCTCAGCGAAGACGACGTGGCGGAACTGCATGAGCGGCCCGAGGGATGGCCGGCCGGGCTTTATCTCGCAGCTCTTTGTCTTCGGGAGGGCGGCCCGGTTGCGGGCGCGGCGGTCTCGTTCGGCGGGGGCGACCGGCTGGTCAGCGACTACATGGAGTCGGAGTTCCTGTCACGGGTCTCCCGCCGGGAACAGGTGTTCCTGACCCGGACCGCAGTTTTGGAGCGCATGTGCTGGCCGCTGTGTGAGGCGGTGCTCGACATGGCCGGATCGGCTGAGATCCTGGAGAATCTGGCCGGATCGAATTTGCTGCTGGTGCCGTTGGACCGGCAGGCGGAGTGGTACCGCTACCACTACCTTTTCCGCGACATGCTGCTGGCGCAGCTGCACCGCCGGGAGTCTGGGCTGATGCCCGTACTGCGGCGCCGCGCCGCCGCCTGGTGCCTGGACAACGGCATGCCCGAGGCGGCGCTGGAGTATTCCATGGCAGCCGGGGACGTCGATGAGGCCGCCCGCCTGGTGGGGCGGCTCTTGCCGTCGGTCTACCGGCAGGGCCGGATGGTCACCATCCAGCAGTGGCTTGGGTGGCTGGAGGACCGGCGCGGGATCGAGAGACACCCGATGACCGCGGTGCTGGGCTCGTTCATGTCCGCGTTGATGGGCAGGCCGGTGGACGCCGAGCGGTGGGCCGACGCAGTCGAGCGGTGCAAGTACGGGGACCCGGCCCGGCCCGAGGACCCTGCCGCCGAGGCGTGGGGCGTCATGGTCGTCCGCGCCACCTTGTGCCGGCGCGGGGCCGAGCAGATGCGGCCCGACTGGACCGCCGCAGTAAGAGATCGTTTCATTAAGAGATCGTTTCATTAAGAGATCTCGAGGTGCCGGTAGCAGATCAGGGCGCAGGCCAGATGGAGCAGGCCGAGGTGGATGCCTGCGTGATGCTCATGCCGGGTGCGGAGCGTCTGAAGGCGTGCAGCCAGGCGAAGCTGATGCCCAGATAGCGGAGCTGGCGCCGGTATTTGTCATGGTCATGGTCACCCCGCTGCTCCATTTCTGCCGCACTGAACGAACGCCCGTCCTGGCGAGCAGCGTCCCCGGATCCGACCCTGTCCGATTCTGGGAGCAAGATGGGAGCGGCGAGACGCCGCTAGGTTCGGTCAGACACGGTCAGGCAGGGTGATCGAGGCAGCTTCGGTAACCTCTGACGAGGATGGGTGGCATGACGGAGTTGGCAGGGGTGGCACGGTCGCTCGTCTCGCGGCGGCGCGGGGTCACTGTCCGCTGCCGGTATCCCCAGCCGCGATAATCGGCTCGGTGCTGGCTGGCTGGGCGCTTGGTGGTGTGGTCCGCCGGGTCAGCGTGCGCACCGGCGTCTCGGATGCGGAGGCGCTCGGGCCGCTGCCGGGGGACGACATCATCTCGCACCCGATGGTGGAGTGGACCCGTGGTATCACCGTGCGTACCACCCCGCCGCGGGTGTGGCCATGGCTCGCGCAGATGGGGTACGGGCGCGGCGGCTGGTACACCCCGGAGTGGGTCGACTTGCTCGCCAACCGGTGGGTGTTCGGCGCAGGCGCCGGTTCCCCGCCAGCGCCGGCCATCTGCTGCCCGAATACCAGCACGTTGCTGTCGGCGACCTGATCTGCGACGGGCCGGATTACGCGTCGTTCTTCCGGGTCCAGCGGGCCGATCCTCAGCATGCCCTGGTGTACCGCTCGATCCGCCATCCACGGCGCGGGAGCCCGATCGACATCACCGATCCGGCCTCGCCCCAGCGGGTCGAGCAGCAGCTGCGCCAGGTCGGCACTTACGTCGACTTCACCTGGGCCCTGGTGCTGAGCGAGCTTCCCGGCCACCGGACGCGGCTGCTGGTGCGCACCCGGGCCAACTACGCGCCGCACGCCCTCAGGCTCCTGTCACTGCCGCTGGGGTTGTTTGACGCCACCTACGGAGTAGCGATGCTGCGGGCGATCGCCAGGCGTGCCGAAAGCCTCGACCCGGAGGAAGGTAGCGCCCACATGTAGGCAATCGTGCTGGGCAGCGGGACGTTGGCCAGCACGGATTGCCCCTACCGCGCCAGGCAGATGACATCGCGATCCGGCGGGCTTCGACACTATGACCGGGCATCGGCCAGTCGTATCCGCCACCCGATGGGCACGCGCAGATCACCATGTTCGGTGTGATACTCGCGGGCAAGCCGAACGACCAAGACTGGCGCCAGAACGGCGGTTCTACGCGCGCTGGCCGTGGGAGAGAGTTGATTACATAACGTGATCTAACTGACAGGCCTGTGCCTCCCTGCCGAATCGACGCTTCCTTCACGAGGGCGAGATTGCGGCGGCGAGCCGCATGGAATTGCCGGTTCTGCGCTCTCGCGAATGTTGCCGTCCAACATCCAGACTGGCTTTGCCTAGGTGAGGCGGATTCTGATCAAAGTCGCCTTCTGGCAGCTCCGCGAGTTCACCTGGGCGGCTCTGAGTGGGCGCGGTACTGGCAGCTCACGATCATCTAGTTGCGCGGCCGCCTCGTCGGTAAGGGCAAGCGCGGCGACCAGTAACCGATGTCTTCCTGGCGCGTTACGCGGATCGCGCATGGTGGACCGCAGACGATCGCATTCACCGCCGTCCATGCCCGCACGCCTGGGCGCTGGCCCGAGCGTCAGGCCGGGATGGCGCCGAGTTGCTGCATCATGGCGACGCCGTCGAACTGCGTCCAGACGTCGGTCACGCGACCGTCGTTGAGGCGGTAGAAGTTCATGCCCTCGACCCTGATCGTCTGGCCGGAGGCGGGGATCCCCATGAACTCCTGCTGCAGGGAACCGGTCACGACCCACCGGGTGGCGACGGTGTCGCTGCTG
>Ga0075424_100008275_pt1 | contig 10150 bp, 7 predicted proteins | sample SoiMethybrSBSTD3_FD_75301 | JGI IMG/M metagenome (GOLD analysis project Ga0075424, IMG submission 75301) | Bulk soil microbial communities from a Populus tree surrounding site in Tennessee, USA - Soil MetaG P. TD hybrid SBSTD3 | ecosystem: Environmental > Terrestrial > Soil > Tree plantation...
TTCTTTGGCCTATAGAAGAAGTATATGTCGCCTTGTTCTAGAATATCAGCTTCATTATTACTGTTAACTTCTTTTTGTTGTTTTTGTTGATTCATATGTGGACTTTGCTCTCTAACTTATTAAAAGCGAGAAGTTACATTCTTCACAAAAAATAGTATAGCTTATCAAAATCATAAGATAACGTCATTATATCATAACAGCGAGGACAATCTATTTCTATCTCCATGTCTGGTTCTCGTTCAGTTTGTAGAGATTATTGCTGCTTGCTCATACTGAAAACTCATGCTGTTATCACTCTTATTATAGTCTGAAACACTGATTAGGAAGGGGAGAATAGTATAGTACATAATTGGTACGGTACTTTACAAATAAATTACCCTCTCTACCCTGCCTGCTAATATCTAGCCTCGTTATATATCAGTCAAAGTAGAATAAATAAAATTTCTGCTGCAACAGTGTGGACTGGCGTAGATGGGTTTGGCAAACGCAGAAGAGCCATTGCTTATCTGGAAGGAATAATCATCAATATGCCTGCTCCATTCCTTACGTTGCAGTACGACCTAAATTATATATTTTAGCGTTGTAGATTAATGACACCTGTGAAGATTTGTGATTAGAAGCATCCCTAGTTAGTTGTATTTTTGGTGTTTAATGCTCTCACGATGCATCGGTATATTACACAAAATGCAACTTATCTATTGATAATATCCCTCTGTCTTTTGCAATTGCAAACATTCTCTTGAGTGATTCTTGACCTCTAGCTCCCATGTCAATAGTTGTATTATTTACATACATTTTGATAAACCGTGCAATTAGATCTTTTGGTTGCCCTCTGCCATATCTCATTGCAAAATCTACTGCTGTATCGAAATTTTTGAGACCATACAAGATTGAATTTCTAAAATAACTATCAAATTGTCTAATCTCTTCCATTTTCATTGATTTGTTACTTGCAACATTAATTCCTAAAGGTACTGGTAGCCCACCCGTTTCTGCAGCCCACCATGCACCCAAGTCCAGGATGTTGTAAAGTTTTGAATTATCGTATGTAATCTGTGCTTCATGAATCACTAAGCCAGCATCTACTGTATTACTCAACACTGCATCTGGAATTGTTTGAAAGGGCATTTCCTTTTCTTTAAATTTCCCTAATACAAAATTTAATAGCAGATTAGCAGAAGTCATCTTACCAGGAGTTGCAATTGTACTTCTTTTTAATTGTGAAAGTGGCATATTCTCTTTCGAAATAACTATAGGACCATACTTTAAACCAAAGCTTCCTCCACTGCGTAATATCACATAGTCGCTTAAATAAGCATATGCATGAGCTGAAATTGCAGTAACATCAAGTTCATGTTTCAATGCACGTTTATTGAGACTTTCAATATCTTCTATGACATGCCTGATTCTAAAATTTGATGATTTCAGTTTATTAGCCACAATTCCATAGAACATAAAAGCGTCATCGGCATCTGGACTATGACCTATCGTTATTTCCACCAGATAAACAATATTTGTAAATAATATATAGCTATACAAAGTATTATTAACTCTCTCTTTCCGAATACTTGACCTAAACTAGCTACTACTATAATATACAAGACATTCAAGTATACTCCGCCAGTTAGAAGAGGCTAGTGAACTATTCTAAAATTGTCTATTATATAGTATATAGCGGTATGAGGAGATGGGATAGATTAGTGGTACTAGAGCTTGGAGTTACTTTATTTTAACATTGGTATTTTCCTAATATCTGAGCATACCCCCTATGCGGATTGCCCTTTCATACAGTGCTGACCGAGCACATATCCAGTTTTGGTGAAAAAGATGGATGTTTTAGAGAAATATAACAAAAAAAGAGACTTTACAAGGACGCCTGAACCTATAGGAAAGAATACGAATGACGATACTAAGAAAAAAGAGCTTAGATTTGTGGTACAAAAACATGATGCAACAAAACTGCATTACGATTTTAGATTAGAGACAAAAAAGGAAGATGTATTGAAATCCTGGGCGGTACCCAAAGGTGTTTCCCTAGATCCCAGGGTAAAGAGGCTAGCAGTATTAACTGAAGATCATCCTTTAGATTATTTGCTTTTTGAAGGGGTAATTCCGGAAGGAAGTTATGGGGCAGGAACTGTAATTGTTTGGGATACAGGCACATATACTTCACAACAAGAAATCTCCGATCAATTCAAGAATGGTAAAATTACCTTTACATTGTTCGGCCAGAAATTAAAAGGAAGATTTTCGCTATTAAGAACATCAAGAGAAAATCAATGGCTTTTAATTAAAGGAAATGATGAGTTTGAATCTAAAGACGATTTAACTATTATACGACCTGAGTCAGTTCTAACTGGAATAACGAATCAAGACTTGGAGAATAATAAAGGAGAAGATGATGATAATAATGAGGCAAAATCAAACAATAAGAATAAGACTAAGACCGTTATCAGAGAGTCTAAAAGAAAAGATAAAGATACCAATAACACTTTTAATAACTATGACTTCTATAATAAGAAAGATAAATCTACACTACTTTTAACAAAACTCAATTTAAAAGAAAAAGAACTTGGCGTTACCGCAGAATTTCCAGTAAAAATAAAACCAATGCTAGCAACAGCTGTAGACGAGCCCTTTAATGACAAAGACTGGGTTTTTGAAATAAAATGGGATGGAGTACGATCTATATTATTTTTACACAAAGCAAAAACAGTATTTGAAATAAAATCTAGAAACGACAAAACCATTATCCATAGGTATCCTGAACTAGTAGAACCATTAAAATCAGCAATAAAATGCCAAGACTCAATCATACTGGATGGAGAAATCGTAGTATTAGATAAAGGCGGGAACCCAAGTTTCCAAAACCATCAGAGGAGAATGAATATTGATTATAAAGCAGATATACAGAAGCTGTGCCAAGAAATACCTGCCACCTATTACATTTTTGATATTCTTTATTTGGATGGAAAAAACCTGCAGAATTTAGACTTTCTTCAAAGAAGGAGTATCCTTTCTAAGGTTATAAATAAAAAAGACAGAATACAAATCTCAGACTTCTTTGAAGAAACAGGAAAAGAAATTTTCTATAGTGTCAAATCAATGAACTTAGAGGGAGTAGTAGCAAAATACAAGTTTAGTAAATATTTGCAAGGTACAAGATCAAGAGAATGGTTAAAAATTAAAACTATAAAAACTCAAGATTGCGTAGTGATAGGATATACAAAGGGAGAAGGAAACAGAGAAAATTACTTTGGTTCCCTTCTCCTGGCAGTGTATCATGATGATAGCAAATTAAGATTTGTTGGCCATACTGGAAGTGGATTTGACTTTGCCCAGCTTAACGAAGTTTACAATAAACTTCAGCGAATCAAGATAGAAAAATGTCCTGTTGACTATATCCCATATACCAATCGAGCTCCTGTTTGGATTCAACCTAAACTTGTAGCAGAGGTAAAGTTTAGTGACTGGACTCAAGAAAAGATTATGAGAGCTCCTATATTTCTTCGATTTAGGGAAGATAAAAAACCAGAAGAATGTACTCTTGAAGAAGAAAAGAGTACTGAAAAGTTAGTCCCAAGTGATAATGAAAAGAAGCGATTACAGGAAGAAGAACAACAACTACTAGCTGCCTATGAAGCTTCTGAAATATCTCGATATAAGAGTTCTAATGCCTTTGCACCATTACCCTCTTCTTCTTTTTCTCACCTTGATAAAGTATTCTGGGACAAAAGTGACAAACATCCGCAATTAATTAAAAAGAATTTACTTGAATACTATAACGAAATTAGTGAATGTCTTCTTCCTTATCTTAAGGACAGACCATTATCTTTGAGTAGATATCCTGACGGAATAAAAGGAAAGCATTTCTATCACAAGAATTGGGATAAGGAAAAACCTGATTTTGTACAAACACTAAAGGTATATTCCAAATCTAAAGGTGATATTGTTAACTACGTTATGTGCAATAATAAAGAGACTCTTCTTTGGCTAGCAAACCTTGGATGTATAGAGATGCACCCATGGTATAGTAGAGTTGCTGATTTTGATTCTTGCAAAGAAAATGCTACTGATGAAGAAAAATGTGGATTGAACAGGCCAGATTTTATAGTCATTGATCTGGATCCTTATATTTACTCAGGCAGGGAGAAAGAAGGAGAAAAGGAACCGGAATACAATTTCAAAGGATTTAAGGCTGCAGTTGATGTAGCATATGATATAAGAGATCTATTTAATGAATTAAAGATAAGATCCTACGTGAAGACATCTGGTAAGACAGGATTACATATTTTTGTCCCTGTTGTTTTATCGTATACATATGATCAAACAAGACGATTTGCTGAAACTGTAGGAAAGATTTTGAGTGCAAGGCATCCGCACAAAATCACTATGGAATGGGATGTTGACAAAAGAAATGGAAAAGTCTTTTTTGATTATAATCAAAATGCAATGGGAAAAACGATAGCATCTATATTTTCTGCAAGGCCTACAACTTTAGCTACTGTATCTATGCCTATTGCATGGGAAAAGTTATCGAGCGTACTTCCAACAGATTTTAACATCTTAAATGCTAGGGATTTATTAAAAAATTCGGGCGACGCTTGGAGTAGAATATTACAACAGAAACAAGACATAGTCAAATTGCTTGAAGATGTCTCAGAAATTGGTAACTAGGAACAGACTGAGTTCAGTGTATTAACAAAAACAGGGGTAGAGACTATGATTCAAGTTTAAAGTTTTTATTAATTTGAATCTAGCAATATGATTATGATAATGTGAAGCTGTTCGTATCGATCTAAAGTAAATTAAATCATTTAATTAAGGTCGTTTTATTATAAAATATATATAAATCCTCTAATTTAACAGATAATCAAAGGTTCATGTACGTTGTCTCTACAATAATATGCAAAGAATTTTATTCCTCTGCATTAATTCTGCATAAACTTTAGATCTGCTATATTTTTCTATATATTTAATAATATAGCGCAACAGTTTTTTGACGGTGATTATTAACACACTCCTGTGTCTCCCCCTTTTGGACTCTTTAAGAAGAAGGAAAATAATGTATATGAGACCAAAAATAATACTACTGCTGGGGATTACCTCTATACTAGAGATTCATTAGCTATTTCAGAGGCGCTTGCACTTTTGCAACATGCCGAATCAGAAAAAGTAAGAGCTTTAGTGAAGGATCTTTTACCTATCAAAAAATCTGTTAGAGAATCACTTGAATCTATAGCCAAAATAGCAGATAATTTGGAACGCGAAAATATCAAATTAGAAGAGTTAAGGTTCAAACCGATTGTTGAGAATTCAAAAAGAACGGTAGCAGCATCTTTGAAAAGAGAGGCTTCCTCTGAACTACCTTTATCGGAATCGATGCAGGATATTAAAAAATTCAATGATAGATTGGAATCCATTATGAATCGGTTTGGTGAGGTTAGCAATTCCCATAACAGAGTCATGAATATCTTTATGAAAAAATATGCTGGAAAACTAACTAGTGAATTTGAAAAACTTTCATCATTACTAAAAGATACCAAGTCATTAATGGCAGAATTTGAAGAGGAAAATGCAGCTATAATGAAATGTATTGATATTTTGAACTTGTTATCACAAAAGACGGCATTAATGAAAACTGACAAAAATAGAATTGAGAACGTCTACAAAGAAATTGAAATATTGAAGAGTAAACTTGATCAATCAAAAGCTCAATTAAGCAGTTTGGAAAAGTCGATCCACTTTAAAGAATCTTGTCATAATATTGAAAAAATAGATACTGTAAAAAAAGAGGAGCAAGAATTGCATAAACATATGCTTGATCTTTATAGTCATGCATCAAGAGCATTTACAAGATATTCTTACGGTATGACAAAAGATACTATATCCCGACTTAAAGTTTTAACAGATGAGCCATGGAAAATTTTTAATAACGATGAAGATATTTCAATATACACTTCACTTCTTATTGAAATTCAAAAAGCTATAAATTCTAGTAATATTAAGCTCAAGGACTCCCAAAAGGTCCTATATTACATGGATATTATTATAAAATCCTTGCCAAAATACCAGCATGAAATAAAAGCCATAAATCTTAGATTAAAGGCCTTGCAAGAAAGCAAAGATGGAATAGTTGTGAACAAAGCTACAGATCTAAGAGAATATATAAATTATTACAATTCCAAGTTAGATGATCTTAAACAATCATCTGATAATATGGAAAGACAGATGACAGAAAATAATAGTGAATGTGGAAAGTTAGTAAAGCAAATTGAAGATTGTATGTTTGAGATTACTGGAAAAAAATATTCTTTATTGACTTACTAATATCTTAGCACCTGACGTTATATCAAATGATACTCTATTTGTAAGTCAAAGTTCATAACAAGTGCACGGACTAGGAGAAGCGCATGTATACATTCTTGCTCTTCAATAACTAAATTATTATTATAAGCTATATCTGAACATCAATAAAATATTGTTTAGTTGTTGTGAAGGTAGTCATATCTTCTCAGCGTATCAACAATAAAGTTGACGTCTTCTACTGATTTTGCCATTCTACCGATCTTCACACAATCTCTTATGCTCCTGGACTCCAACTTGTTCCATACCATGTGTGCTGTATCTTTAGCTATTTCCTCCTTAACCTTGTGTTGTTGTATTAGTAATCTCATGGTAATTTGACAGAATTGTTCATAACTATATGGTTCTAATTCTATTATAAAGAACCGCGATTTCAATGCAGGTATAATATTAGATGTATCGTTACTGCTGGCAATCACCCATGTCTTTAGTACTTCTATTCTAGTCTTTGCATGTTTCGTTTCAGATACCATGCCTGTTTCCATTAAATTCAACAAAAATGTCTGATCTTTAGTTGACATTTTGTCAATTTCATCTATTAGAAGATACTTGGGTTTGTTATCAAAAATATACTCTAACATTCCTGCTTTTGTACTATTACCGCCATCAGTAAAGTACGAATTTTTAAGTTTCATCATCATAGACTTGATAAACATTGTCTTTGCTGAAGCTGGAGGTCCAATCAAAAGTATGTGTATAGGTTCTTCCGTGTTGATTGACATTCTGAGGAATTTTTTGATGTCGTTGTATCCTATGATGTATTCAAAGAAATCATCTTTTGTCTCTCCTTCTTCTTTCTCATAATTCATGGTGGTAACAAGAGTTTTACGATTTGATCTGTGTAGCTTCTGTTCTTCAGTAGTACTCCTTCTTGTTGTTATTCCAAACAACTGTCTAAGAAAACCCATACCTTTATCTTACCTATTTTACTTACTGCTATAATACTCAGTTGCAGGCTTGTCGCATAATGCTATCGTATATGTTCAATAGTGAATAAAATAATCCGTGGCCAATAACGTAGGTTGTATTATTATTATTGCTGGCTCTTCTCCCTCTTTACTAGTATATAGTGAGGTATGTTTGCAATAGTAGCTGGATATGATGTATTATATTCCCATCCTAATTCAAGTAGCTTCTTTGCTTCTTGTATATTTGTGACAGTTGCTATATCTACTACTCGTCTACGTTTGAAAACCGGTTTGTCATAATATTGCTGTTGTTGAATATTGTTTTTATGCATATGCTGTTGGCCATCCTCGTTAACTAATTTCCATCTTACCTTGCCTGTTATAGGATCTTCTCCTATCTTTTCAAAGCCTATTAGCTGATTAGGAAATCCTGCATCTTTACATCTCCTACATTCTTGCATCTTGTTCGTTTGCGGTTTTGATGCTTCCGCTTGAATTGTTGATGACATATTGCATGCATATATTTGCAAAATTGACTAATAATACATGAGATACTATTATGGGAGGGAGGGACAAAAAATTCTATACAATCAGAGCACCGAACAAACTTTTGCAGAATAAGTAAACATTATATTAATTGCATTGAATGTCAACTTTCCCCGGTTTAGAAAAGCATGTATCTTAGTACAGCTGAAGTTAAACTCATTATTAACTCAAGTTTTTCTGCAATATCTTCAGCATGTCAAGAAATTCTAACGCCAAAACACTGAAAATATTCCCAATCCAGCAATAGCCAATCCCCCATAAGCTAGAAACATAATTCCTAAAAAGAATCCACCTGCAGCAACACCAATACCACTAGCTATCATAAGTGCTTCTCCAACTCGTCTTTGATTTCGCATGATAGTGATATCAAAGTAATGTATAATAAAAGTATAGTGTATCGTATAGTTTGTACCTGAATGGTACTAGACATCGGTATTCCTAACTAATCTTTCTTGTGTTCTATTAGAAACTGTTTTCTTAATCTACAATTATTTCATCACGATGTCAAGGTCTTTGTATTTGGCAACTCTTTATGGCATTTGTGTTAAATATTTACCTTGGGTAGATGTATTTTCTTGCAATTTAATCTACTGTTAAATTATCTCCAATTGATATGCATAGTAGTTTTTTGATAGCTATAGGAATAATATATCTTGTTTAGATTTCAGTTGCAATATGCCTATATTCTAATTGCCACTCTAACCAGTATAATTTCTTTCCCTTTTGTTTATTAAGATGTTATTAATTATGGTATACTGGAACAGGAGTATGGATTGCATCTTCTGCAAAATTATAAACGGCTCTGTTTATGCAAGAATTATCACTCAGAATGATAAGGCCGTTGCATTCCTCGATGCTTTTCCTTTAACCTTAGGACACACTCTGATTATACCCAAATCACATTATTATAAAATACAAGACATGGACAGAGAGCATTTGTCAGCAGTATTTAGTCTAATATGGAAATTATCTTCAGCTATAGAAAAAGCAGTAGAATCTGATGCTTCAACTATAGCAATACATAACGGTAAAGATGCAGGACAAGAAGTACCACATGTCCACGTTCATATAATTCCAAGAAGTATTGACGATGGAGCAGGACCAGTTCATTCAATGTTCAAGAATAGGAAAAAGATCAGTTCTAAAGAATTAGATCTTGCTCTTAATAATATAAAAAAACGTGTAGAATATTATTAACTTCGGAGATAAAGAGCCAAGATGGAGTATTACGAGCGACTATTGTTGCCACCAAGCAGCAAAGCGAATTAAATGGAAAGCAATTTACAACCATGCTTTACGTTTAGATTTCGACAACTATGCCCCATTGCATTTTCTATTATTTTACCTAATAATTCCACTATAGATAAGTACATTAGATCAGTAGCAAACTCAGATAGTTAATGTTAAGCTCTGTTATGTAAAATGTTACATTGACTACTGATAGTAGTAGTAGTTGTAGAAAAAGCGGAAGCAAGAAACACAAACTAGAGGATGATAAAGACAATGATAGTCTATACTATAAAAGCGGTATATCAGCCAAACTGTCACGTATTTTACCTAAGCGATTTTTCAAATCTTTGGGCCCTGGGATAATAACAGGAGCATCTGATGCAGATCCATCTGGTATAGCAACCTATTCGCAAGCAGGAGCACAGTTTGGCTTTGGAATGGCTTGGTTAGTATTGGTTCTATATCCAATGATGACAGTAGTTCAAGAAATGTGTGCAAGAATAGGTCTCGTTACTGGCAGTGGATTAGGAGCTATAATCAAGCAGAAATACTCAAGGAAGATTATTTTCCCACTTACAGGCCTCCTTCTTATTGCAAACACGATAAACATTGGTACGGATATTGGTGCCATGGCAGCATCAATTAGACTTGTGTTTCCTCACCTTCCTGTTATTATTGCAACTCTTTCTTTTACTGCGTTTATTATTCTATCAGAAGTTTTTGTGCCTTATAGTAAATATGTAAAGATTCTGAAATATCTTATTTTGTCTTTGTTTGCATATCTTGCAACTGCTATAATTGTTGGTGGTAATTGGAATCAAATTCTTAATTCAATATTAATTCCGCACATTGAATTTACTCCTGCATATGCAATGATGTTTGTAGCAGTAGTTGGTACAACAATATCACCGTATCTGTTTTTCTGGCAAGCATCAGAGGAAGCTGAAGAAGATGTGGAAAAACATAAGATAAAGGAGATAGGAGGCAAAGGTAACCCGACGATTTCAAAGAAGGAAATAAAGTCAATGAGACAGGATACTGCAATAGGTATGGCATTTTCACAACTTATTATGTGGTCTATAATGATAACAACTGCCGGA
>Ga0075424_100008277_pt1 | contig 10148 bp, 6 predicted proteins | sample SoiMethybrSBSTD3_FD_75301 | JGI IMG/M metagenome (GOLD analysis project Ga0075424, IMG submission 75301) | Bulk soil microbial communities from a Populus tree surrounding site in Tennessee, USA - Soil MetaG P. TD hybrid SBSTD3 | ecosystem: Environmental > Terrestrial > Soil > Tree plantation...
GTGTGGCGGGCCGTCCGTTGTCACCAGACGCAAATGGCCATCTACGGTAAGCTGGAGCACCTTTCGCCGCAACATCACCACGCGCTCTGGGGAACGCAGGAATATTACCGCGTGTTCAGCACCGTGAATGGTGGCCGGACGATTGAAACAGATCTCTTCGAGGGGCTACGCGGAGACACACATGAGCCTCGATGACCTCAGGAACCGAAAAACTCCACTTGAACTGAGCTCGGATGAATTCCGCGCGCAAGGTCATCGGCTGGTCGACCGCATTGCCGACCATTTCGACAAAATCCGTGACATTGCCGTTACGCCGGGTGAATCACCAGCGATTGTGCGTCGTGCCGTCGGAGCCGATCAGACCCTTCCCGTGCGCGGTTCAGAGCCTTCGGCGCTACTTGACGAGGTCACGGAAACTCTTCTTCAGCATTCTCTATTCAATGCACATCCCCGTTTCTGGGGTTACATCACTGCAGGTCCTGCCCCCATTGGCGTACTTGCAGATTTGCTCGCGTCGGCCGTGAATCCAAATGTCGGCGCGTGGAAGCTGGCTCCATCGGCGACTGAGATCGAAGCGCAAACCATCCGGTGGATTGCGGAACTCATCGGCTATCCCGCGGACTGCGGAGGCCTGATGGTGAGCGGCGGCAACATGGCCAATTTTGTATGCTTCCTCGCAGCCCGCCGCGCACGCATCGATTGGAACATACGAGAGGCCGGCCTTGCCGGCGAGGGCTCGAGACGACTTCGGATATACGCATCCACTGCTACGCACACCTGGATTCAAAAAGCCGCCGACTTGTTTGGTCATGGAACGGATGCGATTCGCTGGATTGAAACGGATCGAGAGCAGCGTGTGAAACCGGATGCGGTGCGGCGGCAGGTAGCACAGGATCGCGACCAGGGAGATTTGCCGTTTCTCCTGGTTGGCACGGCAGGATCAGTCGGAACGGGGGCAGTGGATCCCCTGCCGGCAATCGGATCGATTTGCCGCGATTATGGGTTGTGGTTCCACGTTGATGGCGCCTACGGGGCGTTCGCTGCAAAGGCTGCAGGTGCGCCACCAGATCTGAGCGGATTGAAGGATGCCGACTCCATCGCGGTCGATCCGCACAAATGGTTATATGCGCCGCTTGAAGCTGGTTGCGCTCTCGTGCGAAAACCCGAGCACCTTCTGAATGCGTTTTCCTACCACCCTTCGTACTATCACTTCGGCGAGGAGGCCACGAACTACCTCGATCTCGGAATGCAGAACTCCAGAGGTTTCCGGGCGCTGAAAGTCTGGCTGGCGCTTCGCCAGGTGGGACGCGACGGGTACGTGAAAATGATCGGAGACGATATCCGCCTGGCGAAACATCTTCATTCGCTGGCGTCGGCTCATCCCGAGCTGGAGGCGCTCTCATGCGGACTCAGCATTACCACGCTCCGATACGTGCCACCGGAGCTGCGCGCTCGTGTCGGATCTGCTGACGCAGAAGAGTACTTAAATCGGTTGAATACGGACATCCTTTCCCGAATCGAACTCGGCGGCGAGGCGTTCCTGTCGAATGCCGTCGTTGAAGGCAAGTTCGCGCTGCGCGCATGCATCGTGAATTTCCGGACATCGTTCGAGGACATTGAGGCCATCCCTGAACTGATCGTCCGTCTCGGGCGGGAGGCACATCATAGCGCTGCGAAATCTGGTTAAAAAAACAGGGCCTATTCAGGCTGCGTGGCCCTCCAGGTGCAGTGGTATTCGAGGAGGGTTTGTGGCCAGCTTCAACGCGTTCACCATCCGTGGAATCCGGATACGCATTGACCAGTCGTGGTTTATTGCGTTTCTGCTGTTTGCATGGACCTTGTCGGTGGGCTACTTCCCTTTTCAGGCACCGAATTACTCTCGGTTCACATATTGGGTGTTCGGTACCCTGAGTTCCCTTGGACTGTTCGCATGCGTACTCTTGCATGAACTGAGCCACTCCGTTGTGGCGCAGCATCTGGGTGTCCCGGTGCGCCGGATCACTCTTTTCATCTTCGGCGGCGTCTCGGAAATGGACCAGACGCATTCGAGCAGTCCGGCAGCGGAATTCAAGACGACGATCGCCGGGCCGCTTGCAAGTTTCGCACTGAGCGCGGCGTTCGCGACTATCGCGGTGGTTACTCGCACCCACGTCGAACGAATCGTTCTCGAAACATTTCGGTATCTGTACTATGTCAACTTCCTGCTCGGGATTTTTAATCTGATCCCGGGATTCCCTCTCGATGGCGGCCGGGTGCTCCGTTCATTCCTCTGGGCGAGGAGCGGCGATCTGCGGAAAGCGACGCGGCAGGCGTCCGCAGTCGGAAGGCTCGTTGCGAATGTGATGATGGCGCTCGGCCTTGCCACAATCGTGATGATGCACGTGATTCCCGGCGCATGGCTGATGCTTATCGGCCTGTTTCTGAAGAAATCTGCTGCGAACGAATACGAAGCATTTGAACTGCGCCTGGGCCTGCAGAACATGAAACTGCGCGATATCATGGTGCCGGCGATTGCCGTCGATAGTTCGGTTTCGATATCGGAGTTTGTAAACGAGTATGTTTTTCACTATCACTACCGGGCGTTTCCCGTCCTCGAGAATCGCCGGTTCACCGGCATGATTGACGTCCGGTCAATCAAGGGCGTGCCCACATCGGAATGGCCGACGCGGAAAATCGGCGCATATCTCTCGGATCCTTCCACCTATTGTGTGCTCGATCCTGAAACCGAAGCGGCGAATGCGCTGCAAATCCTCATGTCCCGCAACTGCAGTAAGGCGCCGGTCGTCCGCAATGGCATTCTGCTCGGGATTCTCACCCGCAGTGACGTGTACAAGCTTGTCGCACTGAGACGCGACATCGCCGCCTGACTGGACAACCCATCGCAGCTTGCGATAACTTGGCCGCCACCATGTACAAACTATTCCTCTGCCAAATCGCGGTCTCCGCAGTCGTGTTCGGAACCATTACTCTTGCGCAAACGCGACGGCCTAACGTCGGCCGTTCCATAGTTTCCACGAAATTCGGGATTGTCGCAGCGAGTCATCCGCTCGCGGCACGCGCGGGCGTCGAGATGCTCGAACGCGGCGGCAACGCGGTGGATGCGGCAATCGCAGCGAACGCAACAATTGGGTTGATGGAACCGGCGATGAATGGAATCGGCGGCGATCTCTTCGTCATCTATTACGAAGCGAAGACGGGAAAGACGTACGGCCTGAACTCCGGCGGCTGGGCACCATCGGGACTCACGGCCGAATACATGCGCTCGAAAGGTTACACCACCATGCCGCAAAGCGGCATTTATAGCGTCACGGTTCCCGGCGCTGTCGCCGGTTGGGACGCGTTGCGCAGCCGTTTTGGAACAAAGCCTTTTTCGGAGATCCTCGCGCCGGCAATTTACTACGCGGAAAATGGCTTTCCGGTCACCGAGGTTATCGGTACAAATTGGTTGGGATACGTTCCCTACATCGCGCAGCATCCCAACACAGCGAAAACATATCTGATCGACGGCCGTGCGCCGCGTGTTGGAGAGATATTCCGGAATCCGGACCTCGGAAAATCCTTGCGCCTGATAGCCGAACAGGGTCGCGATGGCTTTTATAAAGGTCCCACCGCTCAGGCCATCTTGCAGCTTTCGAAAGAACAGGGCGGAACGTTTACCGCGGCGGACCTCGCGGAGTTTCAGCCGGAATGGGTCATGCCGATCAGCACGACGTACCGTGGTTGGACTGTTACCGAGCTGCCGCCGAACAGTACTGGAATCGCTGCTCTGATGATGCTCAACATCATGGAACAGTACCCGCTGAACGAATGGGGCTTCCACAGTACGAAAGCTCTTCACGTAATGATCGAAGCAAAGAAGCTGGCCTATGCCGATCTTATTCGCTACATCGGGGATCCTAAATTTTCGAAGCCGCCGGTTGAATCGCTTCTTTCGAAATCCCATGGAGCCGCGCGCGCGAAACTCATCGACATGAACAAGGCAGTGTGCACGGTCGAGCCGGCGCACCTCGCCGGCTATACGGACTCCAAAGGAAGTGACACGATCTATTTGAGTGCGATCGACAGGGACGGCAACATCGTCTCGCTGATTCAAAGCAACTACTCCGGCTTCGGTTCGGGCCTCACTGCGCCTGGAACAGGCTTTGTTCTACACAATCGTGGGGGCCTGTTCACGCTCGAAGGAAATCATCCGAATGCACTTGCGCCTCGAAAGCGCCCGCTGCACACGATCATTCCGGCATTCATGGAAAAGAATGGAGTGCGCATCGGTTTCGGCATCATGGGCGGATTCAATCAACCTCAGGCGCACGCGCAATTCGTCGCCAACATTGCCGATTTCGGTTTCGACATCCAGGAAGCTCTGGAAGCCGGGAGGTTCACGAAAGGAACGTTCCAGGGATGTGACGTGAACATCGAATCGCTTGTGCCTCAAAACGTACGTCAGGAGCTGACCAGTCTCGGACATCAACTGCAAGTCATCGCTCCACGAAGCGGCGTGTTCGGCTGGGGACAGGCGGTCATGAGCGATCCGGCAGGCGTCCACCATGGCGCATCCGAACCCCGGCACGACGGAGCGGCGATCCCCGAAATGCCGCCGGTGTTTGGGGCTGGGCGTTGACTCGCATATAAAATCAGTACGCCCTTTGCGGTTCCCCAAAGAGGTAGAATCGACATATATGAACGCGGAAGAACGCTTCACCCGCATTGAAAATTCGATACAAGCGTTGGTCGAAATACAGTCGCGACACGAGTCCCAGCTGGAAAAGCAGAGTGCTGGCATCCGGGACTTAATCGTCGTCAGCCGCACACTCATTGATGCTCAACAGAGCGCCGATAAAACGATCAACCAGCTGATCGTCACGGTCGATCGACTTGCTAGCACGGTGGACCAATTGAGTGTTTCGGTGAACACGTTGGTAAAGAGCTTCCAGAAACCGAACCTCAACCAATAGAGTTCGAGAGCATCACGGATCTGGACTTCACCCGATTTCCCAAACTTAGATTTCGCAATCCCATCGAAGAGGCCGGTCCTGGACCTCAGCACAGTCGTCTTCCCCTAATTCCCAGTCGGACTAGTCCGACTGGGAATTAGGGGCCTGTCCCCAATTTAAATCTGGTACGATGGCCGTTTATGGCTCGTTATAAGTACTACGACCTCGTGATGGCGCTGTTCGTCACGATCCTGCTTTGCTCGAATATCATTGGCGCTGCGAAAGTCGCGACCGTGTGGGGATTCACCTTCGGCGCTGGCGTCCTCTTCTTTCCGATCAGTTACATCTTCAATGACGTGCTCACCGAGGTGTATGGCTACGCACGCGCTCGCAAGGTGGTCTGGGCGGGCTTTGGCGCGATTGTTTTTGCGTCGTTCATGAGTTGGGTCATCGTGACGCTTCCGCCGGCGATGGGTTGGAATGATCAGCAGGCTTACGAAACGGTCTTTGGACAAACTCCGCGAATCGTCTTCGCGTCATTAAGCGCATTTTTCGTCGGCGAATTTGCAAACTCGTACGTTCTCGCCAAAATGAAACTCAGAACGAATGGACGCTATTTGTGGATGCGGACGATCGGCTCAACGATCGTCGGCGAAGCCGTGGATTCGATGGTGTTTTATCCGCTAGCGTTCCTCGGGGTCTGGGACTCTCACCTGGTGTTGCAGGTCATGATCAGCAACTACACCATCAAATGCGCGTGGGAAGCGCTGGTCACGCCTGTGACCTACAAGGTGGTTAATTTCCTGAAGCGTGCGGAGCAGGAAGACTACTACGACCACAAGACGAACTTCACGCCGTTCTCGATCGAAGTTTAAAGCATTCAACATTGTCCGCCGCTGGGTGCACGCTTATAATCGTCCCCCAATTCATGGCCATTCAAATTGGAGCGCAACTCGGCTCACACGAAATCACCGCTTTGCTGGGCAAAGGCGGGATGGGAGAAGTGTACCGGGCGCGGGATACGAAGCTGAAACGCGAGGTCGCGATCAAGGTTCTTCCCGACGAGTTCTCGCGGGATAGCGAACGCGTCAGCCGATTTCAGAGAGAAGCGGAAGTTCTCGCGTCGCTCAATCACCCCAACGTCGCGGCGATCTACGACCTTCAGGAAGCGCAAGGCTCGCGGTTTCTGGTCCTCGAACTGGTAGAGGGCGAAACGCTGGCCGAACGGATCGCTCGAGGGCCAATCCCGTTGGATGAAGCTCTCGAGATCGCGAAGCACATCTGTGAGGGGCTCGAAGCGGCACATGAAAAGGGCGTCATTCACCGGGATCTGAAGCCTTCAAACGTGAAAATCACGCCGGACGGCACGGTGAAGGTGCTGGACTTTGGACTGGCGAAAGGGATGGAGAGCAAGCCAACCACAGCGCTCTCCAATTCGCCAACACTGATAAGCGCGGCGGGGACGAATGCAGGAGTGATTTTGGGAACCGCGGCATATATGTCTCCTGAACAGGCGAAGGGCAAGACAGTCGGCCGGCGAGGCGACATCTGGGCCTTCGGATGTGTGTTGTACGAAATGCTGACGGGACAGCAAGCGTTCCGGGGAGAAGATGTGGCCGAGATTCTGGCGCGCGTACTGGAGCGCGAACCGAATTGGGCATTGATCCCGGCAAATGTGCCGCTGCAAATCCAGAAACTACTTCGGCTTTGTCTTCAGAAAGACTCTCGCAAGCGCCGCAGTGACGCCGCCGACGTGCGAATCGACATCGAACAAGCACTGAGTGAACCGCTTATACCCGCCGGGCTTCCTGCGCCAGCGCCCAGGCGCGAGCGGCTCTGGATGAGCGTCGCCGCCGTGTTTTTCATCACAATCGCAGCACTGTCGGTTCCAGCCCTTCGGTACTTGCGCGAAGTGGCGCCGCCTGAGATTCGCGTGGAGGTGAACACACCGCCGACAACCGATCCAATGTCCTTTGCCATTTCTCCGGATGGACGGAGCCTGGTTTTTGTTGCATCAAACGACGGCAAATCGCAGTTATGGGTTCGTCGGCTGGATTCGCTCGCCGCACAGCCGTTGGCGGGAACGGAAAGTGCATCCTTTCCATTCTGGTCGCCTGACAGCGCTTCTGTCGGATTCTTTGCAGATAGCAAATTGAAACGTGTCGATATAGTGGGTGGCGCAACGCAGATGCTCGCAAACGCACCCAACGGGCGTGGGGGCGCGTGGAATCGGCAAGGCATCATCATTTTCGCTCTAGGTGTTGGACCTATTTCCAGGGTGGCTTCGACGGGAGGCGAACCCGTAACCGTCACCCGGTTAGCAAGCGGCGAGACCGCCCACAAATTTCCGCAGTTTCTTCCGGATGACCAGCACTTTATTTATATGGCGCAAGGACCGCAGGCCGTATACCTGGGCGCGCTCGATGGCTCTCCCTCCCGGCGGCTCGCTATTGCAGATGGGGCTGCGGCGTTATCGCCTTCGGGATTCCTGTTGTTTCCACGGCAAAACACACTGTTTGCGCAAGCCTTCGATTTCAAAAAATTGGAACTGTCCGGCAATCCCGTTCCCGTTGCCGAACAGGTGGCCGTCGATGCCGGAATCCTTGCTTCCGGATTTTCAACAACCTCGAATATTGTGGCCTACCGGACTGCGGCAGCGTATGTGACGCGGCAACTCAGCTGGCTGGAGCGATCCGGTAAGAAGGTGGGCGACGCCGGCGCTCCCGATTCGGCTACATTGGCAAACACCGAACCCTCACCGGATGGGAAGCGCGTCGCCGTTAACCGAACGGTCAATGGCAATCTGGATATCTGGCTGATCGATGCCGGCCGCGGCGTTCCCACACGGTTCACGTTCGATGCGTCGCAAGATGCACAGCCCGTTTGGTCACCGGACGGGAGCCGGGTGGTATTTGCGTCCAACAGATCGGGCCCTTTCAACTTGTACGCGAAGGCGTCCAGTGGCGCCGGGACTGAGGAACTGTTGTTGAAATCGGATCAGAACATAGCGGCGAACGACTGGTCTTCCGATGGACGTTTCCTGCTTTACCGCAGTCTCGATCCCAAGACGGGCTATGATCTGTGGGTTCTCCCCATTTCCGGCGATAAGAAACCGTTCCCATTCGTGAAGACTCCGTTTGACGAGTTCTCTGGTCAGTTCTCGCCCGACGGCCGGTGGGTCGCGTACCAGTCGAACGAATCCGGTCGATTCGAAATTTATGTCCAGCCGTTTCCAGGACCGGGCGGAAAGTTTCAGATCTCGACCAGCGGTGGCGCGCAAGCGCGCTGGAACAAGAACGGCAAAGAGATCTTCTACGTATCACTGGACAGCAAGATGATGGCCGCACCAGTAAAATTGTCGGCGGACGGCCGGTCGCTCGAAACCGGGACTCCAGCGGTTTTGTTTCCGGTTCGCATTGCCGGTGGTCCCTTGCCGACCGGCACTAACAAACAGCAATACGCCGTCTCTCCCGATGGCCAACGGTTCCTGGTCAATCTCGACACCGGCGAAGGAACGTCGTCGTCCCCCATCACCCTCATCTATCACTGGAAGCCGCCCCGGTAATTTCGGGGACAGAGCCGGACACAGAACCTAACTCCCTTTTCCTGAAAACGAAATTCACGCTGTTCTCAATTGAAGTCTAATTCGCAACGAGATTGGAATGCTGCGCAATCCCCTCCTCCAGAGGAGGGGTGGACGCGACCTCAAAGAAATATCGCCGAAGGCATCCTTAGAACAGGAGCGGACGGGGTGGTCAGACATTTTTCTGACCACCCCGTCTGCGCTTTCAGAGGTGGCTTCGCGACATTTCCTGACGCGCAGCCACCCCTCCTCTGGAGGAGGGGACTATTGGCATTTTTCAGCGGCTATGATGACCTTCTCGAGAATCCAAATACATCTCGCGCGACGTCGCCGGCACCTTCCCGATTGTTGTTTCCTTTTTCTACGGTTTCCGCTTCGGGCTCGGACTCCCTCTCACCAGGATTGACGAACCGATTGGCCTCGACTCCCGCCTGACGGGTGTACAAATCAAAGTACCGGCCGCCGAACGTGAGCAGTTCTTCGTGAGTGCCGCGCTCGACGATGACTCCACCCTCGAGAACCAGGATCTGGTCGGCGCTTCGAATCGTGCTCAAGCGATGCGCGATGACAAATGTCGTGCGGCCGTACATCAGGGCGCCGAGACCTTCCTGGATCAAAGCCTCACTTTCGGAATCCAGGCTTGAAGTCGCCTCGTCGAGAATCAGAATCCTCGGATCCGCAAGAATCGCACGTGCAATGGCGACACGCTGACGCTGCCCGCCCGACAGCTTCACGCCGCGTTCACCGACAACTGTGTCCAAACCCGCGTCGAGCTTCGATGCAAACTCGTCGACACGCGCAATACGCGCCGCATGTATAACGGCCGCTTCCGGCGCCGACGGCCGCCCGAACAGAATGTTCTCCCTAATGGTTCCATCGAACAGGAAGTTGTCCTGAAGAACTACACCCAGCTGCGACCGGTATGAGTCCAGCCGCACGGTCGACAGATTTGCACCATCAACGAAGATAGTCCCGGCGGTCGGCTTCGCAAAGGCGGCGACGAGCCCGATGAGTGTGCTCTTCCCTGAACCGGACGAACCGACAAGCGCGGTCACCGTTCCCGGAACCGCATCGAGGCTGATGTCTTTGAGCACGGGTTTGCCCGCGTCATACTCGAAATAGACGTCCCTGAACCTCACTAATCCCTCGGCCGTACCCATCGAAATGGTCCGTTCCGGATCGACATCTTCGGGCTGTTCTTCCAAAACCTCGTGCATTCGATCCAAACCCGCGAAGGCTTCGGTAATCTGGGTTCCGATGCTGACCAGTTGGAACACCGGCGCGACCATGAACCCGAGGTAAAGCGTAAACGCGAAGAAGTCGCCGATCGTCATTGCGCCGCGGACCAGCATCCTTCCGCCGACGATCATCACGGTGACGCTCACGATACCCATCAGCAGCGTTGACACGAAACTGATACCCGACTGAGCGAACAGCGTCTTCTGAACGTTTTCGAACAGACGCATGGCGCCCTCCTGAAATGTGGCCGCCTCGCGCTCTTCCGCATGAAAACCTTTGACCACTCGAACGCCGCCGAGCGACTCGGTCAGACGCCCGGAAACTTCGGCGTTGATCTTCCCGCGCTCGCGGAAGATCGGCCGAATGTGCTTGAACGCTTTTCGAAGGATGAGGCC
>Ga0075424_100008278_pt1 | contig 10148 bp, 14 predicted proteins | sample SoiMethybrSBSTD3_FD_75301 | JGI IMG/M metagenome (GOLD analysis project Ga0075424, IMG submission 75301) | Bulk soil microbial communities from a Populus tree surrounding site in Tennessee, USA - Soil MetaG P. TD hybrid SBSTD3 | ecosystem: Environmental > Terrestrial > Soil > Tree plantation...
ATCTTGATCTTGGGCTGGAATGCCTAGCAGCTCAGCAATTACTGTTACAGGCAAAGGATACGCTAAATCATTTATGAGGTCCATACGACCTTGCTCTATGACATTGTCTATCATGTCATGACAGATCTGCTCAATTCGTGGTTTCAGTTTGTATATAGTATTTGGACTAAAAGCTGATGAAATAACTCTTCGAAGTTGACTGTGACGCTGGGGATCAGATGTGAGAAGATTGCTTCTTAATGGTCGTCGATTTTTGTGGTCTTTCGGTTCTCTTGCTTTCTGTATTTCTTGCTCTTGTTGAATATTAACTAATCTTTGAATATCTGAAGGAAAATTTCTATAATCTGTTAGGATACTTTGAATATCATTATAACGAAAAATTCCCCATATTTCATTTTTCTCATCATATTCGATGGGATGGAATTTCCTCATTTCAGCATAAAATGGAAAAGGGTTTAGCATTTGGTACGGAGATGGAAAAATATTCATACTGTTTTTGGTATTAAATAAAGCACAAAGCTCATTTATATATACGCATCATAGTATTCTAGCATTTCCGGTTGTTCTAATTAATGAATTTGTTTTCCTATGTGAGATAATAATATAATATATGCTTAATAATCCATTAGAAATATGAATTTTAAATTACATCTCAGTAAGCATGTTTATCTGTACATCTACACGTAGCTCGCGAGTACTTTGCTCTGATCTAGTCTGCGACGTCACTTTACAATCGAAACCCTCTCTGCATTGTTTCCAGTAACTAGTGCCAAGTATTATTTGGAATAGTATTGGCAAAAGGAAAAGCAAGAACCGTACAGAATAGAACGTCATTACGAAATTCAATGGACTTCGATTCATGATTTTTAATATACTTCTTCCTTTCATTTACTTTAATATCCATATAGGATCTGTCTTTTTCATAACTGAAAGCCAGCCCATATCCGGTGGTTGGAAATTCATTTGCCAAAGAATAGCAATTATCTCTCCTCTATGATGGAGTTCTTCGGCTATGACGTGAATTAGCACGTCTCTGGCTTTTGTACTTCTTCTTATTCCATCAATATTCAATCTTGAAACTGGTTTCCATAAATCGTTTGGAGCAATAGACTGTAAATATTTGTCGACCCTTGATGTAGAATTAAGGTTATAGTTGTCAATTGCGTTCCATGAATGGTAATTGGAATAAGGAAATGGCCTATTGGGATCTTCTAGACCTTGGACAGAATAATTAATCCATGAATCTTCAACCCAAATTATATGCAGTAGCGTATCTTTTAATGATAGCCAGCCAGTTTCCCGGTTCTTGATCATATCTTCCCATGATAATTTTTGTTTAAATGTATCAATATAATTTTGTCTTATTGTGTGGTTATAAGTGAATAATTCCTTGAAGTCATCTATTTCCATTATGGTATCCTAATAGTTTGAACGTATAAGAATTCATACACCAATCCTATAAAAGTTGATAAACTAATCACCTCATTTAGGCAGTACATAATGACGGAACACTAGACAAGGAAGCAACATCGTATAACGACATATTTGTTGCTTTTACATTAGCTCTAAAGTTCTATAGTTTTCAAGAGAGAATTGATTAAAGTCAATCAATCTGTAAGTTTGAGGGATATATTTCTACATAGGATAGCATAGTGGGTTCGTAATCAGTAGTAGATTTGTCCTCTTCTTGTTTGGCAGGTTAATTTTGTTATAACTATACTTTTGATCTCTTGTGTATTTATTAACCATACTTTGAATAGTGCTGCGCATGAGCAAACTAGATGAAACAAAAATGAATATACGAAAAATCAGTCCTCATCTGTGGTTTGAAGATAATGCCGAAGAAGCAGCAAAATTTTACACATCTATTTTTAAAAACTCAAGAATACTAGATATTACCCATTATGGAGAATCAGCTGCAGAGGTCTCTGGAAGACAAAAAGGAACCGTAATGACTGTGACCTTTGAGATTGAAGGACAACAATTTCTAGCGTTAAATGGAGGTCCTATTTTCAAATTCTCGCCAGCAATATCATTTTTAGTAAGTTGTGAAACCCAACAAGAAATAGATATCTTCTGGGAAAAGCTATCAGAAGGAGGAGGAGAACAAGAGCAGTGTGGCTGGTTAAAGGACAAATTGGGCGTTTCGTGGCAAATAGTTCCTAGTATCTTGGCTGAAATGATACAGGATAAAGATGCAAACAAATCTGAAAGAGTCATAAAAGCAATGCTTCAAATGAAGAAACTAGACATACAAGGTCTGAAGAAGGCATACACGGGGTAATAAAATATTTGAGAAAGTTAAAACTACAGGTACAAATGTCAATAGACTGTTATATCGCTGGACCCAATGGTGAAATGGACTGGATGGTTTGGGACTGGGATGATAAACTCAAAAATCATGTATTTGAATTAACAGAACCAGTTGACACAATTATTTTAGGTCGAAAAATGACAGATGGCTTTGTTTCATATTGGTCAGATATAATGACCAAACCTGACGACCCCTCTTACGATATTGCTAAAAAAATGATAGAAACACCAAAAGTAGTTTTCACAAAAACGCTAAAAAAATCTACATGGGTAAATACGAGCATTGCAACAGGCGACCTTACAGACGAAATCATGAAGCTAAAGAATGAAAGTGGCAAAGATATCGTCGTGTATGGTGGTGCCACGTTTGATTCTTCCTTGATTAAAGCAGGACTGATTGACAAATTTCATTTGTTCATCAATCCTGTTGCTATTGGAAGCGGCATGGCAATATTCAAAGATATACATGAGATCCAAAAATTCACTTTGGTAAAGTCCACACCATTTGACTGTGGAATAATTGAGCTTCTTTATGAGCCAAAGAGAAACTGACAGTTACCTAATTGAAAGGTCTTTGGCCGTAATACCTATACAAAAAAAGGATAAAGGTGGCGCTGACTTATCAGAATCATTCAATGACAGCAGTATTCAAAGACCTACAAAAGCTCGTTTCGCAGCAGCAAAGAGAGAACACACGTAAGGAGCTATTCTCAAGGCTGCAAGACAAGCCATTTTTGGATATGGGACAGAGAGCAGCATAAGCAGGAAGATATCAAGACAGATGGCGATTGCTGCTTTAGTCACATCATTGGCTTACCACGGAAGGATGGAAATGATAAACCTCTCTATGAATATGAGCAAATAATTTTTGATTCTCTAATTTCCAAGAATAATAACAAATATCTGTGGATAAAGAAAGCTCCAAGTACAGTGAGTATGTTGATAATGCCGCCTATAACAGTCATTGTCCAGAATATTTTCAGGTCGTGGTATTCCGTTCTTTCTTATCTTGATTGCTTTTTAATTGCTTGATATAGTTTAAAGAATTCAGGATATCGCTTAGCAACTTTTTCATCTTTTGACACATAATTTAGAAATGTATCTTCGTAATAGCCAATCAAAGTTGGTTCGAGTTGCCTTAGGATTTTCATTAATCAAGAAGCAAAGCCATTCTATATCATTGAACATACGGTAAACCCATTGCTTCCTAGAAATGTCATAATCAGAACCTGGGGGTACTTTATCTAGCTCAATCTCTAGATCTCTGCAAGAATACATAATCACGTTTGTCTGCGTGATTTGATCTAGTTTCTTCGAACGTCTAAACGTTATAACAGTGTAGAATAATGCTGCTGCATATATTCCTGCTGTAATAATTGAATGTAATCTGACGTTGTTATAACAACCATGCCTCGACTTATAGGAGAAGAAGGTATGATTTTAGAGTTGGGTTTGTTATTATTATTGACTATTCAGGTCGTCTCATTGCTTTTGTCCAGCAGCCAGCATGCTGCTGCCAAATTCCAACTATACTTTTGATCTCTTGTGTATTTATTAACTATACTTGAATACCAGTGCCCATGAGCGAAAATGTAAAAATTATTCCAGAAGGGTACCATTCAGTCAACCCTTATCTAGTTGTAAGAAATGCAGATAGAGCAATAGAATTTTATAAGAGAGCATTTGGTGCTGAAGAGCGTTTTCGTATGCATGGACCTGATGGTAAGGCTATTATGCATGCAGAGCTCAAAATAGGCGACTCTGTATTTATGTTAACAGAAGAATCTCCAGATATGAAAGCTCTTTCTCCTGAATCAATTGGTGGAAGTCCAGTTAGCTTGTACGTTTACGTTAAAGATGTAGATTCTATATTTAATGAGGCTGTATCTGAAGGGGCTACGATATTGCATCCAGTCAATGACCAATTCTATGGAGATCGTTCTGGATACTTAAAAGATCCATTTGGACATTTGTGGTCGATAGCAACTCACAAAAAAGATCTATCTCCAGACGAGCTTAGAAAGGCAGGCCAAGCTTTTTTCGAACAGATGTCAAAAGCAAAGGCCGCGTAGTGGCAAATGATAAACTGGGAGAATTATAATATGAGTGTGACTACCGTATAATATATCTGACATTTCTTCAAAAGGTCGTTTATTCATTTTAAATGACGCCGCAAGTGCAATAAAACAGCCTCTGACTACCTTATAGTGACCCGATCTGAATTAAAAAGAAGGGATCATCGTAATGAAAAACGTCAGAGAATTGTACAATAACTTCATTGTCAAACTACAAGAATTAACATACACAATTGGTGCCGCAAAAAGAATTCAGGTCATATCAGAGTATGTAGACATAAGATCCGATGATGTTATATTAGATGTAGGTGGAAATACAGGTAAAGTAACAGAAGCCTATTCTAATAACTGCAAAGAGGTCGTTGTACTGGAGCCAAAACGCAATGTTGTAGAGTATGGAAAATCTCATAGACCAAATATTAAATTCGTAGAAGGACAAGTAGAAAATATACCTTTGCCAGACGAGTATTTTGACAAGGTAGTAGCAAGTGCTTCATTCCATCATTTTTCAGATCATGACAAGGCTTTAGAAGAAATGAAAAGGGTATTGAAGCCAGATGGAAAGATAATTATCCTAGAAATTGATCCAAATACACCTAGGGGAAAGCGCCTCAAGTTTTGTGAGAATCTATTTCATACTGGAGCCAAATTATATCCGCCATCTCAGCTACGTAAAAAGATTGAAGAGCATAATCTACAAGTACTGTCTACTGATTCTACCTCTATAGGTTATTTCTTGACTGCAGTTAAAAAAGGCTCATCACCTACAGATCAAGGAACAACACAATCTACGCATATGCCAACACCGCCGACAACTGGAGATAACAATACGCCTTCTAAACATAATAAGGGCAGTGGGGGGACAACAGCAGAACTACCATTAACTGGATGTAGCACATCGTCTTCAAAACATCACAAACCATTGACAACAGATCAAGGAACACAATAACATCACTGACTGCTGCTAGATTAATTTGAGCATACTCATACTCTCTGGTTAATACCAGCAACAATCGTATTGCTAGCAAGTTGTTGCCGTAAACAGACTGTCATAGGATGAGTAATTATAGTTTCGATACTCTATGAATGACGGTCATTCTTCCATTTCATAAAGTAGAGAATTTGCCTATTATCACTGACCTGAATATTACAAAACTTTTTTAACTTAAAAGAGTCATCCGTGACATGTATATTGAAAGAAGGTAATGAAGGTATCAATAATACTTCTCGCCAAAATATCATAAGCTTGATGGATAATTTTATCGAACAATTACTTCAAGCAAGAAGAACTTTGGTGGTAGCATTTACTCTCTCCATCTCTTCGATAATACTAGCTCCCCTTGCAGTAGGGCTTTCAATCTATTTATTGTTACATCCTTCATTCTTTGTCGCCCTCGAAAATGAAGATGAATTTGGAATTTTTCTTAGCATCTTGTTAATTGGTATTATTATAGTATCTTCAATCTGGCTTGTTATGGGAATCAGACAATATCGATCTATAAAATCCTGGAACAAGAGATATGGTATGTTCATAAAGAAAAGAGAAGAGATAGATAGGAATATTGTATCAGAATATGACCTAGACCAAGACTAACACTTTGAACATACGAATTTCCAGCCAGAATTTCTGCAGATATACAAAGGTAAGCTTCGGAGTTTATCATATTTGGCATCTTCTTCTAGTAAATCTGCAAGTCCTTGTCTTAGTTCGTTGAGATCCTCGTCTTTGCCAGTATCATTACCATCATGCCAATAATTCTCCACATTCGCATGCTTACAAAAATGATATATGACATTAGTCAGATAATCATAGAAAGTTATGTAATATAAAATATTTAAGCAAAAATCACCATAAGGCTTAACTGGTTCTCGTTTCTCCAGTTTCCTCTTCCTGCTCTTCTTCTAGCTGATCTTTGTTTTCATCATAGTCAGGCTCGTTTGATTCTTCTTTATGGTGTTCACTGTCATTAGCCGATGACTTCAATTTCTCTTTGGATTTCTCAGATACAAACTTAATAGCATCGTCAACTACAGTAGCATTAGTTAGCAGGTCAAGCTTCATAGAATAGTAATCTTTTGCTAACGACAACGCTTGTATCTTTTCTCTTTTGTCATGTGCCTCATTTGAAGTAGTCCACGCTTCTCTAAGAATTGCTGTTATTCCTACAAGACATTTTTCGCATTCTTCTAGTAGGCACTCGTCAATATATTTTCTGATGTTCTGCTTTGCGCATTCGCGTAAGTATTGTAGTAGTAGTTGGTTTGTAATTTATTTTCAGGTAACGTCCGCAGTAGTTACTTTATCTTTATTCTTTTCAGGATCTACGCCTTGCGCTTCACTTGGATTCCTGGTGTCATGTAGCTTGTCGTAATTAGCTTCGTAACCTGCGCAACATCCATGTGGTGCAATGACATCTGAAACTTTTCCTAATACATCCGGACCATTATCCTCTACTAGCATACATTTTCCACCACTGGCGTTAATCCAATAAATACAGTTGTAGCAGAAATAACCCTCATGTAGATTAGAATCTGCAAACTTGTCATACTCTATATACGATGCTTTGAGCTTGGTGAATTTCTGAAATTTTGAAAGATTGTCAATAGCTCCTACTTTTTCTTTGATTTTGTCAGTAATTTTTGACATATATTAGTTACCAGCCTTCTCCCTTGCTTTTGTTAGCGTGTCTCCTCTTCATTAGGATCCCATAACGTACATAGCCCATATGGTGCTATAACCCCCGATTCTTTATTGTATACATCAGGTCCGCTATCCTCAACTATTGCACAATGATTGGTTTTGATAAAATAAGTACAATTGTAACAAAAATAACCAGTATGTAGGTCTGAATTCTTAAAGTGTTCAATTTCTAAATAACCTGAAGCAGCCTTTGATAATTTTGGATACTGTTTATCAGTTGAGATATTGCTATTTCCCAATTATACTATTACACCCATTTAGTATGTACATCACATGATATAATAACAGCTTCATATTTGCTATTATGTTTAACATTGAATTCTATCATTCCCAAGAAAGGCCCGATTTAGGGCAATCAATCTGTATATAAGGATTTAATTGTTGGTAATGTAATAAGAGACTAAACAGCGCCATAATACTAAAAGCTAAATTTATTGGGTCATTTTTGCATTGTATATCAATACTCTAGTGTCTATCTAATAAACAATATTCTTCATAGATTATATAGGATATTTCTATATGACCACATAGAACATTTACAGTAAAGCAGAACTCGCAGAGTTGCTGGACCTTGGCTTTGATAAGTTATATATCTTACAATTTGCTCTTCAGCATTAATGACTATAAAGTCTATACTGGCAGCAGTTGCTGTCGTAGCTACACTATCAATCACTCTGCTGACAATAACAACAACAACTAGCTTTAAGGTCGTAAGCGCACAGGATACCACTAGTAGCAATAACACCACCACGACAACAGCAACATCATCGATAACGGTACATGCAGGAGGGGGGAATTCTACGGCTCCACTAACTGTGTTTGTACCACAGCAGATAGAAGTTAGTGTAGGTCAAAGCGTAACATGGGACAATCCTTCAACAGTAGGCGAACCACACACAGCTACGTTCATTTTAGATAATAAAACTGCTACAAATATAGTTTCACCATTTGCAGTACCAAACTCTACACAATTCACATCTATACCTTCTAACTCGAACAGTCAGCCACTTAGACCAGCTGCTCAAAACGATGTGGTAATAGCAGTTAACGCAAGGTCATATATTCCAACTGTAATTGATTCACAAGGAAGTGTAAAGCAGTTTGCACCACCAAGTGCGTCTTATACTATGACTGGAAATGAGAAGTATGTTAATTCAGGCTGGCTAGTGCCAAAAGGACAAGAACAATTGTACCCTGGTGCTTCAAATACATTTACGATAAAATTCCAAAAGGCAGGTACATATCACTACATATGTCAGGTACATCCATGGATGACTGGATCAGTGGTAGTAAAGTAAGTGATGTATTTTCCTTCAATTTTTGTAACATTTCCAAATTATCTTTTGCTAAGATATAGCTTGACAGTCTAAATAACCTAGAAATTGACACAAGTTAATAGTTCCTTTAGCCTGCTCACACAGATATTGCACATCTGAGCTAATGGAAGAGTCCGATACCTTTAATTCACGAGCTATCTCTATTTGACTCAGGCCTCTTGACCGCATCTCTATAACCTTAGACCTGCGACACTGCAATTGTTTAGCTTTAGTTTTCGTGCTCAAATTCCAGATTTTTCCTTCGTAAATATTTAGGTATCCAGATTTTTAGCTTTATCTGTTTATCTATCTGTCATATGAAATCAAATTGAACTTGAAAACTTAAATCGTAAAGTATGTTAGTGTACACCACGGGGGACAGTACGAGATTTGTAGGCGTGTACTTGTGCTAACAGCAGGATACAAATACAATTCATCAATTTATTAATTTTATATAACCAAGTTAACCAAGACTTTTTAATGTCCTTTAACTAATCAAAACCACAAACACAAACTAAAATTAATTGTCTTCTTCGTCATCGTCTTCTTCATTTTCTAACTCTAATTCCGTTAGATGCAATCCCTGTTCTTCGGCATACTTTACCACCTGAGAAATCTTTTCTAAAACTTGTTGCGTACCACCTAATTTACTATCAAACTCCAATTCTATTTTATTCATGAGTAAACACTATTGGATATAGTATAAAATAAACAGTCAGTTTTCTTTGTCTTGCTTTGTAAACAGTATGTTTTGGACAGTTAGTGAATAAAAAGAACCAGTTACTTTGCGGTAGATTACAATTGTTTTTGCATTTATTGCTTCGCGTTCTAGTTTTTCCGCATATTATGGTGGTGCAGATATTGGAGAATGCTTATCGACCGCATATCGTATCAAGGAAGGCGATTTTGATAGCTGGCATAGCAATGGCTAGCAACTGCCGAACGAGTTAGCAAATATGGGGATAACAGCCTATCTGCAGGTTACGAAGTTAGCGCTCGTGAAGCATATCTTAGAGCTTTTAATTATTGTACAAATGCTATCCGACGTCGGTATTGTGCTAATATAAAAAAAGAGAAAGAATAAGCTGCAGCCAAAAAATAAGATGTCAATCTTTAAGACGTCTAATATACTAGTCCCATAATAGGCTAGTAAGACTTTATTCTGTAGCAGTAAGTTAGTTTACTCATTTATCTAACATCCCAGTTATTCCAAATTTCAACAAAATACTACGTGCTCATTTTAAGAAAGTATTTTTTACTTATTTTCATTTTCTAGCTTTACTATATTTAATTCATGACCAGTAGCATCCCTATGTTCTGTCGCAGTTTCTTTATCAGGAAAATCTAGGTTACATGGATTGCAATGATAAGATTCATTCATAGTTACTTTATCTAAGTGTGCATCAAAGGTTAAAAAAGTTTCGTGGTTATAACGTAAGGAGTATAAATTAGGCCAGTATATAAATAGGTCGTAGATATTTTGATAATCACACAACAGTATTTTATGCGATGATAGGAAGAAAAATAAGACATATGAATGATAATGCAGGTTACGAATTTATTTACTGTCGAATCTGGTATAAAATTTAATAATATGGGCTACACAGCTCTTAAGATTTATCAATGAATAACGCTTTTTAATGATAAGTATCATAACAATCTGGGTTATATCTATTAATCATAGAATGTTCAGTCGATCAAGAAGAAGAGGAGGTAAAGCTTTCTAACAAATCGCTGAACTAA
>Ga0075424_100008279_pt1 | contig 10148 bp, 9 predicted proteins | sample SoiMethybrSBSTD3_FD_75301 | JGI IMG/M metagenome (GOLD analysis project Ga0075424, IMG submission 75301) | Bulk soil microbial communities from a Populus tree surrounding site in Tennessee, USA - Soil MetaG P. TD hybrid SBSTD3 | ecosystem: Environmental > Terrestrial > Soil > Tree plantation...
CGCCACTCTCGGCGCCAGCGCGCGCATCGTCGCCAGCTCGGCAAAGACGTTCAGGTCCGGCGCGCTGGCGAGGCTGTCGGTGCCGATGGCCACGCGGACGCCCGACTCGTAGAACTCCTGGATCGGCGGCGCGCCGGCGCCCGTGTGGCCGTTGCTGCGCGGGCAGGTGACGAGCGTCGTGCCGCGGGCCGCGAGGCGCGCGAGATCGGCCGCCGTCATCTGGACGCCGTGGACCGCGAGCACGCGCGCCCCGAGAAAGCCGCTCTCGTCGAGGAACTCCACGGGCGATCCGCCCGGCGGCATCCAGGCGGCGTTCCAGGATCCGACCTCCTCGAGAAACGCGCGCCACGGGCCGCCGCCGGTGCGGATGAACTCGATCTCTTCGGCCGATTCCGAAAGGTGGATGCTGCACGGCGCGAACGGATCGCGATCGAGCGACTCGCGGATCGCGCGCAGCACGAGCGGCGCGACCGAGTACGGCGCGTGCGCCGCCAGGCTCGTCCGCACGCGGCCTGTCGGCGGGAGCCCGTTGATCCGCCGGCGCGCTTCCTCGACGACGGCATCGGGATCGGCGGTGTTGAAGCGGATGATCTCGTAGAAGACGATCGCGGCGAGCGCGCTGCGGGCGAGCGGACCGAACGTGACGAGCGTGTTCGTGATGTCGCCGAGGATCGCCGTCCCGCAGGCGATCGATTCGTCGATCGCGCGATCGATCGCCTCGACGATTTCCGGGGCCGCGGCGTCCGGCCGCTGCCGTCGCGCCGCCATCACGCCGCGGATCCAGGTGACGAACTCGGATGCCGGCGGCACCTCGTCGCGCAGGTACGAGAGCTCGAGGTGCGTGTGCGCGTTGCACAGCCCCGGCAGCACGACGACGTCGCCGAGATCGATCTCCTGCGCGCCGTCCGCGAAGCCGTGCCGCCCCGCGGGATTGGGCGATCCATACGCGACGATGCGATCGCGATCGACCGCGATCCAGCCGTTCCGAATCGCCGGCTCGGCGATCGGCAGCACCCATGCGGCGTGGTAGCGAATCACTGTGGGCGGGGGCCGCCGTGCGCCGTCATTCGCGCAGCCGCGTGGCCTTTCCGGCGTGGCTGCGGGCGGGATAGAAGCGAAGCTCCTCGGGCACCGTCACGTCGCCGGCCTCGCGCGCGGTCGCGAGCTCCAGCATCCGGGGCACGTCGCGCTCGCGGAAGATCGGGTCGCCGAGGATGTCGTAGTGCATGTTGCGGCGTTTCGCGGTAAAGCCCGCGTCCTCGATGTTGCGGACGATCTCCGCTTCGTCCATGCAGTAGGCGGCGCCGGCGGCGCGGACGACGTTCTCCTCGATCATCACGCTGCCCATGTCGTTGGCGCCGTACGCGAGGCTCAACTGCCCGACCTTGCCACCCTGCGTCACCCACGACGCCTGCAGGTTGTCGAAGTTGTCGAGCACGAGGCGGGCGATCGCGAGCGTGCGCAGGTAGTCGACGCCCGTCGCCTCCGATCCCGCGAGCTCGGTGTGATCCGGCTGATAGCTCCACGTGATGAACGCGGTGAAGCCGCCGCTCTCGTCCTGCAGCGCGCGGAGCCGCAGCAGGTGCTCGATGCGCTCCTCGTCGGTCTCGAGAGTGCCGTACATCATCGTCGCCGTGGTGCGAAGACCCGATCGGTGCGCGTGCCGCATCACGTCGAGCCACTCGTCGGCGCTCGCCTTGCCGTGGCAGTGCAGGAGCCGCCGCACGCGATCGACGAGGATTTCGGCGCCGCCGCCCGGAATGCTGTCGAGGCCCGCGGCAATCAGGCGATCGATCACCTGCGGCACCGGCAGCTGCGAGAGGCGTGACAGGTGAATCACTTCCGGCGGAGAGAGCGCGTGGAGCTTGAACGACGGATAGCGCGTCTTGATCGCGCGGAACAGATCCTCGTACCACGTGAGCGGCAGATCGGGATTGTGCCCGCCCTGCAGCAGCAGCTGCACGCCGCCGACGGCGATCGTCTCGTCGATCTTGCGGAACAGCTCGTCGAAGCCGAGGACGTAGCCCTCGGGCGATCCGACGTCGCGATAGAACGCGCAGAAGGTGCACTTGGCGACGCAGACGTTCGTGTAGTTGACGTTGCGATCGATGATGTAGGTGACGATCCGATCGGGATGCTTCCGCGCGCGGGCGTCGTCGGCCAGGCGCCCGAGAAGCGCCGTCGGCGCGCGCCGGTAGAGCTCGACGGCCTCGTCGCGCGAGAGACGCGCGCCGCCGCGGACCCTGTCAGCGAGCGCCGTGAGGCTCTGCATCGTAAATGCGCAGTTCTCCGTCGAACGAGACGAGATCGAGGTCCGCGGCGTAGCGGTAGAACGTCGTGAGCCCTTCGATCTCCTCGGCGCCGAGGAAGTACCGGATATTATCCCGCAAGTACCGGCGGGCCACGGCCTGGAGCGCCGGATCGTCCGGGTAATACGCGGCGGCGACGTCGTCCGAGCGGGCGACGCCTTCGTCGCGCGCGCGCTGCAGCAGCGCGGCGTCTTCCGGCTCCACGGCGCCCGGCCACGCCGTCCAGAACGCGTAGACGAACGGCAGGCCGACTCCCGCCGTCCACATCCCGCCGAGATCGATCTTCAGCAGGCCCGCTGCTTCGTGGTCGAAGACCAGCGCGGTGTCGCCGATGACGAGCGCCGCGTCGGCGGCCGCGAGCATCGCATCGACGTCGGGCGCCATCGGGATCGGTAACGGCGCGATGCGGAACTCGCGCCGCAGCACGATCGTCGCGAGCGCGACCGACGTCCGCGAGCTCGTGTCCATCGCGATCGATCGGATGTCGCGCGGATCGCGGCGCGTGTAGATGGCCACGGACGCAACAGGACCGCGCGACGTCACCGCGGGACCGGGCACCAGGCCGTAGGCGCGCGGCCCTCGCAAGTACTCGATCGACGGGATCAGGCCGACGTCGATCTCGTGCGCGTGCAGGAGCCGGGCGCACTCGGAGGGGATGTCGTAACGCAGCGCGAACCGCGGGTTCGTCTCGAGGCCGAAGACGAGCGGACGCGCGTTGAGGTAGCCGACTGCGCCCAGACGGATCATCGCGCCAGGGGATCGAACCGGCCGTTGCGCTCCACCGGCTCGAGGCCGGCCGCGCGGATGTTGCGGCGGATCTCTTCGAGCGGGGCGCGCCGGCGCCCTTCGGTCGTCGCCTCGTCCGGCGACACCGCATCGACATCGTCGGCGCCGACGGTGAGCGCCACCTGCGCGAGCTTTGGACCGTAGAGCGACCAGTCGACCTGAATCGAGGGAACGTTGTCGACGACGAGCCGCGCCATCGCAACGCGCTTGACGTCCTCGTAGCCGGTCGTCGGCGCGGCCGGGTTGACGCGGCGCGGCAGCGGAGCGAACGCGCGCAGCACGCCGACCTCGCGCTGCAGCTCGGCGACCGCCTTCAGGAGCGGCATCGGATCGCTCGATTCGGCGCGCTCGACCGTCAGGCGCGCGAGCGCGAGGCCGGCGATGTTCACTTCTTCGATCGATCGGCGCGCGTCCTGCAGCAGATCGACGGCGGCGTCGCCGACGAACTCGAGGCCGGCGGCGCGAAGCTCCTCGAGAAGCGCGCGCAGCGTCACGCCTTCCTGCACCGACAGGCGCTCGAGATCCGGCAGCGAGAAGCCGGTGACGACCGCGTCGCCGGCCGCCGCCGACACCTCGCGCACGCGCGCGACCGCGGCGCTGCCCGACGCAGGGACGCCGACGATGCGCAGCTCGCCCGCGGCGGGGGGATGCGCGGTCGGCGCGCCGACGTCCGCCGACACCGTCGCGACGCGCACGAACGTCGTCCTCATGCCGTGCAGCCTCCGTCGCACTTCGTCGGCCAGGACGCCGATCGAGATGATGTCGTGGCTGTTGGCGAGGCTCGTGAGATCCTGATCGGTCGCGGGCATTCCGATTGACGATATCACGGAGCGTTCAGGGACTCGAACGCATCGCGAACGCGAACACGATCTACGGATGCGTCACGGTGACCGTGTACGTGACCGGGGCGGTCTGCTGGCCGACGTCGCGGATCTGCACGCACAGCGTGCCGGCCGTCGTGACGCCGGTGACCTGCGGCGTCGAGCCGGCGACGACGTTCGACGACGCGCCGGCCAGCGGCGTGCACCCCGCATCGCCCGGCGTTCCGATCGCGAGCCCCATCACGATGGTTGGCGGCGGCGACGCCGCCGTCAGCGTCGCGTCGGTCGAGCCGGTCTTCGACACGGGAAAGCTGTGAAAGACCGTGCCGCCGATCGGCACGGTGCCCGAGAACGTGTCGGTCGTGCGCGCCGTGCTCGGCGCGCTCACCGTGCCGCTGGTCGTGTCCTTGCTGCAGTCTGCGGCGCCGAGCCCGGCGGCGACGACGAGCGCGAGCGCGAGCGGCCTCATGAGTGCAGCACGGTAATGGTGTAGTTCACCGCCTCGACCAGATTGCCGAGGTCGAACACCGACACGCAGAAGCTGCCCGTGACCGTCGCCGTGCCGCGCAGCTGCGCGTCGGGCGACGCGACGATCGGCGCGCCGCCCAGATTGTCGAGAAGCAGGCAGCTCGCGCCGCTCGGCGTGCCGATGCCGAGGCCGACCGACGCCCCCGGCGTCACGTTGAGGAGCCGCACTTCGATGCCGCCGATCTGCGACACGGTGAACGGATGCGTGTTGGGGCCTGCGAGCGGGAGGAGCGTGCCGGTGAACGTTTCGTTGACCGTCGGCGTCGCGGGCGTCGGCGTCGCCGGCGCCTGCGGATCGCTGCACGCGGAGGCGAGCAGCGCCGCGACGATCGCGACCGCGAGAAACCGGGACATGTGCTTCAAATGATACCTGCTCATTGCACGTTGACGATGACGCCGACGAAATGCGACAGCGTGCCGACGCTGCCGGTGACGCCGACCGTGTAGCTGCCGGCGGGCGTGCCGCCGGTCGAGCTCGGCGCCGCCTGGCCGGTGCCGGTCAGGCTCACCGAGTGCGGACTGTCGGCCGCATCGTCCACGACCGAGAGCGTTCCGGTGCGGGCGCCCGTGACGGTCGGCGTAAAGCTGACGGCGATCGCGCAGTTCGCGCCGACGGCCAGCGTCGTGCCGCAGTTGTTCACCGCCGTGAAATCGCCGCTCACCGTAATCGACGCGATCGCGAGCGCGCCTGTGCCGATGTTCGTCAGAAAGACGAACTGCGGCGGCGTGGTCGTCGAGACGGTCTGCGTGCCGAAGCCGAGCGTCCCCGGAAACAGCGCCACGCCGGAGCCGGCCGCACGCGGACCGATGACGCGCGGCGGCGCCGGCTTCGCCGCCGAGGACGTGGACGAAGCCGTTCGCGCCGTCGTCGAGACCGTGAGGGTCGAGCGAACAGGACCGCGTCCCGGCGTCACCGACGGCGGATTGAACGTGCACGTCGTCTGCGGCGGAAGATTGCCGCTCGCGCAGCTCAACGTGATCTCCGAGTTGTACGGGCCGTTCACCGGCGTGACGGTGACGACGTGCTGCGAGGTCGCGCCGGCCGCGAGCGTGGTGCTCGGCGGCGATACATCGACCGAGAAGTCGGTGACGGTAATCTGCAGATCCTTCGTCGCGCCGTACGCGAAGTTGTTGTTGCTCGCCGACACGGTCACGCTCGACGTGCCGGTCGGGCACGTCATGGTGGTCCCCGGCGCGGTGCCGCAGCCGCCGGTCCAGGTGAGCGCCGACAGGGTGCAGCTGTTCGGGTCGGTGAACCCGAGCTGCGCCGGCGTCAGCGCGACGCCGAAGGTCGAGTTCGCATCGAACGTGAGCGTCGCCGTGGAACCGTTCCACGATGGCAGCGTCGCGTTGACCGACGCGAGCGCGTCGGCGCGGCCCGCGCCGAACACGTTGTCGGGCGAATCAGTCGTCAGCCGCGCCGCGCGGCTCAGGAGCAGATTGCGGAGCGTGCCGCGCGCCGCCGACGCGGCGATCGTCGACGCGCTGCGGTTCAGGAGACACGGCGCGCTCTGAAGCACCAACGCGGCGATGCCGGCGACGTGCGGCGCCGCCGCCGACGTCCCGAAGAACGTCGTGCCGAAGGATCCGGCGCCGGTGATCGCCACGCCGTCTATCCCGGCGATGTCGGGCTTCGGCCGGCCATCGAGGGTGGGGCCTCGGCTGCTGAAGAACTCCGCCGTTCGATTCGTCGTGTCGAGGCACGACTCGTCGGGCACGCGGTTGGAGAAGAAGCCCGCCGCGGCCGCGGACGCGGAGCAGATGGCGCCGACCGAGATGACGCCGCCGCCGGCATCGCTCTGCGCGGAGACACTGCGCGTCGCCGTGTTGAAATTGTGGCGCTCGTGGCGCGGGGCGGCGAGCACCAGCGGGCCGCTCGCCGCGCATTCCGGCTGAAAGGAGAAGATGTTCAGGTCCCGCGGCTGCGCCGCGTCGCGCACGTTCTGCACGACGATGCGGAAGAAATCCTGCGCGCCGCGGTTCACGTAGTCGATCGATTCGACCGGATCCTGCCGCCCGTTCTGGACGTCGGTGCTGCTGGCCACGACCCGGCCGGTGCTCTGCTGCACGAGATAGAGATCGTAGTTGTTGCTCGACGCGCCGAACGGATCGTTCCAGCCCAGAAAGATCACCACCTCGCCGTTCTGCGGCAGCGCGATGACGTTGTACGGCTGCGGCCCGAGGCCCAGTACGTCGGTCGTGTCGGCGGTTCGCTGGAACAGATGCAGGCGCCCCGGGTTGGCGATGCCGCCGATCGTCGTGCCGTCGACGCCGGAGCTCGTGTAGGCGCCGAAGTAGTGTTCGTCGGCGTCGTTGCCGCCGCTCGTGACGTAGGCGCGCAGCGGAAAATCCGGATTGCTCAGGGCGGCCGCCGTGTTCCGGGACACGCCGCTCGTCCCGTCGTACGGCTCGCCGAAGAACCCGATGTCGTCGACGACGACGTCGTTCGACGCGGCGAGGAAATTCACCGCCTGGTTGAACGCGAGGTCGGTGTCGAAGTTGGCGAACGAGAGCTTCGCGCCGGGCGCGACGTCGTGGATGATTTCGAGCAGCGCGGTCCCTTCGGCGCCGGCGCCGGGAAAGGCGCAGGCCGGCGTCGGGGGCGGCAGCCCCTCGAGATCGCCGTTCGCCTGAAACGATCGGCCGATGATGCCGCCCGAGGCTGCCGTGAGCACGCCGCTCGCGTTGCGGACACCAGCCGCGGCCGGAAGATCTGCGGTCGCAATCGGCCCGCCGTCGACCCCGGCACACTGCGTCGTGCAGCCCGTCGCGAAGACGCCTTTCAGCCCGTCCGAGATGACGCCGACGCGGATGCCGGTCCCGTCGAGCGCCAGCTGTTGACGAACGGCGTCGGAGTGGAGAATCGCGTCGCCTTCGCTCGTGACGTTGCCGGCGCGCCGCCGCGCGTAGGTCGGCAGCCGAATCGCGTCGACGGACGCGAGCCGGGCGACGGCATCGAGGCGCGAGACCGGCAGGCGCGCCTGCACGCGCCGCCGCCCCTCGTCGCGAATCTCGATCGTGACGCCCGCGTCGGTGAGCTGCTTCACGGTCTCGTCCGTGACCGACGACATCAGGATGTAGACCTGCACGTTGTTGTCGGCGTCGATGCGCAGCCGCCGGCTGCGTATCGCGTCCTGCACCGAGGCGGGCATCGCGTCGACGGACAACGCCGTCTGCGTGCCGGCCGCGGTGGTGGAGGCGCGAACGAGATCGGCGAGAACCGTCGTCAGCTTCGAGCTTTGAGCGCCGGCGTCACCTGCGAGCGAGAGCGTAAGGAACACGCAAACAAAGAGCGAACGCATGATGGAATGGCCCTATTATGACGTCGAAGCTGTGACAGAAGTATGGCAGCCGGCCGCGCGGGACGGCCTGAAGGCCGCGGCCTCCCGCTGATTTTTACGACAGCGTCGGGCCGAAGATCAATCCGAGCGTGACGGCGATGCCGATGGCGAGCGCCCACCCGAGCACGCAGACGCCGATCGCGCGCATCGTGCTCGTGAAGTCGAGCGCCTGACGCACGGCGACGACCATCGTCATCAGCATCCAGACCGCAGTAATCGCGAACGCGGCCAGCGACGCGCCCGGAACGATGCCGAAGACGCGGAGCATGCCCGGCGCCGCCGAGAATCCAATGGTCCGCAGCAGCTCGCCGAGGTCCGCCCGCGTCTGCGGCTCGGGCATGACGCGCGTACCGATTTCGTAGGTGACGAGCGCCCACGTCGCCCATGCGATCAGCGCGACCGCGCTGATGAAGACGATGCTCGTGAGCGAGCCGCCGCCGAACCCGCGCGCGCCGATGCCCGCGCCCAGGCTCGACAGCACGACGACGATCAACGCCTGCGTCGTCGCGCCGCGGTCGGCTTCGACCTCTTCATAGATGATGGGGTCGAGCGCCATCGCGCCGATGAGCCGCATCGGAAACGCCGTGGCCGGGCCTGCTGATTCCATCGGTCTAAGTCTACGCAAGGACGCGCCCCGGCGGCTACTCGGCGCGCCGATCCATGACGTCGTACAGCCGGGCCACCGTCGTCGGCGCAATTCCAGGCGCCGCGATCGTCGGGTAGTGCGCCTTGTGGCCGCTCATGTCGATGCGGCGGGCTGCCTCGGCGGGGGGGACGTTCTGCTGGTGCAGCGCGCTGGCCTGCTGCCACAGATCGCGGAGATAGGCCTGAAACCAGTCGATCCGCTCCTTGCCCTTGAACGGCTCGCCGTGGCCCGGGATCACGTCGACGAAGTCGAGCGCCTTCAGCTTCTCGAGCGCGTCGGGCCACTCGTTGACGAAGCCGTCGATCAGGTTCGCGATCCCGTTGACGAGCAGATCGCCGGAACAGAGGACGCGCTCTTTCGGCAGATAGACGACGACGTCGCCGCCCGTGTGGCCGCGGCCGGGATAGATCAGACGGATCTCGCGATCGCCGCGGTACATCGTCATGCGATCGTCGAGCGTGATGTTCGGCGGCGTCACCTTCAGCTCTTTGAGGCTCTCGCCGAACGCCGTCTGCACGCGCAGCTGCTGGTCGAGGCGCGTCTTCGCCGCGGCGTCCTGCTCCGATGCGGCGCGCGCTTTCAGATCGTCCAACTGCTTCGGCATCCCTTTGAGGAGATCGGCGAACATGCCGCGCTCGAGGATGTCGCCGGCAAGCCGGCGGCGCGTGTACTCGTGGCCGACGATGTCCACCGGCGACGCGAAGACCTGGTTGCCGTTGGTGTGGTCGTAATGGAAATGCGTGTTGACGAGCAGGCGCACCGGCTTGTCCGTGATCGTCCGCAGTTCCGTCAGCATCGCGCGCGCCGACTCGGGTGAGATGTGCGAGTCGACGATCGTGACGTCGTCACGATTGACGATCACGGCGGAGTTGGAGCCGACGTTCATGGCGCCGGTGCCGATCGCGCTGTAGATGTCCGGCGCGATCTGCTGGAAGCGATAGGCGGCCGGCGCCGGCGTCTGCGCGCGGAAGGCGAAGCCGCCGGCGGCCGCCAGCGCGAGCGTGAGGGTGAGTCGAGTCCGCGTCATGCGTTCATTTGTCGCCCGGCATCAGCGGAGGCCGGCCTTCGAGTTGCCGATCACCACGCGCCCGCTATTCTGTCACGCTCCGCGGCGGACAGCGTCTTCGCCTCGCAGGGCGCCGTCGCCGTGACGTCGTTGCGCATGGATGGAGTCGCCTGTGCGTCATGCACGTGTGGCATTTGTTGTGCACAGAATCGCAGGAGGCAATCGAGATGGCATCTGTCGCATCACTGCGTGAACACCTGATCGAGGAACTGAACGATTTACTGAACGCCGAGCAGCAGCTGATCGAGGCGCTGCCGCAGATGGAAAAGAAAGCGTCGACGCGCGAGCTGAAGGCAGCGTTCCGCAGGCATCTCGCGCAGACGCGCATGCACGAGCGTCGCGTGAGCCAGGCGCTGAAACAGCTCGGCGAAAAGGCCGACGGCACGACGTGCGAGGCAATGGAAGGGCTGCTCGAGGAAGGACAGGAGCTGATGGGCAGCGCCGACGGCGGCGCGCTCCTCGACGCCATGCTGATCACCGCGGCGCAGAAGGTGGAGCACTACGAGATCGCGACGTACGGCACGGTGCGCACCTACGCACAGGTGCTCGGCGAGCGCGGCGTCGCGAAGCTCCTCGATCAGACGCTGCGCGAAGAGAAGGCCGCCGACAAGAAGCTGACCTCGATCGCCGAAGGCTCGGTGAACAGGCGCG
>Ga0075424_100008281_pt1 | contig 10148 bp, 10 predicted proteins | sample SoiMethybrSBSTD3_FD_75301 | JGI IMG/M metagenome (GOLD analysis project Ga0075424, IMG submission 75301) | Bulk soil microbial communities from a Populus tree surrounding site in Tennessee, USA - Soil MetaG P. TD hybrid SBSTD3 | ecosystem: Environmental > Terrestrial > Soil > Tree plantation...
ACGATGTGGCAATGATGCCCTCGGCGGCCTGCCCCAGCTGCTCGATGACTTTCGGGTTATAGAGGCCCGAATAGGAAGTGATGGGCTGATTGAGACCGAGCTGGCGCATCTGCGCGGCCACCTGCGGCATGTCACCGACCAGACCGTGCAAATGAATGATGTCGGGCTGTGCCGAGCGCACCTTGAGCAAGGCACCCGTGAAGTCGGTCGCCTTCGGGTCATAAGCTTCATAGGCGACGATCTCTCCGCCCGCCTTGCTGAAGGTGTCTCGGTACACCTTGCTGGCGACGATGCCGGTGTCGTTGTTGATGTAGAGAACGGCGGCCTTCTTCTTGCCGAGCTTCTCGACCGAGTAGCGGGCCAGCGCGGCGACGTCGACATCGGCGAGGGGGAAGGTCGTGTAGACGTAGTCGCCAAGCTTGGCGATATCCGGCGAGTTGGCGCCAACCGAGAGCTCCACCACCTTGTTGTCGTTGGCAATGGGCGCGACGGCTCGTACGACCGATGACCATGCCGTGACGAACACGGGCACCTTCTCGACGCTGACGAGGCGGTTAACGGCGTTGATGCCAACCTGGGGATCGGCTTGCGTGTCGAGCGTAATCATCTCCAGCTTTTTGCCGTTGATGCCGCCCTTGGCGTTAATGGCATCGACGGCCCATTGCGCAGCCTTTACCTGGTCGGCGCCATAGAGCGCCTGGGAGCCGGACAAAGGCATGGCGAGCCCGAATTTGTAGCTCGTGGGTGCCTGTGCCGGCGCGGTGCCTGACAGAGCTACGAGCAGCAGACTGGCGCCGGTTGCAAAAACCGTCGTGCGCCGGTTTATGCGCTTCATTGCAAGTTTCATGTGGCCAACCTCCCTTGAGTTGTCGAGCGATGCGAGAATCTAGCTGCTGCGAGTGGCATTGCTTGTGCGTGGGATTTTCGCGAGCTCGCCCAGCAGTGCATCGGTGCTGGACACATCGGCATACTTCTCCGACATGTCGAATAGATTGACGGCATGCGAGGTCTTGCTGCGGTCGTAGACCGCATCGTGCGGTACGGCGACGCGAAAATTGAAGGCGAACGCGTCGACGACGCTGCCACGCACGCATCCCGACGTGGTGCAACCCGTCACCACCAGCGTATCGGCACCGGCATTGATCAAGTAACTGGCGAGCGGGGTGCCAAAGAAGGCACTGGGATGTTTTTTCGGCAGGAGAATGTCGTTCTCGCGTGGTGCGACCTCGGCGACAAAATCATAACCGTTGCGTGCAATGGTCATGATGGCAGGGACCTTCTCGGCAAGTCGGCCTTTATCGAAGGTCTCTTTGGGCGAGACGTAGGGGTAGAGGACGGGCCAGTCACGCTCGCGGAAGAGTGCGAGCAAACGTGCAATGTGCGCGACCGCGCGCCAGCCAACCTCGCCGCAAGCCGTTGGAAACTCCTCGATCGCCTGCCAAAACGGCTTGGGGTTGGAGCCCACGGTGCGGTACTGCACGTCGATGATCAGCAGGGCGGGTCGCTCGCCCAGGCCCGTGCGGCGGCCAAATCCGGCGGCGGCGTAGGCGCGCTGCTCTTCCGGCGAAATAATACCATCCCAGGGTTTCTTGGCTGGGCTCATGGTCGGCCTCCCTTGTCGGGGCGATCGGGCGCCGGCACGGCGTAGCGTGCCTCCAGTGCGTCGTAGCTCGGCTTGGCCACCGCGCGCTGGCGGTCGCTAAAACTTGCGAGCCTGTCGGCGACGGCATGCAAGGATCCATCTCGCTTCAGCGCCGCCAAGACTTCCTGGGATGCTTTGAGCGCGGCCTGCAGCGAGGCATTGGCGTAAAGCACCAAGCTGAAGCCCATCGCGGCCAACTTCGTGCGGCCGATATCCGGCGTCAGGCCGCCGAATACGATATTGGCGAGCTGCGGCGCGGGAAGTTCGCGAGCGATGCGGGCGAGCTCTGCCTCTGCCAGAGGCGCTTCCACGAAGGTCGCATCCGCGCCGGCGGCGATGAAGGCATGCGCTCGTGCGATCGCGGCTTGGAGCCCTTCGCTGGCGCGCGCATCGGTGCGCGCGACGATTTGAAAGTCCTGGTCGTGGCGACAATCCACGGCTGCTTTGATTCTCTGCAGCATTTCGGGGAGCGCAATCACTGACTTGCCGGAAAAGTGGCCGCACTTTTTGGGAAAGACCTGGTCCTCGATCTGGACGCCGGCCGCGCCGGCGCGCTCCAGCATGCGTACGGTGCGCCGCATGTTGAGCGCATTGCCGAACCCCGTATCGGCATCGACCAAGAGCGGGAGCGCCACGACATCAGCAATAGCGCCGACGGTATCGACGATCTCGCTCAACGTGGTGAGCCCGATGTCTGGCATGCCCAAATGCATGTTGGCAATGCCGGCACCCGAGACGTAGACGACCTCGAAGTCTAGATCTTCGATGACGCGGGCAAATAGCGCATTGGCCGCACCCGGTGCCAGGGTTGCGTCGCGGCGCGCCAGAATAGATTTGAGGCGTGTGGTGTTGCGCATCATGAGGCGACATCTTGCGTGGAGCCCGGGGCGGGGGCTCGGAGCCGGGCTTCGATATTGGACCAGGACAGCCGAATGTGTCTGCGCATCGCCGCCTCGGCTGCCGCCGCATCGCGACGTCGCAGCGCGCCTAGAATGTCTTGGTGCTCGACGTAGGCTTGGCGGGCGCGGCCCGGTGTGGCGCTGCTGCGGAAACGGTAAATGCGGATCAGCGAGTACATGTCCTCGCACAACAGGCAAAACAGCCGGCGATTGCTGCTGCCCTTGGCAATTCGGAAATGAAAGTCCTGGTCACCACCGGCTTGGTAATAGGCGGTGCCGCTTGCCACGTCCGGCTGTCGGCGATGCGCTTCGAGGCTCTGCTCGAGCGCCTCAATATCCGCATCCGACATGGCAAGCGCGGCCAACCTGGCCGCCATGCCTTCGAGACCCTCGCGGATCAGGAAAAGCTCCTCGAGGTCGCGCGGCTGCAGGTCAACGACGCGTGCGCCCAGATGCGGCGTGCGCTGGATTAAGCCTTTGGCCTCAAGGCGGAATATGGCCTCGCGCAAGGGCGCCCGGCTCACGCCCAGCCGGGCCGACAGGTTGACTTCGTTGATGGTTTCGCCGGGAGCGATGCGTCCCTGCACGATCGCCTCCACGATTTGCTCGAACACGCGATCGGCCAAGGTTTCGCGGGGAATAGCGTGCAGGAGTGGACGCTGTCGACTGTATACAACCATAGCCCATCAAAGCATTTCGGGTCTGGCCCTGGCAAGCGCACCGCCGCCAAGGCGGGGGTTCTCTTTTGGGCATCGACCATGGGTCGCCGCCGCACGCCGATGCGCGCCTGCCCCTTAGAGCCAAGTTAGCGCCGTCGGCCCAGGATGATCACGTACTCCCGCCTCACGTGCAGGCCGACCGTCGTGGCGAACGCCTGATGATAAAGCGTCGACATCCGCGCGCAGGGCGCCCAGCCGGGCAGCGTCAAGGCTGCCGATGAGTTGCCGCGGTGGCCCAAACCCCAACGTATACTTATCCCAGATGTGGGTCGGATCGGGATGGTAGGCATGATTGACGCCGTGCTCGAAGCTCAGCTCAAAGTCACGCCCGAGCCGGCATTGGACGCATCCAGGTTCTCCCCAGCCAAGCGGGGAGACGTGCGGCGGCGTGTTGGTGTGACGGGCGATCACCCTTCGGGGTCATCTTTGCCCAAAATCACGAACGGGCGGCCGTGGAGCTCGGCCGCGTGCTGCGCAAGGGCGGAAGGCTGGCGCTCGCGGCCTGGCCGCCGAGCGGTTCGGTCGCCAATTCTTGGCGTAAGGCCGGAGCAGACCGGTCCCATCAGGCTCACGCTACCGAACCTTGCTTAAAGGTCGCCGTCTCCACGCAACGCGATATAAGATGTCCGCTTGTTAAGGCTCCCAGCCGCTGCTGCCGTAGGGGCGGGTGATCAGCTCTAACAGATGGCCGTTGGGATCCTCGAAGTAGACGCCGCGTCCGCCATCGTGGCGGTTGATCTCGGCTTTGCGGCTGCGCGCCGGATCGGCCCAATAGGGGAGACCCTGTTGCTGGATGCGCGCAAAGATGGCGTCGAACTCGGGCTCACTGACTAGAAAGGCGAAGTGTCGGGACAAGATTTCGCCCTGCCTCTCCATGAAATCGAGATTGACGCCATTTGCGGTTGTCACGATGTGGAAGGGCCCCCACTTCCTGGGTTCGGGTAGACCCAAAATTCCCGCTAGGAAGGTCGCCGAGGCCTTACTGTCGCTGGACCAGACGATCGTGTGATTGAACTCAACTGACATCTGCCCACCTCACGATTTGACTGGACGCGATTGTAGCCAGCGCGCCGCTCTGCTGACCAGCGTGCCGGCACTGTCGCCGCCCGAGCTCAAGCCTCAAACAGCGCCGGCCGGAACGCCGGCAGCGCCGAGGCGTTGGCCTTGCAATGCTCGCAGAACGTTGAGGTGAGCCATGGCCACGCAACAAAAATATGTCGATACCTTCGTTATGCCGGTCTCCAAGGCCCAAATCGATGCCTACAAAAGATTTGCCGAGAGAATGGCCGCCATTGCCAGGAAACATGGGGCGATCGAGTACGTGAACTGCCTCGGCGATGACGTTAAACCTGGCAAGGAGACGTCGTTCCCGCAAGCCGTCAAGCTGCGCGATGACGAAGTCGTCGCCTCATCTTGGGCCGTCTACCCCTCGCGGGAGGAGCGTGACCGCGCCAACAAGGCAATCATGGACGACGAGGGCTTCAAGGATCTGGCTAAAAACATTCCCGTCGATATGACGCGCATGTTCACCGGCGGCTTCAAGGTGCTGCGCGGCCTCTGAGCTTAAGCGATGGCGCCAGCCGCGTTTACGAGCTCGCCGCGACGCGGGGGCGTGCATGGTTGCGGGCGTGCCTGCCGCGGCACACCAGGGTTTTGCTGAGGAGGCGCGGCCGGGAGGGAAGGGAGGCACCTGGCGCATGGGTGGGGTCGCGAGCCAGCGCCGGCACCGGCTCACGGAAACGTGTCGGTTGCAGCTGGACCTGGATGCCGGCGCGGCGACGGATTTGGCAAAGTGCATTCGTCATTGAGCCGACGTTCTGTCGGCAGGCCTGAGCGGTAGGCTGCCTTGGGTCTTGCCTTTCCTGTCGCTGGAGGCCCATGAAGATTGCCACGGAGCTGCTAACCCAGGTCTCGGCTGCCCAGGGCAGGCTGCAGGCTTAACCGTTCGGCGCAACCCGTATGGTTCCAACTCAGACCTTTTGTGAGGCACCGGGGGCCCTTGGCGGCCCACCCCAGCGGGCTCAATCTCGCGCACGCTAGCCGGAGTGGAACCAATGCAGCCCTTGGCATCTCTGCACCTGCGTTTGCCGCAAACGCCGGTGCGTGCGTCTTGGACCAACCTCGCTGACGATCGCAAACTTGCCTGCGTCACGTTGGCAGCACTCGTCTGCGGCATGGGCTTTTTTGGCTTTTTCGTTTCCGCGCACATCAAGGACAACCTCGTGCACAAGGCCGCGGCGGCGACGGCCATGTACATGGACAGTTTTCTCGCGCCCTTGGCACAGGAGCTGGCCACGCGCACAACGCTGTCTGCTTCCACGCAGGCCGAAATCAGCAAGCTGCTTTCACCGGCTTCCGCCGGGCGGCCTCTGCTTGGGTTCCGCATCTGGGTGGGGGAGACGATTGTTTTCAGCAATGACAAGACTGCGATCGGCAAGTCGTTTCCCAGCACGCCCACCAGCGATCTTGCCTGGTCCGGGCATGTAGCGGCCGAATTCAACCAGATAGACGAGGACGACGAGCAGGTCTTCCATTTTCCTCTGCCGATCCTGGAAGTCTATGCCCCCGTTCGCGAGAGGGGCACAGGCCGCATCATCGCCCTGTTCGAGACGTACGAGGCTGCCAACGAACTCGAAGCTCGTATCGATACCGCCCAGAGTTTCGCCTGGTTACTGATCGGCACCTCGACACTGGGGATTGCGCTGCTGCTGTTGAGCGTCATGCGCAGCGTGCGGCTCAAGCATAATTCCCTGGCGCATGAGATCCGCGAGCTGCTGCGGATGAAGGCGGATGTGGAAGGTCAGCAACGGCGCCTGCGGCGGGCCGCACGGGGCGCGCATGAAAGCAACGAGCACAATCTGCGGCGCATCGGCACCGAGCTTTACAGAGGGCCCGTTCAGCTGATCAGCCTTGCGCTCCTGAAAATGGAAGCGCTATGCGCATCGGCCAGTGCGGGGGGCTCGGCGCCTCCCGGCACGCAGCTTGAAGATATCGAAGTCATTCGCCAGGCACTGGGCAAAACCTTGGCTGACATGCGCAACGTGTCCTCCGAGCTCATACTGTTCGAAATCGAGAACTTGTCCCTTGCCGATTCGATATGCCTGGCGGCCCGACGTCACCAGCGCAAAACCGGGCGATCGGTGCGCTGCGACACCGGCAGTCTTGCCACGGCGGAAGTGCACGCGCAGGTGAAAACCTGTCTCTATCGTTTCGCCCAAGAAGGCCTGGAGAGGGCGACCCGCTACGCCGCTGCCAGCGAACATGTGCTTCGCCTCAGCCGCGATGGTGAAGCCATTGGCATCGAGGTAATCACGGGTCAACCAAATGCGAGCGGCCAGCTCGAGGGCTTTCTGCGCAGCGTTACCAGTATGCGCGATCGCGTGGAATCCTGGGGCGGAAGCTTTGAAGTGAAGAGCGACCCCGCCAAAGGCGCCGCCATTGTTGCCCGGTTCTCCTGTGCCGAGTTAGGGACAACGCATGCCTGAAACCATCACTTTTGCCGCGGTCGACGAGCATCCCCTGTTTCGGCAAGGACTGATTCAATCGCTCCAGCGCACGGACGGCCTCATTTGCGTTGCCGAGGGAGAAACGGCCAGCGATGCCCGTCGCATTGCAGCTTTGCAGCAGCCCGATATCCTGATCCTGGAGGTTCTGGTGCAAGGCGGCGGTGTTGCGGCCGCAAGAGCCATCATGTCTGCGCATCGCAAGACAAAGGTGCTGATCCTGACCGCATCAGATGATGAGGTGCACCTCACCCAGGCGCTGCGGGCCGGCGTACGCGGTTACGCCTTGAAAGGAATAAGCGGCGGAGAGTTAGTGGAGATCATCAGAAGCGTCCACGCCGGGCAGCCTTACATCGCTCCGGCGTTGAGCGCACAGCTCCTGGTCTCATCGAGCTTCGACAAGCAAGCCGCAGTGAGCAATCTGACGGAACTTTCCCAGCGCGAACAACAGGTGCTCGCTGGCGTATGTAAGGGGTTAACGGACAAAGAAATCGCCAATACGCTCAATATCAAACCGAGTACGATCAGGTACTATCTCGCGCATATTTTTAAGAAATTGAAGGTCCACAATCGCGTCCAGGCGCTGCGGATGTCGAGACAGTTCCTCAAGACATGAGGAGTGGGACGACGCCGTCCCACTCCTGCGCGCACCCCTTTAATTTCTTGCCGGGCACGCGTCTGATTTTCTGGACCTCGGCCACCACGCCCCTCAGTTGTGGTTGCGATCCACCTGCTCGTAGAAGCTCTTGGCATCCAAGGCTTGGGCCGCTCCGGCGATGCCGGTGAGCAGCATCAGAGCGATAACGGCGGCGGATGTGATGGTCTGCATGGCTCTCTCCTCAGCTTTGCTTCAGAGCTCGTTGCTTCCGAGCTCATGACGGAGAAGTTAGCGATCGGAATTTTCCGTGCCCATCTTCGGAATTGGCCGGTTTTCTTCCGACCTTTCCGGTCCCGGAAATTTCAAAACAAGGCCGGAAAGTGCGGCCCTGCGAGCGCTGCCGGGGCTCCCCGCACGGCAAGGAGCTGGCATCGGGCCCCTATGCGCGGCGCGCATCTTGCCTGGGCCAGTTTCTTTTCCGCGTGCACGCGCGCCGGCGAATGCGACCGGAAACCGAAGCGGGCGAGAGCGGTTCGTTTCCTGACAAGGAGGCCGGGAGAATGACAAACAAAGCGCCCCCGGTGCCGCGGGACAACCAAAGCCGGAAGGGCACCGGCTCGGCCGACAAACCGCAGGACGACAAGCCGGATAAGGAGCCCGCCAATCCTAATGAGCAGGGACGGCAGGGCAACGTCGGGCAAAATACGCGCAACCAAGGCTACCGTCAGGCGCGTTGAGGGCCACGAGCGCGCCAGCCCATGCATTTGCTGGCAACGAAAAACCTCACGGCCGTGAACAACTTCGGCCGTTCGATGTTCCTGGTGCACGGGCCGCGCGGCGGTTAGCTCGAGCTTCGCAGAGAAGCGCAATGCGAGCGCGGTCGGGTGCCGGCGCAACAATGCGCGAAAGCTCATGAGGAGCTACACGAGTTAGGAGAAGGCGCATGCCTCGAACATCACCACGCCAGCGCCGGACGACCGGGCGCGTCATGCACGAGTTCAAACACGGCGAATTAAAAAGGGGCCCGAGGGGAAGGGGCGGAAAGGTCAAGAGCAGGCGGCAGGCGATAGCCATCGCGCTCAAGGAAGCGGGAGCTTCCAAATACGAGAGTACCGCCGAGAACAAGGAGAATTTCGCCAGGACAAGGAGCAAGGAGGCGCGCGGCCGGACAGGTCAGCAAGAGCGCGAAGGCAAATCCCGGGTCGGGGCGCGGGGGCGCCGCGAGAGTTCACGCGCCATGGGCGGCCGCAATGCCAAAAGGCTGACGCGCAGGGGCAGCAAGGCCGCCCCCGCGCGGGCTCGTCAGAGCGCTAGCCTCTCCAGGGCCCAGCTTTACAAACGGGCCAAAGCCCGCGCAATTCCGGGACGATCGCGCATGACGAAGCGACAGCTTGAGACGGCGCTGAGCTAGGCTGCACGACGAGGCGGCGGAGCGAGATCGGATCGCGGACGATGCTTGAGCCTTTCCGCCATAGGCAACGTATGGTCGAAAGCCAGATCGCCCGACGCGGCATCGACGATCGCTACGTCATGGCCGCGATGCGCACGGTCCCGCGTGAGAATTTTGTCGCCCCTGCGCTCGGCGAATTTGCTTACGCGGATACGGCGCTGCCCATCGAAGAAAGCCAGACCATTTCGCAGCCTTATATCGTCGCGCTGATGATCGAGGCAGCGCAGGTGCGGCCAGGCGATCGCGTGCTCGAGGTGGGTGCGGGGTCGGGATATGCCGCCGCGGTGCTCAGCCAGATCGCCGATGCGGTCTATGCCGTCGAACGCCATCCTGCCCTTGTTGACGCTGCCCGCCAGCGCTGCGCGCAGCTTGGCTATGACAACGTCGAGATTCGGGTCGGTGATGGGACGTTGGGCTGGCCGGAGGTGGCACCTTTTCAGGCCATTCTCGTCGCCGCGGGTGGACCAGAAGTGCCGCCGGCGCTCAAAGACCAGTTGGCGATCGGCGGGCGTCTGGTGATCCCCGTCGGGGAGGAGGAGCGCAATCAAGAATTGCTGAAGATTACGCGTACCGCCGAAACGGCGTTCGCGGAGGAAAATCTGGGATCGGTCAGGTTCGTACCTCTGGTCGGGAAGGACGGGTGGCCCGAGCACGGCCGAGGTGCTGAGAGCTCCGGTCGCGCCCGCCGCTCAGGCACGCCCGACCTGCCGCACCTGATCGCCGGCGCCGCCGAAGCGTTGCCTAATTGCGATGACCCAGCTTTTGGCCGCCTGTTTGCTCGCTTTGCCGAGCAACGTGTGGTGCTGCTCGGCGAGGCGAGCCACGGTACATCCGAGTTCTATCGGGCGCGGGCCGCCATTTCTCGCCATCTCATTGAGCAGCATGGTTTCACCATCCTCGCCGTCGAGGCGGATTGGCCAGATGCGGCGGTTATCGACCGCTACGTTTGCCACCTGCCGCGGCCGGCGGGGCTCGATCGGCCATTTCAACGCTTCCCCGCCTGGATGTGGCGAAATGTCGAGGTGCTCGAGCTCGTCGAATGGATGCGTAGCTACAACAGAGGCAAACCCGCGCAAGCGCAGGTCGGGTTCTACGGCCTCGATATGTACAATATGCGCGGCTCGATCGCGGCCGTGCTCGGCTACTTGGACAAGGTCGATCCAGAGGCCGCTCGGGCTGCGCGGGAGCGCTACGGGTGCCTGACACCGTGGCAGAAGGAGCCATCGACCTATGGCCGCGCCGTACTCTCCGCGGGCTATCACACATGCGAGGAGGCGGTCGTCGCCCAATGCCAGGAGCTGTTGAAACGGCAGCTTGAATACGCCGCCAATGACGCT
>Ga0075424_100008282_pt1 | contig 10148 bp, 10 predicted proteins | sample SoiMethybrSBSTD3_FD_75301 | JGI IMG/M metagenome (GOLD analysis project Ga0075424, IMG submission 75301) | Bulk soil microbial communities from a Populus tree surrounding site in Tennessee, USA - Soil MetaG P. TD hybrid SBSTD3 | ecosystem: Environmental > Terrestrial > Soil > Tree plantation...
TGCTGCGGTCCCGATCACCTCAGAGCAGCCGTCGCCGCTCACCCAGCTCGGTCTCACAGCTCGTGAGCAGGAGGTTTTGGCCTTGGTGGCGACGGGTCTGACCAACCGTCAGATCGCCGAGACGCTTTTCATCAGCCCGAAAACAGCCACATTGCACGTCTCCAACATTCTCAGCAAGCTCGGCGTCACCAATCGGGTGGCGGCGGCCGCGATCGCTCATCGGCTCGGTGTCGCGTCCCGAAATGCCTAGACAGAAGAGAAAAGGCATCCTTTAGTCTTTTAGTCGTTGTCGATCTTCTTGCCGTCCTTACCGATGACGTACCACTTGGCGCCGAACTGGTCGATGCCTTGTCCAGTCACATCGCCGGCAGCTTTGTCTCCGACGTAGTAGTAGAGCGGGTGACCGGCGTAGGTGACCTGACTCCCGCCATCACTGCGAGCCGTGGTGCCGATCAAGCTTGCGCTTGCACCCATGGCCGCCTGCGGCGCGCCGTTGCTAAGGAGCGGCGGCCAGGCGGTCGCGCATGGGCCACTGCAGGCGGACTTTCCGTTCTTATCGGCCTCGAACAGATACAGCGTTTTGCCTTGGGCATCGACGAGGATCGGCCCGAGGCTGGAATTGTGCAGGTCGACGGTAGCGGCCATCGCCGCTGCGCTGGGGGCGGTTGTGGCCGCGCCATAGCCGCCGGCGCCGTAGGCCGCAGACCCGGAAGCCCCGCATGCGGCGAGAGCGAGAGTGAGTGCCGCCAGGCCGGCGGCCGACGCAGTGCCGCGCTGGAGGGTGCGAGCTGTTGCGAACATGTTGTTGTGCTCCCTTGAGGTGTGGGCTTTCGAATTCTTAGACGGTGGACGGGCCGCTCCAGTTCGCACGCTACGGCGATCTTGTGAGTCACAAATCGGACAATGCGCCAGTACTGGGCTTCCGCGTACCCCTAGTTCTTTGCGGCGATACTCCTACGGACTGTGATGAGCTGGACTCCTTCTGAGCTGAACCCCTATGAACTTGATCTTGCTCCGAACGCGGGCGGTGCATGCGGCGTTCAGGCAAGGGCTACCGGCTTATGAATTATGCGATCAAGAAAGCTGAGGAATTGTTCCCCATGCCGAGCTGACGACGCGCCTGTGAGTTCGTTCCTTGACGAGCTCAGGGACCTTTTGCACTCGTCGCCTAGGTTGAACCTCGACAACCGGATCAGCCTGCCGCCCGTACCGCCACGGAGGAGGGTAGGAACCAGTGCCATCTGAGCCGAACAGCTCGGGGAAAGAAGAGTTATCAGAGTACGTCCGTCGACCGACCAGGACGGCAGGCGATCTGTCCGAGGTCGCTGAAGCCACAGCGGGAATCACAACAGAAGACCTTGCTCGTGATCTTGAAACCGCCGCCTCTAAACAAGGAGCTCTAACCGACAAGGAGTTGCTCGCGGACCTGCTTGAGCGGGTGAAGCGAATCGAGGAGCACCTCGGACTCACGAGTTAGGTGAGGGCCAGGCTCGGCCTCACCCACCATTCAAGGGCTGCTCGAAGCGCGCGCGTCTGAGCCGGAAAGCACCGTCAGATTATCCGTGACAACGCCAGCGATTTTGTCGACCGCATCCCAAGGGACTGGATGACCAAGGCCCTGTGCATCTGCGGAATCAATTTCCTGATGAGCATCACGCCAGCGTCCAGCTTGAAGCGGTTGCTTTCGCACCTCCACCCCAGCTGCATGCGACACTCGACTTCGCACGAAAGGGCCAACCCTGCACCTGGCAACATCCGCTGCTCAATCGCGGGAGCTTTAACGCCTCGCTGGCATTCACATCAGCAAAAGTGTCACTGGACATGTGATGCTGGTCCGCATGGTGGCCTTCAGCGCACGCGTACGCCAATGGCGAGACGACGAGCCCGGCGGGCTGGATGTTGTCGACATACCGTCAGCCTCGGTAGTTGATCTCGGCGGCCGTCAGCAGATGCGATGATCGGCACCTCAATGGAACACTATTCACCGGCAGCACGATGCTCGTTGCGGGAGGCAGCGATGCATCCGCTGCGCTCCGGGAACCCGACTCGTCGATCAAGGCCATGATCGCGACCGGAGCTACGGCATGAGCCGCGAGCCGGTGCGGATCGGTCTGGTCGGCTACGGCCGAGGTGGTCGCTTCTTTCATGCCCCGCTCATCGAGCAGGCCCCAGAATGCGTCCTAGCTGGAGTCGTCACTCGGTCCCCGCAACGGCGCGACGAGCTGGACAAGGACCACCCCGGAACACCCGCACACGACGATCTCACTGGGCTGGCAGACGCCGGCGTAGACGCCGTCGTGATCACTACCCCTCTCGACACCCATGAACCACTGGTGCGTGAGGCGATCACACTTCGGTTGCCGGTGGTCAGCGACAAGCCCTTCACTCCTGATGCGGCGTCCGCTAGGGACCTCGTCGCTGCGGCCGAGCGGGCCGAGGTGCTGCTCAGCGTCTACCAAAATCGCCGCTGGGACGCAGACTTCCTTACCGTCCGCAAGCTCGTAGAGGCCGGCGAGCTGGGCGAGGTGGTGACTTTTGAGTCGCGTATGGAGCAGTACTCGCCGGCCGGGCAGTTCTCCCTGACCGGGGGCGGCGTGCTGCGCGACTTCGGCAGCCACATCGTCGACCAAGCGCTGCGACTGTTCGGTCCCGCCGCCTCGGTGTACGCGCAGACCCATGTCGTCCCGGAGCAGCACAACTTCGATGATCGGTTCTTCCTCTCGCTACGCCACCACAACGGCGTGATCTCGCACCTGTGGGGCAACTGGGCGCTGCAGGGCCCACCTCCGCCGAGGTTCCGAGTTGTCGGTAGTACCGGCACCTTCGAAGTGGAATCCGATGACGGCCAGACCGAGCGACTCCTGGGCGCGCGGAGCCCCGCCTCCGAGGGTGCGGCATTCGGCACCGTCCCCGAGGCCCGGTGGGGCCGGCTGTATCGCGGCGAGGAGGCCGGGCGCACAATTCCCGCCGAACGCGGCCAATGGAGCACCTTCTACTCGATGCTCGCGGGGGCGTTGCGCGGCGAGAACGACCCACCGGTCGACCCGTGGGACGCCGTCGCTGCCCTCACCCTCCTCGACGCTGCCCGCACCAGCGCCGAAGTAGGAAGGGTGGTCCGGCTCGGCGATGTCTGACCGTCGCCCGGGTTGTCCAGGAATCGTTCGCTCGCACGTCTTTTGTTTACGCAGAGTCCCTATTTACTCCCGATCCTCTCCTGTCCTGTCCTGGCCGGCCGGCCGTTGGCGCGCACGTTTTTCTTTTACGCGTAGAAGTTCCTACATTGTTGTGGCTCGATGGACCGCTACCAGTCGCTCCGGAATGTCGGGTGTGGAAACGATGGATGGCCGGGTAGTGCGGCCAATTCTGCGCCATTTACCCGCATGATCATTTAGTTGCTGCTAGTCGGCTGGGATGACTGGGATGAAGAGCGGCATCTGACCGCGTGGACTCGTAAACGGCATACCGAGGCGGACCAAAGCGGATCATCCGGTGTCCGCGACAATCAGTGACTCCACGATCAGATCCCACGTTCATGTCGCTATCGCGGTAGGACGCTCAATACGCGGGCAACGTGGTCGCGGAATTCCTTGAGGTAGTTGCTGAGGAAGGCCACCGTGGACTCATCGGCCACCTCGCCGTTGCCGATGAATGTGTCGTGTGAGAACTTGATGTACGCCTCGGGGGCGGTCATCTGGCGGGCATTGCAGAAGCTGAGCACACCACGGAGGCTTTGTTGGGCCATAGCTGTGCCGATCTGGCCGATGGACGCCCCGATAACCGCGGCCGGAATGTGGTCGAAGGCATTCTGTCCCCAAGGGCGCGATGCCCAGTCGATCGCGTTCTTCAGGGCACCGGGGATGGAGCGGTTGTACTCCGACTTGTTGGGATACGGCCTGGGAACGTGATCGCGAACGCGTTCAGGGCTGGTTTCGTGCGCCGTGAGGCGCTGCTGTTTGAGTGGAGGTGAGAGACCTGCACCTGTGGACCGACGCAGCGGTCTGCTGAAAGCTGGGGGCAGCCCGAGCCGGGAGGTGTCGGTGAGGGTGGGAGCAGCCCCGACAAAGCCGGGGTGCGTCAGCACTGCCAGATGACGTGGGCTCGGTGAGTGTGGATCGAGAGGAGTACGTGAGGAACTGATGGTGTAAAGCCTCTCAACGCTAGACCGGCTCGAACCTGGCGGATCTGGGCCGGGAGTGGCGCATCCCTTGCCGTCAGGCGGGGAACTTCTCGGGGTTGGTGAAGCCCGATCTTGGGGAGGCCGTGCTGAAGGTCTGCGGCGTAGGCACGGCGAGGCCGCAGGGGCAGAGTCAGGCTCCTCCTCGATCGAGTGAACAGCAGTGAACACGGGAACCACTCATGGGTCGTCCCAGCTATCGGCGCAGCCTGTCGTCGGGGCTGGGACAGGTCCACCGTCGACTGATGATCATGGGTTGGGCGGAGTCGCCGTAGTACTCCGAGGCCGGGAAAGCCGGTCACATGGGGAAGGGCGACAGCGGTTAGGGCAGGAGGGGGTTGTAATGCCGAAAGATGCGCCGCCGAATGGCGGCGCCACGCTGGAGCGGCACGAGACGGGCTGGTTTCAGCGGGTATCGGGGATGCAGACCAAACTGCACTGTTGGGCGGCGGCCGATCCGGGTCGCGGGTTCGATGACCTGTTCAATCTCGTGTGTGACTCGGCGACGTTGTTGATGGCGTTCGTGCGGGTGGCGGGCAACCAGGGCGCGATGACGGCGGGTGTGGACGGCTGGACCGTCGCCACCGTCACCGGCGATCTTGGTGTCGCAGGGTTCTTGGATGATCTCCGCGCCCAACTGAAGACGGGAACGTTCTGGCCGTTGCCGGTGCGTCAGCGGATGATTCCCAAACCGGGCGGGTCGGGGAAGTTGCGCAAGCTTGGCATTCCCACGATCGCGGATCGGGTGGTCCAGGCGGCGCTGAAACTGGTGTTGGAGCCGATCTTCGAGGCCGACTTCTCGCCGGTCTCCTACGGCTTCCGACCCCAAAGGCGGGCCCATGATGCGGTGGCCGACATTCACCGCCTCGGCAGCCAGGGTTACCTCTGGGTGCTCGACGCCGACATCGAGGCGTGCTTCGACATGATCGATCACACCGCCTTGATGGACCGGGTGCGGGCCAGGGTGAAGGACAAGCGTGTTCTGGGACTGGTGAAGGCCTTCTTGAAGGCCGGGATCATGACCGAGACCGGGCACCTGGAGAAGTCTGACACCGGCACCCCGCAAGGCGGCATCTTGTCGCCGCTGCTGGCCAACATTGCGCTAGGCGTGCTCGATGAGCACGTGATGGCGCCGTGGCAGCCGGAGGCGGAGATGGGCACCACCTATCGGCGTCACCGACGTCGTCAACTCGGATTGCCAACCTGGCGGATCGTCCGCTATGCCGACGACTGTGTGCCACGAACGTGTCTGGGGGTTGCGATGTAGAAGATCGCGAGTTCTGGATGCGGTGCTGTGTTGGTGATGGAGGTAGGCCCTCCGGGATCGCCCTGCAGGGGGAGGTTCCAAACCACCGCAAGCTGCTGCGGTTAAGAGTCGTGGTGGTGAGCGTTGCGGAAAAGGCGCACTGGATGCGTCAGGTGTGAGCTGAGAAGGCGAACGTGAGTGAACCATTGTTGAAGCGTCGAAAGCGTAGCGATGTCATCGAAACCGGGGTCCAGTCGTTGCCCCGGGAGGAGTCTGGCGGGCGCCTGCTGACTGGCCAGGCGGTGACCGGCGTAAAGGTGGCGCGAGCTCAGTTCAGGCATCGGCATGGAACGTGGGAACCTGTCGCCCCGCTGGCGCCGGCCGGGTGTTGGACCGGCCGGTCGAAGGGAGCACCCCAAGCAGCAGAAACTGTGAGGGGCTGAGTACCGGTGCGGGGCACAGGGGCGGACCGTCTCGTAGTAGCGGTGAGACCCGGTAATGCGGGTGGAGCGAAGGGGACGGGTTGCCCGGGTTCGTTTGGTGGTCAACCGGCATGGCCGGGAGGAGCCAGGTGAGCGAACCGAAGTTGCAGGACAAGCCGTTTCAGATCGCCAAGCAGGCGGTCTGGGAGGCGTATCTGAGGGTAAAGGCGAACAAGGGCGCGGCGGGGGTCGACGAGCAGTCGATCACGGCGTTCGAGGCCGACCGGGACCGGAATCTATACAAGATCTGGAACCGGATGTCCTCGGGCAGCTATCTCCCGCCGCCGGTGAAAGCGGTGGAAATCCCCAAGGCCGGAGGCTCCGGGGTGCGGGTGCTCGGGGTGCCGACGGTGGCCGACCGGATCGCCCAAACGGTCGTCAAAATGTATCTGGAACCGAAGGTCGAGCCGATCTTCCACCCAGATTCGTATGGCTACCGGCCGGGCAAGTCCGCGTTGGATGCGGTCGCGGCATGCCGACAACGGTGCTGGAGCGCGGACTGGGTGATCGATATGGACATCCGGGCGTTCTTCGACACCGTGCCCTGGGACCTGGTGCTCAAGGCTGTGGCCCACCACACCGACCAGAAGTGGATCTTGCTGTATGTGCAGCGCTGGCTTGAGGCACCGCTGCAACGCCAAGACGGCACGCTGGTCGCCCGGGATCGTGGCACCCCGCAGGGGTCGGCGATCTCACCGTTGCTCGCCAACGTGTTCATGCATTACGCGTTCGATGCCTGGATGGTCCGGGAGTTCCCCGGCGTTACGTTCGAACGGTACTGCGACGACGCGGTGGTGCACTGCCGCAGCGAACGCCAAGCCCGCCAGGTGCGGGATGCGATCGCTGCGCGTTTGGCGCAGGTCGGTTTGGAGTTGCATCCGGACAAGACGCGCATTGTCTATTGCAAGGACGCGGACCGGACCGGCTCAGCAGAGCATGAGAAGTTCACGTTCTTGGGGTATGAGTTCCGTCCGCGACTGGCCAAGAACAGGCACGGCAAGCACTTCGTGTCGTTCCTGCCCGCGGTCAGCACCGACGCGAAGAAGAAGATGGGGGCCGAGATCCGATCCTGGGGTTTGGGCCGCCGCAGTGACAAATCCCTCGGCGACCTTGCCGCGATGTTCAACAACATCGTCCAAGGCTGGATCAACTACTACGGACGCTTCTACAAGTCTGAGTTGCTCTACTTCCTCCGCAGGCTCAACAACCATCTGGTGCGTTGGGCCACCCGGAAATACGACAAACGGCTGCGCAACAAGGAGCGGCGCGCGATGGCATGGCTGGCCGAGATCGCCAAACGATTTCCCCGGCTGTTCGCGCACTGGCGCCTCGGCGCACGTCCTGACGGCTGGGCGATGGGAGCCGGATGAGTCGAGAGGTTCACGTCCGGTTCTGCGAGAGCCGGGGGGCGTGATTCCCTCCGGCCACTCACCTCGTCGTGTTGGTGCACGGCACCCGGGGCGACGTCGAAGCCCTGCACGAGGGACATCACGCATGTGCTGCAACCGCTCGGCCTTCGGCTGTCAGCGGCTAAGACCCGGATCGTGCACATGTCCGATGGGTTCGACTTTCCGGCGGGTTGGTCCCGAGAGTCTCTGACGAGGCGTTCTATGGCCGCGTCGTTGTCGGCGTATGTGAGCGAGCAGACGACCCGGCGCGAGTCACCGAGCTGCATTGCGATCTGCCGCTCCGACTGCAGCCATTCCTTGGCCTGGTGGTGATCCCAAGTCCCGAGACTTCAACGGTGACCTTCAGCGGATCCCATTCGGCCACGCCCTGCGCCTGGTGGATGCTTTCGTCGATGACATCGATTCCGCCGATGTGCTTGAGGAAATTGCGGATGCACGGCACGCTGCAGTGCTCGATCAATCAGATCTTTACCGTTGAGTGCAAGATGGCGTCGCCAGCCGTCGATCGAGCCGTAGATCAGCGCCGAAGGGCTTGCTGTGGTGATGAGGTGGAGGCGACGCCGAAGCTCGACCGAGTCGATCAGGTCGCCATCGAGCGCTAGAGCCAGGCTCCTTCTTCTTCTTCTTCTCGTTCTTCTTCCCTGGCGTAGGACCCGCTTGGCGGATGCTCGCGATGGTTCCCGCGAAGGATGGCTGGCAGCGCTCCGATGATGATCACCAGAAGTAGCGTTATGCCAGCCATGACAAGGCCCGCGGTTCGACCTATGACAAGGTCGAAGATCAACAGCACTGTGCCGATCAGCAGGATCGCGATTCCACCCAGCGCGATCCGCAGGATGACATGGGCGGTCTATACGATGATCATCTTGGCGCCCATGCGGAACAGGCTACGGTGCACGCTCACCGGCGCCAGCCCAAGCGCTGTAGTGAAGACGGCAGCGACGACGAGGACGAGATAGACCCGAAGCTGAAAGGTGGTTAGCTGGCCGAACCTTTGCTGAAAGGCAATGGTGAGCAAGAACCCGGTAAAGATCTGAACGCCGGTCTGGGTAACCCGCAGCTCCTGCATCATCTCGTTCCAGTTTCGGTCCATCCGCTCGTTCAGGGACTCATTGCGGCCGTCCGTCGGGTCGACGTCGTCGTTGACAGCGTTATTGATCATTCGGTTACCGCCCATGCCTACGTCGAGGCCACCGCGTCCTCCTTCAGATCGACGTTTACCTGACAATCACCGGTTTTACACGGCGGGTCGTCAAGACCCTGTCGGTGCGATGGCGACCCCGAGGATCTCAAAAGTGTTGTGGACACCCCTGCGCCCCAGGCCGACCCAACCACCCCGTGCCCACCGTGTCTGACCTCATGGCCGGCGGCAACGGCGAACCGGTGAACGACGAACTCGAACGGTGGACACGAGGGGTTTACGAGCGGGAACTTTATGAGTGATGTGGAATCGCTGGCGGACCGTCTTTCTGATGGAACAGGCCGGATGTTGTCCGTGCGAGCGTCGGTGGTCTCAACGGGAGGTCCAGAGGGTAGGAACTGTGTAAGTAGCCAGCTCTGAAGTAGCTGAGCAGCCAGTCCCAATCAACGGGCCTGACGAGAGTTTTGATTCTGTGACCATCGCACAACGTGGAACCAGCCAGCCGATACCTTGATCGCTCTTCGCCGAGCAGGCTCCGCCGATGTCATCGACACCACATTGGAGAAAGGGCTTGGCGATTGATATTGCGTTCGCGTCTCCGTTGTCGGCATCGAGCTACTGACAATCGACACGCGCATCGTCATTGCGAGTGTCGACACACCTACCAGCGCTTCGCCGAGGCCGTGAACCGGCTTGACATGAACAAGACAGTGCCGAAACAGTTTCCCGACCTAACCGGGGGCGTTACAGAGAGAGCCGCGAAACGCAAGACCGCAGGCGCCATCGACGCCGTGGTGGAGCGGGTAGAGGAAGTGTTCAGCCGCGACGAGCAGGCAGATCGAAACGACTAGAGAACCGGCGGGGCTTTCCCTATCCCCTGCAGACCCGCGGGTCGAGCGCAACCGGGTGTGCACCGCATGCAGATGGCGAAGGCCCCAGTGAGTTTCGACCGCCGGGGCTTCGTCTCAGTGCCGTGGGCTCACCTTCTATGTGAGCGTGACCTCCGTCGCCGTCTTTGTCGCGTGTAGCTGCCAAACGGCAAATTGATCTGCAGCTTTCGTGTACGGCTGTTCGTCGACACCAGACCCCGCCGGCCGGACAAGGTGGCGCCTCGTTTCGACAGATTGACACTGAGGAAACGGCCAACGCGAAGCGTCTTGCGGGAACCGAACGGCATGAGGCTCATCATCCTCTACAGCCTTTCCAGGCTCGGATGGCGGCTAGTTCTGTCACTGCAGTGGCGAGGGTTTGCATGATGCCCCGCGGCCACATTGGCGTACGCCGCGGGCGTGGCGATCGATGGTTTTCGGGCCGGGGGATCAGGATTCTGGCGGTCGCGACGAGCTCAATGGTCAGGGTGGACGCACCTCGGTCAGCTCGAATTGTTCCGATGAATGGATGCGCTCCCGCCATCTGTCGGTTGCCCACGACCACGCCTCCGTTGCGCTCGTAGCTTGTGGGATGGAGGAAACAATTGCCGGAGTCGCGACCGGACTCGTCGGCCGCTTCACGGCCGCACTTAAGTCTTCGGGATGGCAATCACAACTGCCGCCACGGGTCGGCAGCGCACAACTGAATGTGTGCTTGCCGCGGAAGCCCTGAGCGGACAATTCACCAGGATGGTTGATCACGCGAGGCACCTTGGTGTGAAAGTGACGTTGGCGCGTCCGCACTACGGGGTGTATGGGGCTCGCAA
>Ga0075424_100008283_pt1 | contig 10148 bp, 10 predicted proteins | sample SoiMethybrSBSTD3_FD_75301 | JGI IMG/M metagenome (GOLD analysis project Ga0075424, IMG submission 75301) | Bulk soil microbial communities from a Populus tree surrounding site in Tennessee, USA - Soil MetaG P. TD hybrid SBSTD3 | ecosystem: Environmental > Terrestrial > Soil > Tree plantation...
GGACGCGCACCTGGGCCTGCCCGTCATCGAGTCCGACTGGGCAGAGATGCGCGCGGGGCACCTGCCGCCCTTCGTGGCCGCCATCGCAGCGGGCGTGGACTGCATCATGACCTCGCATCCGCTCTATCCGCGTCTCGATGCCTCGCCCCGCATGCCGGCGACCTTCTCGCGTCCCATCGTCACGGACTATCTCCGCCGCGAGCTCGGCTTCGGCGGCGTGATCGTCTCCGACGACCTCGAGATGGGCGCCATCGGCGAGCTCTGTCCGGTCGGGGAGGCGACCGTGCGCGCCGCCGGCGCCGGGCACGATCTCCTGATCATCTGCCACACGGCGGCCCGCCAGCGTGAGGCACACGCTGCCCTCCTCGAGGCCTATCGCACGGGCGCCCTGCCACGCGGCGAGCTCGAGGAGAGCGTGGCACGGCTCGAGACGCTCCAGGCCAAGCGCGCCGGACGATTCGACGGCGGGGCGCCGAGGCCGGAACGCGACGGCGAGCCGCTGGCGAAGGCGCTGGCCACACGGGCCGCTACCTGCGTGTCACCGCTCTCCGACCACTTCCGCCGCGCCCTCAACGGCTCCGTGGTGGCGGTCTTCCCGCGCTTCTCCTCCCTCGCCGATCGCATCACCATCGAGGAGGCGGTGCAAGACGAGGCGCGGTTCGTCACCCAGGCCCTTGCGCCCTACGGCATCGAGCCGACGGTGGAGATCGTCGGCATCGAGCCCACGGAGGCGGAGATCGCGCACGCCGCCACCGTCACCCGTCGCGCCGACGCGACCATCCTCTTCCTCTACGACGCGCATCTCTACCGGTCCAACCGCGCACTCCTCGACGTCCTGCAGCAAGCCGCCCCCGCCCTCGGGGTCGTCCTCATGCGCGATCCGTGGGACGCAGAGTATCTCGCTCCCGGCGTATCGGGCATCACGGCCTACGGCTGGCGGCGCTGCCAGCTCGAGGCGGCCCTCGCGCGCCTGCTCACCCCCAGCGCCTGAGAGGAACATCATGCTCACGCCCCAAGCCATCGACGCGGCCGCCCGCGTCTGCCTCGACATGCTCCGCACGCGCACCCGCTACCATCCCCTGGACGCGGCCGTCCGCAGCGCGCCGCTCGACGACGCCTATCGCATCCAGACCGCGCTCCACCGGCTCATGACGGAGTCGGGCCGTGGACAGATCGTCGGCTGGAAGATCGCCGTCACCTCCAAGACGATGCAGCAGATGACTGGCGTGGACCGGCCGGTAGCGGGCGCCATCTTCTCCACGGTCGTGCTCGCCTCGGGCGCCCGCATCGATCTCGCGGCGTATCACCATCTCGGCGTGGAGTTCGAGGTGGCGGTGCGGCTCGCCGAGGATCTGCCCGCGTCGGGTGGGCCATGGACGCGGGCGTCCGTGGCCGGGAAGGTGGCGGCGTGCGTGCCGGCCTTCGAGCTCGTGGAGGACGGCGACGCCGACTACAAGAAGCTCGACGCCTTCACCCTGGTCGCCCAGAACACCTGGAACGGCGGCGTGGTCCTGGGCGCCCCCGTGACGTCGTGGAAGAGCGTCGACCTCGAAACGGCGGTCACCCGCTGCTGGATCAACGAGGCGCCGGCGGGACAGGGCAAGACGGGCGACGCTCTCGGTCATCCTTTCGAGGCCGTGGCGTGGCTGGCGAACCTCCTCAACGGCCAGGGCCGCATGCTGAGCCGCGACATGATCGTGATGACGGGAAGCAGCATCACCACAAAGTTCCCCTCGCGTGGCGACCGCATCCGCTTTACCATCGAGGGTCTCGGCGAGGTCACCCTCGAGATCAAGCGCTAGCGCGGATCATTCATGCTAGCCGCACGTGCAACCGGGGCGGGTGGCGGCGGGGGCGGGAGTGCGCTCCGGCGGAGTGGGACCCCCTCGTCCTGTGCGCCGCCCGCAGGGCGGCGAGTCAGGCGAGCGGGTGACGCAGCTGGAGCGCACCCCCGCCCCCGCCGACAGGCCCCGCCCCGCCTCGCGCTCCGCATGCTCGCGAAGAATCCGGCTAGCGCGGTGCCAGATCTGGACGACTGCGCGACCGGCCGCGCAGGGCCCGCCGGGCGATCCAGACGAGGAGGGCGACCACCGCGATCGCAGCGAGGATCGGCGCGAGGAGCGCGAGCACGGCGAGGGCGACGGCGCCGATGAGCTCGGTGGTGGCGACCACGGGATTGCCCAGGCCCGCGGTGAACGCAGAGGACTTGAGGCGCAGCAGCGTCGTGCCGAGCTGAGCGAGCCCGGCGACGCCCCCGCCGGCGAGGACGGCGATCGTCCAGCGCACGAGCGGCGGGAGCTCCGGCGTCACCGCCGCCATTTCGATGATGCCCGCAATGACGGCCGCCGGACCCGCCACCACGTCCACGAGGTGGTCGAGCCAGGGCACGTAGTAGGCGGCGATCTCCACCGCGGCCGCCGTGGCGAAGGCGATCAAGGCGGCGTCGGAGCCGATCCAACTCATCCCGGGGGTGAGCGTCAGATAGCCCAGGCGGGCCGCCGCGGAGGTAATGAGGAGAGGAATAAACACGCGCAGCCCCGCCGCGGTGCTGAGGGCGAGGCCGGTGGACATTCCGAGCAGCAGATCCACGCCGACGAGACTATCCGCTCCCGAGCGCTCGCGGCAAGTCCGCCGGAACGCTCAGGAGCGTCGAGAGAGGGAGCGCGCTACAGCTCCTGGGCCAGGCGCTTGATCTCCCGGCGCAGATGATCCCACTGGGCGACCAGGGGCCGGATCATCTCCGGCGCGCTGCCCGCGCGGAGCTTCTTGATCTCGCCACCGAGGATGTTCCGGTAGCGTGTGGTCTTGCTCAGGATCGCGTAGAGCCGATCCTGTCGCTCTTCGAGGTTGGTCAGCAGATGAATGTCGAGCTCGTCGATCTTGCCGCGACCCGTCGTCAGTCCTTCCGGCGTCCGCTTCATGTCTTCCTCCTTCCCTGTCCGTGCCGTGTGCGTCCGTCAGCCTGCCTGACAGTTTCTCCTGCACCTGGTAACCGAAGCATCTTCCATACCGTCGGCATGAATGCTGGAATCATCGGCCGTTGCGCGACGACACCATGGTGACGGCCTCGGAACCGTAAACTCTGCCTACGCTCCGGGCGCGACGCGAGGCAGATCCGGCTGCACCGCCTCCTCGAGCGTCATCGGCGTCGTCCCCCGGTACGGCTCGCGTCGGATCGGACAGTCCGCGAGATCGCACACGGCGCAGTAGATGCGGTGGCAGGGATCGGTGTGGAAGACCATCTCGCCCTCCGCTCCCATGTCCCGCATGGCGCGCGCCGCCACCTCCTCGGAGAGATCGTGAGCGCGCTCCACGCTCCAGAACTCCGGCACCACCAGATGCGCCTCGACGTGCTGGAAGCGGCCGGATCGGATGGCCCGCAGGTGATGGATCCGGATCACCCCGTTGCCGAGGTACCGCTGGAGGGCGGCGAGCACGCGATTCAAGAGCTCTGGATCCTCCTCGTCGAGAAGGCCCCCCGCGGCATGCCGCACGAGCTTGAAGCCCGTCCACATGAGCCAGAGCGCCACGAGCAGCGCCACCACGGGATCGAGCCAGGCTCGACCCGTGAGCTGGACGAGGCCGAGGCCGAGCACGATGCCGCCGCTCGTCCAGACGTCGGCGAGCACGTGCTGGCCGTCGGCGACCAGGGTGAGCGATTGGTGCCGGCGACCGATGCGGACCAGGTAGACGCCGAGGGCGAGGTTGACGAGCGCGGAGCCGAGCACGATGAGGATGCCGAGGCCGAGCTGGCGCACCTCGGGACCGTTGATCAGGCTGCGGAGGGCGCCGTAGACGATGAGGACGGAGGCGAAGGCGATCAGCCCTCCCTCGAAGGCCGCGGAGAAGAACTCGATCTTGCCGTGCCCATAGGGATGACTGCGGTCGGCGGGACGGCCCGCGAAGACGAGACCGCCCAGGGCGAAGACGGCGGCAACCACGTTGACGATGGACTCCATCGCGTCGGAGAGGACGGCCGCCGAGCCCGTCAGGCGATAGGCCTGGTACTTGGCGGCCAGGAGCAGGCCGGCCACGACGAGAGACACCAGACCGGCGCGGAAGCGGATGCGGGCGTCGTCCAGGGGAAGCTCGGCGTCCACGCCCAGATCTTACCGCGCGGGGTCCGCCTCGGGCCGGAGATGACGGCCGCGGTCGAGGAGCGGCGAGAGCAGCGGGGCGAGCACCATGGTCCCCACCGTGCCCAGAATCACCAGCCACGACCAGGCCAGCGCGATGACGCCCGCCTCGGAGAGCACGAGGAGGACGAGGTTGACCACGGCCATGACGATCATGGCCACCACGTTGGCGTGGTTCGCGCGCAGACGGGTGAGGAGTCCCAGGAGGAAGACGCCGAGCAGCGAGCCGAAGGTGACGCCCGCGATCTTGAAGGCGAGCCAGAGGATCTTGTCGAAGAAGGAGAAGCCCCAGGCGAGGGCGGCGAGGGCGAGCCCGAATCCGACCACCGCCACGCGCGAGACCCAGAGATAGTGGCGATCGGTGCGGCCGGGTGCGATGAGCGGGCGATAGAGGTCGGTCACGAAGGAAGCGGAGAGCGAGCCCAGGGGCGAGTCGATGGAGGCGAGCACGATGGCGGTCAGCATCACCCCGCGGAGAATCACGGGCATCACGGTGCGGATGAAGTAGGGAAAGATCTCGTCGGGCCGCGGCAAGGCTACCCCGGGATGCTGAGCGTAGTACGTGAAGAGCCCGGCGCCGATGGCGAGATAGATCAGGAGAGTGATCAGTGTCCCCAGCGGCGTGAGGGAGAGCGTGCGCTGGCTCTCCCCGCGCGTCTCCACGGTGAGGAGGCGCTGCATCAGGTCGTAGTCCGTGCCGAAGGCGGCCATGGAGCCGACGAAGCCGTTCAGGATGGCGAGCCAGAAGATGTTCGGGTCCGTGAGCACGCGGTGCCAGAAGTCGGGGGCGCTCGGCGCGGGGCCCCAGTTGATCACGCTGAGGCGGCCCGCCTCGGCGGCGGTGCCGAGCATGGCGCCTATCCCGCCGTCGATGCGCCAGGCAAGGAAGCCCACCGTGAGGGCGCCGCCCAACAGGAACATGAGGGCCTGGAAGACGTTGGTCCACACCACGGCCTTGACGCCGCCCAAGCCGATGTAGGCGATGGACACCACGGTGAAGAGCGCGATGGTCGCCCACAGGGGCCAGCCGATGAGCACGGCCACCGCGAGGGCGGCGGCCATGAGCCGCACGCCCGAGCCGAGGAGACGCGTGATGAAGAAGAAGATCGAGCTCGTGACCTGGCTCGCCTGCCCGAAGCGAAAGAGGAGGAACTCGTAGATGGTGGTGCAGTTGAAGCGGTAGAAGGCGGGGATGAAGAGGAAGGCCACCGCGAACTTGGCCAGGCTCGAGCCTATGAAGAACTGGCCGTACTCCCAGTTCTCGCTATAGGCGGTGGCGGGTACCGCGATGATGGTGACCGCGCTGATCTCCGTGGCGAGGAAGGAGAGGCAGGCCGCCCACCACGGGATGCGCCGGCGGGCGAGGAAGAAATCCTCGGTGGCCTGCTGCTCGCGGCTGAAGGCGCCGCCGATGAGGACGAGGGCGGCCAGCGACGCCGCCAGGATGGCGAAGTCGGGCCACGTGAGCGCGGATGCCGCAGACTCGGCCATGGGCTCGCGCCATTATGGCCCACATCCGCGGGATCGCCGAAGAACTAGGAGCCGGCTTTCTGTCGCAGCTGCTTCAGCAGATCGGCGAAGGAGCCGCGCTGGAGGAGCCGCGTGAATTGCGCCTTGTAGCTACCCACGAGGCTGACCCCGTCGACCTTCACGTCGTAGACGGCCCAGTGGTCCTGCACGCGATAGAGCTTGTACTCGATGCCGATCTGCGCGCCCTTGGGCGTGACCACGGTGGAGAGCACGGAGGCGTCATCGCCGTCCACCTGCTCGCTCTCGTACCGGATGGGCTCGCCCGTGTACTGCTCGATCTTGCCCATGTAGGAGTTGGCGATGAGGGTAGTGAAGAGCTTGACGAACTCGTCCTTGTCGGCGGGAGACACGCTGTCCCAGGTCGGGCCCAGCGCGCGTCGGGACATCTCCTGGAAATCGAAGAGGCTCTCCGCGACGCGCCGGATGTCGGCCCGCCGCTCCGCCGTCGAGACCTTCTTGATCTCGGTGCCGCCCTGCTGGACGAACACCTGCTTCACCGCGCTCTGCACCGTCTCGGTGGGACCACCTGCCGCCGCCGTCGTGGCCAGCAACACCGCCAGAATCAGGTTCAGCATGTGACCTTCCTCCTCTGCACGGGATCTCCCAGGACGAGGTTCCAGTCTCGCACGAATGCCGTACCGGCGGAAGGAAGCCACAATTCGCTGACGGGCCGGCGGCGGCCGGGAGAAAATGCCAGCCATGGCGCGCACATGGACGGTGGGCGTGGACGCGGGCGGTACCTGGCTGCGCGTCCTCGCGGAGGATGGCGACGGGCGGCGCTGGACCATGAAGGGGCGGGCCACGCGTGACCTGGCGACGGGCCTGCGCGCCCTCTGGCGCCGGAGGCGTCTGCGCGCGGCGAACGTGGAGCATCTCGTCGTGGCCACGCGCGGCGTGTGGACTCCGGCGGAGCGCCGCGCCGCCGTGCGGCGACTCGGCGGATTCGCCCGGCGCGTGCACGTGCTCCCGGACGTGGAAGCGGCCTACCGCGGGGCCATCGGCGAGCGCGCGGGACTGCTCGTCCTCGCGGGCACGGGCTCGATCGTGCTCGCGCGCTCGGCCTCCGGGCGCTGGGTGCGCGCGGGCGGGCTCGGGCCGCTTTTCGGCGATGGCGGCTCAGCCTTCGCGCTGGGAAGGGACTGGCTCGCCGCCACCGATCCCGTGCGCGCGCGCCGCCTCGCCGTCTCGCCCGACGCGGTGGCGCGCATCGCGGCCCTCGCCCCGCGCATTTTGCGTCTCCGCCGTCAGGGCGACGGACCCGCGCGGTCCGTCGTGGCGCGCGGCAGCCTCGCCCTCGCCCTCGGCATCCGCGCCGCCGCGCGATCGGCGGCGCTGGAGTCTCCCGTCACCGTGAGCTGGGCCGGCGGACTGCTCGAGGACCGCGCCTATCGCGCGCTGACGTGGAAGACAGCGCGCGGGCTCGGCCTCGACATCGTCCCGATGGCCCCGCGCAAGAGCGCCCTCGAGGCCGCGGCGGAGCTGGCCGCCCGCTGACCTAGGGAGATCGTTTCGTCCGCCAGCGCCAGAGCGCCGGGCCGGTCAGCGCCGCCGCCACGCCCGCCGCCGTGTTCGTCCAGCCCGCCGTCACCATGGCCAGCACCGCCGCCGCCGACGGCAACAGCGCGGTGATCCACAGCCCGAGCGCTCCCCCGCCCACGCGCCACGGCCGCGCCAGGTGCGGCTCGCGGAGACGGAGGGCGACGAAGGCCGCCAACTCGAGGAGTAGCGTGAGCGAGTAGAGCCACACGTTCAGCACGATCAGCTCCTTGAACGACGCGAGCGCGAACAGGCTGTATACGGCGCTCGAGGCGAGCACGGAGGTCCATGGCACGCCCGTGCGCTCCTGGGTCCGGGCCAGCCAGGCCGGGAGCTGGCCCTCGAGGGCCAAGGCATAGGGCAGGCGCGAGTTGGTCAGCACGAGGGAGAGAAAGAGCCCAGCCGAGGCGAGCACCGCGCCCGTCACGACGGCGTGCGCTAGGACCGGTCCCCCGATCGCCGCGGCGACCACCGGCCAGTAACCGGTCTGCCAGCGCTGCCAGCCTCCCGCCGCCGACAGCACCGCCGCGACGGGCACGATGTTCGCGAGCGCGATGAGGGGAAGGGCCCACCACAGCGCCCGCCGATATGCCGTCTCCGCCCGCTGCGTCTCGCCCAGCACCGTGCTCGGCGTGTCCCAGCCGGAGTAGTTCCACATCATGACCGCGATGCCGACCCCGAGGCCGCTCCAGAGGCCCTGCCCCGGCGCGGCGAAGGGCGACCACGGCGCCGACTGCGCCCGCGCGAGGGCCACGCCGGTGAGGGCGACGATGGGCGCGAGAGCGCCCACGGCCAGCGCGACAGCGCCCCATCCAGTGATGCGGATGCCCCCCAGGTTCATGGCGGTGAGCGCCCAGATGAAGGCGAGCGCGATCAGCCAGCGCTCGAGCGTCGTCATCTCGGGACGCCAGAAGCGCAGGTAGTCGGCGAAGAGCGCGGGATATACCGCCACATCCACGAAGCTGTTGACCCAACTCCACCAGCCGACCTGGAAGCTCCAGAAGGGACCGAAGGCGCGGCGCACCCAGGTGACGTAGCCGCCCTCCTCGGGCAGCGCGCCGCCCATCTCCGCCATGGCGAGCGCGATGGGCAGGGCGACGAGCACGGGAGTGAGAACGAGGAGGAGCAGGGTGAGGCCGGGGCCGAAGACGGACACCGCGTCCTCGACACCGTAGGGCCCGCCGCTCACGTTGAAGAAGACGACGGCGAGCAGGGGGAGGAAGGAGAGGCGCCGGGGCGCCGCCCTCACGCGGACTGGGCGGCGCGAATCAGGTCCGGCAGGCCCTTCAGCCACTCGTCGATGGGCGTCTCGGCGTCCACGATGATCTCGAGCTTGCCGCTGGGCAGTCGACGCACGCGGCCCTTGCCCGTGCCGAGCGGAATCACCACGTGCTCCCGGTGCACGCCCATGGCGTCGATGACCGCGAAGATCTTGTTGATCTCGTTCATGCCGACCGCGTCGAGCATGGCAGGCCTCCCCGACGGGCATCCTAAGTTGTGATAGGCTCCCGGTCAATGAGCCGCCGGCTCGCCTTCGCTCTCGTCGTCCTCGTGCTGGCCGGACCCGTGGCGCCCGCGCGGGCGGCCGACGCTCCCCTCGCCGACGCCCACATCCACTACAGCGCACCCGACTGGAGCGTCTACTCCCCCGACCAGGTGGTGGCCATCCTCGATCGGGCGGGCATCCGGCGCGCCCTCGTGTCGAGCACGCCCGACGACGGCACCCTCAAGCTCTACGACCGCGACCCCAAGCGCGTGGTGCCCATGCTGCGGCCGTATCGCACGCGCGACGACATGAGCTCGTGGTACCGCGATCCGTCGATCATTCCCTACCTCGAGCAGCGCCTGGCCCGAGGCGTCCACAAGGGCATCGGCGAGTTCCACATCAGCGGCTCGGGCAACCGCAATCCCGTGCTGAAGCGCATCATGGAGATCGCGGTGCAGCGCGATCTCTACCTCCAGGCGCACTCGGACGAGGCGGCGGTGGTCGAGCTCTTCGCCATCGAGCCGCGGTCCAAGATCATCTGGGCGCACGCTGGCATGGCCTCCGGTGCCGCCGCGGTCGGTCAGCTCATGGACAGAGAGCCCAATCTCTGGGCCGATCTCTCCTACCGCTACGGGGACGTGGCGCCGGGCGGGACGCTGGATCCTGCCTGGCGGGCGCTCCTGATCCGTCACGCGGATCGCTTCATGCTGGGGAGCGACACGTGGACGACGTCGCGGTGGGAGCAGGTGGTGGGCATGGCCGCGGAGGCCCGCCGCTTCCTCCAGCAGCTTCCTCCCGACGTGGCCGAGAAGATCGCGTACAAGAACTTCGAGCGTCTGTTTCCTTAGTCGCGGTGCTGCTGGTTCAGTCGCGGTGCCGCTGGTTCACGGGCGGCGCGGGGGGTGCGCTCCCTCCCCAGACCACGCTGAGTCGCATCCCGCGTGGCCACTCTGGCGAGCCACGAAATCTTGGTCTCACGCTTCGTAGAAGCTCCCCAGAAGATACGGGTCTGGGGAGGGAGCGCACCCCCCGCACCACCCTCTCCGCGCCGCCAACGGCCAGCATCGGCACCACCACGACTAGATGGTTGGGGGGCGTTTGGGGGTCGGTTCGCCGCGGGAGAGGCGGGTGGGGCTGGGGGGCTTCCCCCTAGACCCGTATCTTCTGGGAGCTTCTCCGGAGCGGTAGACGAGAATCTCGTGGCTCGCACGAGTGGCCACGCGGGACGCGACTCAGCGTGGTCTAGGGGGAAGCTCCCCGGCCCCGGCCGCCGGCGGACAAGTGGGTCCCATTCACAAGGGGGAGAGGCGGGTGGGGCCGGGCGGCTTCCCCCTAGACCCGTATCTTCTGGGGAGCTTCTCCGGAGCGGTAGACGAGAATCTCGTGGCTCGCACGAGTGGCCACGCGGGACGCGACTCAGCGTGGTCTAGGGGGAAGCTCCCCGGCCCCGGCCGCCGGCG
>Ga0075424_100008285_pt1 | contig 10146 bp, 7 predicted proteins | sample SoiMethybrSBSTD3_FD_75301 | JGI IMG/M metagenome (GOLD analysis project Ga0075424, IMG submission 75301) | Bulk soil microbial communities from a Populus tree surrounding site in Tennessee, USA - Soil MetaG P. TD hybrid SBSTD3 | ecosystem: Environmental > Terrestrial > Soil > Tree plantation...
ACGGTTGTCAACGTCACGGAGCCGGACGGCTCCGTTGGATCCGCACTGCGCCGCGACTATCGCGATCTGGTGCCGCTCCTGCGCCACCGCTATCAGCCGGACTACCCGGCCGTAAAGGCGGCGATGAACCCCACGCGGCAGCTGCGGCTCACGATCGACGCGCGCCTGCAGGCCAGGGTCGCGTCCATCGTCGCCGACTATGCGCGCAAGTCCGAAACCGGCCATGCCGCCGCGGTCGTCATCGATCCGGCGACGGGCGATCTGCTCGCGACCGTCAGCTATCCCTGGCCGTCAGACGTCGGCGCGGCGCAGACCGCGCAGCCGGCGGCGGCAGATCTCGAGCCGCTGCTGGACCGCGCGCGGTATGGGCTGTACCCCCCCGGATCCACGTTCAAGCTGATCACCGCGGCAGCCGCCCTCCAGCGCGACGCCCGGGCGAGCGCGCAGACATTCATGTGCAGCCGGCTTCCCGACAATCGCGTCGGCGCGCGTGTGCCGGGGTACGCGCGGCCTGTCCGCGACGACGAGAAGGACACGGTCGCACACGGGACGATCGACATGCATCGCGCGCTCGTGGTCTCGTGCAACGCGTATTTCGCGCAGCTCGCAGTTCGTCTCGGCCCCCAGGCCCTGCTGGAGGCGGCGCAGCCCACCGAAATCGCGCTCGCGCGCAACAATGCCATCTCGCGGATACGCGATACGCTGCCACAGGTCGGCTACGGCCAGGGTGAGGTCGTGGCTTCGCCGCTGCGCATGGCTGGGATCGCCGCGGCGATTGCGTCGGACGGCAGCATCTTCGAGACGCGGCTGAACGCGAGCGCGCCGTCGCGTCTCGTCGCTCGTCGCTTCGTGTCGCCGGAGACGGCCCATATCCTCGCGCGCTACATGCGCGATGTCGTGCTCGACGGCACAGGCCGCAGCCTGCGTGGAAATCCGGTGCCGATCGCCGGAAAGACCGGCACCGCGGAGATCACGGGCAAACCGTCGCACTCCTGGTTCATCGGCTTCGCGCCGTACGGGGCGGCGACGCACCGCGTGGCCGTCGCCGTGATTCTCGAGAATGCGGGCTACGGGGGCGCGGGGGCGGCGCCCGCTGCCGGCGAGATCATCGCCGCGGCGGCAGCGCTCGGGCTCGCGCGGTAAGGACAACGCTGATGGACATCGCGGGCAAAGCGCGGAAGATCGAACGCAAGCTGGCACGTACGGTGGACGCGGCAATCGGGGAGCTCGTCGGGCGCGACGACCCGGCGCCGCTCGAGATCGTCCACGCGGTCCTCGACCGCGCGGAGCACGAAGTGCAGGACATCGGACGCGGCCGCCGCGTCTTTCCCTACAACTGCGTCCACGTCCATGTCACCGCGGGCCCGGGCGACAAAGAGGCGCGCGCACGGTTCGATGCCGTCGTGACGGGGCCGCCGTCGCTCGCGCAACGGCTGGCCGATCGGCTGCGCGCGGCGGGGTGTGCCGATGCACACGTCACGACCGCCATCGTGTACACCGATCAGCGCGCCGAGGGGTGGGACGATCCACGATTCCACGTCGTCTTCGATCGCGTCGCCGGAACAGTGGAAGCCGCTGCGCCGCTGCCGGAGCCGCCGGCCGACACGCCGCGGCTCAAACTGACGGTGGTGAAGGGAAGCGCCGACCAGCGCGCGTACGTCTTTACCGGCGGACGCATCGACATCGGCCGTCGCACGGAGGTGATCGATCAGAAGCAGCGATTGATTCGAACGAATCAGGTAGCGTTTTCAGAGGAGGGCGCCGACGAAAACCGGACCGTGTCGCGCCGGCACGCGCATGTGGAATTCGTCGCCCAGGAGGGAAGCTACCGCATCTGGGACGATCGCAGCACGCACGGCACGAGCATCGTCCGCGGCGGAAAGACGATCAGGGTCGCCGCGGGCGCGAAAGGGACGCGCCTCGAAGCGGGGGACGAGATCGCGCTCGGACACGCCAGGTTGAGAGTCGACAAATGCTGATTTGCGATTGTTGATTGCTGATTGATTGATGATTGGATAATCAACAATAAGTCAGCAATCCACAATCAGCATTCAGCATTTCATCGTTAGACGGTGGCGACTTCGACTTCCTTGACGTCCTTGATGAGACCCAGCTCGCGGCGCACGCGATCCTCGATCGCCTGCGTGATCGTCGGGTTCTCCTTCAGGAACTGCTTCACGTTCTCGCGTCCCTGGCCGAGGCGCTCGCCGCCGAACGCGAACCAGGTGCCGCTCTTCTCGATGATCTTGCGATCAACCGCGAGATCGAGCAGATCGCCTTCCCGCGAGATCCCTTCGCCGTACATCACATCGAATTCCGCCTCGCGGAACGGCGGCGCGACCTTGTTCTTGACGACCTTCACGCGCGTGCGGCCGCCGACGACCTGGTCGCCGTCCTTGATGGCGCCGATGCGGCGGATGTCGATGCGCACCGAGGCATAGAACTTCAGCGCGCGGCCGCCGGTCGTCGTCTCGGGGTTGCCGAACATCACGCCGATCTTCTCGCGCAGCTGGTTGATGAAGATCAGGCTCGTCTTCGACTTCGAGACGATGCCGGTGAGCTTCCGAAGCGCCTGCGACATCAGCCGCGCCTGCAGCCCCATCTGCGCTTCCCCCATCTCGCCTTCGATCTCGGCGCGCGGCACGAGCGCGGCCACCGAGTCGACGACGACGACGTCGACGGCGCCGGAGCGGACGAGGACTTCGACGATCTCGAGCGCCTGCTCGCCGTTGTCAGGCTGCGACACGAGCAGGTTCTCGAGGTCGACGCCAAGCTTCGCCGCGTACTGCGAATCGAGCGCGTGCTCGGCGTCGACGAACGCCGCCATGCCGCCCAGCTTCTGTGCCTGCGCGATCACCTGCAGCGCGAGCGTGGTCTTGCCGGAGGATTCCGGCCCGAAGATCTCGATGACGCGTCCGCGCGGCACGCCGCCAATCCCGAGCGCGTAGTCGAGGCTGACCGCGCCGGTCGAGATGGACGGAATCACGTAGCCCGCATCCTTCTGGCCGAGGCGCATGATCGAGCCCTTGCCGAACTGCTTCTCGATCTGGCCGACGGCCATCTCGATGGCCTTGAGGCGTTCGCGGTCGTTGCGGTCTTCAACTGGCGGCATAGCGGTGGAGCTCCTGATGAAAGATTGGTATCTGACTGATGTCCGGCCCCATCATGCGGCACCGCAGTGACAGGGAAGGTCACGGCGCATCGGCCATGGGTTGGAGCGAGTGCATTCTAGGTTCGTGCCGGGGCGAAAGTCAAGCGAAATTCTGTGAAGCGCAGCGGGTTAGGTGGCTGAAAATCAGTGTGTTACGAGAACCATAGACTTTCGCCTCTGGCTGCTCAAGATCGCAGATTCTCGCACGCGGTCAACGGATCCTCCGCGCGGAAACTTCGATCGGGCGGATAGGATCGGAATCCTCGTCGATGCCTTCACCGATCGGACATGCGCTGGCAGGAATTGCGGCGGGGTGGGTGGTTGCGCCGCCGCGGCGCGAGCGGACCGCAAGGCTTCGCCGCGCGATGGTTTACGGGCTCGTCGCCGCGTTGCCGGATCTCGATCTCCTCATCGGCGCGCACAGCGGGCCGACGCACGGCCTGGGCGCCGCTCTGATCGCGGGCGCCGTCGCGTGGCTATTTCTGCGATCCTCTCGCGGCGGCCACGCGGTCCGCGTCGCTCTCGCCATCACGGCCGCGTACGCCTCGCACACGCTGCTCGACTGGCTCGGGACCGACACGTCGCCGCCGATCGGCATCATGGCGCTCTGGCCGTTCAGCCGCGGCTACGACGAGTCGCCGCTCCACGTGTTCATGGCGATCTCGCGAAGGTATTGGCGGCGGGAGTTCTGGACGTACAACCTGCTCGCCCTCGCGCGGGAGCTGGTGATCCTCGTGCCTGTCGTGGCAATTGTCGTTCGCTACAGGCGCGACGGATCAATCCGTCATCCCTAATCGCGGAATCCCTAATCGCCAATCGGGAATCCCCAATCATGAATCGGCGAATTGTGAATCGATGATCTGCGAATCGAGACGCTGAGGCGGATTGATCCACTATTCAGCGATCGCGATTCCCGATTGGGGATTGGGGATTCGCGATTAGGGATTAGGGATTGGTCCCCGGTTAGGCGGTCTTGCTCGCCGCCGGCCTCTTCAACAGCGTCTCGATCCCCCCCTTATCGACCGCCCGCAGGATCGCTTCCTCCGGCGTGACGAGCCCCTTCTTCACCAGCTCGGCGAGCGCGTCGTTGAGCGACACCATGCCCTGGGCGCGGCCGACCTGCATCATCGAGGGAATCTGGAACGTCTTGCCTTCGCGAATCAGGTTGCTGATCGCGCCGTTGGTGAGCAGCACCTCGAGCGCCGCAACGCGGCCGCCGCCGACCTTGCGGCAGAGCGTCTGCGCGATGACGCCGCGCAGCGACTCCGAGAGCATCACGCGAATCTGCGACTGGCGATCAGCCGGGAACTGATCGATCACGCGATCGACGGTCGACGCCGCCGTCGTCGTATGCAGGGTGCCGAAGACGAGGTGGCCGGTCTCCGCCGTCTCGATCGCGATGGCGATCGTCTCGAGATCGCGCAGCTCGCCGACGAGCAGCACGTCCGGGTCCTCGCGCAGCGCGGCCCGAAGCGCGTCCTTGAAGGACCGCGTGTGATTGTGCACTTCACGCTGGTTGATCAGGCACTTCTGGTTCTGGTGCACGAACTCGATCGGATCTTCGATCGTGATGATGTGATCCGTGCGATTCCGGTTGATGTAATCGATCATCGCGCACAGCGTCGTCGATTTGCCTGAACCCGTCGGACCGGTGACGAGCACGAGTCCCTTCGTCAGCTTGCACAGATCCAGGATGTGAGACGAGAGACCGAGCTGCTCGGCGGTCAGGATGTTCGACGGAATCACGCGGAAGACCGCGCCGACGCCCTTGCGATCGCAGAACACGTTCGCGCGGAAGCGCGCGAGTCCGGGGATCTCATAGGCAAAGTCCGTGTCGTGCCGCGCCTCGAATTCCGTCTGGTTCGCCGTGGGCATGATCTCGGCGAGCAGCTGCTTGATCATGTCGGAGGAAAGCGGCCCCGCGGCCTCGTGCAGCTTGCGCATTTCGCCGTCCTTGCGGACGATCGGCGCGACGGTGGCGCTCAGGTGCAGGTCGGACGCCTTCATGTCGACCATGCGCCGGAACATCGTGTTGATCGCGGCTTCGCGTTCCCGCGAGCTCCCGCCAACTTCCTGGAGCGGTTGCGTTTCGCGCGTCGCGGCGAGGTCGGGGGTCGCGGAGGTAAAGCTGTCCTGTGCGATTTCAGGGCTCGGCGTCAGCATCGCGGGACCTATCGCAAGTGCCGTGCCCCGCCGGGATCCCCGGAATTCAGGCATTTCCGGTGAGGGCTCGGGGGCCGGTTGTTCCGTCACAGCACATGCGATTCCCGCTTTTGATAGCGGTGTCCATTGTCGGAACTCCGGACGGATCGTACAGTTGGCGCGTGCTGACGTGCCTGCTGGCGATGGCCTGCCTCGTCGAAAACGGCGCTGCGCCTGGTCCGAAGGCGGCTGCCCAGCGACCAGCGGGCTCCTCCTACGTCCAGATCATCGAGCGCTATCAGCAGGGGGACGACGATGTGCTCAAGCTGCTGACGCCGCTCGATGCGAAAGCGATCGAGTCGGGCGAATGGGCGCTGCTCAAGACGCTCGAGCGAGTGCCTCCGTCCCGCGGCGTCGGTTTGCTGCACGCAGCGCTCATGGCCCACACCGACGCGGCGATTGTCGGCCGCATCGGTCCGACTCTCATTCAGTGGTACCCCCATCTCGCGATGGCGCAGCGCTATGCAGAGCTCCTTGCGTCCAACAATCAGCAGGACCCCGTCGCCGCCCGATGGTGGTTGATAGTGATCGGCGCCATGCACGCGCAGCGCAATTACGCGCAAGCCATGACACTCGTGAATCGCGCCCTGAAGACGTCCGGTGAGCGAGCCGAATACATCTTCGCGGCCGGCATCACCAATGAGCTTGCGTGGGCCTGGAAGCACGATGCGGGCTTCCCGACCCCGTTCAGCGGCAGCCTCGACGATGCCGAGAAGGCGTACGGGCGGCTGCTCGCAACGAATCCCGGGTTGATCGACCCTCGCGTGCGGCTCGGCCGCGTACGAATCCTGCGGGGCAACAACGGGGGCGCGATCCAGACTCTGGCGGAGATACCCGACACCGTCGAACCGGTCCTCGCTTACCTTGCGCGCCTCTTCGAGGGAGATGCCCTCGAGCGACAGGGTAGCGTCGAGGAGGCCCGAAAGCGTTACGAGAGGGCGATCCGGCTCGTGCCGCAGGCGCAGTCCGCTCGGTTGGCGCTCGCGTTCACCGAGTACCAGGATGGCGCGCGCGCTGACGCCGCTGCTCGCGTGCGCGACACCGCTGCCGATCGCGGCGCCGCCGACGATGGCGATCCCTGGTTCTGGTATGCGATGGGCTTTGGCGCCGTCGCGCAGTCCGAGCTGACCGCGCTGCGCGCACTCGTGCGCCAATGATGAGAATGCTGCGCTGGGTCCCGAATGCCGCCGTATGGGCAGCCTCGCTCCTCTGCGTGCTTGACGCTCCAGCCCAGACCCAACGATTCAGATCGCAGGCCGTGGCTGTACGCGTCGATGTGCTGGTGACCGAGGATAAAAGGCTCGTCACCGGGCTCACCGCAGCGGATTTCGAACTGCGGGACGCGGGCGTCCTTCAGGACGTGAAGCAGATTGACGTCGAGCAGCTCCCGCTCAACGTGATGCTGACCGTCGACACGAGCAAGAGCGTCGAGGGCGCGCGCCTGACGTCGCTGCTCGACGCGGCGCGCGGACTGGTGGGAGGACTTCGCGAGCCCGATCGCGCGGCCCTGCTGTCGTTTTCGACCCGCGTTCGTCTCCTGTCGTCATTGACCTCGAGCCGGCCGCAAATCACTGCGGCATTGCGTGAATTGTCCGCGTCCGGTTCAACGTCGCTGCGCGATGCCGTTTTCTCGGCGCTCGCGCTCCGGCAGGACGATCCGGGCCGAACGCTCGTGCTGGTGTTCAGTGACGGCAACGATACGTCCAGCTGGTTGTCCACATCCAAGGTGATGGACGCCGCGAGACGGACGGACGCGGTGGTCTACGGGATCGGCATTCGACAGCAGGGACGGTTCGTGGGCATCGTCAGGACGGAGACGATCGAAGAGATCGGAGAGCTCCTGCGCAAGGTGACCGAAGAGACAGGAGGGCGCGTGCTGTTTGCCAGCACCGATGCGGACCTCCGCAGGACGTTCGAGCGGACGCTCGACGAGTTCCGCAACCGCTACGTGCTGTCGTACACGCCGACCGGCGTTCCCGCCACCGGGTGGCACACGCTGGATGTGAAGCTCAAATCGAAGAAAGGCAGGGTCACCGCGCGGCGCGGCTACTTCGTCGATCTACCGCCCGCCCGGTAGCGCAAACGCGACGATGCTGTCGTCGCTGAGCGGCGTGTCGAAGAACCCGCCGCCTGTCGACGTGATCACGACGTACTGGATTCCGTCTTTGCCGAGGTAGGTGCTCGGCGTCGCCTGCGCGGCGCCTCCGAGCTTCACGGTCCACAACTCTTTCCCCGTCTTCCCATCGAACGCGCGGAAACGTCCGTCGTCGGTCGCGCCGACGAACACGAGACCGCTCGCCGTGGCGATCGTTCCGCCGTTGCCCGGCCTGCCCGTGTGCTGCTTGTCCGGCGGGAGTGAGTCGGTCACGCCGAGCGGAACGCGCCACGCGAACTCTCCCGTGTTCACGTTGACTGCCGTCAGCTGTCCCCACGGAGGCTGCTGGCACATCATGTTCGTCGCGCGATCCTTGAATCGCCCTCCGCCCGGAACGCCTTCGTACGGACCGTTCGGATCGACTCTGTTGCCGACTCCGTTGGCCTGCGCGGGCCCCTTGGCGTTCGGATCGCGATCCTTCAGCCCGGACAGCTGGCCCATCTCGTTCGTGTTGACGAACAGATACCCCAATTGAGGATTGAACGACGTACCGCCCCAGTTCACGCCACCGTGATTGCCCGGAAACTGCACGCGCAAGCGGTTGTACGACACGGGTAGATACGGTCCCCCGATCTGGACGCCCTCAATCAGCTTTCTACACGCCGCCTCGAGCTCCGGCGTGACGGTCGCGACGTCCGCCATCGTCATCGTCATCCGCGCGAGGGGCGCGGGCTTGAGTGGAAAGGGCTGCGTCTTCGACGTGCGCTCGAGTGGAACCTCACTCTGAGCCACGGGTCGCTCTTCGACGCCGTAGATCGGCTTGCCGGTCACGCGATCGAGGAGAAACAGCAATCCCACTTTGTTGATGACGCCGACGGCCGGGATCGTTCGTCCGCCCTGCTTCACGTCGAACAGCGCCGGCGCGGCGGCAAGATCCCCGTCCCAGAGGTCGTGGTGCACGACCTGGAAATGCCAGAGATATTTTCCGGTGTTGGCGTCCGCGGCGACGATGCTGTTGCCGAACAGATTGTCGCCGGCGCGATCGCCCCCGTACTGATCGACCGACGGCGCGCCGAAGGGCATGTAGACGATCCCGCGCGCGGCGTCGACGGTGATGAAGCCCCAGACGTTCACGCCGGAGCGATTCTTCCAGCTGTCCCCCGCCCACGTGTCGTGGTACGTCTCGCCTTCACGCGGAATCGAATGAAACGTCCAGACGAGTTTTCCGGTGTGGACGTCCCACGCGCGCACATCCCCGGCAGGACCCTTCGGCGGGTTTTCCTGGTTACGTCCACCCGCGATGATCAGATGGCGATACATGATGGGCGGAGAGCTCAGCCCGTTGCTGCCGGGAAGACCCTGCATGATCTCTGGCGTGTTCAGATCGACGACCCCGTTGTCGCCAAAGGCCTCGTTCGGCCGACCGGTCTTCGCATCGAGTGAATAGAGCTTCCCATTGGTCGAACCGAAGACGATTTGCGCGGGCGTCTGCGCATCGCCGGGCCAGTATTCGACGCCGCGCGTCGACGGATTGCCCGACGGAAGCCGGAACGCCCAGATCTCTTTGCCCGTTGTGGGATCCACTGCGACGACGCGGTTGTAGGGAGTCGCGATGTACATCACGCCGTCGGCAACGATGGGTGTCGTCTCGCTGCCCGACAGACTCGCCGGCTCGCGACCAGCTTCCGGCTGCGGCCGCATGTGATACGTCCAGGCGACTTTCAATCGCGCCACATTGGCTGGCGCAATCTGGGTCAGCGGTGAAAATCGCATTCCGCCGGAATCGTGCCCGTAGGTCGGCCACTCATTCGATGGACCGGATGCTGGCGTCTGACGGGGCTGCGGCGGCATCTGGCCGGCCGCGGCGGTTGCAAGAACGGCGGTCAGCACGGCGGAGGGAAAGCGCTTCATCGTGCTGTGCAGTCTAAACAAAAACAGCGATCGGGTGTTCATCGCGAGCTCTGCCTCTTGCGGCTCGCGATCACCATGCCCACAAACCGCTGCACCAGCGGCAGGTCAGCGCTCTCGCGGCGCCAGGCGAGGCCGATGTTCCACGCCGCCTCCGGTTGCTTCACCTCTCGAAATCGTACGCCCGGCAACCGCAGGAGGGCTGTCGATCGCGGGACGAGTGAAACACCGAGTCCCGCTCCCACGAGCGACAGCACGGTGAACAGCTCGTTCGCCTCCTGCACCACTCGCGGCGTAAAGCCTGACGCCGCGCAGATGCCGAGCGCGTGATTGTAGAAGCTCGCCGAGCGCGCCCGCGCGATGATGATGAACGGCTCGGACGCGACTGAGCGCAGGCCGAGGCGCGGCCGCCATGGGCTGCGCGGTCCGAGCGCGGCGACCAACCGTTCGTCGAGCACGGGGCGGACGACCAGCCGCGGATCGGACACCGGGAGCCGGACGAAGCCTACGTCGATGTCGCCTGCGCCGAGCGCGGCGATCTGCTCCGGGGTCGACATGTCGCGAAGCTGCAGCTCGACGTCGGGATGCGCGCGGCGGAACCGAAGGAGCACATTCGGAAGCAGTCCCAGGATGCTGGCAATCCCGAATCCGATCCGCAGCAGGCCCGCTTCTCCCCGGACCGCGCGCTGAGACAGCGCGACCGTCGCCGCGGCTTCCTGCAGCACGCGTCGTCCGTGATCGGCGAGCACGCGCCCCGCTTCGGTGAGGCGGACATCGCGATAGCGGCGCA
>Ga0075424_100008289_pt1 | contig 10145 bp, 9 predicted proteins | sample SoiMethybrSBSTD3_FD_75301 | JGI IMG/M metagenome (GOLD analysis project Ga0075424, IMG submission 75301) | Bulk soil microbial communities from a Populus tree surrounding site in Tennessee, USA - Soil MetaG P. TD hybrid SBSTD3 | ecosystem: Environmental > Terrestrial > Soil > Tree plantation...
CCGGTGACCCAGGTCCGGGCGAGCAGCCCCGCCTGCGTGAGCCTGGCCGCTGCTACGAGGAGATCCGGGCACAGTTCGGGGGTACGAACGTTGCCACCGCGCCACCGGCCACGAGCCGCAGCCCCACCATGCGCGGGGCCGGTCCTGGTCGGGGCGCTGGTCAGCCGCGACAGCGCGCATCCAGTTCCGGGGGGGCTGCGATGACGGGTGCGTGTTCGGCGACGAGGTATCGATATGAGGCGCCCCCAGTGGCGTCGCGGGTGGGGCATCACGGGTAGCGCCCTGGAGGCACAAGCCCAGGCGATGATCAGCCATCGGCTCTGTGCGGTACCGCCATGCACCCTGCGAAGGCCTGACAGGGCCAGGTCAGCGACTCTCCTACGGGTAACGCATGCAGGAATCCCAGGTCTGAGCGGTCCTGGTCTTGATAGGCATTGGATCGGTGCTCGCACCGAACGAACGATGCTCGCTGAGGCCCAAGGAAGTCCGTGAGGCTCTACGATCGTCGCCGGGTCCGCGGCTGCCTTGGGAGGTCGCTAGGGCAGGAGTGAACCATGACTGCTGTCCCCGGCGGCGCCGCAGACGGCGGCCGCGACGCGAGCGGCGGATACCTTACCGCCTTGCGGTGCCGGGTTAGGGCACCAGCCTGAACGGCGGGTACCGGTCGGTGACCAGGACGAACGCGTAGGCGGCGACCCGGTTGTGCCGCCGGAATACGCCTTCGATGAAGCTGAATATGCCATTGGGGTAATGTCGCGGGCCAGCGCGAGCCGATGATCAGCCCCTGCCGTGATGCAGGGCCGCCGGTGCGGCGCTGGGGAGGATGCTGCGGGGACAGCCTCGGCGGCGGGGCTAGCGCCGCGGTGTGCCGCACCGCGACCATGTGTCCATGGCTACTGATTCGCCCCGGCCGGGGGAAACACCCGATAGCGGGCGGCCGGGCCGTCTGCGCGCTCGGGCTGACGGCCGGCCGCGGCACGGCGCCGCAGGTGAGACGCGGATGGTGACCGTGCGGGGCCGGTCCCTGCGGGTGGCGGTGCGGGGCGGGATCGACGGGTGGCCTGCGCTGCTGCTATGCAACGGCATCGGGGCCAGCCTGGAGCGATTGCAGCCGTTCGTGGACGCGCTCGACCCGCGGCGCGAGGTCATCCGGTTCGACCTGCCGGGCATCGGCGGCTCTCCCGCGCCGGTGGTTCCCTACCATCTGTGGACGCTGGGCCCGCTGCTGCGCGGCCTGCTCGACCAGCTCGGCCATGCCCAGGCCGATGTCTTGGGCCTGTCTTGGGGCGGCGCCCTGGCGCAGCAATTCGCCCTCCGGTGCCCCTCGCGGGTGCGCCGGCTGGTGCTGGCAGCCACCTCGCCCGGGGCGCTGATGGTGCCCGGCCACCCGCGCGCGCTGGCGCGCATGCTCACCCCCCGGCGCCACCGCGGCCGTGGGTATGCGCCCGGCATCGCCGGTGAACTTTACGGCGGCAGCGTGCGCGACGATCCCCCGCTCGCCCGCGAGCTGCTGCACGCCACCACACGCCCCCTCACGACCAGGGGCTACCACTACCAGCTCCTGGCCACCACCGGCTGGATGAGCCTGCCGCTGCTGCCGCGGGTGCGCCCGCCCACCCTGATCCTGGCCGGCGACGACGACCCCATCATCCCGCAGCTCAACGCGCGGATCTTGCACCGGCTGATCCCGCGAAGCGAGCTGACCATCTACCACGGCGGCCACCTTGACCTGGTCACCCAAGCTGCACACCTGGCCCCCCTCGTCGAAGCATTCCTCAGCGCCCCAACCCGGCCCGCCCACAAGACCCCGGCGCACCCCGCGTGCAGATAACCCAGCACGACATGACAGCCCGGCTGCGGCGACCCCAGCGAGAACCCGGGCGCGTTCCCACCGCGCCGGCCAGCCGGGCCCATGCCACCCGGGCACGGCCATCACGGACAGCGGCGTGACCGTGCTGACCAGCGCCAAGGGCTTCACCATGTACTGGTTCGTGCCAGACACCAGCACCAAGTCGAACTGCAACGGCAGCTGCGCCCAGCTCTGGCCACCGGTGCAGGCGCCCGCGACGGCCGGGCCGGGCATCATCGGCAAGCTCGGCACGATCACCCTGTCCGACGGCTCGACCCAGGCCACCCACGATGGCCATCCGCTGTACACCTACACCGCCGACACCGCCCCCGGGGCAGGCCAACGGCAATGGCATCAACGCCTCCGGCGGGGTATGGCACGGGGTAACCGCGTCCAGCGCGGCCGCGTCCGCCTCCAGCACGTCAGCCAGCTCCAGCGGCGGGGCGGCTACTGACAGCGACCTGGCCGGCACGGAACCTGAATCCCGGCAAACCGAGCTTTGCGGAGGGACTGTAATCTCATCGGTGTAACTCCTGAGACGGAGGAGACACCAGTGACTGACGTGACGACCAGCCAGGAGCAGGGCCGGGAGCCGGTGGAGCTGCCGGCGGCCGATGAGCAGGTCCTGCGGGAGCTTACCGAGCGGGCCCGCGCGGGCGGGCTGAAACTGACCGGTGAGGGCGGGCTGCTGGGCAAGCTGACCAAGATGGTCATCGAGGGCCTCGTAACTTGGTAAAGGATAAACCATCAATCTTTCTACGAATGGCAATCAAAACTCTTTACCGAGCCGCTTGCCCGGTGGAAGGGTGGACACTGTTCGCCCATCAGGGGGTCCCCAGCGGTTCGGGGGCCGCGGGCGGGGCGGGCGCGGCAGCCAGTGCCCCGGGGGGGCTGGTGAAATCGGGGACAGCGGGCGCTGCCGCGAGGGCCCGTTCCAGGCTGGGGAAGCTGGGGATCAGGTGGCCGATGCCGGTGACCGCGAAGATGCGCAGGACAGCAGAACCGCCGATGACCAGCATCAGCTCACCGCCCTCAGCCTGGGCCCGGTCGTGCGCGCGCACCAGGAGGTTAAGTCCGGCCGAGTCGCAAAACTGCGTCTGGGCCATATCGACCACCAGCGTCCCGCCCCCCTGTGCGGCTGCTTCGAGCAGCGCCGCCCGCAGCCCGGCGGCATTGGTGATATCGATCTCCTCGGGCGCCGTCACGACGGGCACACCGCTGACCATCTCAACAGGGAACCTGGCCTCAGGCATCTGCGTCACCTCCTGTGCCCGGAGTCCGGCTACTGACGCGGCCCTGGCCCAGCCAGGGCACTACCAGGATCGCGGCCCTGGCAGAGACCTGTCAATAGAAACATGAGAAAAACTTCGCGGGATCCCTCTCATGAGTAGTTTCACGCGTGGATGTTCTCGCGTGGATGTTCTCGCGAGGATATACTCAGCAGGTATGAGCGTCCCCGACGAGTGCGGCGGCAGCTGGACACTGCTGACCGGGCACGGGCACGTGCTGGTGGAGATCGCCCGCAACCCCACCGCCCGGATCCGCGACATCAGCGCCGCCGTCGACCTCACCGAACGCACCGTCCAGGTCATCGTGGCCGACCTGGAAGCCGCGGGCTACCTCACCCGCACCCGCACCGGCCGCCGCACCCGGTACACCGTGAACCGCAACCACCTGTTCCGGCACACCGCCCAGGAAGGACACCGGGTCGGCCCGTTCCTCGACCTGCTCGCCGCCGACGGCAATCCCACCACAACCGGGCCCGATGACGGGTGAGGCTAGGGTGCCTGGCGGCTTGCAAGCAAAGGCCGCGGACGCGGCTGAGCAACACCTTGACAGGTCAGCGCGAGAACCGCTGGCCATCTGAGCGTCCGCATATCTCTACGGATCTGTGGCCGCTCGGCGCGGGACAGTCGTCGGCCAGCTGATCTGCGACACATGGCGCGCCGAATGCAGCAGAAAGTGTGTTTATGCGGCCGGACCGTTCGTAAGGTTGGCGTTGATCAGGACAACGCCTCGATAGGTGCGACCGTCACCAGATCTTTCACGGCAGGGATGGCGTCAGGCCGGTTAGCGGGGCCCGAGCCCGGTCTGGCCGTCGATCAGTTGCCTGGCGATGTCCAGGTGACCGGCATGCCGCGCGGTCTCCTCGATCATGTGCAGCACGGCGTCCAGCCCGACGGCACGACCGGCCGGTGCCACGCCGCCTCGTCCAGCCCCGCCACGATGGAAAGCACCGCATCGCGCTGGGCGGCGAGGAAGGCCAGCAGGGCCTGGGTCCTCGGTGTCCTCAGGCTGATTGCCGATCATGTCCATCCTCCTGCCGGTCGATCACTGTCTCTGCGGTCGCGTTCGCGGGCCAGAGGCTTGCTGGCGCGGATGCTAGCAGGGCTTGGCAGTGGCCGGTGGATAGCCGATGTTGGCGGCGAGGTCCTGGTAGGGAGAAGTGCTAACAGGACCCCAGTGGCGGAGGCGCGCAGATCGTCCCGTTCGGCGCGGCGCGGCGCGTCCCGCCCACCATGGACAGGCGAGCATATCGGCGACGATGCGCGCATGCCGCGGGGGCGTGCCCTGTTGATCTTGGCAACGCACCGTAACCGTGATCGCGCGGGGCGGGAGCCCGCGGATATGTCCGGGCCACCACGTAGTTTCCTGGGTGAGGCGGAACCTGTGGCCGTGGTGCTGGCAGCGGAGGGAGCATGGTCTGCGCGGCGCACTGAGAGTGCCGCCCGGCCGTTCTCGCCCGCGTTTCTAGGTGAGCGCACCGATCCGTGCCGGCCGGCCCGGGCGGTGTGACGCATGTCGCACCCCGCTGGGCTTGTGCAGTTGAACCTGCCAAGCCTGCTCCCCCGTACGGGTAGTTGAGAGCGGAACTACCGCGCCCGTCCAGCCCTTACGAGGAACTCACCATGCGACACCCCAAACTCATCATCGCCGGCATCGGCCTAGCCGCCGTGGCCGCCGCCGGCGGCGTCACCGCCGCCACAGCATCAAGCGGCACCTACGCCAGCAACCCTACCGCCGGCCCCAGCGCGACGGCGGCGACCGTGCGCGCCGCGTCAGCAACCGTCGCCGGCAGAACCGAGACCATCCTGGTCAACTCCGGCGGCCTGCCGTTGTACTTCTACCAGCCCGACACCCCGGCCAAGTCGCTGGTCACCGGCGGGGTGGCCGCCCTCTGGCCACCGCTGACCTCCGCCGCGCCCACCGCCGCCGGAGCAACCGGCAAACTCAGCGTGGTCAACGACGCCCACGGCCACCAGGTCGCCTACAACGGCCACCTGCTATACACCTTCACCAGCGACCACCCCGGCCAGGTAACCGGCCAGGGCGTCCAGAACTTCTTCGTGGCCACCCCCGGCCTGACCCCGATCACAAGCTCCCCGGCGCAGGGAGGCATGGTCCCGGCCACTCCGTCCGCCCACGGTTACGGCTACTGAAACGGCCAACGGCCCCTGCCCGCTGACTCCACGCCCTTCGGGCCGAGCCCAGCGGCCAGGGGGCGCCGCCGCGATCACGCCAGGGCTGACACGGCCACCACCATCACCATAAAACCCGCCCCGGCAGCACCAGCGCCAAGCGCAAAGCTGCGGGATGCTCCATCAACAGGGCAGCGCTGGTGCAGCGGCAAAGTGCAGCAGCCCCCGCAGTTCGTGGCGGCCGATGCCGGTCCCGGCCGAATCGGACCGGATGGCCACCCAAGCCACTCCGCGCCTACCCTGGGCTACCCGGCCCCGCCCCGGTGCGTCGCGCAAAACCGGAACCATCCCGGCGACATCAAACTTGAAGCCCTCAAAGCGCCAATCGCCCCGTTGCGCACCCATTGCGGTATGGCCATAACCTGCCTGTCGGCCCCCAGAACGGGTGGCGTGCCATCGTCACCTCCCGCACAGAGTCCCGCCGCACCCCTTCTGGCTCCAGGCCGCAGCCTCACCCGCGTTACCCAGCCGTCGCTGCGCCTACCGGCAGGGGTGCCAATGTCGGCATGGCCGCAGCTGCCGGTGTTCGCCGTTCGCACGGTCTGCTGCGATTAGTACAGCGCCTCGATCGGCGCGATTGTCACCAGATCCTGCGCGGCATCGGCGAGGCGCCGGTCCAGAGTGATCAACGCGTCGGCGTGGAGCTGGGCCAAGGCGACGGACTCGGCGGCAAAGGTGTCCGGCCACCCGAGCAGCCCAGCGGCCTTCCAGGCGACGTTGTGCAGGACGAGGTCGTCGAGCAGCCGGACCGGCAGCCCGTGCCCGTAGCTGAGCTGCCGTTCGGCATCCCTCCTGGTCAGCTCGCCACGGCGCACCGCCTGGTAGAGAAGCGGCAGCACCTGCGAGCGAAGCAGCGCCGGAGCCAGGAGCTGATGTTCGCCGCGGATCGCGGCCTGGTCGTGAGCCAGCCGAATGGCGACATCCGGGCCGATCACATACCTGGTCATGGAAGATCAGTTCCCCCGGCTGGTACGCCACGCGAGCGCTTGCCCATACTCGTGGTCCAGCTGCGTCATCAGGATCGCGGACAGGCCATGAGCGAGCGCTTGCCGCATGGCGGCGTGGGCGAGGGGCGGCTGCTTGGTTCCAGTTCAGGGCGTTAAGTTCTGGCTGAAAGCGTTGACATCCGTCAAAAACTGATTGAAAGTGTCCGTATCAGACCGTAACCCGATGGGCACGCTCAGCGCGTCCGGTAGGCGGTGCTCACCTGAAGGCTCACTTGGCATGACACCGTATCGCCGGGTACCTGTCGGCGCTCGTTGAGACGTCGGGAGGAGAGGAAGCGGCATGCGTGCATGGCGTTTGTTGGCCGCGCTCGTGGCGGCATTATGCCTCGTCATAACACCGATCGTGGGCTCGCAGGTAACGGCAGCCGCGCAGGCAGCGCAGCCGCACGGGCTGCGCGGGGATTACTACGTGAGCGCCCCGGGGACCTACGACCAGTTCACGACGCTCAAGGCTACGGTGGTCGACCCCAACATCGACTTCAACGACCTTGAGCCGATCCTCGACAGCCTCACCGGGCAGAACGACCACAACACGATCCGCTGGACCGGCCAGATTCAGCCGCAGTACTCCGAGACGTACACGTTTTACATGATCGGGGACAACGGCTTCCGGCTGTGGGTGAACAACCAGCTGATCATCGATCACTGGGTCGATGACTTTGACAACCCGCAGACCTCCACGCCGATCGCGCTGCAGGCCGGGCAGAAGTACGACATCAAGGTGGAGTTCTTCGAGGATTTCGGCGGCTCGAACCTCCATCTGAGCTGGTCCAGCCCGAGCCAGCCCAAGCAGATCGTGCCGAACTCCGCGCTGTACCTGCCACCCGGGTTCAGCTATGCCGGCCCGGTGTCGTCGACGGCATCCACCGACGGCGGCACGGTGGCGCTGACGTTCGAAAAGACGATGCAGCCGCTGCCTACGGGCGCGGCCGCGCATTTCCATGTCTCGGTCAACGGCACCGATTGGCCGGTCACCTCGGCGGCGCTCAACACAGGCGACGCCTGGACAATCCTGCTCAGCCTAGGCGAACACATCCCGCGGCAGGCGGGCAATACCCTCCGTGCGAACTACGACGGCCAGGGCAGCGTCACGACGGCCGACGGCTCGGCCGTGCCGGCCTTCAACACGTACGTCGTCAACAACTCGGCCTACCAGATCACGACGCCCTGGGCGAAGGACGTTCCGCAGACCCTGCCCTTGCCCGAGTACCCGCGCCCGCAATTGACCCGCAATCAGTGGCAGGACCTCAACGGCAAGTGGCAGTACTCCGCGGCGAGCCCGGGCCAGGCGCCTCCGGTCGGCAAGGATCTCCCGGAGCGCATCCTCGTGCCATACCCGCCGGAGTCCCTGCTGTCCGGCATTCAGCGCCATGACGACTTCATGTACTACCGGCGCACGTTCACCGTGCCACCCGGCTGGCGCATCGGAGGCACCTGCCCGCACCCCGACTCCTGCCAGCGGCTGCTGCTGCACTTCGGAGCCGTCGACTACAAGGCGACGGTGTGGGTGAACGGCGTCCAGGTCGCCACGCATACCGGCGGTTACAACTCGTTCGATGTCGACGTCACCGCCGCGTTGCGCGGCACCGGCCCGCAGGAATTGATCGTCGGCGCCGAGGACCCAACCGATACCGGACCGTACGACCAGCCGATCGGCAAGCAGCGCGCCAACCCGAGCGGCATCTGGTACACCCCGTCGTCGGGCATCTGGCAGACGGTGTGGATGGAGCCGGTGCCCACGGCGCACATCGACCGGCTGGACATGACGCCGGACCTGGCCAACGGCACGCTGCGGCTAACTGTTCGCGCGTCGGGAGTCAGCGGGGAACAGGTCGAGGCGGCCGCCTTCGACGGCGACACCAAGGTCGGCTCGATCACCGGGCCGGCCGGCACCGAACTGGCGCTGCCCGTGCCGCACGCGAAGCTGTGGAGCCCCGATCACCCGTTCCTCTACAACCTCACCGTGCAGCTTGTCGACGACGGCCGCCCGGTCGACTCGGTAGGCAGCTACTTCGGTATGCGCTCGGTCTCCGTCGGCATGGTGAACGGCCAGCCGCACATCCTGCTCAACGGCAAGTTCGTCTTCAACTTGGGCACACTGGACCAGGGGTTCTGGCCGGACGGGCTCTACACCGCGCCGACCGACGACGCGCTCAAGTTTGACCTGCAGGAAGAGAAGTCGCTCGGCTTCAATACCGTCCGCAAGCACATCAAGGTCGAACCGGACCGCTGGTACTACTGGGCCGACAAGCTCGGCCTGCTCGTCTGGCAGGACATGCCGGCGACCAATCCGGACAAGACGCCGGGCGCGGCCGACAAGGCAGCCTTCGAGGACCAGCTGCATACGATGATCGAGCAGCACCTGAGCCATCCGTCTATCGTCATGTGGATCCCGTTCAACGAAGGCTGGGGCGAGTACGACCCGGCCCGGGTCGCCGACGAGATCAAGGCCTGGGACCCGAGTCGGCTGGTGAACGAGGAAAGCGGCCAGAACTGCTGCGCCTCGCTGCCGGACCCGCACCATGGTGACATCTACGACGACCACACGTACGTAGGCCCGGGCCACCCGCTGCCCACCGACAGCCGGGCCGTCGTCGACGGCGAGTTCGGTGGTCTTGGCCTCCCCGTGGCCGGCCACATGTGGTTCGGTGGCGGCTTCGCCTACGAGATGGAGCACTCGCCGCAGCAGTTGACCGACCGCTACGTGCAGCTCACGACCGAGGTCCGGCGCTGTGAGCTGCGCTGCGCCCTGTCCGGGTCGATCTACACCCAGCCCACCGACGTCGAAGGCGAGCTCAACGGCCTCATGACCTACGACCGCCGGGTACTGAAGGTCGACGCGGCGCGGGTCCGCGCGGTGAACGAATCGGTGCTCGCGGCCGCTGGTGACGTCGAGAACCCGCCGCCTCCACCGCCCGGTACCCCAGGCCTCACGGGCGTCGGCTACTGGCCCCTTGATCAGGTCAACGGGACGACGACTCCCGATGCCTCCGGCAACGGTCACGACGCGACGCTCGTGAACGGGCCGACGGCGGTGGCCGGCGAAAGCGGCGGCGCGCTCCAGTTCAACGGCGTCAACCAGTACGCCGACACCGGATCGAGCATCCTCGACACCACCGGCGACTACAGCGTGGCCGCGTGGGTGGAGATCGACAATCCGGGCAACGCCTTCGAGACCGCGGTCAGCCAGGACACCGACAACGGGCACAGCGAGTTCTTCCTGCAGTACTCGGGGGCGGACCACGTGTTCGCGTTCAGCTTCGCCGGTGGGCGCGCCCTCGCGCCCACCCGGCCGCAGGCGGGCGTGTGGTACCACCTGGTCGGTGTGCGCGACGTGCCGAACAACCAGATGCGGCTCTACGTCAACGGCGCCCTGGCCGGCACGGTGGCGTACTGTCCCGGCGACCCGGCCCCCGGTCACACTGTCATCGGTCGGGCCCAGTTCAACAACGGCATGGTCGACTTCTGGGGCGGCAAGATCGACCAGGTACACGTCTATGACCGCGCCCTGTCCGCGGACGAAATCGCATCGCTGTACGCGTCCGGTGAGTAACGCCACGCGCCAGAGCCCCACCGGGTACCGGGCCGTCGCCCGCCACTGACAGGCGCCAAGGATGGGCGCCGCGTATCGAGCGGCGTCTGCGCGCCACGCCAGCCGGCCGCCAGCCACCGGCGGCAAAGCCGCCGGTGACTTAGCCTCAATCGCGCCGACGACCTGGCCAGGGCCGGCGAACAAGCCGGCTGGCAGCTTCGTAATCTGGGTATCTAGGTTAGGTAACCGGCTTGCCAGGTGAGCGGGGGAACGGGGAT
>Ga0075424_100008290_pt1 | contig 10144 bp, 9 predicted proteins | sample SoiMethybrSBSTD3_FD_75301 | JGI IMG/M metagenome (GOLD analysis project Ga0075424, IMG submission 75301) | Bulk soil microbial communities from a Populus tree surrounding site in Tennessee, USA - Soil MetaG P. TD hybrid SBSTD3 | ecosystem: Environmental > Terrestrial > Soil > Tree plantation...
AATTCAAGGTGGTGAAGGTTCAGACACACTCTTTGGTCAGGATGGTAACGACTTTCTCTTTGGGGATTCTGGTAGTAACCTTGTGTTTGGTGGAGGTGGAAACGCCCTTTATGGAGGAAAAGGAGATGATCATTTGTATGGAGGTCCTGATAACGATGTTCTTGTTGGAGGTCCAGGCCATGATGTTTTTGACTGTGGAGAAGGTGTTGACCGTGTTGTAGATTTCGACGCAAAAGAAGATACCGCTAGTAGTAACTGTGAAATACTAGGACAAAAATAGCAGGTCATTCAATAATCCTGACAAAGTGTATTCCGGGTGAACTCCGCCCGAAAATACAATCGTAATACGTAATGTCCCAGCTAAAAAGATCACGTACGGAGTAAAAAACCACCAGTTTATCTCATAATAGGGTCGCTAATAATATGATAGACTCGAAACTAAAAACAATATTATAAAAATATAACCGAGAGTACTATAACAGAATTCGTAAGATGACAGCCAAGATAATGGATGGGAAAATAGTTGCCGACAATATTAGAAACTCAATATTGAAAAAAGTAAAAGAACTAAAGGACAAAGGAATAGATCCTTGCCTAGCAACAGTATTAGTTGGTAATGATGATGCTTCGACTATTTATGTCAACAACAAACAGAAAGCGGCTGCTAGTTTAGGAATTAGTACTAAGGATTTCAGACTTGATTCTGCAATTCCACAACACGAGTTAATTGAACTAATAACGTCACTTAACAATGATCAATATGTACATGGCATATTAATCCAAATGCCCTTGCCCTCACATATTGATGAGTTTGCCATAATAAACAAAGTAAGTCCCAAGAAGGATGTTGACGGCCTAACTCCAACTAACGCCGGGCTGTTACTGTATGGAAAGGATTCTCTATTACCATGTACTCCATTAGGAATAATTCGATTATTGGATTTTTACCATATTTCCTTAACTTCAATGAATGCAGTCGTGGTTAATAGGAGTAATTTGGTGGGAAAGCCACTTTCATACCTACTTTTGGAAAGAGATGCTACTGTAACTATTTGCCACTCGCGAACCAAAAACCTAAACCGGATTTTAAGTGAGGCGGATTTGGTTGTAACGGCAGTAGGAAACATAGATAAATTCATTTTGACAGCTCCTATGATAAAAGAAGGAGTTGTGGTGATTGATGTCGGTAACAATAGACGAAATGGCAAAGTAACAGGTGACGTAGACTTTGAATCGGTAAGGGAAAAAGCTGCATGGATTACCCCTGTTCCAGGAGGAGTGGGACCAATGACTATCACAATGTTGTTACATAACACGGCTAAAGCTGCAGGTTCAGCCAGAGATCTAAACGAATAGTAATTTAGATTGTCTGGCATCACTAATATTTTAACTTCTTATCTTTACTTGATCCTTTGGGTTGACTTGTGCCGTTGATAAGAGAGATCAGAATTATCTTACAACTACAATAATAATTATACTAATTGATCTTCGGATACTGGAGAAAGGAAATTTCGTTGTTTCTACAGTTTGATGATCTGATAGTTTCTGTAGCATTACTAAACATTGAACGGTTAAATTTATCATAAAAACGCACTATACGCTACGCCATCGAAAAAGAACAGTTTCAATAAAAATTCCAATTGAAATTGGGTAAATAAGCCCACTATTGATAGCATATGTTTAATACAGTCGTCACCGGTGATATGAATTTGGACAAAATATGGTTACCTTGGCTTTTGAAAATCTTTCAAATCTTGCCATTTGTAATAGGTGGACTCGCAGCAATTGTAGTCGTAATTCTAGTACTTGGATACCTTGGCATACTTTCCTCAGAACAGATTAAATCAATAGAAAGACTTGGTACCGGATTAGTCTCCAAAAATTCAAATTAAAATGTAAGCCACAGCTATTTGGAATATGTACAAATTTTTTATTTAATAAAGCCAACACTAGCCCTATGCCATCTAATAGTACGGAGTTTAATTTGCAACCATATAATTGATAGAAGATTTAATTACAGTTTCATTCAAATAATATGCAGTTTCTGTGCACATGATTTGTGATAGTAACTTCTACCATTACCACAGCTAACGATAACGTCCTGGAAAGATAAAATAATATTACAAAAGTGACATTTCCCATGCTGTTTCCGTTTTATGATAGAATGAATGCGACCTCGAATGTATGGATTTGAAGTATCAAGTATTAGGCTGCTGGGAGCCATCTACCTCTTAATTAAAATAAGTAGTATTTAAAGGATTGGAATTCGGTAAATATTTTTGAAAGGACCAATCCAAAAACAGATTTACATAACATATTACTCCTTATGGTAACCAAAATATGAAACAAGGACCAATTCCCTTTTGTCATAGACTAGGTTGGACGCAGGTTATACTCATCAAGGATGCCTAATATTATAATTCATACTTCTGGCTATAATCGATTAAAAGAATTTTAAGTTGTACTTAAGCCATATAGTTTTATACTTTTGTAAAAATCAATGCAGGTAAACCCCGTCAGATAGGCAGAAGTAAAAAATCTCATGTCCAGATAAGAATGAATCCATTGTTATCACCGGATAAATTGAACAGGCACCTTCAGGCGTTACTCAACAATTCTTGCAAGCCGTTAACAAGATCAATTTTGGGATTAAAACCTAGATCATATCTGGCCCTCTTTATGTCAGCATAGCTAATTTGTATATCGCCTTTGCTCTTTTCTAGAAATAATGGACATGACTTTTGGTTTAGAATCCTTGCAATGAGCATAGACAGTTCCGATATGCTAGTAGGAATCCCTGTCCCTATGTTATATACTCCGTTAGTAATTGATGCCGGGGGCTCAAGGGCGCATTTTATTGATTCAACGATGTCTTGTACTGAAACAAAATCTCTTTGTTGATTTCCATCCCCGAATATAAGTGGTGGCAAATTCTGTAAAACACGACTCTTAAATCTAGTGATAACCCCGGCGTATTCATCACTTTGGCAACTGCCGTAAACATTAAAAAATCGCAAAACAATTGCGCTATCAAAGAGGCCTAAATCAGCAAATGAATTAAAGACTTCCTCAGCTGCCACTTTGCTTGTTCCATACGGTGAGATGGGTTTTAATGGGATATCCTCGGGTATTGGCACTGTCGTTGCATGTCCGTATACAGCAGCGGAAGAAGCAAACACAAGCCTCTTTACTGAATTACGGGCACATGCCTCCAATAAATTAAGTGTACCACCGATATTTACCTCCATTGTAGAATACGGATCAACCATAGATTCAGGAACACTAATTTTTGCAGCAAGATGGACGCATGAATCCACCTCACCCTCTCTTATTATCTTTGAAATAGATTCCTTGTTTCTGATGTCCTCTTTATAAAATTTAATATTATTTTTCTTGAGTAAATCTAAATTGGACGCCGACTTGCTGTTACTAAGATTATCCATTATAAATACTTCATAGTGTTCTTTGAGCTTAGTCGCAAGATGGCAGCCAATGAATCCGGCCCCCCCTGTTATTAGTACACGACGCATGAATTTCCAATCAAGAATGTTAAATTAATGTATATCAAAGATTTGCATAATTCAGAGAGTAATTTCATCCATGGACTGCAAGTTATACTTATGTAAGTGATTAACATTGTCATAATAGGTTATAACTTTTCTAAGTTAGTGAATTATTATATGGGTATTTCAACTAACTACCGCCAAATTATCACAAATGCCAGATAATTTTACCGAGTACTTTATTGGTCATAAGAGTAGGAAATGATTCATTCTTCTTCAATGTATCTTCTGGCATTAGTATAGAAAAGTTTTCTAAGCTGATTACATCTAAAGCTCTTTCGCCTAGTTATTGATCACCGGTAGCTAAATAGAATCTTGGAATAGGATATATCGGAGCGGGATTTGTACACCGTCCTACCAACGTGTTCAATCAGTCTCTAAATGCAATTGACAAAAATATAATTTGATGAAATGAAGAAGCTGGCATTTAAACGGAATATGAGAATTCAATAGGTAAATGCATATGTCGATTCCTGATTACAAGATATCGAGCCTGCTAATGTAGATCTCACAAGTTGATATAGTGTGATCAGCTCTATTTTGATATTATACTCAACTTATTCTTCATACTTTAGAAAATGTTATCTCTTGTTACCGGATAGAAGGTAACCCAATGTTATAGCTGCTATTGTTGAGGCACTTCTTATTCTGCCGGTTCGTATTTCGTGTAATATTTGTTTCTTGGTCATTTCAACATTTTTTAATATTTCTAATGATTCAAGGCGAGGCCTTGATTTCTTGGTCAAGCCTGTAGCTAGAAAAATATAATTTTTCTGGGTGCTCCGTCCTGGCCACGTAAATGAATATGTTAGATATTTCATAACCTTGGATGTATATCCTGTTTCTTCTAACAACTCTCTTCTTGCTGCTTCTCGTGGTTTTTCACCACTCTCAATAAAACCACCGGGTAATTCAAACAAATATTCACGCGCTCCATGCCTGTAGGCCTCTACCATCAGTAAGCTGCCATTATCGAGAATTGGGATAATATGGGACGTGTTAAAAGTAACAATTTTGTTATATAATTCTGGTTTTCCAGTACCCGAGTCTACTAATTCTTCATATAACTTTAGCCAAGCACTTTGATAAACCTTCAAATGCTTAGTGATTATGAACACTCCCTTCACTACTTATTATTAACTTAAAAACGTATGATTATCTAGGTATGATGCCTTTTATCCGCAGATCCACCATACACGCAATCACCAAATTAATCAAATCTACTTCGACAGAATTCACTTTCATACCCTGAGTACAACACGCAATTAAACAACACTTTAGTTTACTTCAACCTCGATTATTGTAATGAAATTGAATGGATAATAGTTTAATTGAGATGAGATTAAACGTAATACGAATCAATAACGCATTCGACTCGGGTTGGTGGACCTTTTTGAAGTTGAACGTAAGGTAAACTTGCGGTCACATGAATATGCTTAGAAAAATTGATTCATATTTTTTGAGATATAACCCTTAACGTCGTCTTCTATAATCTGGATTGGATTGGGAACAATATCCATTGATAGCATCAGATAGTATTTATTAAATTGCTTAGTTACAATTGGAATTGTTACACGAATAAGATTTTCGTATTTGCCTATTACATACTGCAGCTTCCCCACCTTGGGTCCAGATTCAATTTCTCCAGTCCTAAGTACTGCCCGTTTAGTGTATTCTGCCGTTTCTTCATGTAACGATAACGGAACTAGCCCTCGCCTATATGAGAAAGAAAGCAAAGTGCCCAAATGGTCTACCACCGCGGCATAGCGAATAGATTTATCAATTGAGAGTATTTGGTCACAAAATTGCTCGTACTTCATAATAAGAGATTTATGGTCCATGTATTATATTTTTACAAATAATACTAAGCGAAATAAAAATCCAGATCAATCCAAATTACTAGATAATTGTCAAGAAATAGAGGAACATGATAAGACCTATACTGAACACTGGTTCAATGAGAAATCAAATAATCCAATAGAATTGTGCGAGCCAACATTTCATTGATTTAATGTAAGTCTATCAACTTCATCGTAACATTTTTTGGCATTTTCGTGATCACCTAATTCCTCTAACGCTCTTGCCTTGTTCATTATTAGTCTAATATTTCGCGGATCCATTTCTAAAGCTTTATCGAAAAACGCAATTGCACTTTTGAAATTACCCTTCGATGCTAGTACAGTACCTTTGTCTCCTGTTGCATTTACATTTTTAGGATCTACTTTCAAGATCACATCATAGCACTCGTCGGCTTCATTGTATTCTGACAGATTCATGTGGGCAAAAGCTTTATCGTACCAAACCTTCAAGTCGTTAGGTGAAAGTGCCAAGGATTTTTCATAAGAAGAAATAGCCTCTCTAAACATTCCCATCTGTCTAAATAATGAGCCTTTATTTCGCCAGATTAATGGATTTTTCGGATCCAAACTCGCAGCTTTTTCGTAGCATCTCTCCGCTTCATGTAAATCTCCTATGGCGGTGAGAGCTGCACCTAGATTAATCCATATTTCCGGAATGCTGGCATCTACCTCTAACGCATCCAAATATTGCTGAACTGCCTCTTCGAAATTACCGGTTTCACTCGATATATTTCCCATGTTAATGAGAGCAACTATATTTCTAGACTCTAATTCTAAGGCTTTCTTGTAGTATTTCTTAGCTTGAACAGGTTTACCTTCCTTTTGAAGCGAGTATCCCATAGATATCCAATAATTGGGATCTTTCTTAACACTCTCGTTGCCCTTCATCCAGAATACAGGTACCTCATCAAGAGATATATATTATCATTTTAAGAGCAAGACGGAATGAACACAAGTTACTTTCTTTTCCATAGCCGCTAAAGTTTGGTTAAACACTGTTTACTTACCAGTAATGGAACTAAGTCCAATGCTATTATAACCTTTACTGCCTATATTATATCGTGAAAAAAAAATCATTTCGTTCTATGATTAATGATATGATAAACCTTGGAGCCGAATGATGATGATAAAGAACAACGAAATCAGAGTACTCATGGTTTCAACCGAATATCCTCCAATGAAAGGTGGAGTTGGACGCCACGCTGCAAATCTTACCAAGGAATTGCGTAAGATAGGCTTTACAGTTATTGTCGCTTGTAACGAAGAAGGCGACGGAGATTTTTTTGGGCTGGCTCCTACTAATGATTCTAATTCGGAGGTTTTATTGAAGATCGTTGAAAAATCGGCGCCCGATGTAGTACACGTACAATTCGAACACGGCCTTTATGGCTTAAGTTTGGATCCCTTTAATCCTAAGAATACACACACTAACATTGACCTGTTTTATGAAAAGTGTACAGTTCCTATAGTAACGACATTTCATACGTCATTTACATTCAAACAATGGATGAATATGGTAGTACCAATAAGAAATTGGGATAAATTCGGAAGATTTGGCAGATACGGAAATAAACTAATAAGGTATTGGGCACATCTAATAAATTACAACTCGTTTAACGATTTGAATAAACAAAAATTAAAGAGATCCAGAGAGGGGATTGTTTTTTCTCAGTATATGAAAGATAAGGTAGGAGGTGGAAAAGTAGTTTATCATGGTGCTGAACCTGCTGTTTCTATTCCGTATACCAAAGAAATGGCTAGATCGAGGTTTTCATTACCCAAAGTCGGTAGGATTGCGTTATCAGTAGGATTTAGAACAGCGACAAAGGGTTGGGACATATTTCGTAAAATGGATATACCAGAACCCTGGACTCTTGTTATAAATTCGTCTAAGAATCATTATAACATGGAGAACTTTAGTCCTGTATTAAATAACCAAAATAAGATTGTTAACTTGGAAATGGACTTTCTAAATGAGGCAGAACTTTCCCTATTATTTTATGCTGCTGATGCTGTATTGTTGCCTTACAAGGTTTCTTCTGGTTCTGGCGTTATGTTTGATGCATTAAGCCACGGAATACCCTTCGTTGCGTCGGATTTGGACTTTTTCAAGGAGTTCTCCGCTTTTGGGCTAGGCATTACCGCCAAGAGAAACGCAATAGAATTTGAGAGAGCTCTTCGAGAATTAAATGCCAAATATGACGACTATGGAACCAGAGTTAGAGAATTTAAAGATAAATTGAGCTGGAACAACGTAGCAAAAATCCACGGAGAATTATATAGTGAGATAGCTACAAGCACGATTTCAGAACGAGTACGAAAAGAACCTAAGACAATCAGTGGCGAATAACAGGTAATTGTCATTAACCTGGGCTGCTCTAGTCCTCCCTAGACCCAATTCAAGAAAAATGCGGGGGGTTCCTGACGAAAAAAGTCGAACTCTAGCGGGAATCACGCTAACAGTTTAAGTCAGGAAGCTGATTGGTATGAGACTACTTCTCTCCTATTCCCTTCTTAATTTCACCGCTTATGTTACCAAGTACAGTAGCCGCACCGCCGACTATTTTCTTGGCTACTTCGCCAGTTTTATTTAATAGCATTTCACCAGTTGAGCTTGCATTTTTTCCTAGCTCTCCTGCTGTCTGGTTAATGGCACCTGAGGCATTACCCATAGCACTGCTTGCATTCTTGCCTAGTTCAGATGCGGTTTGATTTGCAGATTTGGCCGGGTTACTCATAGAGTTGGAAATATTCGAACCCATTCCCGTTGCAGTTTCGTTCACTTTTGCACTTGCATTTCCAGCAGCATTTGAGACATTGGTAGTCAGGCTTTGAGCCAAGACACCCTGCCCTGCTGAAGCAATGAACAAGATTGAAAAAGCAATCCCAATAACGAAGAGTTTTTTATTCATCACAATCTTATTGATACTTATCATTTTTATCACTTTAAGTCCAGCTAGTCTATCAATTGCAAATAAAGCCGGATCTAACCATTGCGAAGAGCGGGTCTAGGTCAAGCATAAAAATGTAAAATATTTAATCTTTGTTGTCCATCAATGAATATGAAGACGTCATATCACTGCCCCCAGTGCGATAAGGAATTCCTTGATGTAAATATGGCAACGGAACATGAAAAAGGTACCAGTCACAAAATAACAGTACGTAGGCTTGAAGCATAACGAACTTCATTGAACCCCACCCTTGAGATTATCATAGTATTCAGCCATTGATACATTTCTAGTAGCGTGCCTCGCTATCGAATCTACATTTCTGTTCCTTTAGGCTGGGACTATCCTGAAGATCTTTCCTAGACCAATGGAAACTACATAAAGGTAGCCATCTGGGCCGATCTTCAGATCCGTTATTCCTCCAAAATCCTCTCCAAATATTATTTTATCGAGCCCGCTTGCTCGCGGATTCTTAATTATTTTACCAGCAAGCTGAGGTGGAAGATTGAGATGGGCTCTGTCACTTGTTAATTCAAAATGATAAATTCTGCCATTGTGCACGTCGGAAACAAACATACTGTTAAGATATTGTGAGCCTAACTTGGATGAAGTCATGAATAAGAGGGCGGTAGGCCCAGCAGTATTTAACCAGACCAGTTCTGGATCTCTATAATGGCCTTTGCCGTTAAAGTCTACTAAATTTGCTTCGTCAAATCCCTTTTCATTTTTAGCGAGCCCCATCACTTCCTGCCAACCGCTGTTAAATCCGGGTTCTACGAGATTTATTTCATCGCTATTACCTGGCCCATTTTCTGTATCCCACAATTTACCGCTAACAGGATCAAATCCAAGCCCAAAACTATTCCTTACGCCATACGCATAATAAAGCCGTAGAGGTATATCATTTCCCAAAATTCCTTCTCCAACTGGCTGGCCGTCCTGAGTAATCCTAAGTATGCCACTCCTACCGTCCGCATCCTTACCACTCTGATAGTTCTGAGTTATGGTCTGTGAGCTAGGTCCTCTAAATGAGCCATCCACGTCTCCAATTGGAACATACAGGTTGTTACCAGGACCAATGATGATCGCTCCACCGTTATGGCGAGGGCCTGGGGTAGCGGGCAGGTCCAACAAAAGCGTTGGATTAATCAGCTTATTATCTACGAGTTCATATCTATACAATCGATTTCCCATAGGTTCCTCCCCCTGCCTGTCTGCACCATCGTTGCCGCTTATTTCCGTGTAATATAGGAAGACATATGTTTTTGAATCATGTTTAGATATCGCAATTCCACACATTCCCCTTTCAACGGAGGTAGCTACATTGACATCTAAAAGGGGCTGGCCCTGTAGTTTCCCATTAACAATCCTTTGAACAGTCCCTTTATCCTTTTCCAAGACCAAAATATCATTAGGACCTAAAAAAGCCATAGTAGTTGGTGTATCCAGTCCACCCACTACTTGCTCAACTTTTAAATGCGAGTCTAAAATCTTTGGTTTCCCTTCTTCGACAAATTCGCGTTGCCTAAATTCTTCCTGAGCGACACCAGCAGGCAACGCGGATAATGTAGAATTCAAAAATACTATTGACAAAAGTACGAGGAATAAAGATACTATGAAGTTTGGTTTCACGAATGTTTTTGCTATAATTGCCCTAATTTAGACTGTGGGATAATTATCACTACAATCTTGTTCAAGATTATAATTTGTCTCATTATTGTCGAGTTAAAAAGTAGTAAGCTTAATTATAATTTGAAGTAGGGCATGTATACTT
>Ga0075424_100008291_pt1 | contig 10143 bp, 13 predicted proteins | sample SoiMethybrSBSTD3_FD_75301 | JGI IMG/M metagenome (GOLD analysis project Ga0075424, IMG submission 75301) | Bulk soil microbial communities from a Populus tree surrounding site in Tennessee, USA - Soil MetaG P. TD hybrid SBSTD3 | ecosystem: Environmental > Terrestrial > Soil > Tree plantation...
CTTACGATAGAGGATTTCCCACTCAGCACTGCCTTCAGGAATTGTGCGCTTCTGATTCTCGATCTTTTGGCGGGCGGCCCGATCGACCTCTTCTTCCTTCTTCAGCCACTTCATCAGAATGTCTACGATAGCGAGACGGATGGTATTCCGGTCTTCGATAAAATCTACGGCGTCGATGGAAGCAAGCTTTTCTGCGACCTGGTGGGAGAGTAGATTAACTTTTTCTCGACTCAGACGCATCGTTACAGCACCAGTTTCCTCTCGCGCACAAGCTTGTTCTTGATCAGCTTGAACATTTCCTGATATGAAGCGCCGCTTTGGCGCATCTGGTCTTGGTACTGATTCAGGAGCACCCGGACTTCGTCATTGATGCGGTCTTCTAGGTTCACTTCGGCGTCCATAACTGGGAAAATCTGGTCGACAAGGTCTAGCCCTTCAGGGACTTCGATCATCTCCTGCTTCACCAACTCCTCCGCAACTTTCGTTGCCAGGAGCCGCACATACTCTCTTCTTAACGCCATGACAAATAATTATCCTACCAAATTCCTGGCAATGCCGGGACCGTTTATAATTCCGTCCATGCAAACGACTGCGCCACGCTACGATTGGATTCGCGAGGAAGTCCGATCCATTTACAACACACGCCTGCTCGATGCTCTGTTTTTGGCTCAAACAGTCCATCGACAATTCTTCGATCCAGGAGAAGTGCAACTTTGCCAGTTGTTGTCGATCAAGACAGGCGGTTGTCCGGAGGATTGCGCTTACTGCCCGCAGAGTGCCCACTATGAAACCACCGTCGAACGCCACGATTTGTTGTCCGTACAGCACGTCATCGAGACAGCGAAGAGTGCGAGGGAGCAAGGCGTCACAAGATTCTGCATGGGTGCGGCCTGGCGTCAGGTAAACGACGGTCCGGAGTTCGAGTCCGTCCTCGAGATGGTCCGCGGTGTTTCGTCTCTCGGTTTGGAAGTATGTTGTACCCTGGGCATGTTGAGCGAATCGCAAGCCCAACGTCTCGCCGATGCAGGTCTCTATGCCTACAATCACAATCTTGATACTTCCGCCGAATTTTATGGGCAAATCATAACAACTCGGAAATATGACGATCGTTTGGCCACGCTGGAACATGTGCGAAAGGCTGGAATCACCGTTTGTTGTGGCGGCATTATCGGAATGGGGGAAGCCGACGAAGACAGGATTGGCTTGCTGCATCAACTTGCGACGATGAGGCCACATCCGGAAAGTGTTCCGATCAATCTCCTGGTGCGAGTTGAAGGTACTCCGTTAGGCGAGGCACAGGCCATCGACCCGATTGTTCTTGTCAGAACCATCGCATCAGCGAGGATCCTCATGCCCTCGTCGCGAGTCCGCCTCAGCGCCGGCAGGCGGTCGCTTACTCGCGAGGCGATTGCCATGTGTTTTATGGCAGGAGCAAACTCTATCTTCGTCGGCGACAAGTTATTGACGACTCCCAATCCCTCACGCGATCAGGACGAATTGCTTCTCGACCATCTCGATCTTAGGCCGTTAAGCCATGCTTGAGCGGTTGGCCGCCGACCTTTTCAGCTTGAGGCGGGCCGATCAATTTCGCACGCTGGCGTGCCCTTCCGGCATTCAGTTGGGATCCAACGACTATCTCGGATTGTCAACACACCCCGCATTAAAACAAGCTGTTGCGACTGCGCTCGAGCACGACTTGCGATTCGCATCGACGGGGTCGCGGTTACTATCAGGTAACCACGAAAGATGGGAACAACTCGAATCGGAGTTCGCCGGAATCCTGGGAACCGAAGCGGCCCTGTATTTCCCAACCGGATATATGGCGAATATCGGTTTGCTGAGCTCGATTTTAAACCCGGAGGACACGGTATTTTCCGATGCGGCCAATCACGCGAGTCTGATCGACGGCATCAGACTCTCCCAGGCACGCAAAGCCATCGTGCCGCACCTCGACCTCAACTATCTCGAACATGGGCTTCGTCAAGAAAAGAGCAGGGGGCAAAAGATCGTCGTACTCGAAGGCATCTTCAGCATGGAAGGTGACCGGGCCCCGCTTCAGGACGTGCTCTCCTTGTGCGACCGCTTCGATGCCTACTTAATCCTCGACGAGGCGCACTCGTTCGGCGTCGACGGATCGGAAGGCAAAGGTCTCGCTAATGCCATTGGCCGAACCGATCGCATCCTGGCTACCGTGCACCCATGTGGAAAGGCCATCGCGTCCTTCGGCGCGTTTGCGGCAGGCTCTCAGGTATTGCGTGATTTTCTCATCAATCGCGCTCGCAGCTTTATGTTTACGACAGCTCTTCCGCCTTACTGTGCAGGTCACGTCCGTAAGGCACTCGAGCTATCTTTGGGAGCCGAGGCGGAACGGGAGCATTTAAGACAGATCGGCGATTATTTTCGGCATCGTTTACGTGCGGCCGGCTTCGACATTGGTCGAAGCGATTCGCAAATTGTCCCGTTGGTTCTCGGATCCAACGAGGCGGCCGTCCGTTTTGCCGCGGCGCTTGTGGAAGCAGGTTTCGCTATTCGTCCCATCAGGCCTCCCACGGTTCCACTCGGTACGGCGCGGCTACGGTTATCGTTGAACGCGGAACTCTCTAAAGAGGATATCGATGCGCTGGTAAGCGCAATAATTGGGATCCGGGAAGCTGAGGTTGTGCCCGAGTGACCCAAGACTTATTCGTTACGGGTACAGATACGAATGTCGGCAAAACGCTGTTGTCTGCGCTCCTTGTTGCGGCTTTGGGACGAAACTACTGGAAGCCAATCCAAACAGGAGCGTGCGAAGGCACCGACCGCGAAGCCGTAATGAAATGGGCTCAAGTCGGAACGGACCGCGTATGTGCGGAATCTTATATTTTCGAGCCGCCTGTCTCGCCCCACTTGGCGGCTAATCAACAAGGCATCACAATCGACATGCAAAATGTTCGAAGGCCTATATCCTCGGCTCCACTCATCATCGAAGGTGCCGGGGGCGTTTTGGTTCCGATCAATGACAAAGCGTTCATGTTGGATCTGATGCTTCACGTAGGCGCGCCCGTTATTGTGGCGGCGCGCACGGCGCTGGGAACGATTAATCACACATTGCTCACCGTCTCTGTAATTCGTGATGCCGGGCTCGTTTTGCATGGTGTCATCATGATTGGTAAAGAAGACAGGGAGAATCGCCGCGCTGTAGAGCATTACGGAAACGTCCAGGTTATTGGTCACATTCCCTGGCTCGAAAGGATCAATCACGCCGCGCTTTGCGCGGTGTTCAATCGCTCTTTCGATGGGCGCGCGTTTAGATGAAGATTTGGCACCCGTATACACAAGAGGCGGATGAGATTGCTCCCATCGCTATCGAGCGTGGCGAAGGCGCGTATCTTTATACCCACGACGGCCGCCGTTTGATCGATGCCATTTCTTCATGGTGGGTGAATCTTCACGGTCATGCTCATCCGGCGATTGCCGAAGCAATCGCCCTGCAGGCGCGCAAGCTGGAGCAAGTCATCTTTGCAGGCTTTACGCACGCGCCAGCGGAAGAACTGACTGCAAGCCTCGCTCGGATCCTGCCGCCCGGATTGAGCCGTCTCTTCTACTCCGACAATGGGTCGACTGCCGTCGAAGCCGCTCTAAAGATCGCAGTACAGTATTGGTACAACGTAGGGAGAACAGATAAACGTCGGGTCGTCGCTCTTGAGCATGCTTACCATGGCGATACGATTGGCGCGATGTCTGTTAGCGGAGATTCACCGTTTACGGCGGCATTCGAAGTTTTGCGGCTACCTGTTCTACGGATCGGGAATGCAGAGGAACTCCAGCGGCTTCTCTCAGATAGAGGGGACGAAATTGCCGCAATGATTGTTGAACCACTCGTTCAAGGCGCTGGTGGTATGCGAATGTATCCCGTGGAGAGCCTGAGACTGTTTCGCGATCTCTGTGCGGCTCACGAGGTGCTTTTCATCGCCGATGAAGTTTTTACGGGATTCGGGCGCACAGGCCGCATGTTTGCGTGCGAACACGCGGGCATCGTTCCGGATCTGATGTGCTTGTCGAAGGGATTGACCGGCGGGTTTGTTCCACTTGCGGCTACCGTCTGCGCCGAAAACGTTTATCAGAACTTTTACAGTAACGATAGGTCTCGAACTTTTTTTCACGGGCACTCTTATTCGGGGAATCCTATCGGCTGCGCTGCTGCCGTCGCTAGTCTGAAGATCTTCGATACTGAGCGGGTGTTTGACCGAATCGCAACAATTGAGCGGATCCATCAGGAACGGCTCGGCGCGCTGAAGAACAATCAGCGCATTCTCGAGGGCCGGATGCTCGGTACGATTGCGGCAATCGAGCTTAGGGCGGAGGATCGCGGTTATCTATCTCAGATGCGTAAGCGTCTTTATCCGTTTTTTCTTGAGCGGGGCGTTCTGCTGCGGCCACTTGGCAATGTGGTCTATACGGTTCCACCTTATGTGATCACGCCCGACGATCTGCACTACGTTTACGACGTGATCGAAGATGCACTTCGGCAATAACTTGTGGACTTAAAATGAAATCATCCATCGTGATTATTTTCACGCTCATCGGCGCCCAGCCCATCCTTGCCGCCGGGCCGTGCGTCCTCGCCGGCCGCGGTCATTTTCAAATTCATACGGGAACAGCGGGTTTGTTTGGAACATTTGCGCATGATCATCTTATCGAAGGGCAAAAGATCGAGGGATGCGCCAGCATCGACGCAAACGATGTTTTGCGCTCCTCAATCAAGCTGACGTTCACAACGGCAAACATCCGTGTGATCGACCCAAAAGAAAGCGCGAGTGACCGCGACAAAATTCAGAAAACCATGGAGACGGACGTCCTCCGCATAAGCGAGTACCCGCAAGTCATCTTCGAATCTACGGGCATAGATCGTGGGGATGCGGCCGACGCCCTGCGCATTCGCGGCAATCTCACAATCCGTGGGCATACCCAGCCCATCACGATTCCCATCAAGTGGTCTCGGCTCGCTGACGGCACTTACCGCGCCACGGGCGAGTACACCTTCAAACAGACAACATTTGGGATCAAGCCAGTCCAACTCGCGGGTGGGACAGTGAAGGTGAAAGACGAAGTAAAAACAGAGTTCGAGTTGTTCTTGAAATGAGAGGATTGGTTCCAGCCGCGCGGATCTTATATCTTCAGATTAGAAGAAACGAAACAGGAGGGTTGGAATGATCGCTCTTCATATGGGACCGCTGCTGGCCATTCTGTTTGGGATCCTGATTCTAATTTTCCCGAAAGCTCTGAACTATCTTGTCGCCTTGTACCTTATCCTATCCGGGCTTGTTGGTTTGGGTGTGGTGGCGTTTCGATAGTTCATAGATGGACCGAGCCCCCGGAAATCGCCGGCACGATGGCAATCTCAGAGCCGTCATTGACGGGTGTGGCGAGATTTTCCAGAAATCGGACGTCCTCACCATCCAGGTAAACATTGATAAAGCGGCGGAGGGAGCCGGATTCATCGCACACACTTGCGCGGAATCCGGGGAATTTCGCATCCAGAATATCGAGTGCCTCTTTTACCGTTTTCGCTTCGATTTCGACTACTTCCGCGCCCGAAGTAAATTTCCGTAGCGGTGTTGGGATGACGACCTTAAGCGACATGATATGCACCCCCGAATACCGCTTCAAAGGCATCGAGTTTCGCTTCGATTACGTGTGGCGGCGCTAGATCCAGCGCATCCAGTGTTTTCAATCCGTTTCCGGTGATTGTGAGAACGGTGAGATCGGTCTTTTTGATACGCCCCTGCTGTACGAGTTTCTGTGCCACAGCAATCGTGACGCCGCCGGCGGTCTCAGTAAACACACCTTCCGTTTCGGCGAGTAGCCGAATGCCGGAAACGATTTCTGCATCGGTGCAGTCTTCTGACCAGCCGCCGGACTCCGGAATGAGGCGCGCAGCGAAGTAGCCGTCCGCGGGGTTCCCAATCGCGAGAGACTTCGCAATCGTATTCGGTTTCACGGGACGGATTTCACTGCTACCGCGCTTGACGGCATCCGTGATCGGATTGCAACCGGCGGCCTGGGCGCCGTAAAGGCGTGTGCGTTGTGCTTCGCTGATCCAGCCGAGACGTTGAAGTTCCTTGAAGCCCTTATGAATTTTGCTGATCATCGCGCCACCAGCCATCGGAACTACGATCGCGTCGGGAGTCCGCCAACCAAGCTGTTCGGCAACCTCATAGGCGATTGTCTTGGAACCCTCGGCATAGAACGGACGAAGATTCACGTTTACAAATCCCCAGGGATATCGATCGACGATCTGGCTGCACAAACGGTTGACCGCGTCGTAGTTGCCTTTTACTGAGATGAGGCGGGCGCCGTAGACCTGAGTCGCGAGAACTTTGCTCTTTTCCAGATTGTCGGGAATCAGGATGAATGAAGGTAGACCGGCTGCCGCCGCATTGGCTGCTACAGAATTAGCAAGATTGCCGGTCGAGGCACAGCCGACGGCCTCAAGCTTGAATTCCAGAGCCTTGTTTATTGCAACGGCGGTCACTCTATCCTTAAATGACAGAGTCGGCGCATTTACGCTGTCATTCTTCAAGTAAAGGTTATCAATTCCGAGCTTGCGGCCAAGCCGGTCGGCCCGCACAAGCGGCGTGCTGCCCGTGGCGTGGCCGATTTTGGGTTCGGATTCCAACGGAAGGAGTTCGCGGTATTTCCAAATCGATTTCGGGCGAGTAGCAATCGCGTCTCGATTCAGAATCTTCGCGATTTCTTCGTAGTGATAGTCCGCTTCAAGCGGGCCGAAACATTCTTCGCAGCCGGCGAGCAACTTGACGGGATATTCCCGCCCGCATTCTCTGCATTTCAAACCCTTGACGAAGCTCATTTCCAAAGCCTTTCTTCCCTCAGCGTCGTTACAGGCGCTTTGGGTATACAGCCTCGACAGGGGCAAATAAAAAGGCCCCGTGCCAAATCAGCACGGGGCCTTTTTCAACCCGTTCGGAGCTGTTTAGCAGTTTTTTACGTGGAGCAAGTTGCCTTAAATCGCCACGTACCTAGTCCAAAGAGCAAAAGAGCAACAAACGAAGTCACAAGTTATATCGGCACTTCGCGCGGCGTCAAGTAGAACTTTTCCAACTTGTCAAACGTGGCATTTCGCGTTTCGAGAAGGAAGGCTCAGCAGTGTTCGAACAATCGTGGTGTTCCCACCGGTTGTTCCTGTCCGCCACAAAGACATCATCGAAAATCATCATGCATAGACGGAGCATAATGAGTTTTCTTACGTGCCGGACGTAGAGAGTAGCGAAGAAGCCGTCGGCTTCAAGGCTCTTCCACTTCACACGATCTTCATCACTGAACGCTGTTACATTCTCGCCAAGTATGTCGCGAAGAAAACGAAGCTTGAATCCTTCATGAAGTGCATTCGTAGCTACGACTATTTCCTCATCGGTCTGAAAGAGCAAAACCTGGCTCCGTCTCGGGTGAGTAAAGAGCTGCAGCACCGACAGAATGCCTGCGATAATCGCCCCGGCCGCAATCAATACGAACAGAACCTGCAACTGCGCGGAAGCTTGAGAAAAGTTGCGGATAATACCGGCAACAATTACGGCGGAAAGAACAATCGTCAAGACAAACAGCACGCGACTGCGTGTGACTTCATTCCGCTGCTGTACAACCATAGCAATCCCTCCCTCAATGGGCGCCGTTGTCGAACGTGCGATAGGCCATGAATCTTTGGACAAATTGGCGAAGTGTGTACATGGCGCGAATAGTCCCCTCCTCTGTGAGGAGGGGACTATCGCCTATGCCAACCAATTCGTACACCCTCATAGACCGCGCCTACAGTCGCAGGCCGAGCGTACCGCCCAATAGTGGGGGATTATACAAGGAATTCTAGTCCGGGCGAATGAGGCAGACTGCTTCCGGCGTAAGCACCTGCGCAGCAACCGTCTCGACGCAGAAAAGATGCACAGCGGTTTCATCATGAGCTCGATAGCCGATCGTGAAGTCGCCGCCAACGGTGATGAGAAGATCGCCGCCTCTTGTGGAAAATAATGCCGCCCCTTCGATCGCGGGGGAGTTATAGACCTTGGCAATCACGATCCCGAGTTGCTTCGCTGCGGGATAAACACCGCCCTCACCTGTTTGTCGCAAGTAGGAATAGTAGTGATGCGGCGAGAGCACCGCTTCGTATGGCCCCTTGATTCCGAGATTGTCCAATTTTTCGACGGCAGTAAGTAGATCCACAACTAACCGTCCCTGCTGCGACCAGTCCGAAAGAGCAACCCGAGGGGTATCGTGAGAGGACAATAAACCGGGATTTGTGGAGCTCCCATAAAACAATAGTGCGTCTTCGGCGAGCGCCATTTCTCGCGCGGCGTCTTCTATGGATTTCGATTCGAGTGTGGGACCTACGCGTTCGAAAATGTCGATATCCGCCCAGGGGATCGCAAAATCGGCGCGTAGCTCGGTGAGCAGCATCACATCCGGCACCAGGAAACGAACTTTACCGGACGAGCGTGGAGTCTTAGCGGGCTTGAAGGTGCCCAACTGAGTAGCGACGTGGTTCCATCCTCGCGGCCCGTCGAAATCGACGATACGACGTGCGACGATCGTTTGCTTGAACATGGAACCTGCGATGTTATCAACTTCTTTCCACACCTTCTCCGACAGAGGCGCAGCGTTGCGCCTTAACCATTCCATCGTTTACCTCCATTAGTTGGTGGAGCGTCTGCTTCGTCAGCGCGTTCGGTTATCGGCAAATTGGTAAACAAATATTTCTTAAGATGTGCGTCAAACGCGGGATCGTGGCGCCGAATCCATTCGAGCACCATGGAAGCGTGTTCCTTTTCTTCGTCCCGGTTATGCGCCAATATGGTGCGTAGGGCTTCGTCAGTCGTGGCATCGACGCGTTGCTGGTACCAATCGATGGCTTCAAGCTCCTCCATCAAGCTGATTATGGCGCGATGGAGATCGCGTGTTTCGGGAGTCAGGTCTTGAGGCGATTCGTGAAAGCCTTCGGACGCCATTTCGGTTCCTCCTATCAACGGCTAAGGTAAGGCGGGCAAACGTAAGGAACGAGTATTGCACAATTCGCTAACCAGGAGGTCTCCTATGTCTCGATACCTTCGCGGTGTTCTACTTGTTGTGATCATCGGTCTCTTCGTCTCTGTTCTTCGAAGCGGCCAGCCTCTGCCTCTCGAAAAAATCAAGCTTCCGCCTGGGTTCAGCATCAGCATATACGCTACCGGAGTACCTAATGCGCGCGAGATGGCGCTCGGCACGAATGGCACGCTTTTCGTCGGCTCGAGAGAGGCCGGCAATGTTTACGCCATTGTCGATCGTGACAAAGATTCGCATGCAGACGAGGTCATCAAAATCGCTCAGGGTTTGAAGATGCCTTCTGGTGTGGCGTTCCACGATGGTTCGCTGTACGTTGCCGAGGTTTCTCGAGTCTTGCGGTACGACAACATTGAATCCCATCTTAAAGCCCCGCCAAAGCCTGTCATCGTGAACGACAAGTTTCCTCAGGAAACGCATCACGGATGGAAATTCATTGCATTCGGACCCGACGGAATGCTGTACGTTCCGGTGGGTGCACCGTGCAATGTCTGTCGGCCGGATGACCGGCATGCTCTTATCAACCGTATGAAGCCCGAGGGTTCCGGGTTGGAGGTCTTTGCCACCGGAATAAGGAACACCGTAGGGTTCGATTGGCATCCGATCACGAAGGAACTTTGGTTTACCGAAAATGGGCGCGATCAATTGGGCGACAATATTCCTCCGGACGAGCTTAACTACGCCCCTCGACAAGGCCTGAACTTCGGATTCCCGGATTGCCACGCCGGCGACATTAAAGATCCTGAGTTTGGCAAGGAGGCATGCACGAAGTTCGAGCCTCCGGCAATGAAATTGGCGCCGCACGGCGCGGCGATTGGCATGCGGTTCTACACCGGTTCAATGTTTCCGCAGGAATATCGAAATCAGATCTTCATCGCGGAGCATGGTTCATGGAACCGGACGACTCCAATCGGCTATCGCATCTCGTTGGTACGTTTGGAAGGCAATAAGGCTGTCAAATACGAGCCCTTTGCTGAAGGCTGGCTTCAGGGTTCCCGTGCCTGGGGACGCCCATCGGATGTACTCGTTATGCCCGACGGAGCATTGCTGGTTGCGGAT
>Ga0075424_100008294_pt1 | contig 10141 bp, 9 predicted proteins | sample SoiMethybrSBSTD3_FD_75301 | JGI IMG/M metagenome (GOLD analysis project Ga0075424, IMG submission 75301) | Bulk soil microbial communities from a Populus tree surrounding site in Tennessee, USA - Soil MetaG P. TD hybrid SBSTD3 | ecosystem: Environmental > Terrestrial > Soil > Tree plantation...
CTGTTCGTGCCATTTCAAACTCCGCGTGTAGTTTAGGTCTAAGGTTTCAGGTTGCTGCGGCGGTTCGTGGTGGCGACGCAGTCATCAGAATCCAGTAGACCGAGCCGGAAACGATGAACCCAACAAACCAGCCATAACTGTAAAGTGTATTGAAGAAGCCGATCGAGATCCCAACCAGGCTAAGTATCGGCCCGCTCCACGCAAACGCACAACCCAGCAAGGTAGCAATGACGGCGCGCATATTCCACCCACCGGAATATGTATAGCTTCCCTGAGTCCGGTACAGGTCGCCAAGTTCCAATCGTTTTCGGCGCGCCAGCCAATAGTCAACAATCAGCACGGCCGCGATGGCGCCCATGCCGCCCGAATATCCAACCAGCCATCCATCAATGTATCGCTTCGCGTTTTCAAGCAGTCGCCACGGCTGCATCAAAATGCCAATGACGCCGGTAATTAAACCGCCAGTCCGAAATGAGATCCACCTTGGGAACGCGTTGGCAAAGTCGTTCGCGGGTGAAACGACATTCGCGGCGATGTTTACCGCGAGGGTCGCAACCACCACCGTGAACATCGACACTGCGACGATACCGACTTGATGAAACTGGCTCACCAGGTTCATCGGATCCCACAACTCGTCAGGTTTCATGTGCGGGTAAATCACGACCGCGGCGGATGTAATCATCACGCCCATCGCGGCGAACACGGTCATCGTGGTCGGCAACGCCGCGACCTGGCCAATCGCTTGTTCACGCTGGCTATGTCCGAATCTCGTAAAGTCAGGCATGTTCAAAGAGAGCGTGGCCCAAAATCCGATCATGCCGGTGAGCGCGGGAATGAAAACCGGCCAGAACTCGCCGATGCTGTGAAACTTGTCCTCTTGCGTGAGCAAATATCCGAGCCCGCGCGCTTTCCACAGCGCCCAGCCAAGCAACAGTGCGGTCATTATCAGCACGAACGGCGCGGCCCAGTTCTCGACCTTTCGCAGCAGATTCATGCCGCGATAGATGATGTAGATGTTCATCCCCCAAAAGATCAGGAATGAGATCCACTGGGTTGGTGGATATCCGCCAATCGGGCCACCCAAAAGAGTTGGCCAACTCGGGAGGAGAGCGGCGAAGAACGTATACAGGGCCTTGCCGCCAATCCACGCCTGAATCCCAAACCAACCGCAGGCCACGATCGCGCGCATCAGCGCGGGCAAGTTCGATCCATAAGTTCCGTATGACGCGCGCGCGAAAACCGGGAAGGGAATTCCGTACTTCGTGCCCGGATGCGAGTTCAGCAGGATTGGAATCAGCACGATTGTATTGCCGAGCAAGATCGTGACCAGCGCCTGCCACCAGTTCATTCCCGCGCTGATCAATCCTGAGGACAGCATGTAAGTCGGAATACAGTGCGCCATGCTGATCCAGAGCGCGGCGTAGTTGTACGTCGTCCAGTTGCGTTCGGAAACTTTTACCGGTGCCAGGTCGCGATTGAAGAGCGGACTTTTGCGGATCTCTTCGAACGCCTCCGGTTTTAATTCGACGCGGCCATCCGGGTATTGAATTGTTTCGTTGTTTGTCACTTTTACATTAGTCGGAAACGAACGGTGACCTGTGCGGTGATTGAAATTGAACCTGGCGCGATCGCTGATTCGCCGCCGGACGTCGCACCCCCGATGGAGTCGGTAGCATTTTGCGTTTGCAGCGCTGCACTCGCCCGACCGTAATCCGGCGTATATTCCGTGATCGAATATGCCGGCCCGATCGATTGACCGATTTCGCCCGCGAGGAGTTTGGCCTTTTCTTGCGCGGCGCGAATTGCCATCCGGCGGGCTTCGTCCCGATGCTTGCGAATCTGCGAGTCGAGAAATTCGAGATTGCTCAAACGAGTAATACCTGCCTTGAGCACGTCGGCCAGCAGTTCGTCGAAACGCGAAATGTCGCGCAGCCTGATCGCCACCGTCTTTGAAACTTCATAGCCCACCAAGACACGCCTGGCCTTGTTTCGTTCCTCGTAAGGCATATCGTCCGTGTTGTATTTCGGTTCGACGCTGATTTGACTTGTCTGAACGTCTTCCGGCTTGACGTTGTTCTTGCGCGCGATCGAAAGAATCTGCTTCACGCTATCGTCAGTCTTCTTGTTTGCCACGAGCATGTCGCGATCGACATTTTCAACGACCAATGTAAACAGAACTTCGTCGGGCGGCACACGCACTTCAGCCTGACCCGTGACCGTGATGAGCGGTGGCTCGATGTTGCTTTGCGCCGAAGCCGCGATAGGAAACGTCACCAGGATGAAAAGGACGAATAGAAAGGTCTTCATAAGAACATTCTCACTTCCCCGAGTCGGTTCTATTTCATTGAATCTTGCATGAACTTGCCGATGTCCGCGCGCATTCGTCCGAGCGATTTCTCGTCGATGTACATCATATGGCCCGCCTCGTAATGGCCGGTCGAGATATTTCGCAGCAGCATCGGATCCAGCGAGATGTGGTGAATCGTGTAGTCGGCCGCATAGTATGGCGTTGCCATGTCGTAGTAACCCATCGCGACAAACACCTTCAGGTACGGATTCTTCGCGAGCGCGTTGCGCAGCGCGACGCTGGTGTCGACGTAGTTGTTGTTGGTGCCCCAGTTCCAGGGACTCCAGATGCCGCCGCCAAGGATGTAGTACTCGAGATCGTTCTTATAATTCAGTTCCGAGCGCACGTAGTTATTGAAGGTCGAGGTGTAGGGCGGACGAATTGCGGCTTCACTTGGATCATAGTCGGGGCTGTCGCTGGCGAGATTCGTGTCGTAACCCTTGAAACGCGCGTCGAGGCGTCCAATTGATCTCTTTTCCGAACGTAACAACTCCTTGCGAAAGAGGTTCAAAGACACGCGCAGGTTTGCATTCTCAACGAACTGTGGCGAAAGCCCGGTGAGCCTCGCCATCTTTGCCACCGCGTCCTGTCGCTCAGCGCCCGTAAGTTTGTCGCCTCTCTCAAGCGCCAAAGTGTATTCATTGCTGGCCCAGCGTTCCGCTTCGGCGGCGACTTCCGCGACGGGTTTCGACTGCAAGTCCGGCGGAAGCTTCTTGTGATACCACGCGGTAGCTGCGTATGACGGCAGGAACAGAACATAAGCAATGTCGTTGCCCTGGGCGAAGCTGGTCGTCTCGAAATTCATAATCGTCGAGATCAGCACGATGCCATTGAAGGCGATCCCGCGATCGATCAAATATCCCGACAACGCCGATGCGCGCGTCGTTCCGTAACTCTCGCCGGCCAGAAACAGCGGCGACGTCCAGCGTTCGTAACGCGACAGGTACAGGCGAATGAACTCGCCGACTGATTCGATGTCGCCTTGCAGACCGAAAAACTTCGATGCGAGTTCCGGCCGCACCGCCCGGCTGTAGCCGGTGCCGACCGGATCGATGAAGACCAGATCCGATTGCGTTAGCCACGTGTGTTCGTTGTCGACCAGTTCGTAGGGCGGCGCCGGCATCGTTCCATCCGAATTCATGCGCACGCGTTTTGGTCCAATCGCGCCCATGTGCAGCCATACCGAGGCGGACCCCGGACCGCCGTTGAACGAGAAAGTTAGCGGCCGTTGTCCGCGCGCGCCTCCGTCATCAAGCGTGTAAGCAGTGAAAAACATGCGCGCTTCGGTTTCGCCGTCGCGATTTTTGATGGGCATCATCCCCGCCGTTGCCGTGTAGCGCAGCGTACGTCCGCCGACGCGAATCTCGTGATGCGTGACGACGGGCGGTTCCTCAGGTGATGGCGATGGGCGCTCCTGCGGCCCGCGTTGTTGCTGTGCGCCTGCGGTCCCGGTCGAAGTCGATGGCGATGAAGTCGCCGCCGGAGTAGCGGCGGGTTGTTGTGGCGGACGACGACCCTGTCCTTCTTCCTGACCGAACGAGAGAAGGGCAACACAAACGAACAGAGTGGCGAGCATCAGTGATTAACCTCTGCGAGACGATTTGAAGGCAACAGCAAGGCGGTCATAGTAAGGGAAAGACGCGCGAGGCGACAAGTGTTTTGTCAGCGGCGTTAGAGTACCAGCTTTAGCTGGCTCTAGGCTGCGACACAGCCCGCTAAAGTCGGTACTCTATACGCTCATTCCGCCGGTGGTTCGAACTTCGGTTTGCCGCCGCGAATCTTGCGATAGACGCCCGTCGCATTCACGTTGTGACCGAAGCCGCAATCGGCGTCCGAGCCTGACTGTTCGACCCTTAACTTATTGGGGAGGAAGACGAGCGTGATTTCGCAGCGCTCGCTATCTTCAGGTTTGAAGCTCGCGATGTTTCCATCGATTATCGCCTCGCCGCTGGCGTAGCCGGTGTTCACGCTCTTTGAGACGGTGTGGTAGACGCCGTCGAACTGTACCTTCAGCTTGCCCTTGCCCAGCGCGAGAATGCGGAATTCGCTGTCGTAGTAACGATAGACTCCGTTAACTTGCGCAGCAGTCACGACTGCTTTGGCGGGTGGCTTGGGTGATTGAGCGTGCGTCCGCGAAACAATTGCAGCGGCAGTCCAGATCATGGCTGCAGCGATGAATACTGCTATACAAATTCGTTTCACTTAATCTCCTTCAGCGCAGCACGAACGAAACGCTGACTGACGCCGTGACCGTAATTTGACCGAGCGCGAGCGTGCCTTCGCCGTAAGCTGAATTCCCCGACTGGCTGCTCATCTGAGCTTGCGCGTTCGCGTAGCCACCGTAGCCGCCGCCCCACCAGTTGTAAGATGAATACCAACTGCCGCCATATTCACTGATCCGTTGCGCCTCGCCGACATGCCGGCCCAATTGGCCCGCGAGCAATTCCGCTTTTTCCCTGGCTGCCTGAATTGCCATCTCGCGCGCGCGATCCCGATGCTTGCGCAGCTCAGTCGTGCGAAACTCAACGCCGTGCACATAATTAACCCCAGCCTCTAACGCCCGCGATAAGAGATCTTCGAACCTGGGGACCTCGCGCAGTGTCACGGCGACCTTTTTTCGCACTCGATATTCGAGACGCGTCACGCGATCATTGTTGACGAGGACTTCATGCTCCCATGGTTCAATCGTGATGAAGTCTGTCTGGACAAATTTTGGATCGATCTTCATTTGTTGCGTAATTGCCAGCAGCCTCTTGACGCGATTGTCGTTATCGGCCTTGGCATCCGCGAGCTTAATATTGGAGGTCTCGATGCCAAAAAGGATCAGGACTTCATCGGGAACCACCTTAACTTCGGCGGCCGCCGTTACGTCGACTGATGGTGGAGTGCTTTGCGCGCAAGCTATGCCACACGCCAGGACCACGAACGCCGCCACCAAAATCGTTTTCGCAAATATTGAGACTTTGGTCATGGTTAGATCCTCACGCATTCACCACGCTTCAAGAACTGACCGTTGCCGGCCTTGCCCTTGAATTCGCCATTGTCGATCACAACTGAGCCGCGGGATAACACAGTATCGACGGCGCCTTTGATCTTCTTGCCCTCGTAGGCTGAGTAATCGACATTCATGTGGTGAGTTTTAACTGACAGGGTTTGTTCTCTATTAGCATCGAAGATGACGATGTCCGCGTCCGAGCCAACCGCTATCGTGCCTTTCTTCGGAAACAGCCCAAACATTTTCGCCGCCGCCGTCGAGGTCAGCTCGACAAAGCGATTCAGCGAGATGTGATTTTCAACGACGCCGTTGTAAATGAGCGAGACGCGATGTTCGACACCGGGCGCGCCGTTGGGAATCTTCGTGAAGTCATCTTTGCCGAGTTCCTTCTGCTCCTTCATGCAGAACGGGCAATGGTCGGTTGAGATGACTTGCAGGTCATCCATCTTCAAACCCTTCCAAAGCTCCGCCTGGTTCCATTTCTCGCGCAGCGGCGGCGTCATCACATACTTCGCGCCGTTGAAGTCTTCGCCATAATCTTCGATCGAAAGGAAAAGATATTGTGGACAAGTTTCGGCAAACGCCGGAATGCCGCGGTCGCGCGCCTCGCGCACCTGATTCAAAGCGTCGGCGCAGGAGAGGTGAACGATGTAGACGGGCGACTCGGCCATCTCGGCGATCGCGATTGCGCGATGCACGCCTTCGGCTTCAGCGACGGTCGGTCGCGTGAGCGCGTGATACTTCGGCGCGGTGTGACCTTTCTCGAGCGCGCGTTTGATGATCTCGTTGATGACGATCCCGTTCTCAGCATGCATGCAGATCAGGCCGCCACGCGAACCGGCTGCGGACATTGCCCGAAAGATGGTCGCATCTTCGACCAGGAATACTCCCGGATAAGCCATGAACATCTTGAAGCTGGTCACGCCCTCGTCCATGACCGTGTACATCTCTTCGATCTGTTTGTCCTCGAGTTCGGTCGTGATCAAGTGAAATCCATAATCGATCGCGCACTTGCCTTCAGCCTTCTTGTGCCAGTTATCCACACCCTGAATCAGAGACTCGCCTTTGTACTGCACCGCGAAATCGATAATCGAAGTCGTCCCACCGTGCGCTGCGGCAATCGTGCCGGTGCGGAAGTCATCCGCCGCTGTCGTCCCGCCAAACGGCAGTTCCATGTGCGTGTGCGGATCGATGCCGCCCGGGATAACGTACTTGCCCGCCGCGTCGATCTTCACATCGGCTTCCATATCGAGCTTTGCGCCGATGGTGGTGATGGTTTCGCCGTCGATGAAGATGTCGGCTTTGTAATTGTCGGTGGCGGTGATGATTTGTCCGTTAGTGATTAGAGTTTTCATGGGTTTGGATTCGCTTCGTTAGGAGCGAAATGTTTATAGCACCGTGTTCCTTCTAGTCAACCCCAAGCTCCTTTAGGAGCGCAATGCAAAGCGATTTCATATTTCGCTCCTAACGGAACGATGGTTGTTTGGGAATCGTTTTCTATAAACATCGCGCGCCTAACGGCGCTGAGCGGAGCGAAGGCGAGGTGGGTCATTCAATGAACGTGAAAACATATTTCTCATCAAAGGCAATATCGAACTTGCGCAGCAATGTCATGTATTCGTTCTTGAACGACTGCTTTAGATGATGTTTCTCCTGGTTTTGAATGTAGTGGACAATTCGATCCAATTGGGAATGGCCGTAAGAAAACGCGCCGTAGCCTTGTTGCCAATTGAAACGGCCGTGAACAAGTTTTCGTTTGTTTATGAAATTCGTTGAGTCAGCTTTGATCTCGCGAACCAAATCAGCGAGCGCCATCGCCGGTCTCAAGCCAATCAAAATATGGACGTGATCGGACATTCCGTTGATCGCGATCAATTTCTACTTTTGATTTCGGACAATGCCGGTAATGTATTTGAAAAGTTCTTCTTTGAATTCGGGGTTGATTAGCGATTCTCTGCCGCTAACCGCAAAGACAGTTTGAATATAGATTTGAGAGAAGGTGTTTGCCATTGGGAGCCTCACATTCCGTTTGAGAGTCAATAAAGCCCAGGCTGGTATAAACATGTCGCTCCTAACGGAGCGATAAAAAGAAAGAAGTGGGAGTTTCAGTTTTCTATAAACATCTCGCTCCTAACGGAGCGAAGGCACAAGCTTCCGCGCATCAAGCGACAAAGCCGCAGTGATCAAATCTGGAGCAGCATCAGAAAGGCCGAGGCCCTTCCGCACGCAGCCTATTACTCAGCCGGGCACTCAAACTGCGCCCGGTCGAAATCGAGTTCGTTTGCGAGACTGGCACAGTCTCCTTCGCCGCCGCACAGCAACGCGTCTGCCCCGGCAAGGGTCTCAACCAAAAGGGCTGAGTATTCTTCGTTTGCGCCGTTAGCAATATTGAGATTGGCCACGATAACCTGTTGTAGCAGGACCGTGGTGCAATCGCCTTCTTCGGGCGTGGTCAGGAGAATGGCCTCCAGCTGCTCAGCAGTGTAAGTCGTGCAACCAATGGTCAACCCGCCTTCGAGAATGCTCTCCGGCCAGGCGTCCTCCTGACAGCCTTCGCCCGTGCAGAACGTTGAGTGTGTTTTCCAGAAATCCAAACCATGCACACTGGGATCGCAGTTGACTGGGCAGTCAGAAGTCGAGCAGGTCAAGTTCGCGGTGAAGTCGCTGCGCTGATTCGAGCTATTGGCGTGAGCAAAAACACGAAACACATAATTGTGACCGCATAGGAGTGCAACACCTGGACAGTCCGTGGACACACCATTTCCCCCCGCCAGGTCGCCAATCCGCACGGTTACCGATTGACCGGCGGCGAGGTTGTAGTTCGAGCCCGAGGCGTTGCCGGAGAACGAGGCTCTGCAGAATGATTCGCCGCACGTCGGCACACCTTCCGCATCCAGCGGACAGCTCGAATCCGCGGGCCATCCGAAATGTTCATAATCGCCCGTCGTCTGCCATTGAATGGTGAGCCCGGCGGGCGCGCCGGTCGAGCCGGCAGTGACGTTGACGTCAATGTAAGTTTCGCCGGAACCGGCGCAGGAGACAGTCGGCGTGGACAACTTCGGCTTGCCTGCCGTCCAAGCCGGCGTGCTGCTAAGAAACATCGCAGCAACGGCAAACACCATAAACCCAAACGTCGCCAAGGCAAGCTTGTCCCGTTTCCGGGACTTGTTCATCGTTTTGATCATGAGTTTCTTTCTCCTCTTCAGAACCGGCTGTGATTCGCCGGTGAAGCACGGACGATAACTTAAGTCCGAGGACGTGGCGAACTGAACCTTTGCGAAGACTTGAGGCGAGGGTAATTCAGCAGCGAACCGGTACCGAGGTCCAGGTCAGCACGCATTAATTTCCAAGCGCAACTCTCTACGATCGGATTTAACTCAGACTAGCCAGCTTCCGCACTTGCGAGGCGCCTGAGTTACACCCGTCTGCGCGAACATTGATTTTGAGGTCCGCAAACTTATGCGACGCGTCATTCTTTGTCAATGATTTGTTTGGGGTACGGACTGGCAAAGGAAAGCAGCCACGATCCGACGGATCATGGCTGCTTCGATTTGAGCAGGTTGGTGCAGTGAGATTACTGTGTCAACTCGCTCGTCAGCGTCGCGCCACCAAGACTGGGAATTGTCGCACTGATCTTCAGGACCTTGTGCGAGTCCTTCGCGATCCACAGAGTCTGCTTGTCGGCTTCATCCTCCGCCGCGACGGACTCGATTTTATAAGCGTCGAATGTTCCGGCCGCGACTGTGATGCTCTCGACACCGACGACCTTCAATTGCCGGATCATCGGTTTCTGTTTTTGCACGTCGAAGTTGCGGAACGTCGTCGTGTAGTTCGCTGCCAACGGCAGTCTCGCCAAGACATCGAACGCGCCGCCACCGTCGGCGAACAGAGGGCCGCCGAGTTCTGCTGAGATTGGCTTGGATTGGCCGCCCTGTTTCATCGTCCCGGTGGCCTTTCCATCTTTGAAATCAAGTTCGATCTCGACTCCGCCCTGACTCATCGACCGATGCTTCAGGATCAAAGTGCCTTTCTCAATCGTCGAGATGTCCGTGATCTTTCCGAACGCGGGTGATTCAGCCGTTTCGGTCGCGATCCAGTTCGCCCCGTCTTCTTTGATCTCGGTGGTGGTGGTGATTGGAATTGTCTGACCTTGCACGGAGAGGCTCGCCTTGTAGCTTGATGTGCCGGCGTTCAAATCCGTCGCCGGTTTCGGCGCTTCCGCCACGGCTTCGACCTTCTTTGGCAGCGTCACTGTCTTCACATCGACGGTGATTTCCTTTAGACGGCCGGCGACTTCCGGCGTGGCGCCTTCCTGAAAACGGCCGCCGAGGTATTTCGCGAAGAACTTCTCAGCCTGCGAGAACATCGCCATGTTGTTGACTGGTCGATGAAAGCCGTGGCCTTCGTCCGGGGCGACAATGTATTCGACCGGGAATCCGCGATCGCGCAAGGCGATCACGATCTGATCCGCTTCGCGTTTGTTGACGCGCGGATCGTTCGCACCCTGCACGACCAGCAAGGGCGTCTTGATCTTATTAGCGGAATTTAGTGGCGATTGCCGATCGAGCTGCGCCTTGCCTTGGGGCGTCGTCGGATCGCCCATCCGTTGATAGAAGAGTTGGCGGCCAGCTTCCCAGTAAGGCGGAATTGTTTCGAGCAGCGTATTCAGATTCGATGGCCCAACGTAATCGACGGCCGCGGCATACAAATCAGGTGTGAAGGTCACGCCGGCGAGCGTCGCGTAGCCGCCGTAAGAACCGCCCATGATGCCGACGCGTTTTGGATCGGCGATGCCCTGC
>Ga0075424_100008295_pt1 | contig 10141 bp, 5 predicted proteins | sample SoiMethybrSBSTD3_FD_75301 | JGI IMG/M metagenome (GOLD analysis project Ga0075424, IMG submission 75301) | Bulk soil microbial communities from a Populus tree surrounding site in Tennessee, USA - Soil MetaG P. TD hybrid SBSTD3 | ecosystem: Environmental > Terrestrial > Soil > Tree plantation...
GAGCCTCACGAGGAAAAGCCCCATGACACCGGCAATCGCCCCGGAGGAGCCCAGGATCGGCGTCGACGCGAGATCGGGTGTCGCGGCCAACATCCAGCCGGCCTGGGCAAGGTTCGCGAGACCCGCGAATCCAAGGTAGGCGATGAGAAACCGCGTCGTGCCGAGGCGGGACTCGATCGGCGGAGCGAGGATCCCCAAATAGAGCAGATTGCTCAGCAAGTGGACCCAGCCCGCGTGCAGAAAGGAGGAGGTAATGGAGGTGATGACCGACGGTTCGCCGGGAAGGAGCGTCAATCGGTAGAATTCAGGCTCGAATCCCGGCACAAGTCGGAAAAAGAGAAACGCGCCCACGTTGGCGCACGCCAGAGCGATGGTCCCCCACGGCGTGCCCCGGACGCGGGCTTCGGTACCGACCGGGATGTAGAAGAAGTAGTACATGCTTGATTGACGTCCCCCTCTTCTCTACACTACCGCGGGCTCAAAAATGAAGCACATTCGTGACTTAGCGCTCTTCAACCGGGGAATTCAGAGATGGCGACCGTGACCCCTTTCGCAGGAGCGGACATGGGCTCCGAGCTCCAGAAGGAGCTGGACCCACTCGAAAACGCGAGGCTCCAATTCGAGGAGGCGGCGCAACGGCTCAAGCTCGATCCGAGCTTCGTGCAGATCATCAAGGAGCCACGCCGCGCGACCATCGTGAAGCTCCCGGTCCAGATGGATGACGGGAGCTTCCGCGTCTTCACCGGCTACCGCGTGCAGCACTCCATCATCCGCGGCCCAGCCAAGGGCGGAATCCGCTATCACCCGGACGTCAATCTAGACGAGATCATGGCGCTCGCCGCCTGGATGACCTGGAAATGCGCGGTCGTCGGGATCCCGTTCGGCGGCGGCAAGGGGGGCATCGCGTGCGACCCCGCGAAGATGTCCCAGGGCGAGCTGGAGCGGCTCACCCGCCGCTACGTCGCGGACTTGATCGACGTCATCGGGCCGGAGTCGGATGTGCCCGCGCCCGACGTCAACACGAACGAGCAGACGATGGCCTGGATCATGGACACCTACTCCATGCACGCGCGTCATACCGTCACCTCGGTGGTGACCGGCAAGCCGCTCGAGCTGGGTGGTTCCGCGGGTCGCCGCGAGGCGACCGGCCGGGGGGTCCTCTTCGTCATCCGCGAGGCCGCGAAGAAGATCGGCCTCGACTTGAAGGGCGCCAAGGTCGTCGTGCAGGGGTTCGGGAACGTCGGCTCGGTCGCGGCGGACCTCCTCGTCAAGGACGGGGCGCTGATCGTGGGCGTGAGCGACGTCAAGGGAGGCGTCGGGAACCCCAAAGGGCTCGATTTGCCCGCCCTCATGCGCCATCTCTCCGAAAAGAAGACGGTGGCCGGATTTCCGGGCGGGACACCGGTCGAGGGCAAGAAAATCCTCGAGCTCCCGTGCGATATCCTCATCCCGGCCGCCCTCGAGAATCAAATCACCCACGTGAATGCTTCGCGCCTCTCCGCCCGCATCATCGCCGAGGGAGCGAACGGCCCCACGACTCACCAGGCGGACAAGATTCTCAACAAGGCGGGCGTGATGGTCATCCCGGATATCCTCGCGAACTCGGGAGGCGTCACGGTCTCTTACTTCGAGTGGGTCCAGGACCGCCAGGGCTATTTCTGGCGCGAGTCCGAGGTGAATGAGCGCCTGGAGCACATCATGGTCACAGCCTTCAATGACGTCGCGAAGATGGCCGAGGAGCACAAGGTCTCGCTCCGGGTCGCCGCCTTCATGCTGGCCATCAAGCGCGTCGTGGACGCGATCCAGCTCCGCGGGGTCTACGCCTAGTCAGGACACCAAGCCCTCGTCGAACGTGAGGCGCCCGCGGCGCGGGTCGAGCGTAGCGTGCGCGCCGAGCGGCAATGGAAGGTTACGCCGTCCGTGCCCCGCGTGAAGCCCCGCGAGAACCGGCACACCCAACCCCCCCAGACGATCGCGCAGGACTTCGCTCAGCCTGAGCTCGCGGTGCTTCGGTTTCGGCACGCAGTTGATGAAGCTCCCCAGGGCCACGCCACGGGCTCCGCGGAGCGCGTCCGCCAGGGAGAGGTGCGTGAGCAGGGCGTCGATCTTGTACGGTGGCTCGTTGACCTCTTCGAAGAACGCGATCGCTCCGCGAAAGGAGGGAAGGAAGGACGTCCCGGCCGCGTGGTTGACCAGGGCCAGATTGCCGCCCAGCACGCGTCCGGAGGCCGGAGCGCGTCCGCCCGCCACACGTCGTGGGGCCGCCAACGAGCGGATTCCCGGCGCGGGGCTCGGGTTCGAAAGCCATGTGAGCCATCGGCTGATTTCCCCTCGCCGCCCCAGGCCCAGGCCGTGCAGGTTCGGCCCGTGGAGCGTGCGAACCTGCGCGTGAGCCTGAAAGCCGAGATGCAGGAAGGTCGCGTCCGAGTACCCCGCGAAGACCTTCGGGTCGCGGCGCATCGCGTTCCAATCCACCTGGGGGGCGATTCGCATCGCCCCATAGCCGCCCCGGGCCATGAGCACGCACCGGATGTCCGGATCACGGAGCATCCGATTGAGATCCTCAGCGCGCGCGGCGTCGGTCCCCGCGAGATGGCCCCGCCGGTCGTAGAGATGTCGCCCGAGCTTGGGGCGAAACCCCGCCTGCTCGAGGACCTGGAGTCCCGCGACGACATACCGGCGCAAGACCGGCCCCGACGGAGCGACGATCCCGATCCGGTCCCCTGGGCGTAACCGGGGCGGCGCAATCATCGCGGGATCATCCGTGGCGTCGCGGCTTCCGGCGCTGCTCCCTGCTCCGTGATCCCCCTTCGATACCGGCTCAGGGTGCCGACGATGGCCTCTTCCGCCGATCGTGCCGAGGCGACGCCTCCCCTATTCCCGTTGCTCATGATCGAGAACGCGATCCGCTCTCCATCGCCGGAGTTCACGTACCCCGAAAGCGCGCTCACGTTGGTGAGCGTTCCCGATTTGGCTCTGAGCGACGCGTCCGGGCCCAGGTCCGGAAAGCGGCGTTGGAGGGTCCCCACGCCGCCGGGGACGGCGAGGGTTTCGCGAAAGACCTTGCTCAGCGTGGAATCCTGTCCGAGATACGTGAGCCACCGGACGAACGCGCGCGGCGTCGCGAGATTGAGCGGCGATAAACCGGATCCGTCCACGAACGAGAGATCGAGCGTATCGACGCCGGCCTCCGCCAGCATCGATGAAAGCCTGCGCAGACCCTGCGCGGCGGTTTTCCCGGCCGGGGCGGGATCGAGGAGTCGCAGCAACGCCTCCGTCTCGACGTTCAGGCTGTAGGCATCCACCATGGAAACGACTTCCGACGCCGGGGGGGACGAGAGGCTGGTCAACGTCACCGGATCCTTGGAGCCTGGCCGCCTGCCGTTCGCCGGCATGGTCGCGACCACGCCCTTGACCTTGATCCCCGCCCGCCTCATCGCACCGAGCAGCACGAGCCCGGCTGTGGAATCGGGCTCAGGCACGGCCACCTGGCGCTTGGCCGATCCGCCGCGCGGGACCCGGCCGCTCACGCGGAGGACCCGCGAGCCCGGATCGCGTGAGATCACGAGCACAGGCGCCGACGCGGAATCCACGAGCGATACCCGGCCTTCGATCTTGAGCGGCGTCTCGGGGGGATCCAAGGAAAGCACGACGCCGGTTGCGGTCGCGGTCGCGAGGAGCGTCGCGGCGTTACCGTTCGCGAGCACCGAATTCAGCGGAGCCCCGTAGGACCACGGCAGGTCGTCGACCGCCCATCCCGGCCCGTATGGCTCGCGGGCGAAAAGCGTCCCATCCACCCAAAGGGTGCCCTCGAATTTCCGCATCCCCGACTCGTAGAGCAGAGCGGCGAGCGAATCGAGGAGGCCCCGGGAGCCCGGTCTGAGCAGCTGGTACACGTCGGGGTAGCCCGATCCACGCAGGATCAGATCCCCCTTGAGCGCGAGCTCGCGACCCCCTTTGCGTCGGTCGAGCTTGCCTGCCGCCAGGATCTCCGTGAGCCCGCGCGCGTCCGGCCCGAATTGCTTGAGGAACGCCCCGGTCACGAAGAGCTTCATGTTGCTCGCCGGAATGTAGCGGCCCTCCGGGTTCAGCTCGACGAGGGTATCCCCCCGATCCAGAGACACCGCGAGGATGCCGACGTGGGACCGCGCCGCTGCCTCCGTGCCGAAGGGAAGCGAATCGGCGAGCGGTCCGGAGGGTACGTAGCACGTCGCGAAGGCATGGCTGTCCCACCCAAGAATCGCCGAGAGGACCGGAACGAGGAGCAAGACCGCGGCGGCTTGCCTGTGCAGCGAACCGGGGCGGACCAGGAAGGGTCCGCCCCGGGAAAGGCTAGCAGCGCGCGGCCAGCTCAAAACGCGATTTTGAGCGAGACCTGCTGATTGTCGTCGAAGAATTCACCCATGTGGGTTCCCGCCCAATCGAAGCTCAGGGGACGATCGCCCATCTTGAAATTGAGCCCGGCGCCGTAGCTATAGCTATAGAGGTAGTCCGGCTGCCGGTCCGCTTCGTTGAGCGCAGCCTGACCCACGTACCCCCCCCTCAGGGCGATGTGCTCGCCGAGCATGTACTCCGCACCCAGGCGATACTCATCGGTGGAGAAGTTATTTCCCTGGAACGTCCCGTAGATTGTCGCGTGCTGCTTCTCCGCGATACCCAGCTCGTAGGAAACCCCGATCTGCAGAAACGACGGCAGCTCGAAGTCGGTCGGCTCGAGTTGAACCACGTGAGGCTGAGCCGAGGGGTCATCCCCTGGAAGAATGAGCCGCTGCTCGAAGTCAGGACCGCTGAAATGCATGTTGGGGCCGACGTTCTTCATTGCAAATCCGAATCGGAGCCCGCGCCAGCCCGGGTCGTATTGGACTCCGAAATCCATGGCAAGACCGGTCGCGGAGGTTTGCGCGATCTTCTCATTGACGTAGCTCGCCGTAAATCCAAGCATGACCCTGTCGGTCATCCGGCGACCGTAGGACAAACCGAATACGGAGAACGTCGGATTGAGGATCTCCCCTGTTCCCTCCGGCGCGTCCTCCGTGGTCACGATGATGTCTCCAATGTTCAGCACCTTGAGCGAGAACGCCACATTCCCGGACGACCCCAGCTTCGTGGAGACAACACCATAATTGACCTTGGTGTCCGCGATGTAGCTGCTGTAGGCGACCATCGCCTCCGCGTTGTCGGTCGCTGCGAGCGATGCCGGGTTGTAATAAAGATTGGCGATGCCGTTGCCGAGCGCCGTCGACGCCCCGCTGAGAGCGATCGCAGCGGCTCCCACCGGGATGCGCAGCTCCTGCGCCCCGGCTGTTCCGAGCCGGTCGAGCCCCCCAGCCTCCGCGCTTCCTGCGATGCCAAACAGCGCGAGCGGCAGGGCGATTACAAGAAACGCCCTCATGTCCCTGACCCTCCGTCCATGGGAAGGAATTGTTATAGATTTCATAGCGATCGGGCCCCCCATTAGAAGTTGTCCAACCGCTCTTTCTCGATGAACACCGCGAGTCGATCTGTTTTCGTGCCGACGCCCTCGACATCAATGCGGTAGATGTAGACGCCGCTCCCGACAGGGAGACGGTTGTCCGTGTGCAGATCCCAAACGATTTCGGCGCGCGACATGTCGTCGCCGGCCGAGGCGGATCTGCGTATGGTCCGGACCAGATCCCCCGACAGGTTGAAGATTCGGATGGTGACGTTACGGGACGCCGGGATGTTGGTGAACTTCATGACGCGGTCGAACTGGGTTAGCTCGTACTGGGAGTGCGCGTAGTACGGGTTCGGGACCGCGAGGATCTTTTTCATGTCGTTTTTCACGATGGTGCCAGGGGCCGAGCCGGAGGGAACCGCCCTGAACTCGAACGTGTCGCCCGTACAGAGGCTGCCGCCCCGGACCCGGAAGCGGCCGCCGGGAAGGGGGTACGTCACCGCCCCGGTGCCCCCTGCGGCCGTGTAGAGCGTGAACCGCCCCAGCGTCTGATCGTCGTTCGCCGGGTTGTAATCGGTCGACATGATTCCGGGCGTCCCCCACGCTACCGAAGCGAACGGGATCCTCCGGATGTAAACCGCGTCGCCAAAGCTGAAGGCGCCAGTGCCGACGCGGTCGCGAACCATGATGCACATCTTCACGTCGTCCGAGGGGTCCTCGTACGAGCACTTGCCCAGGTCGTAGACCTCCCACGGCACGTTGAACGCGGCCTGTGGCGAAGGATTGCCGCCGGCATAAGCCCACGCTGGCTCCGAGGCCGTGGGGAGCAGCCGGAGGAGGTAATCGTGCTGGACCGTATCGTCGAAGTTGAAGTTGAGGATGTCGTACGGAACGACGTAATTTTTCAGGATGATCGTGCCGGAGGAGTCCACCTGCGCTCCACCCGCCATGTTGAGGGAGTCCGCGGCGCCCAGAAGGCCGGTTCCCCCCTCGAGCTGGTCGATCATCGCGGGGTTCGTCGGGGGGGGATTGACCGTCGCGATGAAGCCTCTCACGACAGGCGAGTCGAACCCGCCCGTGCTGGGATTGCCGGGACCAGTGAACAGCGTGTCTCCGGAGGCCACGCTGATGATCGCCCAGTTACCGCTCGGGAGGAGCACGACGTGGTACAGGGAATCGCTCACCGCGCCGACCTGACTCACCTGAAGGGTGGCGCCCACCACCTCGGTGCCGATCTGCCGGCCCGTGACCGTGTAGACCGCGTTACTCCCTCGCGGGGTTGCGGTCACCACGTTGAGCCCGCTCTCGAGCACGTCGGTGATGGTGCCGACCTGGTTGACCCCGATGAAATAAGGCGCGACGTTCATGGTGTCCAGCGCAAACGACGTGACCGCGAAATAGTATGGCTTGTTATTGATCAGGCGGCCGCCGTGGAAGGTGTCCGTATTGACGTCCAGCTGGAACCGCAACCCCTCGTCCGTCCCCTTGATCACTTCCAGACGCTCGATCGCTCCCACCTGAGAATTGAAGAGATCGCTGTAGAGGGCCGCGTACCCGTCTCCCGCGACATCATACGTGGCGATGACCTTGGCCTGGCTGAACCCGCCGCTCGACGGAAGCTGCCAGACGCGGAAGCCTTCGAATACGAAGTCCTGCCCGAGAACCGCGTTCGCCGAGTGCGTCCCCACGGCCGCCTGGTCCCAGATCAGCCGGACCGATCGATCCAGATCTTGCACGTAGATGGTCGGGGTGGGTGGAGGCGCAGGAATGTCAAAATTGAGATCGAAGACGATCTGGGCCTGGTTGTCCTTGTTCTTGAGGTCCGAGACCGACGAGAGCCGATCGATCCCCTGCCCGACGATGATCGCGATCGTCACCTCCTGCGAGTCCCCGGGCGCCATCGTGAAAGGCCCGGTGGACAGCTCGAGGCGGCGGTCTGCCGGGCTCGAATCGAGCCAACCGGTGCCGGCCACCGGGTCGCCGGAAACTTGGAAACGGGTGATCGCTTGGGTCGTGTCGTTGAACAGGTGCACCGGTGTTCCGTTTGCGTTGAGCCCCTGCATATAGTTGTACGTCTGATCGGCGCCGCGGGGATCCGTCCCGTTGATGTACTTGTTGAACGACGTCATCCCCAGCGTGTCGAAAACGCCCGGCGTCCCCGAAGGCACGATCGGCCCCCGGAAGAAATCGTAGCCCACGGCGGGCGGCGTGCTCCCGTACTGCTGATCGGCGTTGGTCGCGTTGTAGCAGAAGCCGAGGCTTCGCGTGGTGTCGCAGCCGACGAGGTCGTCCGTGAACCCCCCGAGGTCGGGGTCGCTCCAGGCGGAGACGTACATGCTGTCGAGCGTATTCCCACCCTTGTTGATCAGCTTGTAGCGCACGAAGATGATGTTCCCGAGCGCTCCCGACCGGTTGAACGCGAACGTCGTCTGCTGGATCTCGACACCGAGCGGCTCCGTTGAGCCGGCGAGGTTGCTGTGCACCTCGGGATCCGCGTCGTTGTAAACGCTCCAGAGCATCATGTCGCCCAGGAGGGCCGGCGCCCCGGTCGAATCGACCGGAGCTCCCTGATCGACGGGCCAATTCAGGTAATCGGCGCTCGTCTTGTCACCCCGGACGATCTTGTAGTTCTTGAAGCGCGGGTTGTCTGTTTGGAACGTGCCGTTCAACATCGGGCCCGGCACGTACTCCTGCGAGTACTCACCCACGGCGACGCGCACCTGGCCGTTCACCTTCGCGCCGATCCATGGACCGGCCGCGAAGACCGCCGTCTTGGTCGATCCCTTCGGGTAGAAGAACCCCGCGGACTGGCTCGTCAGCTCCTCAGCGAACGAGCCGTGGTTCGTCACGATCATATCGATGTTGTTCGCATCGATATGGGTCGTGTTGTCCAGAATGGTGGCGGCCCGGCGGGGCTGCGTGCGGCGGTTTGGCCCCTCCGCCGGTTTCGCCGCGGCCGCCGCGTCCGAAGCGGCGACCAGCAAGATCAGGCCCGCCGTTCCCAGCCAACACAGAAATCGCATCGTGTTCACCCTCCGTGGCTTCGTCAAACTTGACCCCACTGCCGCGATGGAGCTCTGCATGGCTTAGAAACTGACTTTCGCGCCGAAGCGCACCAGCCGGCCGTTCTCGTGCAACGTTGGATTGAGTTCCGCCAGGGTGTAGCGCCGCTGAGCATTGGGCGTGCTGTAGGTATTCTGCCCCTCCTCGGTGTTGAGGAAGTTGGTGCTCTCTGCGTCCCCCGTTCCCGTGTAGACGGTGCGGACATTGTCGCGATTGAAGACGTTGAGCACCCACACGTATACATCGAGCGTCTGGGCACCGATGCTCAGCCCTTTGCTGGCCTTGAGGTCGGCCGATACGGTCCAGGGGCCATACCTAGAGTTGATCGGGCCGATCGGCTGCGCCGAAACGGCGGCGAGCGTCACCTCGTTGTAAATGCGGGTCGGCGTGTATGGGAACCCGCTTCCCGCGTTCACGAGGACGTTGATGCCGGCATTCTCGAGTATCTTTTTCCCGCTCACTGCCGGCCCCTCTCCCTTGCCGAGCCTGTAATCGAGGTTCCACGAAAACTTGTGCCGCTGGTCGAACGCGAGCGGCGTCGCGATCTTCGGCACCTCGTCCGCGGTCCACGCGATGTTCCGTTGCGTCTGCGAGACCGAGCCCGTGCCCGTCGCCCAGGACAAGCTGTAGGACGCCGTCATGGAGACATAGCCCACGCGCCTCAACGTGTAGGCGAGATCCAGCCCCTTGATCGTCGCGAAGTCGCGGTTGCGATAGGAGGAGAAGGCGTTCGGGTTCGAAGGAACGCTCGTGATCTCGACCAGGTCCTTCACGTCCTTGTAGTACGCGGCCGCCTCGATTCGCGAGCGCTCGGTAGGCGTGTGCGCGATCCCGATTTCATAGGCCGTGGTTTGCTCCGGCTTGAGATTCGGATTTCCGAACCCGACGAAGTACCCTCCGGTCCTGATCTTGTGTTCCAGGAAGGCGTAGCTCACGTAGAGGTCTTGAAGGTTCGGCTGCTGGAAGAACTTTCCATAGTTCACATGGACCAGGGTCCTGTCGCTCACCGGGAACCCGACGCCCAGGCGTGGGCTTAACCTCCGATAGACTTTCGAGTCCTGTAGATCCTGAGGGTCAAGCTTCGTCGGCAGGTTGGTCGAGTCGTTCACGTCCGACTGGAGCGGAGTGGTCTCGCTCCGCAGCGATTGCGTGGACGGGGTGAGGTAATCAAACCTGAGCCCCGCGTTCACGACGAGCCCAAGCTGCTCGTACTTCCCCTGCGCGTAGAGCGACGCCACCTTGGGATGCTTGGGTCCGTCCTGGCCGCCGTCGGTCTTTTCTCCGAAGGCATCGAACCCGTACCGATCCGCGTCCAGGGTGTTCTTGGGAAGGATCACCCCCGCGCTGTCCTCGTAGAGCTGGGTCGGAAAGTAGTGGTCGTAATAGCGAAGCGTGTGACGTTGGTAATCGCCGCCCACCTTGACCTGGAACGCCTTCGAGATCTGGTTCGCATAGTCGGCGGCGGCGCCGTAGTAGGAGGAGGTCCGGTGCAGGAAGTCGTCCCACACGTGTGCGCCCTGTGAGGACTGAGGCCCATAAAAGAAGAGCGCCTCATTGGAATCGTATGTCGGATCGCCCTTTCCCTGCGGAAACGCGTACGCCTTGAGGTTGTCAAAATAGACCCCGTCGCCGCGGATCCGGTCGGTCAGGAAGTAGTTGGCC
>Ga0075424_100008301_pt1 | contig 10139 bp, 10 predicted proteins | sample SoiMethybrSBSTD3_FD_75301 | JGI IMG/M metagenome (GOLD analysis project Ga0075424, IMG submission 75301) | Bulk soil microbial communities from a Populus tree surrounding site in Tennessee, USA - Soil MetaG P. TD hybrid SBSTD3 | ecosystem: Environmental > Terrestrial > Soil > Tree plantation...
CCCCGCCTTTTTTATCAGCCGATCCCTTGTTTCCCCTGTCTAAGTTCAAGAGGTACCCGCCTTTGCGGGGAGGGCCTGATATATAATTTCTGGTTGAAGCGGCCGATAATGTCCTCATAGACAAGATCTTGCGCCGATCTCGACTGATCAAGCATGGAATTCCGCTGCAGGCTCGGCACCCCGGGTGGGGAAATCGTCGAAGGCGTGTATATCGCTGAAAGCGAGGCGCGCCTCAGGCAGGAATTCGAGGAAAAGGGCCTCTACGTCCTGGGCATCCAGCGAGCCGGGCGGGCGGCGCTCGGCTCCTTCAAGCTGCCTCGGCGGAACCGCATTTCGACGCGCGAATTCCTGGTCTTCAATCAGGAGCTCGCTACGCTGCTCAAGGCAGGGATGCCGCTGGTCCAGTCCCTGGACATCCTCCGGCAGCGGGTCGCGAACCCTCTCCTCAAGACCGTGCTCGACGACGTGCACGACCGCGTCAGGGCGGGAAGCTCGCTGTCAGAGGCCTTCGAGGCTCAGGGATCGCTCTTCCCCGGCGTCTATACGGCATCGCTGCTCGCCGGGGAGAAGAGCGGCAGCCTCGAGCTGGTCATTCGCCGGTACGTGGCGTACGTCAAGGTCATTTCGGCCGTGAAGCGGAAGACGATTTCGGCGCTCGTCTATCCCGCCGTCCTCCTCGCGCTTTCCTGCATCGTCGTCGGCATCATCGTGCTGCGCGTGGTCCCCGAATTCGGTGCGTTCTACAACCAGTTCGGGCGCGAGCTGCCGCTGTCGACGCGCATCATCGTGTCGGTTTCCGAGTTTGCGACCGCGTATTTTCTCGTGGCCGTGGTCGCCGTCATCGCGGTGATTGCGGCGTTCGTCGCCTGGCTCAAGAAGGCCGGGAACCGGCGGCGCTTCGACAAGATGATTCTCGGGATCCCGCAGCTCGGCCCGATCGCGCAGAAGTTCGCGACGTCGCAGGCCTCGCGCACGCTGGCGACGCTGCTCGGCGGCGGCATCCCGCTGGTGAATGCGATTGATGTGTCGGCGCGGTCGATCGGCAACAAGTACATGGCGGGAGAGCTGCAGACCGCGGCGCAGCAGGTGAGAGAAGGGCGCGCGCTGGCGAGCGCGATGCTGCAGAGCGGCGCGTTCCCCGACGTCGCGATCAAGATGGTGGAGGTCGGCGAGTCAACAGGAGCGCTGCAGGAGATGCTGAACAGCCTGTCGGAGTTCTACGATGAGGAGATCGAGACGAGCCTGACGAGGTTCATTACCATCGTGGAGCCGGCGCTGCTCGTCATCATGGGCATCATCATCGCTTCGCTGCTGCTGTCGTTGTACATGCCGCTGTTCAACCTGAGCTCGATGATTTCGTGATCTGGCGGGGTCAGGTAGGCCGGCCCTTTAGGGCCGGCGAATGGCGGGCCTAAAGGCCCGCCCTACGACCGTAAATATGGATGTAACGAAAACCTCGCAGCCGGCCGACGCCGATCTCTACGCCGATACTGCGCCGGAGCCGAACGCCGCCGAGCACGCGGCGGAAGTCGCGCACGCCAAGCGGCTGGCGGAGCGGTATCGCCTCGAGTTCGTCGATCTGTCGAAGTTCAACATCGACCACGAGCTGTTCCGGGCGATCCCCGCGGACTTGATGCTGCGCTACGGCTTCGTGCCGTATCACCGCGAGGGAAACTCGCTGGTGATCGTCGTCTCGGATCCGACCGACCTGCCGATGATCGACGAGCTGGCGGTGCTGCTCGCGACGCCGATCAAGGTGACCGTCGGGACACCGTCGTCGATCCAGTCCATTCTCAAGAAGAGCGAGAGCTCGCAGCGCGTGCTGGAAGACGCGACCGAGAGCTTCCAGCTGCAGATCCTGCGCGACGACGAAGGGGGAGACGAAGCCCTCACGGTCGAGAAGCTGACGACCGACGCCAGCCCGGTCATCCGCCTCGTGGATACGACGCTCTACACCGCGATTCAGCGCCGGGCGAGCGACATCCACATCGAAACGCAGGACGACGCCGTCCACGTGAAGTACCGGATTGACGGCGTGCTGCAGCCCGCGATGCGGCCGATCGACAAGCGCTTTCACAGCACGATCATTTCACGCGTCAAGGTCATGGCGGAGCTCGACATTGCCGAGAAGCGCGTGCCGCAGGACGGCCGGTTCAAGCTGCGCGTTCCCGGCAAGACGATCGATTTCCGCGTCTCGATCATGCCGAGCGTGCACGGCGAGGACGCGGTCATCCGCATCCTCGACAAGGAATCGATCAGCGAGCAGTTCCACGAGCTGCGGCTCGACATCCTCGGATTCCCCGACGAGGAGCTGCGGCGCTTCCGGAAGTACATCGCGGAGCCGTACGGCATGGTGCTCGTGACCGGACCGACGGGCAGCGGCAAGACGACCACCCTGTACGCGGCCCTGTCGGAGATCAAGTCGATCGAGGACAAGATCATCACCATCGAGGATCCGGTCGAATACCAGCTCCGCGGCATCACGCAGATTCCGATCAACGAGAAGAAGGGGCTGACGTTCGCGCGCGGGCTGCGGTCGATCCTGCGCCATGACCCGGACAAGATCATGGTCGGAGAAATCCGCGACGCCGAGACGGCGCAGATCGCGATCAACTCCGCCCTGACGGGCCACCTCGTGTTCACGACCGTCCACGCGAACAACGTCCTCGACGTGCTGGGACGGTTTCTCAACATGGGCGTCGAGGCGTATCAGTTCGTGTCCGCGCTCAACTGCGTGCTGGCGCAGCGGCTGGTCCGGACGATCTGCGTGCACTGCAAGCGGCCGGCAACCATCACGCGCGCGATGCTCGAGGAATCGGCGCTGGATCCGTCGCTCGAGCACAGCGGCGTGTTCTTCGAGGGCACGGGTTGCATGGAGTGCGGCGGGACGGGTTACCGCGGCCGCCGGGCAATCTGCGAGCTGCTCGACCTGACGGACAGCATCCGCGAGCTGATCCTCGCGCGCCGCGCGACGTCTGAAATCAAGAAAGCCGCGCGCGACGAGGGGATGCGGTTCCTTCGCGAGTCTGCCGTCGAGCAGGTGCTGAAGGGGATCACCACGCTGCGCGAGATCAACAAGGTCACGTTCGTCGAATGAGCCCTCTTCCGCGCTTTCTGTCGAATCGTCCCCCCTCCGCGGCGCTCGAGATCACCGCGCGCCGGGTCACGATCGCCGTCGTGTCGAACCACGGAGGATCGCGCGTCCTGTCGGGCTACGCGAGCGAGCCCCTGCCGGCCGGTGCCGTCGAGCCCGCGCTGAATGCGGCCAACGTTCACGATGCCGCGGCGCTGACCGCGGCCATTCGCCGCGCGCTCGACAATGTCGGGGTGCGTCCGAAGCGCGTCGCGCTCGTGCTGCCCGATATTGTCGGCAAGCTGTCGCTGGTCCGATTCGAGAAGGTGCCGGCGAAGATCCAAGATCTCGACCAGCTGATTCGCTGGCAGGTCCGCAAGGCGGCCCCCTTCAAGATAGAAGACGCGCAGGTCGCGTGGGTCCCGGGCAGCGCGCTGCCGGATGGCGGACGTGAGTACGTCGTGATCGTCGCCCGCCGCGACATCGTGGAGAGCTACGAGCGCGCGTGCGAGGGTGCGGGCGTGTATCCGGGCATCGTGGATCTGGCGAGCATCAACCTCGTCAACGCCGTGCTCGTGACGCAGGGCAGCGCCGCGCTGTCCGCCGACTGGCTGCTGGTCCACGTCGCGCCGGAGTACAGCACGCTGGCGGTCGTCCGCGGCGGCGACGTCGTGTTCTTTCGCACGCGGCCGTCGGAGCAGGACGAGAATCTTGCGGATCTGGTCCACCAGACCGCGATGTACCACGAAGATCGACTGGGGGGCGGCGGCTTCTCGCGGGTCGTGCTCGCAGGCGCCTCGATTCGTGGAGCGGACGCCGCGGAGCGGCTGAGGCGCGAGCTCGAGGAGCGCGTCGGCACGCGGGTGGATGCTCTCGATTTCCGCGGCGCGGTCGCGCTGCGCGATCGGATCGCCGCTGGACCCGAACTGCTGGATAGTCTGGCGCCTGCAATCGGCGTCATTCTCCGGGAGCGGGTGGCGTAGTGCTTCGCACCAACCTCGCGACGCGGCCGTTCTACAACGAGCGTGCGGTGCACGTCGTCATTGGCGCCGTCGCGGCCGTCGTGCTGGCGATCACCGTCTTCAACGTCGTCCGCATCGTCACGCTGTCGCGTCACAACACCGAGCTCTCGTCGCGCATCAACTCGCAGCGCGCGGAAGCGGAGCGCCTGACGTCGGAAGCCGCGCGGATCCGGCGGACAATCAACAAGGACGAGCTCGCGCTCGTCGTCAACGAGGCGGAGGAAGCCAACACGCTGATCGATCAGCGTACGTTCTCGTGGACGGAGTTCTTCAACCTGATCGAGTCGACCCTCCCTCCTGACGTCATGCTGTCGGCCGTGCGTCCGTCGTTCAAGGACGGGATCACGCACGTCAACATGTTCGTCCTCGGACGGCGTCCGGAAGACATCGACGAGTTCATGGAAAAGCTCGAAGCGACCGGCTCGTTCGAAGAGATCAATGCGGCGACGTCCGATTGGACTGACGCCGGGTTGAAGCGCGCGGTCATCGAGAGCGTGTACGTCGCGCAGCCGCCCGAGGAACCCGCCAGCTCGGCGAAACCCGAACCGAAGCCAGCGCCCGCACCGCCGCAGGGCAGGGGAGGGCGGCGATGATCCCGGCCGGCCGCGTCTTCACGGAGAAGCGCTCGCTGATCGTGCCGCTGATGATCGCGGTCATCGCGAATGTCGCGCTGTACCTCATCGTCGTCTACCCGCTCTCGCAGAAAGTCGCGGGCGGCGAGCAGGCGGCGAAGGCATCGTCAACCGCGCTGGACGCTGCGAAGCGCGATTATGCCGCGGCGCGCGCCACAGTCGCGGGCAAGAGCCAGGCGGATGAGGAGCTGCGGAAGTTCTACAGCGAGGTGCTGCCGCCCGACATCGGGGGCGCCCGGCGCATCACGTTTCTCAGGATGGAGCAGCTCGCGCGGCAGTGCGGCCTGCGCCTCGAGCGCGAAACGTCCGACCCCAAGCCGGAACGTGACAGTCAGCTCGTGAAGTTCACCTACACGGCGTCGCTGTCCGGCGAATATCGCAACATCCGGCGATTCATTCACGAGCTCGAAACCGCGCCGGAATTCCTCGTGCTCGAGAACGTGCAACTCTCACAGAGCGAGACGGAGAAGAGCGGGCTGAACGTGAGCGTCCAGATCGCCACCTATTACCGGGCGGGTGCCAATGGCGGCTGACGCGGCCGGGTCCTCCGGACGCCCGCGTCCGTGGCTGCTCGTTGCGCTCGGAATTGCCGTCGTGGCGGCGGTCTTCTCATATGCGGGGGGAGGAAAGTCGGCTGCCCCGACGGCGCCGCCGTCTAATCCACGGACGCACACGCGCGCCAAGACGCCGGAGACCGTGATGCCGGCGGACCTGGACGTGCGCATCGAGGAATTGGGGCAGCCGCGGCCATCGGCGCAGGCGAGCGAACGGAACCCCTTCCGGTTCTATACGCCGCCGCCTCAGCCGCCGCCGGTGACTCCCGGAGGCAGTCGCGGATTCGTGCCGCCACCGACGCCTGTGGGACCGGAAACGCCGCCACCGCCCCCGCAACCGCCGCCGATCCCGTTGAAGTTCATCGGCACGCTCGACGTACCGAGCATGGGGAAGCTGGCGGTGTTCAGCGATTGCCGTACGACGATGCGAGGGAGGGAAGGGGACATCATCGACGGGCGGTATCGGCTCGTGCGGATCGGCGTGGAGTCGGTCGTGATGGAATATGCGGACGGCCGGGGACGGACCACGATCCGTGAATCCGGACAGGAGTGCGTGGGGAAGTAGATGAGACACAGGCTGCTTGCGGGAATCATTCTGACGGTCTTCGTCTCCGGCTGCGCCGCAGGGCGCGCGTTCCGGAAGGGTGACGAGGCGGCGCGCGCGGGCGACTGGGACGGCGCGGTCGCGGAGTACACGAAGGCCGTTCAGGAAAACCCCGATCGTGCCGAATACAAGATCGCACTCGAACGGGCGACGCAGACCGCGTCGCGCGAGCACATCAGCCGTGCCCACGACCTCGAGGAAAAGGATCAACTCGACGCGGCGCTGATTGAATACCGTCGGGCGGTGGAGCTGGACGCCTCGAACCGGCTCGCGGCCGCGAAAGCGGCGGAGCTGGAAAAGACGATCCGCGATCGGATCGAAGCGACGCGGCCCAAGCCGGCAATCGACGTGCTGCGCGAGCAGGCGCGCCGGGCGAGCACGCCGCTGCTCAGCCCAACGGCGCCGCTTCCGGTCGTCAGCTTCGGGCCGAACGCCAGCGTCAAAGACATCCTGAGTTTCATCGGAAACGCCACCGGCATCAACGTCACCTACGATCAGCAGTATCAGGACAAGGCGTACACGGTGCGGCTGGAAGACGTGACGCTGGAGCAGGCGCTTCAGCAGATCACCGCGGCGAACCAGCTGTTCTACAAGGTCGTCAATCCGAAGACGATCATCATCGTTCCCGACACGGCACAGAAGCACGCCCAGTACGACGAGCTCGTGGTGCGCGTGTTCTACGTGTCGCACGCCGACGTCTCGGAGCTGACGCAGATCATCAACACGATCATGCGCATCCCCACGATGGCGGTGCAGCCGACGATGCTGCCGAGCAAGACGGCGAACACGATTACCGTCCGGGCGACTGCGCCGGTCGTCGACGTAATCGAACGCATCATCCGCGCGAACGACAAGCCGCGGGCGGAGATCATCGTCGACATCCAGATTCTCGAAGTGAACCGCAAGCGGACGAAGGATCTCGGCCTGAACCTGAGCAACTATTCTCTGGGGCTCACGTTCTCTCCGGAGTTCGCTCCGCCAAATTCCGGCGCGACGTTCCCGCCGGGTGTGCCGCCGCCGTTCAACCTGAACACGATCTCGCAGGGCATCAGCACGGCGGACTTCTATCTGAGCGTGCCGACCGCTGTCGTCCGTTTCCTCGAGAGCGATTCGCACACGAAGCTCGTGGCGAAGCCGCAGCTGCGCGGCGCGGAAGGCACCAAGCTCACGCTGAATCTTGGCGACCGGATCCCGCTGCTGTCGACAGTGTTCGGGGCGGCGGCGCCGGGTGGATTCGCGAGCGTGCCGCAGTCGTCGTTCACGTATACGGATGTCGGCATCAACCTCGAGATGACGCCGCGCGTCACCTACGAAGGCGAGATCGTGCTCGACGCGTTCAGCGTCGAAAGCAGCTCGCTCGGGCCGAGCATCAGCGTCGCCGGCCAGGACGTGCCGACGATCAGTTCGAGGAAAGTGTCCACGAAGCTGAGGCTTCGCGAGGGAGAGTCGACGCTGCTCGCGGGGCTTCTGCGCGACGATCAGCGAAAGATTCTGACGGGATTCCCCGGCATCATGAAGGCGCCGATTCTGCGCGCGCTGTTCGGCGAGACCAACGACGAGGTCAACCAGTCGGACATCGTGATGCTCATGACGCCGCACATCGTGCGCACCCACGAGCTCGCGGTCGAAGATCTGTCGTCGATTTACATCGGCACTCAGCAGAACGTCGGCCTTGGCGGTCCGCCACCGCTCATCGCGCCGCAGCCGTCGGAAATTCCACCTGCGCCCGCGGGCGCCGCTCCGGGAGCGCCCGGTGGCGAGGCCGCCGCTTCGCGTCCGCCGCTCATTTCGCCGCCAGGCGTGCCGCCGACGAATCCCGCGGTGCCGGCTGGTACGTCGCCGGTCCCAACGCTCGTGTCGCCGCTGCCCGGGGCGAACCCGCCCGCGGCAGCGCCCGGTGCGACACAACCGCCCGGTGCCGCCGCTCCACCCGCAGGCGCTGGTGTCACGACGCCCGGGGGTGTTCCTGGAGGTGTTGCGGCCCCACCGCCGGCCCGCGACGTGACGACGACGCCTCCGGCGCCGCCGGGAGCGCTCGCGCCGTCGAATCCCACAGCGGCACAGGTGATCATCACGACGCCAGGCACGGAATTTCGTGTGGCCGGCGGGCCCTACACGGTCCCGCTCTCGATCAACAACGTGTCGCGGTTGTCGGTGATGACGCTGACGATCACGTTCAACCCGAACGTACTCCGCGTGCGCCAGGCCAACGATGGAACGTTCATGCGGCAAGGCGGGGTGACGACAACCTTCACGCCGAAGATTGACGCGGCGACGGGTCGTGTCGACATTGCGATCACGAGGACTGCGGATCAAGTCGGCGCATCAGGCTCAGGCCTGCTCGCCGTGCTGATGTTCGACGCCGTGGGTCCGGGCGGCTCGGTGATCTCCGTCAGCGGCGTTGCGAACACGCCCGAAGGGGCGCCGGTGGCGCTGCAGTTCAGTCCGGTGACGGTCACGGTGAGATGAAGACCTTCGCGGCGTTTTACGTGCGGGCCTGCCCTGAGCGAGCGCACCACTTGCGCGCGCCGAAGGGATTCACGTTTATCGAACTGCTTGTCGTGACAACGATCCTGCTGATCCTCGCGTCGGCGGTGATGCCGCTCGCCAGGGTCGCAGTCCAGCGCGAACGCGAGGCGGAGCTCCACCGGGCGCTGCGCGAGATGCGAACGGCGATTGACAAGTTCAAGGACGCCGTGGACAACGGGCTGATCGGATCGGTTGACGTGAAGCTTGGAAGCGAAGGGTACCCGCCGGACCTCGAGACGCTCGTCGAAGGCGTGACTGTGGCGGGCGACGCGTCGGGGCGCAAGCTGAAGTTCCTGCGGCGCATTCCGATGGACCCCATGACGCACTCGACCGAATGGGGCATGCGCTCGTACGGGGACAGGCCCGACTCGACCTCCTGGGGCGGCGGCAACGTCTACGACGTGTACACGAAGTCGGAATCCACCGCGCTCGACGGAACCAAATACAAGGACTGGTAAGCCGTGCTGAATTTCAGATTGCGGCGGCACGCCCTCCGGCTGCGCTCAGGGCAGGGCTTCACGCTGATCGAGCTGCTCATCGTGATTGCGCTGATCACGATCCTCGCAACCATGGGGATCGTGCAGTACCGCAATTCGGTCCAGAGCTCGAGGGAGGCGGTCCTGCGCACGGATCTCTTCCGCATGCGCGACGCCATCGATCAGTACTACGCCGACAAAGGCAAATATCCCGCATCGCTCGACACGCTCGTGAGCGACGGGTACATGAGAAAAGTTCCGGAGGATCCGATCACGAAGTCTGCCGACACGTGGCAGACCGAGCCCGCGGAGCCGGACCCGGCGAATCCGTCGGACGAGCCCGGAATCTACAACGTCAAGAGCGGCGCCACGGGGACCGGGCTTGATGGATCGTCATACTCCGATTGGTAGGATTCGAAGATTAGGGATGCACGATTGGGGATTGGGGATTGAAGTATCTCTCGAGTTATGACCGGGACGAGCGTGGATACGCGATGGCGGCCCTGCTCGTGAGCATCGCGGTGTTGCTGGTCCTGATGACCGTGGCAATGCCGGTGTGGCGAACGCAGGCGAAGCGGGAGAAGGAAGCCGAACTGATCTTTCGCGGCGAGCAGTACGCGCGCGCGGTCAATCTCTACACGCGGAAGATGGGTCCCGGGAATTTCCCGCCGAGCATCGACGTCCTCGTGCAGCAGCGGTTCCTGCGCAAGAAGTACAAGGATCCGATGACGGAGGACGGCGAGTTCGAGATCATCACCGCGGCCGGCGCCGCCGGCCAGTCGGGTCCCGGCGGGCGCGGCAGCCAGCCGCAACCGCAGCGCGGTGTCGGTCCGTCGATGGGGCTGAGCGCGCCGCCACCTTCGCCGATCTCCCGCGGCGGGCTTGGGGCGCCGGGCAGGGGACAGACGCCACCGTCTTTTGGAGGCACGCAGCCATCTCCGTTTGGCTCGGCGCCCGGCGGGATCATGGGCGTCCGCAGCAAGAGCAAGGGAACGTCGTTTCGCGTCTACAACGGCGGCACGCACTACAACGAGTGGGCGTTCCTGTTCTCGAGCGTGAGCAGCCGTCCTGGCGGCGGTCCGGGCCGGCAGGGCGCACCTGGAATGGCACCAGGCGCGTCTCCATTCGGTGGTCGCGGTCCAGGCGGTCGTGGACCCGGCGGGCCGGGCCCGGGCGGCCGCGGAACCGATGTGCCACGCGGTTTCGGTCCCGGCATGCGAGGAATCGGACGCGGACCTGGGTAGTGATC
>Ga0075424_100008303_pt1 | contig 10138 bp, 5 predicted proteins | sample SoiMethybrSBSTD3_FD_75301 | JGI IMG/M metagenome (GOLD analysis project Ga0075424, IMG submission 75301) | Bulk soil microbial communities from a Populus tree surrounding site in Tennessee, USA - Soil MetaG P. TD hybrid SBSTD3 | ecosystem: Environmental > Terrestrial > Soil > Tree plantation...
ATCGTCGGCGACGGCGACTTCCTGATGGGCAACACCGCCGTCTGGACGGCCGCGCACTACAAGCTGCCGTGCCTCTTCATCGTGGCGAACAATCGCTCCTTCTACAACGACGAGATGCACCAGGAGCGCGTGGCGAAGGAGCGCGGGCGGCCGGTCGAGAACAAGTGGATCGGCCAGCGCATCGACGAGCCCGACATCGACATCGCGGCGATGGCCAAGGCGCAGGGCGCGGTGGGCATTGGGCCGGTGAAAGAGCTCTCGCAGCTGAAGCCCGCGATCGAGCAGGGCCTCAAGGCGGTCAAGGGAGGCGCCGTGTGCGTGATCGACGTGCGCGTGCTGCCGGGCTACGACGCGCCGATGGCTGGCGCGCCCGCCCACGCGGTCCGGCGTTGAAGAAACCCGCCGCAGGCAAAGCGCTCATCGAGGACCTGGTCGCGGGGAGCCGCATCCTCGCCGACCAGGGCGTGCTCGACGCCTATGGGCATATCAGTGTGCGCAGCGACAAGCGGCCCGATCATTTCCTCATGTCGCGCTCGCGGGCGCCGGCGCTGATGACCGCGGCCGACGTGATGGAGCTCGGCCCGGACAGCGAAGCGGTCAGCGACAAGCGCAAAGGCTTCATCGAGCGCTACATCCACGGCGAGATCTATCGCACCCGGCCCGACGTCATGGCCGTGGTGCACAGCCACTCACCCTCGGTGATCCCGTTCGGCGTGACCCGCACGAGGCTCCAGCCGATCTATCACATGGGCTCCTTCCTCTGGTCGGGCGCGCCGGTCTGGGACATCCGCACCGTGCGGCAGGAAAACGACCTCCTCGTTCGCGATCGACCTCTCGGCGCCGCGCTCGCCGGCGCGCTCGGCAAGTGCAATTGCGTGCTGATGCGCGGCCATGGCATGACGGTGGTCGGCGCAAGCGTGCAGGAAGCTGTCTTCCGCGCGGTCTACACCGAGATGAACGCCCGCTTGCAGCTCCAGGCTACGCAGCTCGAAGGCCCGATCGAGTTCCTGAGCGACGAGGAGGGCAAGCGCTCGACCGCGGCGAACGCCGGCACGCTCGAGCGGCCCTGGGAAGTCTGGAAGAGAAAGGCGCTGGGCAGACAGGCGTAGCATTGCCGCGTGACCGGTGCGGGACTGAAGCAACGGCTGACTGCGATCCTCGCCGCAGATGTGGCGGGATACGCGAGGTTGATGGCTGGCGACGCAGCCGCTACCGTGACGGCCCTCGATGAGACCCGCGCGGCCTTCCGCCGCCAGATCGAGGCGCACCGCGGCCGCGTAGTCGATATGGCCGGCGATTCTGTCCTTGCGGTCTTCGCCACTGCCGCCGAAGCGCTCGATGCGGCGGTGACCGTGCAGAAATCAATCGAGGCCGCCGCAAGCGCCGCGCCCGAAGACCGGCGAATGCGGGTGCGCATCGGCGTTCATCTCGGCGACGTGATCGAGAAGGACGACGGCACGGTCTATGGCCACGGCGTCAACGTTGCCGCGCGGTTGCAGGCAAACGCGGCGCCCGGCGGGCTCTGCCTGAGCCAGACCTTCTACGACAGCGTGCGCGACAGGCTGCCGCAGAGCGTGCAATTCGCCGGCCGCCAGCGCTTCAAGAACATCGAAGAGCCGATCGCCGTCTGGCAGGTGCTCCCCGGCGGCGCCGCGCCAAGCGGCGCATACGACGTCGGGGCGCGGCCGAACAATCTGCCGCTGCAGCTCACCTCCTTCGTCGGCCGCAACGGCGAGCTCGCGGACGCAGGCAAGCTCCTCGCCCAGGCACGCCTCCTGACGCTCGTCGGCGTGGGCGGCATCGGCAAGAGCCGCCTGTCGCTCGAGCTCGCCGCCAAGATGCGCGAGGACTTCTCCGATGGCGTCTACTTCGTCGAGCTGGCCGATGTGAACGAAGCGCAGCGGGTGCCGCAGGCGGTGGCGAGCGCCCTCGGCGTGAAGGAGTCGGCGGGACGCACCGTGCAGGAAGCGCTGCTGCGCCACATCGAAGGCCGCGAACTGCTTCTCATCCTCGACAACTGCGAGCACGTCATCGACGCGTGCGCTCAATTGACAAAGCGGATGCTCCAGTCCGGCCGGCAAGCCAAGGTGCTCGCCTCGAGCCGGGAGCCGCTGCGGATCGGCGGCGAAGTCATCTATACCGTCCCGCCGCTGCCGACCAACGAAGCCGAACGACTGTTTCTCGATCGCGCGCTCGCCGTCAAGCCGAATTTCCGGGTGGACGGATCCTCTGGCGCGGTAAGCGATGTATGCCGTCGTCTCGACGGTCTGCCGCTCGCGATCGAGCTTGCTGCGGCCCGAGTGCGTACGCTGCCGGTCGAGACCATCGCCACGCGGCTGGACGATCGATTCCGGCTCCTGACAACGGGCGATCGCACGGCGTTGCCGCGGCAGCAGACGCTGCGCGCGCTCATCGACTGGAGCTATGAGCTCCTCACGGAGGAGGAGCGGACGCTTTTCCGTCGCCTTGCCGTCTTCGCCGGCGGCTGGACGCTCGAAGCCGCCGAAGCGGTATGCGCTTTTGGCGCCCTCGAACGCTCGAGCGTGCTGCAGCACATGACGCAGCTCGCGGATAAGTCGCTCATGGACATCGAGCCCGACGGCGGGCGCTATCGATCTCTGGAGACCGTCCGCGAATATGCACGCGCACGCCTGGCAGAATCGCCCGAGCTTGCCGAAGTACGCACGCGCCATCTGGACTTCTACGTGCGCTTCTGCGAGAAGGCGCGGCCGCAACTGGTCGGACCGGAGCAGGGCAAATGGCTGGCCACCATTGACCTCGAGCGCGAGAACATCCTCGCTGCGCATGCGTGGTGCGGCGATGCGCCCCAAGGTGCGCAGCTCGATCTCCAACTCGTCTACCTGCTGCGACCTTACTGGTTGAATCGCGGCCTGCTAGGCCTCGGGCAGCGCCTCAATGCGGAGGCGCTCGGACGCCGCGGTGCTGAAGTGCGCGATTTGGCCCGATGCCGTGCGCTGTTCGTCGCGGGCCAGTTCAGCTCGAACCTGGGGCGTTATGCGGAGGCACAGCAATACCTCGAGGAGAGCCTCGCCATCGCACGCGAGATGGGAGACAAGCGCCGTGTCGCGAGTGCTTTGCAGCCCCTTGGCTTGGCGCACCTCGGGCAGGGGCATCGGGCCACGGCGCGTCGTTGCCTTGAGGAGGCGCTCGCCGCCGCCCGCGAAATCGGCGAGCCCCGCGAGATCGCCGCGGCGAGCGCTGCGCTGGCGATGGTCTATCGCGCTGAAGGAGATCTTGGCGCCGCCGAGCCGCTCTACGAGGAGGTGCTGGCACTCGCGCGCCAGCTGGACGACCGGGAAAGCATTGCGATTGCCTTGCTCAACCTGGCGATCGTCGCCATCGGCGGGCGGGCCGAGGAACGCGCCCGCGCAATGCTGCTGGCCGTGCTTGCCATCCTCGACGAAATCGGATCGAAGTTCGTCGGCCAAAGCATCCTCGAAGTCTCGGTCGGCCTGGCGGTGCTGCAACGCGAATGGCAGCGCGCCGCCCGGTTCTACGGCGCCGCGGAAGGATTGTCTTCCGCGACGGGGGTTCAACGCGATCCGGCTGACGCTGCCTTCCTCTCGCCGCTCGTAGCGAGGGTCGAGACCGCGTTGGGCGCCGCCGCGTTCACCGCGGCCGAACGCGGCGGCCGGGCAAGTGCCTACGAAACCGTCATGAGCGAAGTGCGGTCCTGGCTCGCTCAACCCCAACGCACCTAGTCGTTATTGATGATCGGATCGAGGTCCGGCGGATTGCACCCGTCGTTCGCGACGACACCGTTGATGGCGTACTTCCAGATGCCCTTGTCGGCATTGTTGTTCGTGCACTGCATAGTGTTGCCGCCGGACCGGCAACCGCTGATCCCGCCCGGGTTGCTTCCTTTCAGGGGGACCGGGTTAGGAAGGTTGTTGTTCTGTGCAAAGTTGTAGCCCGGCGTCTTCATGTGCCAGATGATGGGAAACGCCTGACCGCCTGTGTTCGGAAAGCTGAGCACATCCGGCTCGACGACGATCATCAGCTTTCTGTCTGCGCAGTTCGGCGTCCCGTCGCTAAAGACGTACACCTCCGGGTTCCTGGCATCAGTGTTCGGCGGCCTCGCCCTGGCACTCGGGCCTGGCGTCGACGCGCAGCCTAGTAGCGCGACAGCGGACGCCGCCGCGAGCAAGATCGTCTTTTTCATCGTTTCCCCTTAGACGCAGTTCGGTGCCGCAGCACTATACGCCGCCATGCTGGGCGGGTCTTCACCGGAAAAGGTGATCCAGTCACCGCTAGAATGGGCGCCTTGCTCCCTGGGGAGGGGCTGAAATGAAGGCGGAACGGGCTCTCTGTTCTGCATGCGGGTTTGCCAACGAAGCGGGTGTGCGCTTCTGCGGCGGTTGTGCCCGGCCCCTGACGCGCCTCGCCCCCGGCGCCGACCGCCCGCTCCCCGCAGCCGCCTCGCTCACGCCGGCGCACCTCGCCGAGCGCATCCTCGCTTCGCGCGGCGCCGTCGAAGGCGAGCGCAAGCTCGTCACCGTGATGTTCGTCGACATCCTCGGCTCGCTCGAGCTGATCGCCGGGCGCGATCCCGAGCAGGCGCAGACGATTCTCGACTCGCTGCTGCGCGAGATGATCGGCGCGGTCCACCGCTACGAAGGCACGGTGAACCAGGTGCTCGGCGATGGGTTGATGGCGATCTTCGGAGCCCCGATTGCGCACGAGGACCACGCCGTGCGCGCCGCGTGCGCCGCGCTCGCCATCCAGGACACGGTGCGCGCGGCGCGGGAAGGCACGTGGCGCGACCTCGGGCTGCAAGCCGAGGTGCGCATCGGCCTCAATTCAGGACTCGTGGTCATCAAGGCGATCGCCAACGACCTCAGCATCGATTACCGCGCCGTGGGCACGACCACCCACCTTGCTTCGCGGATGGAGCAGATCGCGCTGCCCGGCACCACGCGCCTCACGCGCGAGACGCTGCGCATGGCCGAGGGGTTGATCGATGCCGAGCCCTTGGGTCGGATCGCAGTGAAAGGCATCGCCGCACCGGTCGAGGTCTACGAGCTGAGGCGCATGACGCCCGGCGGCACGCGCTTCGGCGCGCGCGTGGCGCGCGGCCTGACGCCGCTTTACGGGCGCGCCGAGGAAATGCAGCTCATCTCGCGCGCGCTCGGTGAGGCGGCCGAGGGTCATGGCCGAACCGTTGCGCTTTACGGTGAGCCGGGTGTCGGAAAGTCACGGCTTTGCTATGAGGTCACGCGAACGGAAGCGGCGCGCGGTTTCCGCGTGCTCGAGGTGGCTGCTGTTTCCTATGGCCGCGGCACGCCTTACTCGGCCATCGCGACTCTGCTGCGCCAATACTTCGGCATCACCGAGACGCAAAGCGCGACCGAGCTGCTGCGCCGCTTGCAGCAGGGACTCGCGCCGTTCGCGCTGAGCCAGCCGGAGTTCCTGCCGATCCTGCAGGGATTGCTCGACGTGCCCGGCGACAACAGCCTCTGGCAGGGACTCGATCCCGGCCAGCGCAAGCAGCGCGTGTTCGAAGCCGTGCGCGCAATCATCGGCGAGCTGTGCGAGAAGCAGCCGCTGGTCCTGATCTGCGAGGACCTGCACTGGTTCGACACCGAGTCCATGGATTTCGTCGCCGCGCTGGTGCGCGAGCCGCCCGGGAAGCAGCTTTTCCTGCTGCTCACCGCGCGTGACGATCTGCCGCCGCTCAGGCAGGCGGGCGCGACGAGCATCCAGCTCACGCCGCTCGCCCCCCGGCTGACGGACGCCATGTTGCGCGAACTCCTCGGCAGCGCTCCCGAGCTCAACAGCCTGCGCACGCTTCTCACCACGCGCACGTACGGCAATCCGTTCTTTATCGAGGAGACCGTGCGCTCGGTGATCGAGTCCGGCGTGCTGGTTGGAACGTTCGGCCGTTACCAGCTGCGCGAGCCCAACCCCGAGATCAATATCCCGCCGAGCGCCGAGGCGCTGATCGCAGCGCGTATCGATGGGCTCGCGCCGGAGGTGAAGGCGCTGATCCAGACCACGGCGGTGGTCGGCAGCGAAACCACGATCGAGCTGCTGCAGAAGGTGAGCGCGCTCGACGAGGCCGAATTCCGCCGCCGCCTCGCCGTGGCGCGGGACGCCGGCCTGATGTTCGAGGTGCAGCTCTTCCCGAGCCCGATGTGCGGCTTCCGCCACGCCCTGACGCACGAGGTGGCCTACGGCAGCTTGCTCCAGGCGCAACGCAAGGCGCTGCACGGCCGGGTCGTGGAGGTGTTGGAGGAATTGCACCGCGACCGCTTGGCCGAGCACGTGGAGCGACTCGCCGAGCACACGTTCCGCGGCGAGCTATGGGACAAGTGCGTGCGCTATCACATCATGGCGGCATCGCGCGCGGCCACGCGATTTGCCAACCATGAAGCGGTACAGATGCTCGACCGCGGGCTGAGCGTGGTCGAGCACCTGCCGAAAGGACGTGCACGCTCTGAGGCGGAGATCGACCTGCGCCTGGCTGGGCTTGCCGCACTACTGCCCTTGGGCGAGCACGAGCGAATCCTCAGCACGCTGTTCGAAGCAGAGTCCATCGCCAGCTCGATCATGGACGCCCGTCGCCTCGCCGCGGTACAGAGCCAGATCTCGGCTGCGCTCTGGATGGCCGGCCAGCACGAGCGCGCGAAGGAGAGTGCAGAGCGCGCCCTCGCCACCGCCGAGCAGCACAAGCAGTTCGGCCTGCGGCTCACTGCGCGCGGCGGCCTCGTGCAGGCGCACCACGCGCTGGGCGACCTTGACCGCTGCGTCGAGGTCGGCCTGAGCGTGATTGAGGAGCTCGCCGGCGAAACCGCGCGCAAGCGCTTCGGCTGGGCGGTGTACCCGAGCGTCCTGTGCGCGGCATTCGCCGGCTCGGCCTACACGCTCCTCGGCAAATTCGAGGAAGGGCGGCGCGTCCTCGAGCGCGGCGTGGCGCTCGCGCACTCGACGCGCCACCCGCTCTCGCGCGCCCTCATCCTGCACGAGCTCGCCACGCTGCATTTCCTGCACGGCGACATGCAGGATGCCCTGCGGACTTTCGAGGAAGCGATAGAGATCGCGCGCGAAGGCGAGGTCCTCACCATGTACGCGCCGCTTGCCGGCTGGCGCGGCGCCACCCTCGCCGAGCTTGGCAGGGCGGAGGAGGCCATCCAGGCGATCGAGGAGGTGATGGCGTCACGCACCGCCCGTGTCGCCGGTCACTACGCGCAGTACTTCATGCTGAACGGGCTCGCGAATGCCTATATACATGCCGGCCGCCCGGGCGATGCCGCAACGCGCGCCGAGGAGGCGGTCAAGCGCACGTTGGCCGCCAAGGAGTACGTGCATCTGGGGCATGCCTATTTGCGACTGGCGACCGCCCATGCGCAGCGCGGCAAGTCCTTCATGGACGACGCCGAAAAGGCCTACCGCAAGGCGCTCGAACGCGCCGAAGCGCACGGCATGCGTCCGCTCGCCGCGGAATGTCACGAAGGGCTAGGCAAGCTCTTGCATATGCGCGGGCAGGGCGCGGCCGCGCAGAAGGAATTCGAGCGCTCGGCGGCGCTCTTCAGGGAAGTGGGACTTAAGGAGCGGGCGAAGGCGGCAGTGATGGGTTAGCAAGCAACTCAAGGTACTTCAGGGCCGTTATTCCCGGCAGGAAGAAGTACGCGCCGCCTTTGACTGTGACGTACTGCTGCAATCCCTCGACGCATTGCCCGAGCACCGGCTTCTGTAGCGTGATGTGCCCACCGGGGCCGAGGATCGGGTCGCGCTCGTCGCTCAAGCCGCCAAATTCCGGGTTTAGCAGCCAACTGGACTGCACGAATTCGAACTGACGCTCGATATTGGCGTTGAGACAAATGAAGACCAGACCGGTCTTCTTGCCGTCGGCAGTTGTGTAGACGCGCCCGCGGCGCAGGATGCGATGCTGGTCCACCAGCGCCTGCGCTTCGATCGGTTCGATGCCCAATCCGTCGGCCAGCGCATCGCGTGGGTTCGCCCGACGTATATGTGAGCCGAGCGGGCAGCTAAAGCCGTAGCGGTCTTCGTGGTGATAGCCGAAATCGTTCTCTGCCTCGAACTCCTTCGGAGTTTGCTCGCGCGGCTTGTGTCGTCGATCGAGTTCGAGCCTCTTTTCGTCTAGCTTTGGCTCGGGTTTCTTCGTGGGATAGCGCACGAGCGGTTCTCCGCTGCGCCAGCGCCCTACCACTTGTGCCGCCAGCAAGTCATTGCTGTCGACAAGCTTGTTGAATGCGGCCACATCCTGCTCGAGTTGCCGCATGACGAGAAAACTGCCATTGCGTCCGAGGTCGCCGCGGCCGGTTGCCGGATCGGGCGGCAACACGCAGGGGCCTCTGACTGAAGGAGAGCCTGGCAGCCGGTTCACCTCGTTCAGATAGCCAAGGACGAACTCGCCCGCCCTGATTGTGCGCACGCCCTGCGGAGCCTTCTTCAGCGTCAGGCCTTCGATGTACGGCTGCGAAAGACCGTCCGCAAACCCAAACGGCTCGAGACTAGCCTTCGTCTTGGGATCGATGGCGAGATGAGTCCTTATTTCTCGCACGAACTTGGGATGGCCTTGAATGTTCTGCAATGCGCGCAAGCGTTGATCGAGCAGAAGCTGCGGAACACTCTTTAATGCGTTCGCGCGGTCTACGACCTGGCTCTTGTCCAGGCTGAACACCATGACAACACCATGCAGATCCTCATCCTTGGGGTTGCCCTTAGACTTCACATCTCCGCCCCACTCCCACGCTAAAGGAGCGCTTGTACCCACGTCGCCGAGCATGCGCGAACGATGCTCCGCCACCATTCCTTCCTGAAACTCCGCAGGAAACGTGCACATCGCGTCGTCCTTCAGCCCGAGCTTGCGCAGGCCGTTGGCGGCGAAGGCTATGGCGGCGCCGAAGTGCTCCTCTTCGAGCGTTGCTTTTCTCGCATAGGCTTCGTCGATCCAATCTTTACGCAGTGCCCGGAGCCAACCGCCAAATGCTTGAACGTCCTCGATCGTGAAAAGGCAATACGCCGCATCATGGAAGTAGGGGTAGCCATGTCGCAGCAGGCCTTGAATGTCGAGGAGCTCGAGCGCGAGAGGCTTCACGGATTCTTCACGGCGAAACGACGCAGGAAAACATCGAAATCCGCCTCGTGCATCTCCGGATCGTTGCGCGAGAAGCGAGCAAGGTCTTGCCGGATTGCCGCGTTGCGGGCGATCATGTTCACGCTAAGCTCGGGATAGCGGCGATACCATAGTAAGGTCTCGACTTGGCTGGCACGCGCCTGCCCCTTGAACCGCTGCTCATCGCGCGCCCCGTCGCCGAACACCATGAACGTGCGCGGAAAGTCGACCGTGTTTCCCCAGATCGCGGAAACGCCGCTCGCGCCTAGAGTGGCGAACACGCCGAGATAGCCGCCAAAGCCGCCGTCGTAATTGGTAATGAACAGGAGGCGTCGGCCGTCCAGCATCGACCAGCGCGCAAAATGGATGCTCTGCGTGTTGAACAGACCGCGTGGGTTGTAAAGGATGCGCGCGGCCCAGTGGATGACGCGCAACACGATCCAAAGCACGAAACGGCGCAGAAGGCCCGGCCGCACTTCGACAAGGCTGATGAAATGGTTCTGTATGGTCTCGTCCTCGCGCGCCCGCATCTGCATCATGTGATCCTTATTCCAGGTCATCTCGCGCACTTTGTCGGTGAGCTCCTTCCGCGAGATGACGACCAGCGCGATCACGTAAAGCACGGCGACAGCCAGCAGGAATAGAAGCAGCCACGGCGCAACGAGAGTCGCCACGTGTATGAATTTGTCCATCTGCCAGGTGGCGAGCGCTGCCATGCCGACGAGGGCAAGAAAACTTGGAATCGCACGAATCGTGATCCATACATAACCGCCGATCTTCTTGGCGAAGACGGCGATCCACATGCAAAGACTAAGCGCGCTTGGGAATTCGCCGAGGAAAAGAGCGAGAAACAACAGGCTGACCCAGAACACACCATAGGCCAGCAGCTTGGCCCACCACCAGGCCACCGTTACTACCCAGTAGGGCGGCGCATAAGGTCCCCAATCGGGCCCGACAAAGCGGGTCGCCAGGACCATGGCGAGGCCGATCATGCCAAGCCAGAACGCCGCGGGTTTGAGGAACCCAAAAATGGACTTT
>Ga0075424_100008305_pt1 | contig 10138 bp, 12 predicted proteins | sample SoiMethybrSBSTD3_FD_75301 | JGI IMG/M metagenome (GOLD analysis project Ga0075424, IMG submission 75301) | Bulk soil microbial communities from a Populus tree surrounding site in Tennessee, USA - Soil MetaG P. TD hybrid SBSTD3 | ecosystem: Environmental > Terrestrial > Soil > Tree plantation...
GTCGTCGGTGTCGAAGCGGTACTCCTTCTCCACCGGCACCCACGGCAGTGCGCGTCGTTGCCGAGCAATCTCGTCACCGAGCCTGGTGTACTCCTTCTCGCGGACGAGTAGCTGGTCACGTGCCGCGAGCCACTCTTCATGTGTACCGATCTTGTTCCCAGTCATCGTTTCCTCTCTGTCGTCAACAAGAGTCAGCGTCGATCCGCGTGTTCCTGTGAGGTCCCCAGGTGGCAGCCATCGACGATGCCGCCCGGACGAGGACGCTACCGGCCCGTGGGAAACGCGTCTTGTAGATTTGTGTCCGGTTAGGCTCAGGTCAGGGCACGATGTCGAAGGCCAAGCTCCACGGACAGATTCCGGCGGCGGACGGTGTGCTCACCGTGCTAGGTGAGGCCCCGGGTGCGCGCGTCGTGGACCACGACTGCCGTAAGCCAGCCGGAGCCCGCGGGTCGTATGAGTACAGCCTCGACTACGGCCTCGTCCTCGTTCGTCGCGGTGGGTACTGGCGTGAGGTCAGTGGCCGAGGCGCCTACCTGGGACCAACGGACGCGTATTTTGAGCGGCCCTTCGTCGAGCAACGCATTGAGCACCACCGCGAGTGCGGCGACCGATGCACGTCACTCTGGTTATCGGAGAGCTCTGTCTGTGCGTTGGCTGGCGACACGTCCGTGCCCGACGAGCCGATCACGACCACGCCCGTTATTGATCTTCAGCATCGCGAGCTGATCGTCACGCTACGGCGCGGCATTGATCGTTTCGAATTTGACGAGCGGCTCGCCCGGCTCGTCGGTGCACTTGCCGAATGTGTCGTTCCTGGGCGCCTCACCGCCCGCCGCTCGACAACCCGAGCCAACCACAGCCGCCTCGTCCATGATGCTCGCGACGCGATCGTCGCGGACCCTGCTGGCGCGGATCTTGCGGAATTGGCCCAGGCTCTCGGTCACACACGTTTTCACGTGAGCCGTGTCTTTTCTCGAGCCACTGGGATGACGCTCTCGCAGTTCCGGAATCGTGTTCGGATCGGGATCGCATTCGACCGTCTGGCAGAAGGCCACGAGAATCTCGCCGTCCTCTCTGCCGACCTCGGGTTTGTCGATCAGAGCCATCTCTCCCGCGTTGTTCGCGCCAACACTGGCGAGCCCCTTGGTGCGCTACAGCATCGGCTGAGAGGGTCGCCAGCGAGATCTTGGCCTGTCACCGGCTGCGAACCGCTTGACACGTGACATAGGTCCCACCCGACCTCGACCGCATCCTCGGCGTTGCCGACGCCACGCGGCGGGACATCGTGCGGCGCCGAGCAGCGATCAGCGCAAGCTGCTTCGTCTGCCCGAACAATTGAATGCTTCCGCGCCCCCGCACCATGTGGAATAGTCCGTGCTGACCCTTTGCGTCGTGAACTGTGCTGTCATGACGTGGCCGACGGCCCTATCACACGCCCGGCTGGCGCTGGAGATGAACCATGCGGGACCTTGGCATTCCCTGGTTACGGCGGCCGCACAGCTACGGCCGTCTTGAGGCGCGTGGTCGTCGCCGCCATCCATCCCGCACTGTGACCGCCTAAGAGGCGACGCTGCATGGTGCGCACGAGAATCGAGAAACGAACGTGTCAGACGACATTGCCGGTGTGCTCTTCCGTCACCGAGACCGCATCAAGGAGATTGCTGACGTCTTCGCCCGGTATGGGTTCGCTCGGCTGGCGGACAATGCTGGAGCCGCTCTCGACTCCGGACTGCGCGCCACCCTTGTTACTCGGATCGCTGATCCAAATCTCGTTGCCCTAACGTCCGGGCAACGGCTCCGCGGAGCCTTGAGTGAGCTTGGCACCACCTGGATCAAGTTTGGACAGATGCTGAGTCTGCGCCCAGACCTGCTCGGCAACGATGTCGCGGCCGAGCTGGCCAAGCTGCAATCCGATGTACCCCCCGACCCTCCAGGTTCTGCCGAGTCGACCATCAAGTCCGAACTCGGGGTAGATGTTGATGATGCCTTCGGCACCTTCGAGCCGACGCCGATGGCCTCGGCGTCGGTGGCCCAAGCTCACCGAGCAACGCTAAAGGACGGCACGTCGGTCGTGGTCAAGGTTGTTCACAGTGGAGCGCAGGCGAAGGTAGTGGACGACCTCGAACTGATGCGGGCCCTGGCTGGATTTGTCGAGGACCGCGACGAGGCTCTCGCGGCGTACTCGCCCACGGTGCTGGTTGACGAGTTCGACACGATGATGCGGGCGGCGATCGACCTGCGGCAGGAGCTTGCGAATCTCCAGCTGTTTACTACGAACTTTGCCGACGAACATGACGTGGTCATTCCCAGGCCCTTTCCGGAGCTTTGCTCGACGAGCGTCCTGACAATGTCGCTGCTCACCGGCGCCAAGGTCACCGGACGCGACAGCGTCATCTCGACAGGCTGGGACGTCGACGACCTCGTCCGCCGCACCTCCAACATCTACCTCGAGATGGTGTTCCGCGACGGCGTCTATCACGCCGATCCGCATCCGGGCAATTTCCTGCTGCCCGATGGCCAGCACCTGGCGATCTTGGACTTCGGCGACGTCGGGCACCTCACCGGCCCACGGAGGAGCCAGCTCGAGGCCTTGCTGCTGGCCGTCGGCTCGCGGGACGTCGAGGAGGTCACCGACATCGTGATCGACATCACCCGCGCGCCCGCCGACCTCGACGCCGACCGGTTGAGCGGTCAGATCGGGACCTGGCTGAGTCGTTACCTCGGCGGAAGCGTCGCGAATCTCGACCTCGTCGGGATGGTGAACGCGGGCATGCAGATCATGCACAGCAACCACCTCACCTTCCCATCCGACCTCGCGCTCCTGTTCCGCGTCCTCCTTCGACTCCAAGGTCTGAGCGGGTCGGTAGGCGCGCATGTCTCCCTCACCGAGCTGCTCCAGCCTTACTTGGAAAAGATGACGCTTGACCGGCTCAACCCGGTCTCCATCGGCCGCCGAGCCCTGCGCACTCTGCGAGGCTGGGAACGTTTGCTCGCCACGGCACCCGCGAACCTTCGGCCAATTCTCCGCCAACTCAGAGACGGAACAATCGGTGTCGAGTTCCGAATCCACGATGCCGACGGGGTAACAGATCGCCTTGTCGACGGCGTCATCGCGGCGGCTTCAATTCTCGCCTCGGCCGAACTGATCGGCCGCCAGACCGGTCCGCGGATCGGCGAGGTCTCTATTCCAGGAGCGATTGCGCTCACGGTTGGTGTGGTCACCTGGCGACGCCTGATAGCCAATCGCGTCGGCCACCGCAGCGGCCTCAGCCGCATACGTCAATTCGTCGTCACACCGACTCGCTAGTGACGATCGCGGCCCGATGCGCCCCGTCGGTTGTTCCGCCACCGGGCTCAACACAACATCGAGTCGGCTGGAAGCTGGCCGCCGAGATCCACGGTGCTGCGTATCTGCCAACCGCACCAAGCCTGAAACAGTGCAGGGAGCAGGCCGGTTCCTGGTCCGCTGCGCGAGAGGTACTTCAGTCGGCGTGAGTAGCGATCTGGATGAGATTGCCGCAGGTGTCGTCGAACACGGCCGTGGTGAGCGGGCCCATGGTGAGCGGCTGCTGTGTGAAGACCACACCCTGAGCGGAGAGCCGCTGGTATTCGGCCTGGACGTCGGTGACCGCGAACGAGGTGTACGGGATGCCATCGGCGACGAGCGCGTCCTTGAATGGCTTCGCGGCCGGGTGGGCGTCTGGCTCGAGGAGCAACTCCACTCCGTCGGGGTCGTCGGGCGACACCACGGTGAGCCAGGAGTGCTCGCCCATCGGGACGTTGGTCTTCTCCTGAAACCCGAGCACGTCGGTGTAGAAGGCGAGTGCCTTCTTCTGGTCGTCGACGAGCACGCTGGTGAGGTTGATCTTCATTGGCCATCCTTCCGGATCGGCCACCGCCGCTGGATTTCTCGCAACGGGGTGGTGTCGAGATGGTGGAGTTTGTAGCGCCCGCGTCGCTCCGATCGGACCAGGCCGGCCCGTTCGAGTACGTCTAGGTGCTGCGACACCGCCTGGCGCGTCGACGAGAGCCCGTGCTTCGCGGCGAGCCGGGTGCAGAGCTCGAATAGTGTCTGCGGCTCGCGCTCGACAAGCTCGTCGAGAATCGCCCGACGGGTGGCGTCCGCTAGTGCCTTGAAGACGTCGGCTTCTGCCACGCCCCATAATAGGCAAGTATTCACTTGCATGTCAACGAGGAGGCCTCTCTGCTCGGCTGAACTCGGCTCGGCGACATCAAGTCCCGATGCCATCCAAGAATCCGGACCCGTGGAGATGGGTGGATGCAACGCAGGCGCCAGTCGGGGGGCCACGGGGAATAGTTGACCTTCATGGTCCCGGTCCAGTTCTTCCAGTCAGTGATCGCAATCGAGTTGGCTATCGTAGGCGCCCTTCTCTGGCAGATGCGCTTCTTCGAAAGGGAGCAGACGCGAACAGAAATTCCTCGCACGGATCCACGGTTGCTGCTGCTACTGCTCGCGGTGCTCACCGCAACTGTCTTCGGATCACTCGAGGCTCTCCGGGAAGGTGGCGGGCGTTTGGCCGCCGTCCTTCTAACCGTGGGTCTCGCCGTGTCCTTATCGCCGATCTTGTTGCGTGTGCTGCGGCCCATTCGACGCGATGCGACTACGCAACAGCGCGATCCGCAGCTGTGGGTCACCCTGCTCGGCCTGATCCTTTTCGCCGGCGTTGTGGTTTTTTTCATGCTCATCGGCTGATTTGTGACATTGGCCGTCTAGGGGTCAACTCCACAGTGCGAGCATTTGGGACGTAGATCAGCCGGACATGTGTGTAGCGGCGGATGGCTAGGAGGCAACCGATCTTGATCCGTAAGGCCTGCGCCGCGCCAGATGATCCCGCGTTCACCGAGCCGGAGCCGCTTCACCGTGGCAGGAATGGCGTGATTGGATGGCCTGAAGCGTCCGACATCCGGTCGGCATCGGCCCCGTCGAGGAGCACCGATGGACTTCTCCGCACGACTCGAGCAACTTCAACAGCAAGCCAACGAGACCGCCGCGAGCATCCGATCGGCGAGCGCCGAGTCCCGCGACCAACTGAAGCAACGCATCGACCAGGCTCGGGTGGACGCGAACCTTGCGCTCATGGACGTCAAGCAACAAGCTGAGCAGACCTCTGATCAAGTCCAGAGCAAGTGGGCGCAGCTGAAGGCGGATGCGTCCGCTTGGATGGACGACGTCAAAGCAAAGATCGACAAGCGCGCCGATCAACGGGACGCAGAGGCCGCGGCGAAAGACGCCGACCGGGCCGAGCGGAACGCAGCCGACGCCATCGACTACGCCGTTCTCGCCTTCTACAGTGCGCAGCTGGCCGTGCTCGACGCGCTGGATGCACGGGTCTACGCGGACGAGCGCGCCAAGCTCGCTGAGCCTTAGACCTCGCTCTCCGGATAAAGGTCTGTCGCTCCACGCTGACGTTCCCAACCCACCTGAATCCAATCGTCCAACTCGTCAAGATCAACAGGACCGCCGAGCATGAGAAGCCCGGCGGCGATCAAATCCTCACCCCGCCGGCCAGGACTTGCGAACCAGGCTCCAGCGATGATGCCGGCGCATTCTGTCCGGATATCATCGCGGCCTTGAGCTTGCTTAGCGAGATGATCAATGAGAGGTCGAAGTTCCGGCCGCTTGGCAGTGAGCAAGGCTTCCCCGTGCAAAGCTGAACTCAACGTCTGGTCGGCTGTGCTCATCCCCCGAGTATGGTCCGGTTCGTCCGGTCGCTGCTCCAGATTTGCGTGCAAATTCCTGCTGATCATCTTCTGCCTCAGCCGTCCCGCTGAACACACTGCCAAGGTTGTGACCCCGCGACTCCACCTAGCAACCGGAGCTCTTTTGCGGTTGGGTGGGCATCGGCTGTCCGGCGTGAAGGAGAGGGTGATGGAGTTCCTGGTTGGCTTCGAGCTCAATGTTCCGGAAGGGACACCGGCGTCCGACGTAAAACGGCGCGAGAGTGCCGAATCCGCCGCGGCGACCCACTTGGCCCGCGAGGGGCATCTCGTACGGGTCTGGCGGCCAGCTGCCCCACAGGGGGAGACCAAGATCGTCGGCTTGTACCGCGCCGACAGCGAAGCGCAGCTGGCGGGTCTGCTCGACGCCCTGCCGATCAAAGACTGGATGCAGATCACCGTCACACCGCTATTGCCGCACCCAAACGACCCGACGAGCACGCGTGCCAACTTGTTTCATCTCCCCGGTCCCCGCCTGACCCCCGTGTATCGCCTCGAAGCCACCGTGGGAGAGCCGGTCGATCTCGGCGCCTTCGTACAAGGTCACCGCCGCATCGTGCCGCTCACTGGCGGAACATTCATCGGTCCGGAGATCAGTGGGACGCTTGTCGCGGGTGCCAGTGCCGACTGGCAAACAGTCTTGCCAGACGGCACCGCGCTCGGCGACATCCGCTACACGCTGCAGACGGATGGCGGCGATCTGCTTTACGCGCAATCGCGCGGTGTCCGCCACGGCCCCGCCGAGGTCCTTGCCCGTTTGGGCCGTGGTGAGGACGTCGACCCCAGCGAGTACACATTCCGCGCCGTCACGCAGCTTGAGACCGCCGCGCCGGGGCTTGACTGGCTGAATAAGGGCGTCTTCATCAGTGTCGGTGGCCGCCAGGCCGCTGGCGTGATCTACGAGACGTACCTCGTCGGATGAACCCCGCGCCTGACCTGCGGAAGGTCGCGATCATCACCGGCGCCTCCCGGGGTATCGGCGCCGGGCTCGTGGCTGGCTACCGCCAGGCCGGATACGCTGTGGTCGGCGTCGCCCTCTCAATGTCGCCCGCCGACGAGGAGGACTATCTCGCGATCCGCGGTGACATCACCGAAGCCGAAACTGCACAACGTGTGGTCGACCGTGCGCTCGATCGGTTTGGGCAGCGTTCGCTGGCCATCGAGTACGCGTCGTACGGAGTGCGGGTTAACGCGGTCTCGCTCGGTGTCATCAAGACACCCGCGCACGATCCGGCGTCCTACACAGAGATGGGTGGGCTTCACCCTCTTGGTCGCGTGGGTGAGGTTGCCGACGTCGTCGAGGGGGTGCTCTATCTTGAGCAGGCCATGTTCGTCACCGGAGAGACGCTACACATCGACGGCGGACAGGCAGCCGGACACTGATGCTGCGGCCCGACGACGAGCCACTAACCGCCGTCGATGTTGTCCGGTGCGCCGGTGATGGCGGTGTTGATCACGACGGGACTAGGACGTGTCGGCGTAGCGCCAGCCGTACTTGGGTCGGTAGCCGAGTAGCCGTCTAGCCTTCGCGATCGAGAGGAGCGTGTCGTGCTCTCCGAGGTCGCCGCGCACCTCTACATCGGGATAGAACTCTTTGATCAGGGCGGCGTTCGGTCTCGACACAACGGTGTCGGCGTTCGCGATGATGAAGATCTCGGTGCCAGTCAGATCGGACTCGAGGGCCAAACGGACTGCCTGTGCGCCGTCGCGGGCGTCGATGTAGCCCCATAGGTTCCACTTCCGCGAGGCCGGGTCGTCGTTGAAGGATGGAAAGCGTGCGTAGTCGGCGGGTTCCATCACGTTTGAGAACCTCAGTCCGAGCATCTTCAACTCTGGGTTCCAGCGGCATAACTGAGCGGCCATGGCCTCTTCAAGGGTCTTGACCAGCGAATAGGTGGACTCGGGCCGGGGCGGGTATTCCTCGTCGACGGGGATGTAGGGCGGCGGGGTCTCGAACGGCAGTCCGAGCACCGTCTCGCTGGAGGCCCAGACGATGTTGGTCACGCCGGCGCGCCGCGCCGCGCTGACAACATTCCAGGTGCAGCTGATGTTGTTCATGAATGTCAGGTGATCCGGTCGGATCCCCGGCGCCGGGATAGCCGCGAGATGCACCAGTGCGTCGGGCCGAGAGTAGCGCTCCTCGACCCCGAGCATCGCGTCTAGCACCTGGCCGTAGTCGGTCAGATCGATCGGAACGAACGTCGCACCACTTTCTGACGGCGGACGCACCCGATCGAACACGACCACATCCCAGCCATGACGGACTAACTCCTCGACACAGGCGCGGCCGAGCTTGCCCGCACCGCCCGTCACGACAACACGCGTCATTGTGCGCCTCCAAGGTTGAGCCCGCGCTTCAAACAGACCGGCGGCCTGCCGCCGAATTCCATGTCGACCAAAAGCCATCTTGCACTGACGCTATGAGCGCGCTCTGCAGGCACCCACCCAATCGGCTATGTCGAGATCGGAGGCCGCCGAATCTCCCGTGCCCGATGGCGTAAATCGGTCGCTAACGGATCAGGTGCCTGTGTATCTGATTCAGCCATTTCGTTCACGGGCGCGACATGCTCGACTCAGCCGGGGGTGCTTAACCTGGCGTCGCCGGAGAGTAGTTGATTCCGTGACTATCCCTGTAGTCAGCTAGCAGAGTGTCGATAACGCGAGCTGTTCTGACAGCGCTATGTCCGTTGCTGGGCGACTCACCATGCCCGGTCAGAGCGTTGACCACGGTCTGAATGAGCGGCAGTTGAACGGTCTCAGGATAGGGCGCTTCGATCTGTTGCACCCCGCCGCCAGTGCGCAGCCGTAAGGGCTCCTCGCCGAAGCAAGAGAAGCGCAACGCTCCCGCCGTTCCGATGATCTCAACCTGATCTTTCTCCCGGAACGAGTCGTAGTTCCAGACACCGACACCTTCGACACCGGAACGAAAGCTAAAAACACCGGTGACCAGGTCTTCGGCTCGGTAGCGTGCACCGCGGTTCGTCGCGATCCCGGTCGCATAGGTCACCGGACCAAGCAGCCAGTCCAACAGATCGAGGATGTGAGAGCCGAGGTCGACGAAGTGGCCACCGCCTGAGATCTCCGGATTCACTCTCCATCCATCGTCGGCCTCGTCCACTTGGGCGGGCCGCTCGTTGCGGACGCTGACCGACCGGAGCTGACCGATCCGGCCACTGTCCAATAGTTCTTTGACCGTGGCAAAGCGCGGCATTGCGCGACGGTAATAAGCCACGAACAGACCCACCCCGGCGTCGTCGCAGGCCGAAATCATGTCCTCACACTCCAGCGCCGTGCGAGCCATCGGCTTCTCGACATAGACCGACTTGCCGGCCCGTGCGACGCGGACCACAAACTCCCTGTGCGAGTCAGGTGGAGTTGCGACGTAGACGGCGTCGACCTCTGGATCGTTGATCAGCTCGTCGGCATCGTCGTACCAACGCGGCACGTCGTGTCGTCGAGCGTAGTCAGCGGCAAGATCGCCGCTTCTGCGCATTACGGCAACCAGTTCGGATCGTTCAGCCTGCTGAAAACCCGGCCCGCTCTTGCGCTCAGTCACATCCCCGACGCCGATAATTCCCCACCGCACCCTCTCCACGGCCGTCAGCGTAGTCAAGAACCTGGCCGCCGGACCAGGACAGCGTCTCGAGTCGTTGGCGGGGGGACCCGGCGATGCATTGGTGAGGCGGGGGTGAAGAAACGCACGTGCATGTTCGTTCCGATCACGATGCATCCGTTGCAACGCGTGCACCGTGACAGGAACGAACGTGCACGTGCGTTTCTCCCGGAGGCGCCCGAAGGCGCAGCGCTTCACCCGCACCATCGCTGCGCTGTCGTGCGACCCGCCGTCAAGATCAACTGGCCGGCAGCGTCCAAGGAAATCGTCCGGGCGGAAGGTCCGACACAACCTTTCTTGACACCTTCCGTTCACCTGATTGTGGAAATGTGTCGCTATGGACCCCCGGGGACCAGTACTTGGCCCGGCAAACACACGCTTCAACGACTACGTGGGCACTGTTGCAGCCGACGACGCCGAAGCAGTCAAGGACCAGCCGAGCCTGTATGAGATCGCCAACATTGATCGGGATCGCTACACCATCCTGGCGGTCGACCTGTGCGTTGATGGTCCAGTGACTGCGACCGTCTACGCCATCGACCGGGTTGAACACGGCATCGCGCGACATGCCGAGATTGCTGAGCTGAGCGAGAGCCGGGGTCAGATTCCCGTCGTGCGGTTCGACATCCCCGAACCAAACGTCGAAGCCCTCATAAGACACGCCTTCAGAAGGATCTCGGTCCGCCTGGTGACCCAGCATCTCCGCGACCATGCCCTCGTTGTGATCGAACCGCGTGCAACCGAGGATGTAGAGGCTCAAACCTAGAGCACTGGTCACGCACTAAC
>Ga0075424_100008306_pt1 | contig 10137 bp, 10 predicted proteins | sample SoiMethybrSBSTD3_FD_75301 | JGI IMG/M metagenome (GOLD analysis project Ga0075424, IMG submission 75301) | Bulk soil microbial communities from a Populus tree surrounding site in Tennessee, USA - Soil MetaG P. TD hybrid SBSTD3 | ecosystem: Environmental > Terrestrial > Soil > Tree plantation...
AACACAATCCTCCGTCCGCCCGGCGACCAGCTGGGGAGGCTGGTGTCATGGCCAACCAGCCGGCGCGCGTTGCCGCCGTCGGCTCCAACCATCCACAGCTCGCTCAACCCCTCCGTGTTCTGCGGCCTCAGCTCCTGCGGGTAGGTCGTGTAGGCAATCTGGCGGCCGTCCGCTGACCACGCCGGATTGAATCCGGAACGTGTTACACGCCGGACGCCTTCCCCCGTCCGCCCCATGACGAAGAGCCCGCCTCCCTCGCGAGCCGAGCGAAAGACGATGCGCTCGCCGTCCGGAGAGAATGCCGGCTGGTCGTCGTCGGCTGGGGAATCGGCGGTGAGGTTGATGGGCGTCTCCCCTCCCACGCTCTGCAGATACACATCGCGATTGCCGGAAGCGTCGCCCGCGTAGACCACCCAGCGGCCGTCCGGCGAGAGGCTCGGGTACCACTCGATGCCAGGGCTGTGGGTGAGCTGGCTGAATGTCGCGCGCAGCGGCGGTCGGCTGCCAGACTGAGGGCCCGAGCGCCCGAGTAGCCAGTAGACAAGCCCGCCGCCGATCAGGACCGCCATGATGCCGATGACGGCGGCGTGGCGTTGCAATCGTGCGGGTGCTGCAAAAGGCTCGGGCCGCACATCACGTTGCCGTTGCAGGTCTTCGAGATCGTTCCGCACGTCGAGGGCCGTCTGGTAGCGGCGGTCCGCGTCCTTCGCGAGGCAGCGGCGAACGATCCGATCGAGATCGGAGGACGCATCCGGACGCCGCTGAGACACCGGTGGAACCGCGTCTTTGATGATGGCGGACAGCACGCCCAACGTCGTATCGCCCTGGAACGGCCGGACCGACGTCGCCATCTCATAAAGCACGACGCCGAGCGAGAACACGTCCGATCGCGCGTCGACAGTCTTCCCCTCCGCCTGCTCGGGAGACATGTAGCCGGCGGTGCCGACTAGGGCGTGCGGCCCTGTCACCTGCGTCGCCGCGATGGTTGGCGTATCAGGCGCGTTTTCATGCTGCAGCTTGGCGATCCCGAAGTCGAGGACCTTCAGGCGGCCGCCGGGGCCGATCATGATGTTGCCAGGCTTGAGATCCCGATGGATGACGCCCTGTTGGTGTGCGGCCGACACCGCGTCGGTCAATGCAATCGCCCAGCGGAAGAAGTCGGGCCAGGGGAGGCCACCGCTCGGAATGGCCTCGCGAAGTGTCTTCCCCTGCACGATTTCCATCGTGAGAAAGTGAACGCCGTCCGACTCCTCGACCGAGTGCAGCGTGACGACGTGGGGATGGTTGAGAGCCGCAATCGCCTGCGCCTCGCGGCGAAAGCGTTGGAGCCGGTCGGGGTCGGCCGCCAGTTCGGCCGGGAGCACTTTCAAGGCGATGCGCCGGTTCAGGCGAGTATCTTCAGCGGCATATACCTCGCCCATGCCGCCTGCCCCCAGCTTCTCAACGATGCGATAGTGTCGCAGCGTCGTCCCGAGCACAGATGCAGGATAGACCTGAGTGTCAACGTCGTCTACGGGCTTGCACTCCGAGCGAGGCCCGGCGACGAATGTCTCTTGAACTCTGGGCCCCTAGGACCCTAGAACGCTTTGCAGGTGAAAGTGGTGCTTGCCCAGCTTGCCGCCGTAATTCCCCGCCGAGATTTCGACGACGCCCGGCCGGCTTGCCGCGTCGATTCCGGCACGAAGCGCCTTCTCGATCGCCGCCCGGTTCAGACCGTCGACGACGATTTCGAGTACCGCGTTCACCTCGTCGGGCAGCTCGCTCTTGACGTCGCCGCGTCCGCGCAGCGTCGGACAATATGCATCGTTGGTCGACGCGATCAAGTTCTTGTAATGCTTCGCGCCGACCTTGCTGCCGCTGCGAACGACGCCGCCGGGAAACGGCAGGATGACGCCGGGGATTTTCCGCATGACCGCGGATGCCGCTTCAGCCGCTTCGAGCACCGACGCCTGATCGCGAGCCAGAATCAGCAGGTTGCCTCCGCCGATCGCCTCCTGCACGCCGAAGCTTTCCTGGACGAGGAACTCGCCCTCCATCACAGGAATCCGCCAGTAGCGCCGGCCGTCGAGGTACTTGCTCGATTGGTAGCGGTCGCCGAAGTGCCGCAGCAGGCCGCCGACGATCACGCGTTCGGACGCGTCGGGCAGGCCATCGAAGCACGCGGTCGTGGGACACGTCAGCACGCATTGGCCGACGCGGTCGACGAGGCGCTGACCGAGACCCGCGGCATCGAACGCGAACAGCAGCACGCTCACACCGGGACGACCGTCAGGAGTGTCTTCAGGGAGGAGATCCGCCTCGATGCCGGCTTCGACCTTGCACCCGATGACGGACGTCGCGAAACCGGTCATCGACTGGGCCGCAGTCATCGCCCAGCTCGAGGTCTGCGCCGTGATGACCACGCGCGCGGCGCGCATATCGAACGCTTCGGCGAAAGTGTCGGCGATGCGCGGTCTCAGGACTTCGGAACCTTGATGCGGCCCTCCCACAGGCTCTTGTTGTTCTCCTCGCAGGAGTACTCCATCATCTCCCAGTCGGGCCGGAGCGTGAAGGTGCGGACGTTGTTGAACGGCTTCGTGAACGTTTTCGGATCTTCGACGATCACTTCGTAGGAGATGTGCCCCAGATCGGGCCGCGAGAAGCGTTGAACGAGATGCAGCTGATCGCTGTGCGGATGGCCGATCGTGTCCAGCCGCGTCTTGCCGTTGAAGTTGACGGTGTCGATCACCAGCGTGTCGCCTTCCCAATGACCCACGGAGTCGCCAAACCAGGTCGGAATGCCTTTGCGATGCTCTCGGCCGTCGATCGGTACGACGTTGAACCACGAGTTCTGCTCGAAGAGGAAGGCGAAGTACTTGTCGCTCTGCATGATCTGCATCGGCTCCGGTGTATTGACTGAGCGTGTCATGCCGAACGGGAGGCAGGCGCCCGTGTAGTCGCCGTTGGCGGCGTCGTACTTCTTCCACTCGGCGTCGCCCCAGGGAGTGAACGGAAGCACGGCGGTGCCTTTTTGACCGGCGCCGTCCTTGGTCATGTCTGGCACGTACGGCTTCGCCCAGACACCGCTGAAGTCCACTTTGCCTGAAGGCAGACGCGGCGTCGGCCCCGTCGGCGGCTCATATCCCCGCTGCGCGGCAGCCACCGTCGGGAACAACACTATCGTCGCCAGAGCCGCGAGCAGGCTGCCTGCGATGCGTGTCATGAGACGGCCCTAATGCTTGGGCGGGTACTCGCCCGACGATCCAGCGAACACGGTTCGGCCGTCCGCCAGCTTCACCGTGCGTGCGTTACAGGTTTTCGACCCATCCTTCGCGAGCGCGCCGTCGATCGTGATCTGATCGCCGATCTTGAGCGAATTCGGGCCCCAGCCGTTTCGCGTCAGCGTATTGGGCGGTCCGCCCTCGCACTGCCACGGCTGCACGGCGCCGTTGTCGTCCTTCACCTCCAGGTAGACCCAGATGTGCGGATTCGCCCACTCGACCTTGGTCACCGCGCCTTTCAGAGTGACGGGTTTGTTGGCGTCGAATTCAGCCGCGAACGAATGGTGCGTGAAGACGGGCTCGACGAAAGCGAGGGCGAGGACGAGGCCGGCGCCGATCACAACGCGGTTGATGCTCATAAATGATCCGCCTGCGCTCTTGTACACCGAAGCCTCCGGCCGCGCAAGGTGTCCGCCTTCGCTCGACGTCTCGCCACGAGCTTCGGCGAGACGGGTCAGGCGCGTGGTTCCCAGACGAGAATCTCGCCCTTGCCGGGCACCGCCGTATCACCCGTATAACGGATATAGCGGCCGTCCTGCTCGTCGTACGGGAGGCCGCATCCGAACGAGGCCAGACGCCTGGCGTACAAACGGAGAAACGTCGGATTGTAAGTGGCCGCGCGCGCAAAGGTGGGCAGCAGCGGAATCGGTTTCAAGGAGACGATCGTGCCCCGATTCATCCACGCGCCGGTTCTCAACTCGGCGCCCTCCCGCAGCACGATCGTGCCGCCTTTCATCTGCAGACCCGCGAAATCTCTGACCGGCCCGCCGACGACGATCGTGCCGCGCTTCATGCGCATTCCGAGCTCGAGACCCGCCGAGCCGTCGATGAGGATGAGACCGTCGCGCATGCCGGACAACCCGCCTCGATAGGCCGCGCCCACCTGGCCGCCGGCATTGCCGCGCACACGAATCACGCCTCCAGTCATCTCGGCGCCGAGCCAGTCGCCGACGTCGCCCGACACCTCGATCGTGCCGCCCGACATCGCGGATCCGAGATGCATGCCGGCATTCCCGTCAATCCGAAGTGTGCCCCGGGTCATACCGCGACCGATCCACTTGACCCGCTGCGCGTCGCCCCGGATCTCGATCTCGTCGCCTCCGTCACCCTCGACCTCGAAGAACTCGTCGAGACGCCGCCGCCGTTTGCCGAGAAGAACCGGCAGCGCGCGGATCTGATCGGCGGCCAGCGACACGAGCGCGTCCGGCGACAGCACCTCGGCCTCCAGAGGGACGCTCGGCGTTTCTTTGAGGGTGAATCGAATCATCGTCTCGGCGACTCGAACGGGATCACAGGAGATCAGCCTGCTCCGTTCACTTGCACGGCATCACCTCGGGGTCGCGCAGCCGCTCCATCTCCACCGCGTAGTTCGCGAACGACATCGTGTACACCTTCTCGAAGAGGGGACGGATGTACTCCTCGATCTGCGCGTCGCACTCCGGGTGGACGATGAACTCTCGCCCTTCGGTGACGTCTTTCACGTCTCCCTCCTCGACGACGATCGCCCCGCCCTTGATCACATAGCGCGGATACGAGAAGAGGAATCCGTGGTCGGGCCGGACTGGATAAATCGTCACGTCCGCATCGGCGCCAACACCGAGGTGGCCCTTCCGCGAAAGACCGAGCGAGCGCGCCGGACCCGCCGACGAGATGATCGCGATTTCCGACAGCGTGTACTCGCGGTCGAGATCCGCCAGTAGGATGCGCTGCCGCGTCTTCTCCGGCAGCTTCTGCAGCTGCTCCTTGCGGAATTCGGCGTTCATCAGCAAGTGGATGATCTCGGGGTACCGCCAGAAGCAGCCGCCATTTGGATGGTCGGTCGTCAGGAAGATCCGCCAGGGATCGTCGATGAGCAGGAGCAATTCGAGGCCGACCGCCCACTGCACGCCGTTCACGAGGTTCCGGTCCTTGTAGACGTAGGGCACGATCCCGCAGCCGGTCTCGTTCTCGACGTCCAGGTTTCCCCACTTGCGTCCGGTGAGTTGATAGAGCAGGTGCTGCCACGGGCCGTCCGCGGTGATCGTGACCGCGTCGCCGAAAAGCACCGCGCCCGCGTCGGCCGTGAGGTGCGGCTGCGCGTTGAACGCGTCGGCCACCTTCGCCGACTCCGATCGCATCGTGCTCCAGTCGTCGCCGCCGTAAGCATGAAACTGCAGGTGCGCCAGATGCGCGCGGTGGCCATCCAGCACGCGCATGGTCTCGGTCGTGGTGGCGAAGTTCCCAGGCACGCCGAGGTTGTTGCAGTGCAGGTGGATCGGATGCGGCAGCTTCAGATCGTCGGCGATCGTCGCCAGACTGGAAATGATCTGCGCCGGCGTAACCGTCTTGTAGCCTTCGATCGGTGCGTGGAGCGTGTTCGCGTTCTTGCCCCACTTCCACGCCTCGACGCCGCCTGGGTTGACCGCCTTGATGCCGTACGCTTTCGCCGCCCACACCAGCCACGAGACGACGTGCTTTGCACGTTCGGCCTCGCCGGCCTCGAGGAGGTCGAGGACGAACTCGTTGTTCGCCATCAGCACCAGCGAGGTCTTGTCGACGATCGGGATATCGTGCAGTTCCTCGTGCGTGTGGCGTGCCGACAGAATCGGCACGGCGGCTTCATTGACCGTCGTCCAGCCCATCCCGGCGTACAAATAGCCGGTGGCGAACGTCGTTGGCGTCATGCCGCCGAGACCGGCGCGACGATCGAGGCCGTGCAGGAACTTGCGCGCGGCCCGCTGGTTCTCGGGGACGAGTCCGCGCGCGAAGTTGAGTGCGCCACCGGCGACGTGCGTGTGGACGTCCACGCCACCCGGCAGCACGACCATGCCCGTCGCGTCGATCGTGCGGGCGCCGGGTGCCAGACTCGTGTCGGCGACGATGCACCCGTCAGCGATGCACAGGTCTTTGACGACGCCGTCGATCCCGTTCGCCGGATCGTAGACAGTGCCGCCAGAAATGCGAAGCGCCTTCATCTGGTGATTTGGTGATCTGGTGATTTGGAGATCGTTGACGCCTTGATTCGTCGAGTGATTGGGTAACTGCTCGTGTGATTGGGCGATTCGGTGATTGCTTGTGTGATTGAGAAGCTCCGCATCAAATCATTCAATCACGCAATCACACAATCACACAACAATCACCAAATCACCAAATCACTAAATCACCAGATCCGCTGCGGGCGTCCACGCCGGTTTCTTGGCGACGGCGAGGCGGATGCGTCGGATGACCTCCTCGTCGGTGGGATACGGCGAGCGCAGCGCCGGCCGCAGCGGCAGTGGTATCTCGTCCATGCGATACGCCGTTCCGGGCGCGCTCACGCCGGTGACGGCCGTCGTGATGTGCACGCGGGCGAGGCGGCTGGTGTGCGTCACCTTCGGATCGAGAACGATCGTCGGAATCCGGGCGAGGTGATCGATTCCCGGCTGTGGCATTGTGGCGCCCGGATCAGCACCGAGGATCAGGGCCGCGTCGTTGTCGCCGCGTACCAGCAGATCGACGGTCGAGAACTCTCCGGGGTTGAAGCGTGGATAGCCGCGCGACAGATCGATGCCGAACGGATAACCAGTCGTCCACCGCAGAACGACGTCGGCGCCCGTGACGTTGCCGTGGCCGCGCATCGGCATGCAGACGAACTTCGTGAACGCGTTCATCTCGGCCGTCAGGTTCAGGATGGCACCGGAGTTCAGGTGCTTCCCCCGGGTCATCGAGACACCCATGCCGAAGAAGATCACGCCGAACCGCGCTCGCTTCATCCGATCGGCGATGTCCTGCAGGCGCTCGACCGTCAACCCTGTTTCCGCCACCAGCGCCGCATCGACCGGCTGTCCTTTGACCAGTGCCCGCAGTGTCGTCGCGACCTCGAAATCCTTCCCCGGCCTGATCTGCAGAAAGATGTCTGCCGCCTTGGCACTCGGTGTTTCCCGGATGTCGACGAGGACCATCGTGCGGCCCTTGCGCCCTTCCGGGACGAACTTCCCCTTCTGCATGATCGTGTACTTGGTGAAATGCCGCGGATGGCATTCCGCGGGATTGCCGCCCCAGTACATGATGAAGTCCGCCCGATTCTTGACCTCGCCGAGTGTGCACGTGACCTTGCCACCCAACTGGGCGGCTATCTCAGTGGGGCCGTGTCAAAGCGAGGTGTGGCTGTCGACCACACCTCCTATCGCCTCGGCCAGGGCGACGGCTTCGCGCTGGGCTTCGCAGGTGATGTTGCTGAGGCCGTACACGAGCGGCATGTTCGCGTCGTGAAGATACGCGGCCGCCGCTTCGATCGCGTCGTCCAGCGACGCCGGCCGGCCCTCGACGAGCGCGTCGGGAAACGAATGCTCCGCCGTGTGATGCTTGAACCACGCGTCGCCAAGGCTGCAGGCGTTCTTCGCCTTGACGATGCGCTCGCCATCGGCATGCAGCTCGATGTCGTCGCAAACGCATCCGCAGAACGTGCACGTGGCGTCCTTCACGACGGTCAGATTCACGATTGACTCTGCTCTTTCAACTTTTGACTTTCAACTTTTAACTTTTAACTTTTAACTTTTAACTTTATCTTTCATTCCACCCGAACCGGGCGGTATGACGAAGGTTCAACCAAGCTCGCGGCCGGGGAAGCTGCCCCGAGTACGGCGCGGCATGTACCGACCCGCCTCGATCATTTCCCAGGCCGACACGCTTGCCGAAATCGGCACGGCCGCCGCCGTGGCGCTGACAGCAGTCCGCGAACGACGGGCGGCGGCTTTACGCGACGGCTTCGATTTCAACTTCCCATCCCTTTGAAGTGGGCATGCCGGTTCCATCGGTGGATCGCCCCATCAAGTGGCATGTCGGCGGTCCATATGGCACGAAGATCATCCCCTGAGGCACTTTGCCCTCGACGCACGTGAAGACGACCTCGGCGTGCTCCGTTCTGATTCGGACACTGCCGCCCGTCCGAAGGCCTGCGGCCCTCATGTCATCGGGGTGCATCGTCACAGTGCTGACCGTCGCTTGGTACTCGGCAGAGTCCTTGCCAGAGTTAATCTGCTGGCCCTGCTTTGTCGTGCGACCAGCGTTCATGATGAAGCGCTTTCGTTCCAATCGGATACCGTCCCCGGCTGTGCGAATCGCGAGGCCGCGATCATAGCACGCGGGTCAGCGACGCCTCGACCAACGCGGCGCGCCGGACGAGCTCGCCGTGGCACGCCACCACATCGCGGCCCGAGGCAAAAACAGTGCAGACGGGGTGGCCAGCGCCGATCGATGTGCCGGGATTCGGGATGTCGCGCAGATTGCCGGCGCCGACGCTTTCGTCCAGCCTCGTGCGCAGATCGGCGACCATCACATCCTGGCGCGCGAAGACGATCGCCTTCCCGACCGCGTCCGCTCCGCGACGCGCTCGCTCGAGATCGAAGCCCGGCAACACACCGTCCCGGCATGCCGCGGCGTGCGCACCGAACACGGATAAGTCGTAGCTGCGCTCGACCAGCTCCATCGACGCGCACCAGCGCGGATTGATCTCAATCGCGTACGGGAGACCGTCGCGAACGACGAAGTCGATGCCGTTGACGCCGACGACGCCAAACTCCTCGGACACGGCGGCGGCCAGGCGCTGCGCCGCGCCGAGGACGTTATCGTCTTCGCCTGCGACCGACAGGATATTTCCGCAATAGCGATATCCAGAGACGCCAAATGCGTCTTCGCCGATCAATTCGCGGGTCAGCCCGATCGGCACGGCGCGCCCACGAGCGGCGACGAAGACGATCGAACCGGGCGTGCCCGCGACAAACTCTTGAAGATAGCAACCGCGCGGCACGCGCTCCCCCGGCCGCCAGCGCCGCACCCGATGACCGCCACCTGACGCGAAGGGTTTCACGACCCAGTCGGTCTCGGGTTCGGCCTCGAGGGTCCCGCCAACCGCCTTCGGCAAGGCTTCGGCGTTCAAGAAGCCGGACCCGACGGACAGATCGAGTACGGGCCGATCGAGAATGCTCAGGCCGGGCGCGGCGAGGCCTTGGCGGCGGAGCATGTCCGACACCAGCTTCGGATCGCGCACACGACGGACGACCTCGGGTGTGTTGCCCCAGAGCGCCCGGCCCTCGGCCAACAACGCGATCGCGTCTGGATGATTCTCGAAGTTCGATCCGTATGCGACCGCGTCGCAGGCCATGTTCCGCGCATGTTGTGCTGCCGCGTCTGGCGAAAATAACTGGCCCAACGACAGGGCGCGGACCGACGGATGCTGATCGCTGTCCGCGAATGCGTCGATGGCTGTGACGTCGAATCCAGCCCGGGCCGCGGACTCTGCGAACGCGCGCGTGGAAACGCCGGCCAGGAGAACGCTCAAGGTTCAACTCTCAGGCTCAACTCTCAGCGATCAGGCGATGCCGAGACGAGCGCGCGCGGCGGCCGCGTCCAGAACGTAGAGGTGATCCAGCACTGTTCCACGCGCATCTCGGATGCCGAGCGTCTCGACCAGAGCCGACGCGTGGCCGCCGGCCAAGCCATCCGCAATGAGCGCCGCGCCCTGCGCCGCCGTTTTCGCGACCGCCGCGAAACCCGTCAGGCTACGGACAGCCGACCCGATCTTCGCGGCGGCGAGCCTCGCGGCGAGCTGCTCGCGCACACCCGGGACCGCCGCTAACCGGCCCGAGAGGATGACTTCCGACGCGGACGGAGCAATTGCCGTCAAGGCCGCCACGGCCTTGACGGCGCTTTCAAGATAGGCGTCCCAGGCGAGGAGGCCTCGCGGTGTTGTCGGATTCGCCACCGACTCGGCCGAGGCGTCCGGTGAACCAGCGATGGTCGCTGCGCCGCCACTGAACAGGAAGCGCTTGGACACCGTGCCCGCGAGGAACGCCACCTCGCCATCGAGGGCGCCCGCAGCGCGGATGCCGAGCGGCCCGGACGATCCACCGAGGCCGTC
>Ga0075424_100008307_pt1 | contig 10137 bp, 6 predicted proteins | sample SoiMethybrSBSTD3_FD_75301 | JGI IMG/M metagenome (GOLD analysis project Ga0075424, IMG submission 75301) | Bulk soil microbial communities from a Populus tree surrounding site in Tennessee, USA - Soil MetaG P. TD hybrid SBSTD3 | ecosystem: Environmental > Terrestrial > Soil > Tree plantation...
ATCGTGAATGCCAAGGAGCGCGCGTCATTGAGGGCCGGTGAATATCCCCTGGACTGGCCCTATTCACGATTTGCTCAAACCCTGCGCAGTATTTGGGCCATGATCAATTCCGCCCAAAGGGAATCCGGTGCGAAGGTCACTTGCGTTGTCTCCTCAAACCCTGGAGAAGGTAAGACAACCGTCGCAATCAATCTCGCGGCGCAATTCGCCCGACACCCAACCACGCGTGTGCTTGTCATCGACGCCGACTTCTATCGCCAATCGCTGACTCAACAATTAACCCCCGATGCACGCGTAGGGCTCAAAGAGGCCTTGGAGGAGCCATCGGCTCTCGCCAAATTTGTCGTCAGGAAAGAGCGCCTGAACTTGGACGCCCTGCCCTGTCCTGTTGTCGATCAGGCGCCAAACGTGGCGGGGTTGCTCGGAACAGCGGAGATGGAGCAGCTGATCAGTGTCGCGCGCGAAGCCTATGACTTGGTGATTATCGAGGCGCCTCCGATGGCCGCGGTTGTCGACTACAAAATGATCGCGCGGCACTGCGACCGTTTTGTTTTCGTCGTCGAGTGGGGAAAAACAAGTCAGCGCCTTGTCCTCGAGTGTCTTTCTGACGCTTCGGAGTTGTTGGATCGAGTCCTCTGCGTAGTCCTGAACAAGGCGGATCCCTCTGCGCTGCGAAGCATCGAGTACTACAAGGGCGATGGATTCCACGCTTATTACACCGATAGGAAGAGAGCGTGAGACCTCTGGCCATCCGGAACTCCAGCGCGTGTCCCTTTGCGCACCGCTGGAATCCCCAATGACCCGCCTCTCGAAGGATAGGGATTGCGGCCGCCCTACCCGGTTATCATAGAAGCCCATTTTTGGATCGGCTCAAAAGCGGGCGTCCTGCCAGGCCACATCGGTAGCGGCGCCCCAACTGGTGCAGGCAGCATCGTCAGAAAGGCCATCCCTCCGCGAGGTGTGGCGACGGATCCCGCGCGTGTGCTTCACCTGAGAGAGCTTGACAACTCATGCCCTGGCACTTCTGCAGACCGATTGGCACACTATGGCCGGACGGATAAGGGGATCGCAGACTGAGAAATCCTGCTCCGCGAAGGAGCGGAGAACGACGCGCGGTGCTGCGAGTGCGAGGATGGATGGATAACGCTGCCACGAAAACCGTCTTGGTCACGGGAGGAGCGGGCTATATCGGCTCGCACACCTGCAAGATCTTGGCGCAAGAAGGGTATCAACCCGTTGCTTTCGATAATCTGTCATCGGGGCACACGTGGGCTGCCAAATGGGGACCTCTGGAAAAGGGAGACATCCTCGATCGGGCGGCTCTCGACCGGGCCATCGAAAAGTATCGCCCGAATGCCTGCCTGCACTTTGCCGCGTTCGCCTACGTTGGAGAATCGGTTTCACATCCTGGAAAGTATTATCGCAACAATGTCGCGGGCTCGTTGACGCTGCTCGAGGCGCTGAGAGACCACGGGATCGATCAATTTGTCCTGTCGAGCACTTGCGCTACTTACGGCATTCCCGACAAAATCCCGATCGACGAGACGTTGACACAAGCCCCGATCAATCCATATGGCGCTTCGAAGCTTATGGTCGAGCGCATGCTCGCGGATTTCCATGCGGCCCACCGATTGCGATCCGTAGCGCTGCGCTATTTCAACGCCGCCGGAGCGGATCCTGATGCCGAGATCGGCGAGGACCACGATCCCGAAACGCACCTGGTGCCACTTGTTATCGATGCCGCCTGCAGGGACCGGGAGGCTATCACGGTCTTCGGAACCGACTACGAAACGCCCGATGGGACATGCGTCCGTGACTATATCCACGTAACCGACCTCGCTCGAGCCCATGTCCTGGCACTGAAGGCTCTGGAACAGGGTCTCACGCATCGCGCGTTTAACCTGGGGAACGGCCACGGCTATTCTGTTCGCGAAGTGATCGCGTCGGTCGAGCGAGTTACGGGGCTACCCGTACCTGTGAAGTTCGGCGAAAGGCGACCGGGGGATCCCGCACGACTGATCAGCAATTCCATGCGTGCGGCAAGTGAGTTGCAATGGAGGCCCCACATCACCAAGCTCGATGACATCATCTCTACAGCGTGGGAGTGGCACAAGAGGCGGGCGCAGGAAAAGAGCCGAAGATGACGTCCCTTGACTTGGTGGCTCCAGACGAGGGTGCGCACCACAAGCGGCTGGCGCTGCCGGCGAGAATTCGGAAATAAAGATCAGCAATGCTGCGGGAATGTAGGCTGCGAATACGACAGAATGGCAGAGAACAGGCATGACTGACGATCGCCGCGTCGTCGTTGTTGGGAGTGGCCCAGCCGGCGGGATGGCTGCGTACGAACTCGTGCGCAATGGAATTCCAGTGACAATGCTTGAAACTGGAGAGGACATTCAGCACGGCATCCTCATCAGGATAGCTGGAAGAAATCTCTATCGCAATCTTCCGTCCATGACAAAGGGCGCCGGATACGTCGTCACCGGCGATCCGGAGACCAACTTGGATTATAACTACGCGCTTGGCGGTCTATCGAACCAGTGGACCGGTGCAGTGCCGCGGTTTTGTGCCGAGGATTTCACGGCGGGTCAGCAGCTTCACGAGAAGTTCCGCTGGCCTGTTACGTACGATGAGCTTGCACCCTTCTATGAGATCGCGGAACGAACAATGGAAATAACCGCTGATCCAAGGGATGTTCCATGTCTGCCCGCCGGCTACTGTGACTACCAACACAAGATTCCAGAGGACTGGTATGGCGTTGAGAGGGTAGCGCTGAAGCACGGCCAGGGTTTTGTCACCATGCCTCTTGCTGACGGTCCGCCACATCTGCTGCTGCGCCGCGGCACCTCCTTCAACAGCTATTCCAAGTTGCTTGCCAAGCTCGACAAGCAACGTTCACTGCAACTGATCACCGGTGCCCACGTCCTAAAATTGGAATGGGATGCGCAAAAGAAAAAGGCCGTGGCCGCAATCTATTGCGACCGTCAGACAATGGCTCAACACCGGATTCGCGCGGGCGCATTCGTCATCGCATGCGGTCCACTAAACTCGCCCAAGCTGCTATTCAACTCGGCGTGTGCGGACCACCCGCGCGGTCTAGGGAACGGCGCAGGATTACTTGGCAAGTATCTTCATGATCATCCTCGCGAATGGTGGGCGGTGGATACGGACTCAGCGCTCACCTCTCTCACGCCCCCGGCTTACCTGACGCGCCTCCCTCATACGTCCTCGGACCCGCTGCTTGCATCGTCATGGACGATTGGCGCTTTCGGGATAATCGGCAAGATCAAGAGCCGATTTGGTCAGAAGACAAAATCCTTCGGAGTGCAAGTTTTCGGCACAATGGTTCCGAAGGAAGAGTATTACGTTCGTCCAGCGAATGATCGTAGGGACGAGTTTGGGCTTCCTGCCTTGGAAGTTCATATCAGATTCGAGAAAAGCGTATTGGAGAACGTGACAAAGGCTCGGGGGCATTTTCTCCAACTGATGCAGGATGCCGGTCATCGAGCGACAATCCGCGACATTGTTCCGCAACTGTTTCCTGGCACAGCCAAGCACTACGGAGGGGCCGCTCGCATGCATGCCTCGCCAGAATACGGTGTGACCGACGGCTACAATCGTCTGCATGATGCTCCCAACGTACTGGTGGTCGATGCCAGTTGCTTCACAACCGGAGCAGAGAAAAATCCGACGCTGACCGTGATGGCGCTGGCCGCACGGGCAGCGGACCGCCTTGCGCGCGATCTGAGGGGCAAGTGACGGAGGGCATGCGTGCAGTACAGGCAGTTCGGTAAGACCGGATGGAAAGTGTCCGAGATCGGATTCGGAGGCGCCCGGATCGGTGGGCTGCTGGCGCAGGATGGCGGCCGGATGGCTTCCCTCAGGACGCTCGAGGCCGCTCATGACTTGGGCATAAACTTCTATGATACGGCGAACATCTACTCGCAGGGGGAAAGCGAGGTCCTCATTGGCACAGCCTTTCGCAAGAAGCGCGACAAGGTCTTCATCGCGAGCAAGGGCGGTTATTGCCTTCCAGCAAAAAGCAGGCTGATCCAGCTCATAAAGCCGTTCATCAAGCCCATTGTTCAACGCATCGGGCTCCGCCGAGCAGCGATTCCTACGAGCTTTTCGGGCGGGCTTTCACAGGATTTTTCGCCGCGCCATCTCAGGACGGCGGCAGAGCTGTCGCTGCGGCGGCTCCAATCCGACTATATCGATCTGTATCAGCTCCACAGCCCACCGCCAGCGGAGTTGCGGGGAGCTCGCTTCCAGGAAACGTTGGGAGAGTTAGCGCGGCTGAAGGCGGAAGGAAAGATACGGGAATTCGGGATCGCGCTTGACGCGGCCGAGCATGCCCGGGACTGCCTGGCCTTAGAAGGCGTTGCGAGCGTGCAGCTGCCGTTCGGGCTACTCGACTTGGACGGGCTCGATGGTGTGCTCCAGGTGCTATCGGATCGCCAGTTCGGGATCATTGCGCGCGGCTGCTTTGCCGGAGGAGCGCTGAAGGAAACTCTTTCCGAGGCGGATCTGCGTGCAACGGAACCGAAGTGGGAACGCGTATTGCTGCTCAGACGCCTGTTCGAGCAACTCAACCGCGCCCCCCTTGAAGCGGCCCTCCAGTTTTCACTACGGGTCCGCGACATATCCACCAACCTCCTCGGCATGCGGACCCCGCAGCATCTGGCATCCAACCTGAAATACTATTCCTCTAGGCCCTTGTCCGACGAAGAGTTTCAAGAATTGCTCGCGCATACTAGGCCATCGATCTCTGTCTAAAGCCCGAATGGTCCTACCGGCGGCAGAGAAACGCTCAATCCTGAGGCGCTGCATCGTGCTGCCGCGCCTCGAGTGCGAGCACAAAGCCGCGTCATCGGGTGAAAGCGGCAAGCAATCGAATGTAGTAGGATTGGTAGTTTAACGACGGCTCCGTGATCTCCCAGGAGTTCGCCGGCCAGGGATCGTTGAACTGCAGATACGACTTGAGTGGCGGCTGCGCCAACGGCGGCGACAAATCGCGCTGACAGAGTGAGAAAGTCGACGCCCCATGGCAGCGATATGCAGGCGAAGAGGCGGGCGCGCGGCAGCACGAGTCAGCCGCGAATTGCGGATTGGGCCCACCCACCAAGAAACCAGGTGCGGGCCCCGGAAGGTACTCGGTCACACGTTGCCATCGCGTGCCGTAAGCAAACCATGCATGAAACATGGTTGTCGCAGAATGGCTAGCACCGGCCGATGCCATGTTGGTCAGATACACGAGGCCAAGCGGATTCACGCCATGAATATAGTGGGCGTATTCCAACGCCGCGGCGAGCGACTTCTCGGACAAGCTCGGTTCCGTGCTGTGCACTGCGAGCAACTGAAAAAGTCTTGCTTGCATGGCCTTGGCTTTGTTGCTGCCCCACGTGTAGTCCTTCATGGGAGAACGGTAGGGCTCGAGTGATCCCAATGCGGCGGAGTGCGGTGCCATGCCCGCCAGGAACCGCTTTAGAATAGTGCTACTCACATCGGCCGAAGCACCGGGCAATCGCGCATAGTAGAGCAGGGCCTCCTGCGCATCGGCATCCCACTGCGTCGGCCCCCAAGCTGGCACCAATGAGTTATAATTGGCATCAACGAATGCCTTGAATCGGGCCTCGCCGGTCATCTCGAAAAGGTAGGTCGCAGCCTCGACTTTCGCGCGTACCCTCTCAGGCGCGCTCATTTCCTGCTGCCCGGCCGCGAGTCCCTTCGATCCCGGCTGCTTTGACTCATCGTTGTTGTAGTAGAGCACATCCGGATTTGCGTCCGCCCAAGCCCACGCCATATTGGCACGCTTGGCGAGGCTCTCGGCAAAGAGCTTGAGCTCCTGCTCAGGCCTTGCCGCGAAAATCTTTGACGCATAAGCAAACACGGCCGCGCCCATCAATGTGGCGGACGTGGTTGCGGGGCCGTAATAGCTGGGGCCCCGCGCAGACGACGGTGGGCTTGCACTGGCCAGTCCCTGGACGCACAGCAACGACCCGTCCGTATTCTGCATCCGAACGAGCCAATCCAAGCCCCATTTCACCTCGTCAAGAATATCGGGGATCCCATTGCCGGATTCAGGAATGCCGTAGTCATCGCTGAAGGCCTGGGGATGCTCCTCAAAGGCCCGCAAAAGAAGAATGACATAACGCGCCGTCCAGTTCGTGTATTTGTTGTAGTCTCCTGCATCGTACCAGCCCCCGCGAAGATCCTTGATCTGTGATCTCTCCACGGTGGTTAACGGGCGCCCACCTTGCCAAGGGCGCGTCTCGGAATCCTGCCCAGGACCCAGATGGCTCGCTCTGTCGGCCCAAGCCCTGCCGGCAAACTCCGGTTTCTTCTCAAATCCTGAGCGTTGGTAAAAGAAGGCTCGGACCGCATGCTTCATGACGTCCTTGTAGACGTGATCGCCGATCGAGAAACTGGCCGATCGAATACCCTTTTCGAGGTCCACGACCGCATACTTGCCCGGCGCTTCGATCTCGGAAAAATCGAACCACCACCCCCTGTCGCCAGAGGCCTGATCCGTGTTTCCACCGTTCCAGACCGATGGAGGGGCTAGCTTGACAACCTTTCCAGTAGGGATCTCGATCAATGCGTAGCTGTGTCCTGGCGCGAACTTCGCGAAACTGTCGAAGCCCACTTGCGGGTCGCGTATGACAGCAACCTTTCTGGATTTTGTCGGATAGCCGAACTGATCGACAACAATTGCCGGGATCGGGCCGTTGGGGCCAGTCTTCAAATTCTTCTTCCAGTCTGCAGTTGCAAGGTCCGATTGAGCAGGCCAATTCTTCACGCCCTCTTGGGTCAAGCCCGAGGAAGCACAAACAAAAAATGCGATCACGGCACCGGATGCGATGGCAGTGATGGTCACGAATTTGCGGCGGGTCGTCTTGGGCATGCTTTCCTCTGTTCTCAAATCAGAAGGCACCGAGCTACGTAACGCACGTGCTAGTCCTCGCGATCTGCGGCCCGGACCATGGGTTCAGCCAGAGCCCAATTCTGCAGCAGCCGCAGGGCAGCCAATGGGCATACCCGTCCGCTCAGGATTGGCGATGCCCAGTTGGTCATTGATCCTGGCGACAGGCCCTCTACGTACTTCTTGCAACCGACCCTGAGGCCAGAACGTTTTACCTGCAATGACCGCGCACTCGCAACAAGGTGTATGCACAGTGTTCCACGGTGCGTGAGCGCGTGCTAAGCGTAGCGCGCCTTCGGAGCAGCAGGCCTTTCTGCGCGTGCTGCGTTTGCCTCCGCCTTGAGCAAGCCGAGGAGACGGCTGGCATTGGTTGGGGCGTCGTAGTGACGGGTCACGTGAGCCATGGCTCGCTCACCGAGGGTCGCGCGGAAGGCGGGATTTGTCGCTAGATCCTGGAGTGCCCGCGTCAGTGCGACTGCATCGCCAGCCGGAACCGTCAGGCCCGTTTCTCCGTTGCGGACAATCTCAGGAATCGCCGCCACATTCGTGGAGATGATCGCCATTCCAGAGGCGCCCGCCTCCGAGAGCACCATCGGCAAACAGTCCCCGAAGGTGGGCAGGGCAAAGATATCACAGGTGTGATACAGATCCTTCAGCGGCTGGCTGTTGGCTTCGAGATTGTTATAGACAAATACGCCCGGCTCCGGCGCCAGGCGATCTCTCGTTACCAGATGAAGTTGCAGCCCCAGGTGTCGGAGCGAGCGAAAGGCCTCGAGGAGCACCAAACCCCCTTTTCGCTCAAGGTCACCCCCGACGAAGAGAATCTTGACCGGACCGGTGTGAGGCACGCGTGGCATTGGTCGACGCCATTCCCGCACGTTCACGCCAGGGGGGATGACTGTAATCTTGTCGGCAGGCACTTCATAACCGTTCACAAGGCCAAGCTTTGTCCACTCCGCCCACGCAACGATCCGGCGCGCGGACCTGAAGCAGTCGCGGTTCAGGCGCCATTTCCATGCCTCCAGCCACGCCGGGCCCTGCTCGTGCTTATAGAATGCGCCCAATTCGTCATATTGACGTGGAGTGGCGTCGAGAGAGACGATGCCGGGGATCTTGCGGAGCCAGCGCTGCGCGAGGACGGCCGGCACCTGTGTGTGGAAGAACAGGGCGTCAAGCCTGGTCTTCCTATTCATGCGCGCAACCTCTTGGTACGCGCGCACGCCTGCCCGCATCGTCCAGTTGCTCCGGTAAAGCGGGATTCTTCCGGCAATTCCGATGGCTTCAAAGTCGATCAATCCCCAATGCGCGTGCACCTCGGGATCGCGGGCAACGTTGGTGAGAAGGTTCTTGGCGTGCGTGACGTGCCCGAGAGACTGTTCCAGAACAAATCCGAACTCGTAAAACGCCATTGTTCTGGAACTCCCGGTCGCACCGGCCGGCGCACACTCAGTTGCGATCGGTTCTGATCCAAGCGGATGTGGCCTTCCCGCTCGCAATCCTGTGATAAAAGGCCATTTTTTGGATAGCGTGCAGGGGTAGACGAAGCAATTCGCGAAGAGGCAGCACGTCACGGCCAACAGCTGCCCACGCAAGCGCAGTTCCAAGCATAAGAACCAGAGCGCAGAGCGACGGAATGGCAAGAGCGGCTGGCGCCGCACCCAGCACAAATGCTATGCCGCCGAGGATCTCGCAAAGAGCTGTGACAAGCACAAGCAGCGACAAAGGAGGCACCGCCATGTCGATGGCGAGTGCAGCCAGCCCAAGATTTCTGTCGTGCAGCGATTTGACGAGAGCTCTCGGAACCAGATCGACAATATTGTCGAGATGTCCCTTCTCCCAACGCAGACGCTGCTGCTCGCTGCCAGACTGCGACACCGGGAAATGACTGTGGACCCTTGCTTCACTCACGAAAAGCGGTGGATAGCCTGCCGCGGCGAGGGCAATCCCGAGAGCAGTATCTTCCGCCAGTCGGCTGTTTCCCAGATCGCGGTCCGAGAGCAGACTGAACGGGAAGGCCATGCCGGTGCCGAACAGCTGAGTAGGCAACCCAAACAGCTTCAGGCCGAGTGGCCTGATCCAGTTTTTGATTCGCCAAGCGAAAAGGTTCACTCCTTTGACGAGCGGCGCATACTCTGGCGCCAGCATGAAATAGAGGGACTGCACCGGGCGTCCGCTGGCCATTGCACTATCCGACAGGTGCCGCAGCGCATTCTCGCCAAGCCGGCAATCGGCATCCATGATGACAACGACGTCGGGAGGGTTCAGACCAAGGTGCCGTATGCCGAACTCCAGCGCGTAACCTTTGCCGCGGCGCGCGGGATCAGCACGAACTATCACTTCGGCCCCTGCTGCCTGGACAATCGCAGCCGTGTCATCCGTGCAATTATCCGCGACCACGAGAATGCGGTCATTGGGTCCGAGTTGGGCCTGAACGTCCCGGATGGTAGGAAGTATTCCAGCTCCCTCGTTATGAGCGGGAATAAGGACGGTTGTTTTATGAGACTGCGTGCCGCGCGCCGCAACACGCGGGTTCCTTTTTTTGCGCAAAGCGAAGCAGCCCGCGAGGACCTCGACAAACCAGACGAATGTCAGAAGCGCGGGCAGGCAGACGATCGCAATGACGACGCCACTGAACATTACTCTCATATCCAGTTTGAAAATGCTTCGACGCAACACCAGCCTACACAAAACGGCGACGCGTTTCCATCTTGTAATGGAAAGAGAGCGCGCATTTCTCATTAAGCTCAATATCTTAGGTTACTACAACCAGCCGTATGTCTTACGGTCTGACAAACGCCGGCCTTGCGGTAGCACGCTACTACTAGCCGAATGTGCTCGCGGGTCGGAAGAACCCGCGCGGTCTGATCAAGGCAATTCCCACTCGTCATTTGGCCACGTCGATAGCCCACGGCGAATGCTCTTTGGCAACGCCGGATCAACGGCGAATGCTCTTTGGCAACGCCGGATCATGAGCATGACATCAACTTAGCGGAATAGCGGTGCAACGTATTCTGGCCCACTCACCGGCTCTCAGAAACGAAATCCAGCACAAAAACGAGAGCCGCCCTCTGCTCATCCATTCTGCGCGAAGAGGGGTGATTGGCTGCTCAATTCTTAGTCGCCGTTAAAGCCCATCAGGTTCACGACAGCGAAATCCGCGGCTGCGAATGCTTCAACTCTACCGGTCACGCGCTGCCCCTTAGCCAATGTCGCGC
>Ga0075424_100008308_pt1 | contig 10135 bp, 10 predicted proteins | sample SoiMethybrSBSTD3_FD_75301 | JGI IMG/M metagenome (GOLD analysis project Ga0075424, IMG submission 75301) | Bulk soil microbial communities from a Populus tree surrounding site in Tennessee, USA - Soil MetaG P. TD hybrid SBSTD3 | ecosystem: Environmental > Terrestrial > Soil > Tree plantation...
AGCCCGTCGAACAACAGCAACGGCAACACGTTCGACTTCCAGGGGCGCCAGCTCTCCTGCGAGCACCTCACGCGGCGCGTGGTGCGCTACGAGCACGACGGCTCGATCACGCTCATCGCCGACAAGTACCAGGGCAAGCGCCTCAACTCGCCCAACGACGTCGTCCCGCATCCCGACGGCTCCTACTGGTTCACCGATCCGCCGTACGGCGGCCAGCTCTACGAGGGTGCGCCCGACGCGCCGGGTGGGCCGAGCAATCCGGGGGGCCGGCTCAAGCCGCGGCTGGGCCAGCCGCTCGAGATCGGCGACAGCAAGCGCGAGCTGCCGACCGGCACGTATCGCGTCGATCCCAGCGGGCGCATCGATCTCGTGGTCGGCGAGGACCAGGTGCCCGATCCCAACGGGCTGTGCTTCTCCCACGACTACAAGAAGCTCTACGTCATCAGCACCGGCAAGGGCCCCGGCGACACCGGGCCCGGCGGCAAGGGCGAGATGTACGTGTTCGACGTGGGCGCCGACAACAAGGCGACCAACGGCAAGCCCTTCAGCAACTTCATGGTGGACGGCGTCAAGTGCGGGCCCGACGGCGTGCGCTGCGACGTGGACGGCAACCTCTGGTGCTCGTCCAACGCCGGCCGCAACGTCGGCTACAGCGGCGTGACTGTGTGGACGCCGGACGCCAAGCTCATCGGCCGGATCCGGCTGCCGGAGGTCTGCGGCAACGTGTGCTTCGGCGGGCCCAAGCGGAACCGCTTGTTCATGGCGGCCAGCCAGTCGCTCTACGCGCTCTACACGGCCACGCAGGGCGCGAGCCCGGGCTAGAGCCCGGGCCCGCGCTCGCGGGCGTCTCTACCCGGTAGGAGCGGGCGGGGTGCAGCGCGCGCCGAGCGTCGTCTTCACGTTCTGAACCGCGGGCAGCAGCCCGCTCAGCGCCCCGTCGGCGTCCGCCAGTAGTCGGCGCTCTTGCGCACTGCGCGCCTCGGCCATCTGGGCGTCGATCTCGCGCAACAGGCCGATCAGCGCGCTCTCGTGCTCGTCGACCGCGCCGCAGAGGTTCTTGACGTGCTCGAACTGGATGCTGACGTCGCCGTCCCGCGTTCCGCCGGTGATGGCGCCGACCAGCAGGAACGTGTGCTCCTGCACGCGCACGGAGCCATCGGCCAGCGCGTTCATCTTGGCCGCGATTCCGGCCAGCGCCGGATACTGCTGCACGCGCGCCGCCGACTCGCGGACCGCCTGGATGGCGGGTAGCAGTAGGCTGATCAGGACGCCGATGATGGCGATGACGACCAGCAGCTCGATCAAGGTGAAGCCGCCTCGACTACGGACTGCCACGGTTGGCCTCATTCGGGTCTCCTCGTCTCAGAGTGCCCGTAGGCGAGCCCGGGCTGGAGCCCGGGCTCGCGCTCGCGGGCGCTTCGGCTACTGAGGGTTGGTGGGCGGGGTGCAGCGCGCGCCCAGCGTGCTCTTGATGTTCTGAACCGCGGGCAGTAGCGCGCTCACCGACCCGTCGGCGTCGGCCAGGAGTCGGCGCTCTTGCGCGCTGCGCGCCTCGGCCATCCGGGCGTCGATATCGCGCAGCAAGCCGATCAGCGCGCTCTCGTGCTCGTTGACCGCGCCGCAGAGGTCCTTGACGTGCTCGAACTGGATGCTGACGCCGTCGTCACTCCGGTTGGCCCCGATGGTGCTGACCAGCAGGAACGTGTGCTCCTGCACGCGCACGGAGCCATCGGCCAGCGCGTTCATCTGGTCCGCGATCCCGGCCAGCGCCGGATACTGCTGCACGCGCGCGGCCGACTCGCGGACCTTCTGGACCGCGGGCAACAGCAGGCCGATCAGGATTGCGATGATGGCGATGACGACGAGCAGCTCGATCAGGGTGAAGCCGCCTCGACTACGGATGGATCTCATGCGGGCCTCCTCGGCTCTCTCAGGGTGCGGGTAGGCTACGGAGAGCCGGGCGCCTCCGCAATCCCCCCCACCACCCGCGTGGGAGGCGCGCCGTGGCGCTTGACCCGCCCCCGGGTGATCCGCTATATCAAGCCCTGGGTTGTCGATGTCTCGCGCTGTCGTCCTCTTGGTCCTCGTGGTGGTGGCTGTCGCCGGCTGCGCCTCCGCTCCTCCGTCCGCGCCCGTGCCTGCGCCGCGCGCCTTCCTCGAGGTGCGCCACGTCGCCGTGGTGGTCACCGGCGAGTCGACGTTCAACGTGCGCGCGAACGACGCCGAGCCGGGTCGAACGTTCAACGAGATCCTCCGCTGGCCGCTGTTCGGCTCGGACACGGCCTGGCTCCGCCCCGTGGCCGAGCTGGTCCATCGCGGCATCAACTGGCTGCTGGAACTGGACCGCACCAGCGACGCCAAGGTGGACCTGGGGGATATCACCCCGCGCTCGTTCATGGCCGGCGCCTTCGTCCGCGCCCTCGAGGCGAGCGGCCGCTTCGAGGAGATTCGCGCCTACGGGCGGGAGCCGGTCGGCGACGAGCGCCGGCGTGCGGACGCCATCGTCCGGATCACAGTACCGGCCTGGGGGCTCGTGCGGGTCAAGGACGGAGACCCGGAGCTCCTGTCCGCCTTCGCCGACACGCGGGTCGAGATGGTGGCGCCGGGCTCCGGCGTGACCCTCTGGTCCCTGGCGGAAGACGTGACCGACGTCGAGCGGCTGCCGCTCAGCGCGTACACGCGCGATCGCGAGTTCGCGCGCCAGCAGCTGATCGCGGTCCTCGAGCGGGCGGGCCGGCGCACCGCGAGCGAGCTGCTGTACGCGAGCGGGGCGGGCCGGTGAGGGCGCGGCTCCTGCTCGGTGTGCTGGTGCTGGCCGCCGGCTGCTCGAGCGCGGTCGGGCTCGACGTCACGTACCCGGCGGCCGGTGTGAATCGCGCGCTGCTCGCCTCGGCAGCGCCGCGGCGCGTCGCCATCGGGCCCGTCACCGACCGGCGCCGGGAGACGCGCCTGGGGACCGAGCCCGAGAGTGGGAAGGACATCGTCACGCGGCGGCCCGTCAGCGAGATCGTGCGCGAGGCGCTGGCGCTCGAGGTGAGCGCCAACGGCCACACGGCCGCCCCCGATCAGGCCGACCTCACGCTCGCCGCCGACGTGGAGGACTTCCGCCTGGACGTGCTCCGCGGCTACAAGAACGGCCAGCTCGTCGGCAAGGTCGTCCTCGCGGTGATGGTGACCGATGCGAAAACGGGCGGGATGCTCCTGGCGCGGCGCTACGTCGGCGTGCACCGGCGCGAGGCCGCCGACGATTCCGATCGCGATCCGCGCGCGACGATGGATACCGCGCTGGCCCGCGCCATGCACGATCTCGCCACCGACCCCGATCTCGCCCGCGCCTTCGCCGGCATCCCGCCCGCCGCCGCCCGCTGACCGGTTATAGAATCCTCACGGCCGCAGTCGGTGCGGCGGCCGGAGGGGTCCCGCGACATGTTCCAGCCGGACCAGGAGACGCTCGAGCGGGAGGCGCTCGTGCGCCTGCAGCTCGAGCGCCTGCGCGCCACGCTCGCCCGCGTGCGCACCAATGCCGCATGGGTCGCGCGTCTGGGTGACGCGCGGCCGGACGACATCAGATCGCTCGACGACTGGCGGCGGCTGCCGTTTCTCACCAAGGCCGAGCTGCGTGACGCCTATCCGCTGGGGCTGGCCTGCGGCGGCGCCGAGGGCTACCGGCGCGTGCACATGTCGAGCGGCACCACCGGCAATCCCATCCTGAATCCGTACACCGCCCACGACGTCGAGCAGTGGGGCGAGGTGATGGCGCGCTGCTACGCCGCCGCCGGCGTCACGCGCGAGGACGTCGTGCAGATCACGCCGTCGTTCGGCCTCTTCACCGGCGGCTTCGGCTTTCACTACGGGGCCGAGCGACTCGGCGCGATGATCGTGCCGGTCGGCGCCGGGCGCACACTGCTGCAGCTCCGCCTCATGCGCGACCTCGGGGTCACCGTGCTCCCGGCGATCGCGACCTACCCGCTGCGGCTCATCGAGGTCGCCCGCGAGGAGGGCTTCGACCTCGCCTCGCTGCGCCTGCGCGTCGGCATCTTCGGCTCGGAGATGTGGTCGGACGAGCTGCGCGTGCGCATCGACCGCGAGCTCGGGCTGACGTCCTACGACATCATCGGCATGACAGAGACGGGCGGGCCGGGTCTGGGCATCGACTGCGCCGCGCGCGCCGGCATCCACGTGTGGGAGGACCACTACGTCGTCGAGATCGTGGAGCCCCGCACGGGGGCGCCGGTGAGCGACGGTGTCGAGGGCGAGCTGGTGATCTCCACGCTCACGCGCCAGGGCTTGCCGCTCGTCCGCTACCGCACGCACGACCTCACGCGCGTCGTCTCCCGCGCGCGCTGCGAGTGCGGGCGCACGATGCTGCGGCTGGATCGCCTGCGCGGCCGCACCGACGACATGGTGATCTTCAAGGGCGTGAACTTCTACCCGCGCCAGGTGGAGACGCTGCTGCTGCGGCAGACCGGCCTCGGCCACGAGTACCAGATCGTGCTGGAGGCCGACGGCGGCGGCGAGCGCATGACGGTCGTCGCCGAGATGGACCCGGGCTGCGACGCCGCGGTCGCCGCGCGGATCAAGCGCGAGCTGCACGACCTGCTGAGCCTGAGCCCGGAGATCCGTCTGTGCGCGGCGGGCACGATCGAGCGCCCCCAGGGCAAGGCCGTGCGCGTCGTCGATCGGCGCCCGCGCTGATGATGTGCGCAGGCACTCCCGAGGCGCGCCACGGCTGCGCCGGGGCGCGTCCGAGTGCCGGGGGTCTGGGGGCCATCTCGGGGCCCCCAGCACGATAGATGGGCGATCTCACGCCGCTCTTTGCGCCCAGGGCCGTGGCGGTGCTCGGCGTCTCGCGCAATCCCGCCAAGCTGGGCCATCGCCTGCTGCAGAACGTCAAGGAGAGCGGCTTCGCCGGCGCGATTCATCCCGTGAATCCGTCCGGCGAATCGATCCTCGGCCTCGACACCGTGCGCACGATCGAGGCCCTGCCGGCCGGCGTCGATCTCGCGCTCGTGAGCCTGCCGGCGCCGGCGGTGCCCGAGGCCATCAAGGCGCTGGCCGCGCGGCGCGTGCGGGCGGCGGTGATTCTCTCGTCCGGCTTCGGCGAGGTGGACGACGACGGGCGCACGACGCAGCGCGATCTGCTGGCCACGGCACGCGCCGCGGGACTGCGGCTCGTCGGCCCCAACTGCATGGGCGTGTACTCGGCGCCGGCTCGCCTCAACGGCACCTACTTCTGGGATCTCCCGCGCGCGGCGGGCGGCATCTCGATCGTCTCGCAGAGCGGCGCCTACGGCGGGCTGATCTTCCGCCACCTCGGCGGCCGCGGGCTCGGCGTGGCGCGCTTCGTGTCGATCGGCAACCAGGCGGACGTGGAGATCGCCGAGGTGCTCGAGTGGCTCGTCGACGATCCGGCCACCACGCTGATCGCGTGCTTCGTGGAAGCGCTGCGCGACGGACTGCGATTTCTCGCGGCGGCGCGCCGCGCGGCGGGCCGCACGCCGATCGTGATGCTCAAGGGGGGGCGCTCGGAGGCCGGGCGTCGCGCCGCCGGCTCGCACACGGGCTCGCTGGCCGGCGCCTGGGAGGTCTACCGCGCCGCGTGCGCGAGCGCGCGCGTGGTGCTGGCGGAGGAGACCGAGGAGTTCTTCGACGCCATCGAGACGCTCGTGGCGATTCCCGAGCGCCGGCCACGCGCGGCGAGCGTCGCGGTGCTGACGGTGTCGGGCGGACCGTCCGTGGTGGCCGCCGACACGGCCGAGCGCGAGGGCCTGGCGGTGCCCGCGCTCGACGAGGCGACTCGGGCGGCGCTGCGGGCGGTGCTGCCGCCGTTCGCCGCCGTCGGCAATCCCGTCGATCTCACGCCGCAGGTCGAGCCCGCGCGGATCGCGGCGGCCGTCCGGCGCGTCTTCGACGAGCCGGCCATCGCCGGCGTCATCGCGGTCAACGTCGGCCTCGACATCCCGGCATTTGCCGACGGCATCGTGACGGCGGCCGGCGCGACCGGCAAGCCCGCGGTGGCGTTCACCGCCGACGCGCCGGACATCACCGCGCGGTTCCGCGCCGGCGGCGTGCCCGTGCTGCCCAGCCCCGAGCGCGCCGTGCGGGCGTGGCGCGCGCTCTGGCGCGCGCGGCCGGCGGCGGCGGCGATGGCGCTGCCCGCGCCGGCGTTGTCGCCGGCGTCGCGACGCGCGCTGGATACGACGCGCGGACCGCTGCCCTATACGCTGGCACGCCGCGTGCTCGAGGACGCCGGTCTGCGCTTCTGCCGCGAGGTGATGGCCGCGAGCGTGGACGAGGCGCTCGCCGCCGCCGAGCGCCTCGGCTATCCGGTCGTGATCAAGGCGGACGCGGCCGGCCTCACGCACAAGACCGAGGTCGGCGGCGTCGTGCTCGACGTGCGCGACGCTGCGGCAGTGCGCGCGGCCTGTGCTGCGCTCCGCGGGCGCGCCGGCGCCGCGCGGTTCGTCGTGCAGGAGCGCATGGCGCCCGGCGTGGAGCTCCTGCTCGGCGCGCGTCGCGACGAGGTGTTCGGGCCGGTGGTGGTCGTCGGCGCCGGCGGCGTGCTGACCGAGACGGTGCGCGAGGTGTCGGTGCGGCTGGCCACGCTCGGCCAGGGCGAGGCGGAGGCGATGCTGGAGGAGGGCGTGCTGCCGCGACTGCTGGCCGGGCCGCGCGGACTGCGGGCCGTCGCGCCCGCGCCGCTCGTGGCGGCGATCCACGCGCTGGCCGCGCTCATGCTGGCCGAGCCGCGGCTCGCCGAGATCGACGTCAACCCGCTGATCGCGGCCGGCGCCGACGTGGTGGCGGTGGACGCGCTCGTGATCGCGGACGGCGCGTGAGTTACCAAAGGTCGGGCAGCGAGAAGGTCAGGCCGCCGCCGACGTGGTGGGTGATCTCCTCGACCTTGCCGCGTCCTGACGCGACGCGCACGTCGAGTTCGCTCCGGGTGAAGCGGTACTGGGCGAACACGCCGACGTACTTGAACAGCATCGTCCTGACGCCGGCGAACCCCTGCACGCCGAGCCCGGCCACCTCGTAGCTCCGGTGGTTGTGGACGTTCTGGATCGTGTTCTCGGCGTGCGTGACCACCGGCCCGAGCCCGGCGCCCGCGAACAGCTGAATCCGCCCGTGCGGGAAGCGTTCAGCGTCGGTCAGGAGCGAGTACCGGACCAGCCCATTGACGGTCACGTAGTTCACGCCGTGCGTGATGTCGAACCGCTGCACGATGGTGTTCACCGGCAACCGGGCGTCGAGCGGCGTGCCGGCGAGCGTCCCGGTGAAGCCCTTCGTCTCGCTCGTCTCCGCCTTTATCTTGAAGTGTACGAAATCGATCGCGGCCCCGAGCCACGGGTATCGCTCGAAGAAATAGCCGACGCGCCCGCCGTAGTACGGCGGATCGGCGAAGGAGTCGTCGTCGAATGAGACGTCCCGGATGCGGAAGTCGTTGCCGAGGCCCTCCTGGCGGATCCGCACGTCGGCGTCGCGGGTGTAGCTCTTGCCGGTGTAGATGTCGACGAACGGCTCGGCGTGGGCGGGCGCGGCGTTACCGCCCAGCAGGACCATCCCGATCACCGCTGCGCTTACCGCAGCTCGACTCATGATTCGAGCAGGGGCACCTTCGCCTTGGCGTAGGTGAGCTTGTGCTTCACGAGGCCGCCCTCGACGTGCAGGATGTCGAGGCCGCGCCAGCCCGCCGCCCCGCGCTTCGTTTCGAGGTGACACACCCAGCGGATGAGGGCCTTGCCGGTCGTCGCGTCCACGAAGAGGTCCTCGGTCTCGAAGCGCATCTTGCCGAAGTCGCCGCGGAACTGCGGCACGAACGCCGCCCGGATGGCGGCCTTGCCGCGGCTGATGGTGCCGGTGAACTCCTCGTAGACCGCGTCGTCCGCCATGAGGGCCAGCACGCCCTCGAGGTCGTTGGCGTTGAAGCACTCGGTGAAGCGGATCACGAGGTCGGCAAGCGTTGCGCGTTCCATCGCGCTGTCTTATACCATGGGGGGCCATGGCCGAGCTGTTCTACCTGACCGACGAGCAGCGGATGATCCGCGACCTCGCGCGCAAGATCGCGCGGGAGCGTGTCGCGCCCCACGCGGCGCGCTACGACGAGACGGAGACCTACCCCGAGGAGTCGATCAAGGCGATCGTCGAGTCCGGGCTCTATGCGATCTGGGTGCCGGAGGCTTACGGCGGCAACGACCTGGGGTGCCTGGCGCTCTCGCTCGTCGTCGAGGAGATCGCGTGGGCGTGCGCGGCCACGGCCACGCAGTATCTCGATCAGCCGCTCGGCGGCCTGCCGATCCTGCTGGCCGGCACCGACGCGCAGAAGAAGCAGTACCTGCCGCGCCTGGCCACCGGCGAGTTGCTCGCCGCCTACTCGCTCTCCGAGCCGGGCGCGGGCTCGGACGCCGCCGGGCTCAAGACGACGGCGGTTCGCCGCGGCGATCACTACGTGCTCAACGGCTCCAAGCAGTGGTGCACGAACGGCGATCACGCCGACGTCATCACCGTGTTCGCCACGGTCGATCCCGCCAGGCGGGCGAAGGGCGTCACGGCGTTTCTCGTCGAGAAGGGCACGCCCGGCTTCGAGGTGGGCAAGAAGGAAAGGAAGCTCGGCATCCGCGCCTCGCCGACGGTGGCGCTGCACTTCACCGACTGCGCCATCCCCGTGGAGCAGCGGCTCGGCGCCGAGGGCGAGGGCTTCAAGATCGCCATGTCCACGCTCGACCTCACACGGCCGGCCACCGGCTCGATGGCGGTCGGCATCGCGCAGGCCGCGCTGGACGCCGCCGTCGGCTACGCCAAGGAGCGCCACCAGTTCGGCCAGCCGATCGCCGCCTTCCAGGGCATCCAGTTCATGCTGGCCGACATGGCGATGGCCACGCACGCCGCGCGCCTCATGGTCCACCACGCGGCGCGCCAGGTGGATGCCGGCATCCGCGGCAACACGCTGGAGGCCTCGATGGCCAAGTGCACGGCCGGCGACGCGGCCATGAAGGTGGCCACCGACGCCGTGCAGGTGTTCGGCGGCTACGGCTACACGCGCGAGTTCCCGGTGGAGCGCTTCATGCGCGACGCCAAGATCATGCAGATCTACGAGGGGACCAACCAGATCCAGCGCGTGATCATCGCCAAGGAGCTGCTCGGGTGAGACGGTCACGGCAGTTCACGCTCGCCGGGGCGCTCGGGTTGGCCGTTTGCGCGACGGACGCCGCCGCGCAGAACGCCTACTACGATGCGGCGTTCGCGAGGTCGCTGGTGGCCGCCATCAACGCGCGCACCGTCGAGGCCCGCGCCGCGCTCGTCCACCCCAAGGCGCTTCCGTGCATCACGGGCGAGGTCGGGGAATGGTGGCGCGAGTCCGTGCTGCGGCAGGGACGGCCGCCGGTCCCCGCGGACGCCACGTCGAAGATTACCCCGTTGTCGCCCGACGATGCGCAGGCGGCGTCCGATCGCTTCGACTGGCCGGTCACCCCGACCCACGTGCTGCAGCTCGACATCAACGACGCGCCGTCGAAGTCGCGGACGCTGCTGTTCCGGCTCGTGCAGGACGGAAAGCGGTGGGTCGAGGTGGTGCCGTGCGCGAAGCCCGAGACCGTGGTGGCCATCCGGGCGGCGCGCGCCGAGACCGCCCGCCGGGCGGAGCGTGCGAAGGCGCTGGCCGCGTCCACGTGGCCCGCACTGCGCGAGCGCGTGCTGGCGCTCTACCGCAGCGGCAGTCGCATCGACGCCTACAAGCTGTACGCCCGCGAGTCAGGCGAGGACCTCACGCTCGCCCGGGAAGTCGTGGACTTGCTCGCCGAGGGCGATCGATGATTCGCGCCGACACGGTCGGCAGCCTGCTGCGCCCGCCCTATCTGGTCAAGGCCCGCGAGGCGCTGGAGGCGGGCCGCTCGAGTGCGGCCGAGTTCAAGCGCGTCGAGGACCGGGCGGTGGACGAGGCCATCCAGCTGCAGGAGGCGTGCGGGCTCGACGTCATCACCGACGGCGAGCTGCGGCGCTACGCGTTCTTCGGCCACCTCATCGACGCCGTCGAGGGCTTCGACAAGTTCGGCGGCTGGGCGATTCCCTTCCACGACGAGGCGGGCGGCGAGCTGGTCTTCAAGCGTCCGGTCGTCGTCGACACGCTGCGCTGGCG
>Ga0075424_100008310_pt1 | contig 10134 bp, 6 predicted proteins | sample SoiMethybrSBSTD3_FD_75301 | JGI IMG/M metagenome (GOLD analysis project Ga0075424, IMG submission 75301) | Bulk soil microbial communities from a Populus tree surrounding site in Tennessee, USA - Soil MetaG P. TD hybrid SBSTD3 | ecosystem: Environmental > Terrestrial > Soil > Tree plantation...
TCGCTTCGCGGTGTGGCCGAGCGCGCGCCGTACATGCACGCGGGCCAGCTGGCGACGCTGACCGATGTGGTTGCGCACTACAACCGCGCGCCGGCTGCGCCGTTCGGCCACAGCGAGCTGAGGCCGCTGAAGCTCTCGGACGCGGAGCGCCGACAGATCGAGGCGTTCCTGCGCACCCTGAGCTCCCCACTCGTGGTTCCCGCCGGAACCACGCCATAGCCTAACGATCGAATGCTACTGCACCACGCTGTTCTGCTGCCGCACCGTCATGCCCAGGTGATACGCGGCGAACGACCAGATGTCCGCGAGCTCCGCGATCCGGCGGTCGAGCGGGCGATAGCCATGGCTGCCCTGCGCCTCCACGCGAAGGAGCACTGGCTTCTCGCACCCGGGCACGGCGCTCTGCGCCTTCTGCAGTGTCGCCGCGAACTTGTACGAGTGGCTCGGCACCACGCGGTCGTCGTGGTCGGCAGTCGTGAGCAGCGCGGCCGGATAGCACACCCCCGCCTTCACGTTCTGCAGCGGCGAGTACGCGCGGAGATAGCGGAACGCGGCTGTATCCTTCGACGATCCGTATTCCGTCGCCCACGCCGCGCCGCCGGTGAACGCGTCGTAGCGGAGCATGTCGTGCACACCGACCTGCGGGACCGCGGCGCCGAAGAGCTCCGGCCGCTGCGTCATCACCGCGCCGACGAGGAGACCCACCGTTCGATCCGCCATTGATCGCCAGCTTCGCCGACGACGTGTACTTCTCGCGAATCAGGTACTCGGCCGCCGCGATGAAGTCGTCGAACACGTTCTGCTTGCGCTCGAACTGTCCCGCGCGGTGCCACTCCTCGCCGTACTCGCCGCCGCCACGGATGTTCGCCACCGCGTATACGCCGCCCTGCTCGACCCACGCGATGACATCAGGCCGGAAGCCGGGCGTCTCGCTGATCGCGAAGCCGCCGTACGCATACAGCATGGTCGGGTTGTTCCCGTCTTTCGCGAGACTGCGCCGATGCGTGATGAACATCGGTACACGAGTCCCGTCCTTGCTCGTGTAGAACACACGCTCGGTTTCGAACTTCGCCGGATCGAACGTCAGCTTTGGCGGATTGAACGGCTGGCTTTTGTTCGTCTGGGCATCGTACAGGAAAGCCGTCGCCGGATACAGTGGCGACGTGAAGCTGAAGAACAGCTCCGGTCGGTCGAGCCGCCCGACGATGCCGCTCGCACTGCCAAGTCCCGGCAGGGGGACTTCGCGCTCGAGCTTTCCGTCGAGCGTGTAGAGGCGCACCACCGACGCAACGTCCTGCAGGGTGAGGACACCGATGCGTCCCGCGACAAGCGAAGCGCCTTCGATCGGCGCGCTCCCCTCGGGGATCACCGTCTTCCACGCGGTGGGGCCAGGCGTGCTCGCCGGCGCGGCGACGATCTTTCGCTTCGGCGTGTCCTTGTCGACCTGCAGGAAGAGGCGGCCGTTCGCCACGCCTAACGGGAAGTAGTTCGCGTCCTGGCCCGTCACGACCGCCTTGACGGTCGCCTTCACGGAAGGCCGCATCGGGTTACCGAGGTCGGCCATGTACAGCTCGTTCTTGTCGGTGCCCTTCGACGTCGTGACGAAGAGGTATCGCCCCGATTCGTCCACGCCCCCGAACACGAACCAGCTCGGGTTGTCCGGGCGAGCGTACACCTTCACGTCCGAGGATTGCGGCGTTCCAAGGCGGTGATAGTACAGCGCCTGGTTCTCCAGCTTCGCCTTGAGCTGCTGTCCGCTCGGTGGCTCGGGGTAGCGGGAGTAGAAAAATCCCTTTCCGTCCTTCGTCCACGACGCGCCGCTGAACTTCGCCCAACGAATCGTGTCGGCCGTGTTCCTTCGGCTCGCGAGGTCGCGGACATAGAAGGTCACCCAGTCCGACCCGCCTTCGCTCTGCCCGTACGCCAGGGACTTGCCGTCGGGCGACGGTGCAAAGCCGGAGAGCGCGACGGACCCGTCGGGCGAGAGCTGGTTCGGGTCGAGCACGAGCTGCTCGGGACCGGTCAGCGTTAGGCGCGAGTACCAGACGCTCTGTCGCTGCAGCCCCGAGTTTTTGGCGTAGAACCAGCGGCCTCCCTACCAGAAGGGCAGGCTCGAGCGCGGATAGTCGTAGAGCGCTGTGATCCGCTGCTTGAAGACGTCTCGACCTGGAAGTGCGGCGAGGTACGGCATGGTGAGCGCGTTCTGCGCACGTACCCACTCGGTGACGCTGGTGCTGTCGATCGCCTCCAGCCAGCGATATGGATCGGCCACCTTCGTCGTACCGTAGGTGTCGACGTGGTCGACCGTTCGCGTGGGAGGGTATTGGACCGGTCGCAGCGGCGGCTGCGGGCTCGCCGCTGCGAATGGAACTGCTCCGCTAAGCGCGAGGGAGAAGAGGCGAGCATACGCGCGATACATCGACGTCTCCGTGAGGAAAGCCGGGCGAGCGGCTGTTCCTTTAGCCGGCCCGGCTCGTAGGCCTTTGAGAGCTAGCGCGGCCGGCGCTTCGGGTCCCGGCGCATCGCCCGGCGCGCCGGCGATCCCGGCGGTGTGGGCTCGCGGACAGCCCGGATCGGTCGGGCGCTTATGAACAGCGCCTCGATGATCTCCGGACTTGCCCAGTTCAGCGGGCCACAGCGCGCAAAGCGCTGCTCGCGGATCGAGTCCTCGCTGGTGAACCGCAACACCAACCGCGGGGACGGTCCGTCGAAGGACGGGACGACGGTCTCGAGCCGAGCAACTTCCTCCGCCATCCACCGTCTCCCACTCGGCTCGGTGTATTTGGCCACAAACCCTTGGCGATTGGGCTGGTCCATAGGTCCACGGGTGGGATTCACCTCTACAATAAAGCAAGGACTGGTCCGCAATCACGAGTGGTTTCGCGACCGACCCGATACCGTTACTCAGTCATTCCGCAGCCGAGCCAGCGCAGTCGCCAGGTCCTCCTTTGCATCGCGGTTCGCAAACCTGACTTTGGTGCGGACGACGTCATATATGAGGTTGAGGAACCCCGAATCGGAGAGATCTCCGCGCACGGGGCGAAGTCGAGCGATCACGTCGGCGACCACGGACTCATCCGCGCCGATTTCGCGTGCAATGCGTTCGGAATCGAGCTCATTCATGGCAGGACCCTGGTGCGTTCTGACAACCAGGATGGGATGCAGACGAGATCCGTTCTGTGACCTACGCAACAGGCTGTTTGTTAGCAAGCTCTCCAGTTTAGAATAGACCCGGGTGGAATTCCGTAGCATCCTGACTCTCAGTCGGATCGAATCGCGAGCAGTGGGTCTGCCCGGGTGGCCCTCCAGGCCGGGATCAGAGTCGCGACCAAGCCGATGGCGACGAGTACAACCGTCGTTGTCGCCCAGGTCCCGCGGTCGAGCGGGCTCACCCCATAGAGCATTGCCGAAAGCAGTCGGGTGACGGCGATGCTTCCCATGAGACCGATCGCCACGCCGAGGCCGATCAGTCCAAGCCCTTCGCGCGTGACGAGGGCGAGCGTCGTCCCCGCCGTGCTGCCCAGGGCGCTCCTGATGCCGAACTCGCGAGTCCGCTGCGCGACCGCGTAACTGAGGACCCCGTAGATTCCGGACATCGCGAGGAGCAGCGCCACCGCGGCGAACACCGACAGGAGCGTCAGGTAGAATCGCGCTCGGCCCGTGCTCTGCGCGATGACTTCCGGCATCGTCCTGACATCCGTGATCGCGACCTGGGGGTCCACCGACCGGATGGCTGCGCGCACTTGAGCCGTGACGTCCTGCGGATCACCGCGCCGCACACGAACCATGAGCGGGAAGCTCGACGAACCCTGCCCGGCCTGGCGGTATGGGCTATACACCTCGCCATGCGGATCGTCGACCGGTCCGAAGTTTCGGATGTCGCTCACGACGCCGACGATCGTCGAGAATGTCGTATCACTGGTGTGAAACCGCTTGCCGATCGGGTCCTTCCCAGCAAAGTCGCGTCGCACGAGCGCCTCGTTGACCACGACCACCGCTGGCGACTCCGGACGACCATCGTCCTGGGGACCGAGCAGCCGACCGGCAACGAGCTTCTGCTTCGTCACCCGGAAGAACTCCGGCGTCGCGACCCGGTTCTCCGTCATCGGGAGACGCGTCGGATCTTCGCCCGGCTGGCCCTCGTAGCGGATGTTGAAGTTCCAGCCCCAGTTGTCGTACGGGATCAGCGAGATCGACGCGGCGGCATCGACACCGGGAATCGCGCGAATCTTGTCGATCGCCGGCTCCAGGAATCGCTGCACCGTGTTTCCGTCGGGATAGCGCTGTGGGGAGATCGTCGTCTGCAGCGTGAGGATTGGCTCGGGATCGAACCCCGGATCCCGGCCCATGAGCGACGCGAAGCCCTTGAGCACGAGCCCAGCGCCGACGAGCAGCATGAGCGATAGCGCGACCTCGGCGATGATGAGCGTCTGCAGCACGCGATGATGCGCGCGGCTCGTGCCGCCACCTCGGCCATCGCGGAGCGAGTCCTGTGGGTCGACCGCCGAGCTGCGCCACGCCGGGAGCCCGCCGCAGACCACAGCAACGAGAACTGCCAGTGCTACCGCGAACGCGATGACGCGATAGTCGACGGAGACGCCAGCCAGCTGCGGAAGGCGAACGGCGGCGAGTGCGCCGATGGTCCGCACTCCGACCCACGCCAGGAGGAGGCCCACGAGCAGCCCGACGGCCGTCATGACCAGACTCTCGCTCAGCACGGGTCGCATGAGCTGGGCTCGTGTGCCGCCTAACGCAGACCGGATCGCCAGCTCGCGACGTCGCTGCACCCCGCGCGCGAGGAGCAGGCTCGCGACGTTCGTGGCGGCGATGAGCAGCACCATGCACACGGCGCCGAAGAGGAGCAGCAGCGGCTTTCGAACGCTGCGCACGCCCTCGGCGACCAGTGACAACGCCCGGACCTGCTCTCCACGGAGGACGGGATTCGCAGCCACCACGCCGTCGAAGATGCGAACGAGCTCGGCGTGCGCAGACTGGACTGTCGCGCCGGGAGCAAGCCTGCCTAACGCCATCAGATAGCTGGACCGCCGCTGCGACAGCTCGTTCGGGCTGAAGCGCATCGGGACCCACACCTGCGAGCGAAGGACCTGACTGCCGTGCGGGATTCCGAGTGCCCTGGGAGCGATCCCGACCACCGTATACGCCTGCCCATCGAGGCGGATCGGCTTGCCGAGGATCGCCGGATCGCCGCCGAACCGTTCATGCCAGAGGTCTTCGCCGATCACGGCCACCTGCGGGGCGGCGGCCCGGTCGTCGTCGGCGGTGAGCATTCGTCCGCGAAGCGCTCGGAGGCCGAGGAGCGGAAACAGATTCCCGGTCACGCGCTTCACGCTGACCTGGGCCGCTTCGTCGGTCAGCTGCAGCAGCGCGGTTGTCGGCGTGATGGCGGCGAGCGCGTCGAGCTGCCGAGTCTCGCGCGCGATATCAGAATAGTTCGGCGGTGAGAACGGCCCGGTGTCGAAGTGTGGCGTGGTCCGATAGACCGTGACGAGGCGCTCCGGATCGCGGAATGGCAATGGCTGCAGGAGCGCACGGCTGATGGCGCTCGAGATGGCCGCGGTCGAACCGATGCCGAGGCCGATGCAAACGATGGCGGATCCGAAGACCAGGGGAGCCCGCCGAAGCGAACGGACGGCGGATAGCAGCTCGGTGATGAAGGCAGGCGCAGGCACAGCCGCATCCTCTTGAGAAGGGATCGAGCGAATCGATGTCTTGGACATCGAGCCGCGTGATGCGGTTTGATGGGGCAGGGACGAAACGACGTCCGGGTTTAGGGGGCCGGCTAAAACGGTCCTCAGTCTAACAACCAGTTCCGAGGAGTCAGTTGGGTCAGTGAGCAGTCATCAGGCATCAGGTCCCGTATCCTCGAGTTGGGGAACGCGAGACGCGCCATCAAAGGGGTCAGAGTCGTTTGAATTCGGATCAAGGGGTCAGACCCCTTGAAAGCCGAGTTTCAAGGTTTCAAGGGGTCTGACCCCTTGATCCCCTTGATCCAACCACTGGAGGAAACGGAACCTGATGCCTGCTGACTGACGACCGACGACTGACCCGCTTGGTCCTGGTAGTTGGACTGAAACCCTGGAGATGAGCGGGAGAGGTTAGTCGGCGCGCAGTGCGCCCGCTGGGTCCTCGGCCGACGCCCGCCGACCGGGAACAAGGCACGCCACCGTCGCCACGGCGATAACCACCGCCAGTACGACCGCGAGCGTGGTCGCATCCCACGGCTTCACTTCGAACAGGAACCCGGACAGCGACCGCCCAGCGACGAACATCCCCGCGATCCCTATCGCGCAACCCGTCACCACCAGCGTCAGCCCTTCGCGAAGAATCAGCCCCATCACCCCCACCGGCCGCGCGCCAAGCGCGAGGCGAATCCCGAACTCGCGACGACGGTGGCTCACGCCGTAGCTCAGCATCCCGTAGATCCCCACCGCGGCCAACGTAAGCGCGAGGATCGCGAACGCGCTCATGAGCATCATCACGAACCGTGGCGGATCGACGACCGACGCGAGCACTCGAGTCATCGGCGTGAAGTCGCCGAGCGGAAGGGTCGGATCGAGGTGCCGGACCTCCTCGCGGATGATCGCCGTGAGCTGCGCGGGTTCGCCGCGACCGCGAACGACGAGGACCATCTTCCGTGCGGGGAACTGACCGGTCGCGAAATACATCGCCGGCTCGGTGTCATCGCGGAGCGACGTGTTGCGGATGTCGCGCACGACACCGATCACCTGATGCTCGTCTCCGGCGACGGTCCGGTTTGCCAGCGGGCCGATGTTCCGAATCGTCGTGGTAATGCGCTTGCCGATCGGGTCCTCGTTAGGCCACAGGCGTCTGGCGAGCGTCTCGTTCACGATCACCACCGGCGTCGACGAGACGTCGTCGTGCGCGTCGAACGCGCGGCCGCGAACGATTGGCACGCGGATCGCCGCGAAGTAGCCGGCATCGGCCGAGTGGAACTGCGCCATCGGCTCCTCTCCAGCGGGGAAGGGGCCGGCGCCGACTGGGACATACGGCAGCCGCCAGCCCGGCTGGAGTGGCAGAAACGTGGTCGTGCCGGCCGCCACGATCCCCGGGCGCTGCTCGAGTGCACGCACCAGTGACGCGTAGAACTGCTCGACCTTCGGCCACTCGCGATACGCCGCGTCTGGCAGCTGCATGTCGGCGGTGATGGTGAATGCCGGATCGACGCCGGTGTTCACCGCCAGCATCCGCGTCACGCTGCGCACGAGCAATCCTGCGCCCGACAACAGCACGACAGCCAGCGCGACCTCGACGACGACCAGCGCGCTCCGCATGGTTCGGCCCTGCGCACCGCTGCCCTTGCTGCCGTCCTTGAGCGCATCCTGCAGATCTGCGCGCGACAGGATGAACGCTGGCCCGAGCCCGAACGCAAGCGCCGTGATCGCCGCCACGACGGTGGCAAAGACCAGCACCGGCGCATCGATCCCGATCGCGTCGGCGCGCGGGATGCGCACCGGAGACGCGGCCATGAGGGCCTTCACGCTCAGCACCGCGACGATGAGTCCGACGGCAGCGCCCGCGACCGCCAGCACGACGCTCTCCGTCAAAAAGAGCCTAACGAGCCTTCCTCGGCTCGCGCCAATGGCGGAGCGCAGCGCGACTTCGCGACGCCGACCGCTCGCCCGCGCGAGCAGCAGATTCGCGACGTTGAGGCAGGCGAGCGCCAGGAGCAGCGCTGACGCGCCGAACAGCGCGTAGAGCGCGGGGCGGAATACGCCAGCAGTCTCGCGATCGAGCTCGATGACCTTCGGAACCCAACCGGCGTTCGTCCCGCGGAACTCGTTGCCGAGTCGGGCGCCTAACGCCGCGAGCTCGCGGTTGGCGTGGTCGGTGGTCACGCCCGGCTTCAGCCGCGCGACCGATTCCATGAAGTGTGCGCCCCGGCTGTGATTGCGGAGGTTCCACTGCAACTGCTGCCAGAGGTCGGTCTCGCCCGGGAAGCCGAAGCCGACGGGCATGATGCCCACGACCGTGTAGGTAAATCCGTTCAGTCGAATCGCCCGGCCGATGACTCCCGGGTCGCCACCGAAGCGCGTCTGCCAGAGTCGGTGGCTGATGATGGCTTCGTGCTCCGGCCCGAAAAGATCCTGATGGACGGTGAAACCTCGGCCGACGGCAGGCTGAACGCCGAGCAGGTTGAAGAGGTTCTCCGTGGTCTCCACAGCGGAGACCCGAATGGGGTCACCCGTTTCGTCGGTGAGATTGAGCTGCGGACGCCACCAGGCCGCCGCGTCGGCGAACACGGACGTGAGGGCGCGGTAATCGTGAAACGTCACCGGCGATATGGCCTCGTGATTCAGCGCCTTCTCACGGTTCGCGTCCCAGATCGTGACCAGCCGGTCCGGATCGCGATAGGGGAGTGGGCGCAGCACGACGCCCTCGAGGAGGCTGAAGACGCCGGCGGTCGAGCCGATGCCAAGCCCGAGGGCGAGCACGGCGGTGACCGCGAAGCTCGGGCTGCGAAGGAGGCTGCGCAGAACGAAGCGGACGTCGCTGATCAGAGTGTCCATGGGACCGAAGGCCGGAGAAAGGTCTCAACCTTGGACATGCGGCGGATCGGGATGGTTCGGCAGCGGTCGTCCCGAGGGGGAACTAGCGTCTGTGCGGATTGAGCTCGAACGCGAACACGTCGGGGCGACTGTAGTGGCCGGTGACATCGAGCGTCATCGACTCTTCTCTCGTTAGGCCCGGATCGAGGTCGGCGACGAGGAGTGCCGGCGCGTCGAACACGGGCTCACAGACGTAACGTCCATCGGGCGCGATGATCGCGCTCCCGCCTCGAAGCACGAACTGGCGCTCGCTCGTCACAATCCCCGGATGTGCCTCGAGCTCCGGCGGGAGCGCCGACGCGCGCATTAGCGAGCCGGCGGCGAGGACGTAGCAGCGCCCCTCGAACGCATAGTGCCGACTGGCGACCTGCAGCATCTCCTTCACGGTCGGCCAGGCTGCGACGTGGATGTCTTCACCGGATTCGTGGAGCGCCTGCCGAGCGAGCGGCATCCAGTGCTCCCAACACACGAGCCCTCCAACGCGTGCGGAGCCGCCCGGCGTGGGAATATCGACGGCCCGAACGCCGTTGCCGTCTCCCGGGCCCCAGACGAGGCGTTCGGTATACGTCGGAACGAGCTTGCGGTGATGATTCAGGAGAGAGCCGTCCGGTCCGAACGTCAGGAGCGCGTTGAAAAGGGTACCGCGTGCAGGGCCGCGCTCGACGCGCTCGGTGACCCCCACGACGAGTGCGACGTCGTGGCGCCGCGCAATGGCCCCGAGCTCCCGTCCCGACGCGCCGTCGACGACGACACTGTCGTCGGCCATGCGCCTGAAGACGGATTTGACCGGGGCATGGTCCCAGAGTCCCGCGTCCCGGCAGACATCCAGCCAAGCGGGATATCCGGGCAGCCAGGTCTCCGGGAACACGACGAGCGCGGCACCGGCGCGCGCTGCGTCGGCGGCGCGAGCGTCCGTGAGCTCGAGCCCGCGCTCGAGGTTCGGAGCGACTTCGTCCTGGACGATGGCGACTCGGATGGAAGGCATGGGCGATAATCTAGGCGGCTGGCGGCTGGCGGCTGGCGGCTGGCGGCTGGCGGCGGGCGGCGGGCGGCGGGCGACGGAGGCCGGGGACGGGGGACGGGCGACGGACGACGGGGTACTTCGGACTGCGAACTGGCGCAGTAAAGCCGTTGTCAGTCGCCAGCCGCCAGCCGCCTTTCCCCCCGTCGCCCGTCGTCCGTCCCCCGTCCCCGTTGTTGTTATAGACGCCAACCTATTTCTCGTATCGAGTGTCTATAGGAAACCAATGACCGACCGACAGACCAACCTGCTGCAGGGAACGCTCGACCTGCTCATCCTGAAATCGCTCGCGCTCGGCGAGCTGCACGGGCTGGGCGTCGCACGGCGTGTCGAGCAGATCACGCGCGGCACGTTCCAGGTGAAGCCCGGGTCGCTCTTTCCAGCGTTGTACCGCATGGAAGAGGCGGGATGGCTCTCCTCCTCGTGGGGCGCATCGGAGAACAATCGCCGAGCGAAGTACTACAAGCTCACCGCCGCCGGGCGACGACAACTGGACGCCGAGACCAGCGAGTGGAAGCGTATTGC
>Ga0075424_100008312_pt1 | contig 10134 bp, 9 predicted proteins | sample SoiMethybrSBSTD3_FD_75301 | JGI IMG/M metagenome (GOLD analysis project Ga0075424, IMG submission 75301) | Bulk soil microbial communities from a Populus tree surrounding site in Tennessee, USA - Soil MetaG P. TD hybrid SBSTD3 | ecosystem: Environmental > Terrestrial > Soil > Tree plantation...
TGATCCTGGTAAACCCACTGGTCCACCGGGCTGCACGCAGTTCCGTTCTTTCGACCCGGTGTCCGGGACCTACACAACCTTCGACGGACGTCGGCGTCAGTGCCGCTAGTGCGCATCGGGCCAACTCTCACCGCTGATCACGTCCTAATGGCTGTAATGGTAGTCCGCGCAATAGATCAGAATGCTGCGTACGCCTTGCTCGCGCGCATCTCGCCCAGGCGACGCTGTCAAGCGTTGTTACCCTTCAGCCGCTCATTGCGCCGTCGCAAGACTTCCATGGTGGCGAGTAGGATGACCGATACCGTCGTCAGGATCACCGCCGCCGCCGTGATGGTCGGGCTGATGTTCTCGCGGATGCCGCTGAACATCTCGCGGGGCAAAGTGCGTTGCTCCGGTCCGGCCATGAACAGCACGATCACCATCTCATCAAAGCTGGTCGCAAAAGCGAACAGCGCGCCCGACGCCAAGCCAGGCAGGATTAGCGGCAGGATCACGCGCCGGAAGGCGTAGAGCGGCGAGGCGCCAAGCGAGGCGGCGGCGCGCGCCAGGTTCATGTCGAAGCTTTGCAGCGTCGCACCGACCGTGATTACCACGAAGGGGGTCGCCAACGCGGTGTGGGCCAGGATCAGGCCGAGGTAACTGCCGGTCAACCCGATCGGCGCGAAGAAAAAGTAGAGGCCGACCGCGGTGATAACGCCCGGCACCACGACCGGCGACAGCACGACTGCCAATACCAGCGGCTTGAACTTGCTTTTCCATTGCGCAAGCCCGAGCGCGGCAAGCGTGCCGAGAACCATAGACAGCATGGTAGAGGCGACGCCGATGATCATGCTGTTCTTCAGCGACGTCATCCAGCGCGCCGAATTGATGAAGTCGTTATACCAGCGGAAGGAGAGGCCCGGCAGCGGATAGGTCAGGTAGGAGCCGGAACTGAAGGACAATGGCATGATCGCCAGGATGGGCGCTACCAGGAAGATGAACACCAGTGTGGAGACAGTGACGGTCGTGGTCCACGCGATGCGCTGGCTGGGCGTGCTGAGGGAGAGATTGTCGCTCAATTCTTCATTCCTCCTATGACCTGCTGCCCGTGGACCAGCTTTCCGTAGACGACCCCGAGCAGCAGCGTAGCGAGCAGCAACACCGCGCCCAAGGCCGAGGCGAGGCCCCAGTTGGCCGTTTCGGTCGTGTAGAGGGCGATGAAGTAGCTGATCATTTGATCGGCACCGCCGCCGACGAGTGCCGGAGTGATGTAGTAGCCGAGCGCCAGGATGAAGACGAGCAGGCTTCCCGCTCCGATGCCGGGCAGGGTCTGAGGCAGGTAGATCCGCAGGAACGCGGTGACTGGGGGCGCGCCGAGCGAGGCGGCAGCCCGCATGTAAGCGGGCGAGATCGCCTTCATGCTGCTGTACAGCGGCAGGATCATGAAGGGCAACAGAACGTGGGTCATCGCCACGTAGACGCCGAAGCGGTTGTAGATCAGGCGCAGCGGTTCGTCGATGATGCCGAGCCACCGAAGGCTGTGGTTCACCACGCCATTGCTCTGCAACAGTACGATCCAGGCGCAGGTACGGACTAGAAGCGAAGTCCAGAAAGGCAGCAAGACTAAGATTATCAAGAGATTCGACCGGCGGGGCGGCAGCGTCGCCAAGAGGTAGGCGACCGGGAAGCCCAGGATCAGGCAGAGCGCCGTGACGCCGAAGCTGATGATGAAAGTGCGGGCGAATACGTCGCGGTAGATCGCCTGATCCAGTGGGGCCGCGACGATTGCGCCGTCGACGTTCCGGGTCAGGTCGAGCGCCGCCAGCAGGTAGAAGCTGGTCATCGGGCCGCCGGCGCCCTTGATCGCCGCCCAGGCGGCGCGCTCGCGCCATGCCAGATTGATCTTTCCCAGTGTCTCCTTGGCCGTGCCGGGGTCCGGCGCAGCCTTCAAATTGCGCGCAGTGCTGGCCAGGATGGTGCGGAAGCCGGTGAGTGCGTAGTTCAGCCGCTTGGCTGCGACGGCGATGGTGCCAGCGGCGCGCGCCGCCAGGATGTCGTCCGCCAGCGCCGCATAAGCCTGTTCGTCCGGCAGGTCCTTGCCGTCCCAGTCTGCCAGCGCCGCCACGGTGTGGGGAAGGACCTGACGCACCTCCCAGTCGTCGACCGAGCGCCAGAGCATGCCGGCGATGGGACCGAGGAATGTGAAGAGCAGAAACGCGAGAAGCGGCAGGACCAGCGCCAATGCCTCGACCTGGCGCGCCCGCTCGGCCCGTTTCAGGCGGCGCTTGAGCGGCATGTCGGTTGGCGCATCGGCGCCGGTCAGGAACGCATTCGTCATCGGATGAACCTTGCGGGCCCTCTATTTCGCTGCCCACTTGTTGAAGCGCTCGGTCAGTCGGTCGATGTTCTCAAGCCAGAAGGCAACGTTGATCTCCACCGCGTTCTTCATGTTGTCCGGCGCGGTCGGCAGGTCCTTCAGGACGGCCGGCTGCAGGAGGGCTGCGGCGTCTCTATTCGAGGTGCCGTAGGCAATGTTCTCCGACAGCTTGGCCTGGTTCTCCGCCTTGCCGACGAAGTCCAGGAACTTGTAGGCGCCGTCCTTGTTCGAACTGCCCTTCAGGATGACCCAGCTGTCGAGGGTGTAGAGCGCCCCGTCCCACACCATGCCAAAATTCTTCTTCTCGTTCTTGTTCGCGGCGTCGATGCGGCCGTTGTAGACTGAAGTCATCGCCACTTCGCCGGAGGCGAGCAATTGCGGCGGCTGGGCACCGGCCTTCCACCAGACGATGTCGTTCTTGATGGTATCCAGCTTCTTGAACGCGCGCTCAACGCCCTCGTCGGCGGCCAGTACCTTGTAGACGTCCTTCGGCGCGACGCCATCGGCGATGAGAGCAATCTCCAGCGTGGTCTTCGGACCCTGACGCAGGCTGCGCTTGCCCGGATACTTCTTGGTGTCGAAGAAGTCGGCCCAGCCCTTCGGAGCATCCTTCAGCTTGTCCTTGTCGTAGCCGAGAACGAAATCGTACAGGATGGCGCCGACGCCGCAGGGATTGACCGACGGCGGCAGATAGGTGGCCTCGCCGCCGATCTTCGCGTAGTCGATCTTCTCGAATAGGCCTTCCTCGCAGCCGACCGCCAATTCCTCGCTCTCCACCTGGACGACGTCCCAAGTGGCGGCACCACCCTGCACCTTGGCGCGCAGCACGCCGATGCCGCCGTCCCAGGACTCGTCGTTCATCAAAATGCCGGCCGCCTTCTTGAACGGCTCGAAATAGACCTTCTTCTGGGCATCCTGATACGCACCGCCCCACGACACGACGGTCAAGTCACGCGCTTGCGCCGCAGTTGCCAGCGCGCCAGCGGTAAACGTCGCGGCCAATCCCAGTGCTACCTTGAGCTTCAGCATCGTCTTCGTTCCTTCTTGATGTGAGGTTGCGTCTTGGAGGTGATGTGTCTCGCCCTGCTCGGGGCCGACCGCAGGTTTCGATCATACGGGATCAAGAGCCAGGCAATCTTCGGGGCGGAAGGTGATGGACACGCTCTGGCCATGGCTCAGCCCTCTGTACGCGCCCGCATGCAGCTTGACCATGAACTTCTCGTTGCCGGCGACCTGGAGCACGGCCAGCGCGTGGTCGCCGAGATAAATGGCGTTCTGCACCGTAGCCGTCAGGCGGTTCGGCGTCTCGCATGCCGCCCCATCCGTGAGGATGGAGGTGTGCTCCGGCCGCACCGACAGTAACGTGGCGGCGCCTTCGCCAGCCACGTTGACCGCCCGCGCCACTACGAAGCCGCCGGCGGCCAGGGAGACGCGGCAATATCCCTCCTCAATCGTCTCGACAGTGCCGGGCAGCACATTGTTCTCGCCGACGAAATTGGCGACGAAACTGTTCACCGGGTGCTCGTACAGAGCGTTCGGTCTATCGATCTGCTGCACGATGCCGTCGTTGAACACGGCGATGCGGTCCGACATGGTGAGCGCCTCGCTCTGGTCGTGGGTGACGTAGACGATGGTGATGCCCATGGTCTCGTGCAGTTGCTTGATTTCCAACTGCATTTGCTCCCGCAGGCGCTTGTCCAAGGCGCCCAGGGGCTCGTCCATCAGCACGAGCTGTGGGTTGAAGACCAGCGCGCGGGCCAGCGCCACGCGCTGCTGCTGGCCGCCGGACAGTTGACCCGGTCGCCGGTGCGCCAAGGTTTCCATTTTGATCATCCGTAGCGCCGATCGCACGCGCTCCTGCACTTCCGCCTTGTTGACCTTGCGAACGGACAACGGGAACGCGACATTCTCCTCGATCGTCAGGTGCGGAAATAGGGCATAGTTCTGGAACACCATTCCGATGTCGCGCTTATGCGGCGGCATGTTCTTGATGGGCTTGTTAGCGAGGTAGATGTCGCCATTGGTCGGAACTTCGAAGCCCGCCAGCATCATCAGCGTGGTCGTCTTGCCCGAGCCTGACGGGCCAAGCAGGGTGATGAACTCGCCCTTCCTGATGTCGAGGTCGAGGTTCTTCACAACAAGGTGTTCGCCGTCGTAGGTCTTCTCGATACCGGAAAAGCGTACCAAAACTGGCGCGGGCATGACCATGCCGCCTTCCATGCCTTCCTCCCGTCCCATTGATAAGCAGCAAGTCGAGACGATTATCAACCCGGATGTCTAGGCGCAATTTCTGCGACCCGTGGCAACTCAAACACTGTCGTGCGGAGATTGGGGCAATCCTGGCAAGCAGCAATAGCCAATCCCCCCGAGCCGCCGCTTGCAGCCAGCTGGCGGCTGGCCGCCCGCGCCCCCGCATGGACGCCTTGTGCTTTTGTCCACGCAGAGCTGTGCTCACATAAAAGCGATAGCGGACCCCGTTCTTGCACCAAAAGCTTGGGCTCATGCGATTGCCCTGATCGTCGAAGAGCTTACCCTTCAGAAGGGCATTACTTTGAAGGGCACCACTTTCTGAATATTTGGTGCTGCACTCAGCGACGATGACCTTTTGCTATCAGCATCGACATGGCCGACCAAGGAGTTGCAAGAATCTGAAAACGCTCTTCGCCGACTTCAGCCGAGCAATAGCCAAGCGCTCTAAGTCGACGACCGAGATCATGCGCGATGCACCTCCCTCGGCGGGCTTATCGCTGGATTTACTAAACAAATTCGAATTCTGTTTTTGCTCTCCTTGTTTTTCTTTCTGGGCATGGGGCGGCAACAACGATTGCACCGCAGCAATAATTTTCCCGAGTGCAGACCTGACGACGTCTATTGACAGGAAATCTGTTTAGTGGAAATCTTTCACTTAACAAGAATACTAAACAGCGGCTTTCCGCGACTTCTGTGAAGGCCGGAATCTGCGTGCACGGCGAACTGTGAACGGCAGGGCAGGCGATCGCCTGCAACAACAGGGAGGTTGCAATGATCCGAACAATGCGTGCGTTGGGAGCGACCGGGGTTTTGATCGCTTCGTGTTTAGCTGGCCAGGCTCCCGCCCAGGCCAAGCAATTGACGTTGTGCTGGGCGGCGTGGGACCCGGCTAATGCGCTGGTGGAGCTCTCAAAGGACTTCACGGCCAAGACCAGCATTGACATGAAATACGAGTTCGTCCCGTGGACGAGCTACGCCGACCGCTTCCTGAACGAACTCAATTCCAAGGGCAAGCTTTGCGACCTCATCATCGGGGACAGCCAATGGATCGGCGGCTCCGCCGAGAATGGCCACTACGTCAAGCTGAATGATTTCTTCAAGAAGGAAGGAATCACAATGGACGATTTCATGCCGGCGACGGTGGTCGGATATTCGGAATGGCCGAAGAATACGCCGAACTACTGGGCCTTACCTGCTATGGGCGATGCGATCGGCTGGACGTATCGCAAGGATTGGTTCGCCAGGCCAGAGATTCAGGCGGAGTTTAAGAAGAAATACGGCCGCGACCTCGCGCCGCCCGAGACCTATGACCAGCTCAAGGAGATCGCTGAATTCTTTCAGGGCCGGGAGATCGACGGCAAAAAGGTGTACGGAGCCTACATTTACACCGAGCGCGGTTCCGAAGGCATCACCATGGGCGTGACAAACGTGCTCTACGACTGGGGTTTCCAGTACGACAATCCGAAGAAGCCCTACGAGATGGAAGGCTTCGCCAATTCGCCGGAGGCGGTGAAGGGGCTCGAATTTTATAAATCGCTCTACAAATGCTGCACCGCCCCTGGCTTGAGTAATGCCTACATGTCGGAGGGCCTGGATGCCTTTAAGTCCGGACAGGTCGCGATGCAAATGAACTTCTTCGCGTTCTTCCCTGGTCTATACAAGGACCCCAATGTCGGCGGCGACAAAATCGGCTTCTTCGTCAATCCCAAGCAGAAGTACCATTACACACAGCTCGGCGGGCAGGGCATCTCGGTCGTCTCCTATTCGCCGAACAGGGACGACGCTCTGGCGTACATCAAGTGGTTCGCACAGCCTGATATCCAGAAGAAGTGGTGGGCGCTTGGCGGCTATTCCTGCCACAAGGCGGTGCTGAATGATCCAAGCTTCCCGAAGAGTGCGCCGTTTGCAGCCGACTTCCTGAAATCAATGGACATCGTGAAGGACTTCTGGGCCGAGCCGGCGTATGCCGAACTGCTGCTCGACATGCAGAAGCGCGTTCATGACTACGTCGTAGCCGACAAGGGTACGGCGAAGGAGGCGCTCGATCTCCTGGTCAAGGATTGGCAGAAAGTGTTCAAGGAAGAGGGTAAGATCTAGCCCCGCTTACCCGTGGGTCTCCTGGAGCCTTCCCCGCGGGGGAGACTCGTTCCTTGGGCTAAGTCACGATCCGTGAACGATAGGAATCCCATGAGCACCCTTGCCGAACGGGCCGTTGCCCGCGCACCCCGCCGACCGGCGTTCCGGCTCGGCGGGATGTCTGACCGCGCGATCGCCTGGCTCTTCATCACTCCGTCGATATTGCTGCTGCTGGCAATCAATATCTTCCCGCTCCTGTGGACCATCCAGCTTTCGTTTACCAACTATCGCGCCAATCGCCCGAACGCACCGCTCAGATATATCGGCCTCGCCAATTATCGGGACATCCTTACCGATCCCGACGTGTGGCACGCGATGCAGGCAACCGCACATTTTGTGCTGTGGTCGATCGCGCTCCAAGTGGTGCTCGGCTTCTCACTGGCACTACTGATCAACAGGCGTTTTCGCGGCCACAGCTTTTGGACCACGATGATCCTGTTGCCGATGATGTTGTCGCCAGCGGTGGTCGGTAACTTTTGGACTTTCCTGTTGCAGCCGCAGATCGGCCTGTTCAACAGCGCGGTCGCGTTTTTCACTGGCGCAGATCCTAGTTCGTTTCAGATGATCGGCGACGTGGCGCTCGCGCCATGGTCGATCATCATGGTCGACACATGGATGTGGACGCCTTACGTGATGCTGATCTGCCTCGCCGGACTTCGGTCAATCCCCGACTACATATATGAGGCAGCAGAAGTCGATCGCGCCTCGCCTTGGCGCCAATTTTGGTCGATCACTCTGCCGATGGTGATGCCATTCTTGATGCTCGCCATCCTGTTCCGCGCGATTGAGAATTTTAAGATGTTCGACATGGTCAATCTGCTGACCTCCGGCGGTCCGGGATCGACGACCGAAGTCGCCTCCATCACGCTGAAGCGCGAGGCCTTCGAGAAATGGCGCACCGGCTATTCGTCGGCCCTGGCGATTATTCTCTTTGTCACGGTGTTCGGCGCCGCCAATATCTATGTCCGGGCACTCGATCGGGTAAAGCAGCGATGAGCGTCCCTAGCGCCCATTCAGTCTCCGAACTATCGTCATTGCCCAAGACGATCGCCGGAATTGTCGTCGCCGCCTACGCGATCATCACCATCCTGCCGCTTCTGTGGATTTTCCTGACCGGCTTCAAGACGCCGACGGATTCGATCTCTTATCCACCCAAGATCTTCTCCGAGCCGTCGGTCGAAGGCTACGTCAATTTGTTCACCACGCGCACGCGGCAGACCCCGGAATTCCTGTCGAGCCTGCCGCCACCGCAGACTTGGTACGAGCAGCTAGTACGCTCGCGCAGCATGGTGATCGCGGGTCCCTCCAAGGTCTTGCCGCGCTTCCTGAACTCGATAGTAATCGGCTTTGGTTCGACCTTCCTTGCTGTTTGCCTTGGCACGATCGCGGCCTACGCGTTTTCACGTTTCCGCGTGCCGCTCGCTGACGACCTCCTGTTTTTCATCCTTTCGACGCGGATGATGCCGCCGATTGCGGTGGCGATCCCGATTTACCTTATGTTCCGGAATTTGGGGCTGACCGACACCAAACTCGGGATGATCCTGCTTTACACCGCCGTCAACGTATCGCTTGCGGTATGGCTCTTGAAGGGATTCATCGATGAAATCCCGCGCGAATATGAAGAGGCAGCGATGGTCGACGGCTACACTCGCCTGCAGGCTTTCTTCAAGGTGGTGTTGCCACAGGCTACGACCGGGATCGCGGCGACTGCGATCTTCTGCCTGATCTTTGCTTGGAACGAATATGCCTTCGCGGTTCTCTTGACGAGCGGCGACGCACAGACCATGCCGCCCTTCATTCCGTTCATTATCGGCGAGGGCGGCCAGGATTGGCCGGCGGTGGCCGCCGCAACGACACTGTTTTTCTTGCCGATCCTGCTCTTCACCATCGTGCTGCGTCGTCATCTGTTGCGCGGCATCACTTTCGGGGCGGTACGCAAATGAGCCAACAGATCGAGGGTCGCGCTTCATGGTTTCCGCTCTGGCTGCGCCGCGGCCCGTGCGAAGTCGTCGCAATGTTCTTGATCGGGCTCGGCGTCGTGATGTTGATGCAGCCCTTCTGGCTCGAACTGTACAGTTATTCCTTTGTCACCATCCTGGCGGGAACGTTGGGATTCGTGATCGTCAGTCATTTTCCGGACTAGGGCGATGGCGGAAATCAAGCTCGAATCTGTTGCTAAGACTTTCGGGACTTTCACCGCCGTGAAAGCTGTGAACTTCACGGTGGATCAGGGCTCGTTCTTCGTCATTCTGGGTCCGTCGGGCTGCGGCAAGACAACGACCCTACGGATGATCGCAGGTCTTGAGCTTCCGACCATCGGTCGCATTCTGCTGGACGGCCAAGACGTCACCGCATCGCCGGCATCGGCGCGGGATATCGCCTTTGTGTTCCAGCTGTTTGCGCTCTATCCGCACATGAATGTACGTCAGAACATCGCTTTTCCGCTTCGTTGCCAGAACTATTCGCGGGCCGAGATCAGAAAGAGCGTTGAAGAAGCAGCAAAACTGCTTCGGATCGATCATCTGCTCGACCGCCGTGTCAGTGGTATCTCCGGTGGCGACCGGCAGCGCGTTGCGCTTGGCCGCGCTATTGTTCGCAGGCCCAAAGCTTTTCTGATGGACGAACCGCTGGGCGCGCTCGATTCCGAATTCCGCAGGGTGATGTGTGGGGAGCTGCGTGAGCTGCACGATCGGATCGATGCGACGTCGGTCTATATAACTCACGACCAGCTCGAAGCGATGGCGATGGCGGACCGGATCGCAATCATGAATCAAGGCCGCATCGAACAGATCGGCACGCCGCAAGAGATCTACGATCGTCCGAAGACCATGTTTGTGGCCGATTTCATTGGCGCGCCACCCATGAGCTTTCTCAAGGTGCACACCACATTGCGAAAGGGCGATCGGACGATCAAGGTCGACGGTGTAAAGGTGGAAATGCCGGAGTTGCTCGAGGACCGCGCCGAGGGCGAGTTCGCGGTCGGAGTGCGGCCAGAAAACGTGTTGTTTGCGGATAGTTCGCAGCTGCGCGGCTGCGTAATCGGAGCCGAATATCTCGGTACAACGCAAATCGTGACCGTGACTACGGCTAACGGCCAGGTGAAGGCGCGCCTGTCGTCGGGCAAGGCGGTTCAGGTCGGCGAGACGGTCGGGCTGAAGTTGCGGCCGGACAGGCTCTTGCTGTTCGACGCGACCAGTGGTCGGGTGCTGTCTTCGGCACTGGATGCGGGAGCGCGCCATGGCTGATATCTCCCTCGTCGATGTCAGCAAGCGTTTCGGCGCGGTGGAGGCGGTGCGCGGTGTTTCGCTGTCCATCCCCGATGGCGAGTTGGTCGTGCTGCTTGGGCCAACCGGCGCCGGCAAGACAACGACCCTGCGTCTGATCGCGGGCCT